>Ga0182013_10008613_pt1 | contig 10937 bp, 8 predicted proteins | sample 612S2MmetaG_FD_120487 | JGI IMG/M metagenome (GOLD analysis project Ga0182013, IMG submission 120487) | Permafrost microbial communities from Stordalen Mire, Sweden - 612S2M metaG | ecosystem: Environmental > Terrestrial > Soil > Wetlands > Permafrost | place: Sweden: Stordalen | collected...
ATGCGCTGGCAGATTTCATCCCTGAAGAAGAGCGCATCGTTGTGATTGAAGATACGTCCGAGTTGCGTATTGGCAAGCCGAACCTATTGGCATCGGAATGCCAGACCGAATCACACACCGGCAGCAGCGCGGCGAACTTATTCGCCGCCTCATTCTTGACGAACTCAGCCGCGACAGTGGAGAGCCGAACGTCAGCGCAGAGCTGAGTGAAATTGTCGGGATCAGACTCATGCTGATGAACGTCCTGAAGCCTGCCATCGTGTCGCCATCGCTCCGGGTGGTTCGCCTCACGGAGCCTTCGCTCTCCGAAGGCATCGAAAGGCAGTCGGTTGAAGGCGTTACTGTGCGGGTCTATTCCGCCGCAAAGACCGTGGCAGATTGCTTCAAGTTCCGCAACAAGATCGGTCTGGACATTGCCATCGAGGCTCTGAAAGATTGCCTCCGCCAGAAGAAAGCCACCATCAATGAAATTTATCGCTATGCCAAAATCTGCCGGGTAAGCAACGTCATCCGCCCTTACATGGAGGCACTATGACCCACGAACCAGTCAAAAATTCCGCAGCTTCAGTCCGCGCGCGTCTGCTTGCTCTGGCCCAAAGCCGGAGCCAGGACTATCAGCGCGTCCTTGGAAGATATGCGATTGAACGATTCCTGTATCGGCTGGGTCGCTCGCTCTATCGCGACAAGTTCGCAATCAAGGGCGCTACGCTGTTTACGCTCTGGACAGGCGGAACACACCGGCCCACAAAGGATTTAGACATGCTTGGATGGGGATCGTCAGCCATCGAAGATGTCGAGGAAACAATTCGCGCCATCTGCAAGGTCGAAGATAACGACGGCATTCTCTTCGACGGCGAATCGGTCGAGGGCACAAGGATCAAGGAAGAAGACGAGTACGACGGTGTCCACGTGAAATTCCACGCCGTTCTGGCGGGAGCGCGGATTCCAATGCAGGTGGATATTGGATTCGGCGACGCCGTCTATCCAGAGCCGGAGTTCGCTTCGTTTCCCGTGCTCCTGCCGATGGAAGCGCCGCTCATCCGTGCCTATCCGCGCGAAGCCGCCATAGCAGAAAAATTCAACGCAATGGTCGTGCTGGACATTCGCAACAGCCGCATGAAGGACTTCTACGACATCTGGTTCATGGCTACCACCTGGGACTTTGACTTGGCCGCGTTGCGTACGGCGATCCTCGCATCCTTTGAGCGGCGCAAAGTTGCAATCCCGCTGGACGTACCGTTTGCACTGACCGCAGAATTCCTCGACGATCCGCAGAAGAAGCAGCAGTGGAATGCCTTCGTCAGTCGGCTGTACCCAGGGAGCAAGGCACCATCGCTCGAAGAGGTCGGCGTTCTCCTCCGTGCTCTCCTTTTGCCGTGCATCCACCCGGCAACAGCTCCCGGATCAACCGCGCGCCGCTGGACTCCCGGCTTCCAATGGGGTGTGGTCTAACACCTATGAGACGTGACGTGCAACTCGCTGATATATATAGATATACAATTCTCCGCGTGAGTAGGCATCTCCCATCTTATATGCAAACGGGTGCGGTAATCGGCTCCTTTTGCGTATGAGATGGGGCTCACAATCCGCTCACTTGAAGTTCTCAATTTCCCTCTTCAACGATCAATCGCCAACGAGTGAGTGGTCCGAGCCATTATCATTAAATGCAACGTGGATATAGGTAACAGGGCGCGGCCCTTTCTCACGCACACGGTAGGGTAAACTCGCCAGGGTGCGCAGTCTGTCGGACTTTCGACTGACACCAATACTTCTGGCAACCTGGCAATTTTTGCATTTGTACCCTCACGCCCATCAGCATCAATCTGTCCTGGGGGTTAGAATTATGAATCCCAGAACCCGCAGCGGTAGCTGTTCTGAAATCATTGGATTGCATCTTTGAGGCGTGAATGTCTGATCCCCGCGAACTCTTGGTGGGTCTGCTGGACTACATCAAGGAACAGGCCAAAGTAGTTGACCCCAGAGGTTTTGTACTCGGGGCCACGAGTTCGTTTCTCCGGAGACGCCGTGACGTTGCGGGACTGACCGGGGTGGAATTTGACCTTCGCATTGAAGCAGACCATATCTGGATGCGAGTGCCGAGGTTGGTTGCAGAACCGCCTCCAGATCCCCCTGAAAGCCACAAACTATTTCTTCGTATCAATCCGAACCCAGAGGGCCAGCTACCGTCTCTTGATGAAACTGCCCTCACACACGCTTTGAACAGAGCTATCGAAGAACGGGTTGCTGCTGGTTCCGAAGACGAAAGGTCGATAGCGCGTTTTCAAGAAAAGTGGTGGAACACTGCTAACAGAGTATTGGAGTCGTATACAGCATCTTGGAGATCATGGGCAGCGATAGAGAAAGTTCGACGCAAGACAATCGCGCTGTACGGAGACCTGTTTGCGCTCATGCACCAAATGGAAGCAGAACAGACCAGCAAACCGCAAGAGCTTGTCTGGGGCATAGGTGTTTCAACGTGGCGAATTAGCTACGAGAACGGGATCATACCATTCGAGTACCCGTTCCTCACGCAGTCAGTTGAAATATCGCTCGATGATGATTCGATGGCGCTGGAATTACGCCCACGCGCAACAGATACCCGCCTGGAGTTCGATGCTATAGTCGCAAGTCGCGTAGACGGAGCCATTGACGTTGAACAAGCTGCCATTGAGCAACTAAACAAACATAAAGAACGCCCGGTGACTCCATTTGATCCCGGAAGCTATGCGGATATTTTAAAGCTGCTTGCTGGCAATCTCGACAGCAAGGGAATCTACCGCGAAGTGCTGGTGAATGATTCTCCAGTTCCTGTGCCCAGCGAGCATTTGGTTGTAACAGATTCCTGGGTACTTCTTTCTCGCCCAAGAACAGCCAACTACCTTTTCGATGATCTGAAGCGTCTTCAAACAAAGTTGAATGAGGGATGTATAATACCAGAAGGCCCTCTTTCCCTTGTTTCGCCCCCATCCGATCAGCCTATTACATTTGAAGCTGTCAGTTTTCGTGGCCTCTCCAGTAGAGGAAATTCTGACAGTTGCAATCCAGTTGAAGAATTATTTTTTCCTCTCCCCTATAACGATGAACAAGTCACCATCGTCAAGAATCTTAAACACGGCCCCGGAGTAGCGGTACAAGGGCCTCCTGGCACGGGCAAGACCCACACCATTGCAAACATAATCTGCCACTACCTTGCGAGTGGAAAGCGCGTACTTGTCACCTCAAGAGGAGATGCTGCCTTAAGCGTATTGCAGGAGAAGATTCCTGACGAAGTTCGTGCGCTGACAGTAGCTCTACTTGCCAGCGATAGGGATGGAGTCAGACAGTTTCAGGCATCCATTGAAGCAATACAGCATCGGGTGTCTCAGCTTAATCCGGAGTTGACACGCCATGAGATTGAACGGTGCCAAAGCTCAATAGATCGTGCCCACGCTGAATTGGCCTCAATAGACCGCAGAGTGGATGAAATTGCGCTGCAACAACTTTCTGACATTGAAGTTGATGGCGCTCCTATGCGGGCGCAAAAACTGGCGGAGTTAGTGGTAACAGGGCAGGAGTTGCACGGTTGGTTTGACGACACAGTATGCCTTTCCTCTGAGAATGCGCCGCCTTTTTCCGATAGTGATGCTGGGCGTCTACGAGATATTCTCCGCGCTCTTGGTCCTGACATTATCTATTCTCAGTCGAGAATACCTTCAGCAGATACGCTTCCTACTGTCTCTGAGTTAACTGCATTGCATGAGTTGCTGGTTCAGAGGGAACGAATTGAAGCTGATGTTGATAGTGTAGAACTGATTACGCTGAGGACGTTCACTCCCCGGACTCTGGAATATGCACGGAAAATGCTTGCGCTCATAGAAGAGGCTCTCGGCGAACTTTCAGACATCGAAGAATATGGTGAAAGCTGGCCTCTGGAGCTACGGATTAAATGCCGTCAGTCCTTGTTTGCGTCAGAACGTGATGCCCTAGAATCACTGCTACACGGATTGGATGATCTCATACTCTTAAACGCTGATTTCCTCAAGCGACCTGTAAGTTTTCCAGAAGAAGGTTTACAGCATTCAAGAACGCTCGAAGCTGTCAAACAAGCCGCAAATACCGGAAAGCCATTTGGCTTTATCGCAGTTGGCGCTGGCGATGCGAAAAAATATATTTCTTCCGTATTCATCGTTGGCCGCAGTCCGTCCACTATCGAAGAATGGCGGCACGTACAGAAGTTTGTCAGCTTCCACCGAAGCATTCAGGAGTTTTGCATTCGCTGGAACGCAGTCAAGGACTTGTTGTCTGTGCCCGCTCTTGAGGGCGGGTTCGGTGGGATGCGCCAGATTGTGAGCGTAGCGACAATTGCGCGTAAGGCCCACAAACTCGCAACGCTTTATGATGATGTGCTTGTAAAACAGGCGCGTGAAGTATTCAAGGACGTTCCACTCGATGCTCTGACTGGCGGTCGAGAGGAGTTGGAGTCTATTCGCCAACATCTCATACAAATACTGACACTCGACGAACTATCGCAAGCACCCGTGCAACGGAATGCACTTAACGAAAAAATTGCAGGTGGCTCTGGCCCTATTGTTGGTGATTTTCGTTCATTCTTGGAGACGATGCTTGGAAATCAATCGGTTTCAAGCGCGGCTATCTCCTCAAGGTATTCAGAGATTCTAGCAGAAATTCGCCGTATTGCTGGCCTCGGTTCGGACCTATCGTTTGTCAACGAGTATATAGACAAGATAATAGCTGCTGGCGCTCCAAAACTTGCACATCGCATACGCACAACGCCCGTATCCCCTTCGGGTGAAGACACAGCCTTACCGACTACATGGCGAGATGCTTGGACCTGGGCAAGAATTCGTGCCCACCTGGAACGCATTGAGGGAAGATCAGAACTCCTGTCGCTTGCTAATCGCAGGCGTGAACTGGAAAGTGGACTGGCACGTTTATATCGAGAAATGGTTGCGAAGTCCGCGTGGCTTGAAACCAAAAAGAATGCCACTCACAAAGTTCTACAGGCGCTTGCGGGGTATGCTATCGCAGTTCGTAAGATAGGCCAGGGAACGGGACCGAATGCAACAAGGTATCGGAGAGAAGCCCGTCAAGCCATGTATGAGGCGGCAGGAGCAGTTCCGTGCTGGATTATGAATCATCACCGAATCTCGGAGGCCATGCCCGCGGATATTGGGATGTTCGACTTGGTGGTTGTTGATGAAGCAAGTCAGTCCGATCTTTGGGCACTCCCTGCAATTCTTAGGGGAAAGAAGATTCTTGTCGTTGGAGACGATAAGCAGGTTTCACCTGACGGCGGATTTATAGACAGTGTTCGGATTCAAGAACTAATAGACCGTTTTCTTAGCAAGCAACCGTATGCCGCACAAATGGCACTTGGGTCGTCGCTATATGATTTAGCCGCTCGTGTATTTGCCGCGAATCAGGTAATGCTGCGTGAGCACTTCCGTTGCGTTCCGCCAATCATTGCATATTCAAATCGGATATTCTATAAAGGGCAGATTCACCCGCTACGGATTCCGCGAGCAACCGAGCGCATCGAACCTCCCCTCGTTGATATTTATGTAGAAGGAGGAACAAGAGATCGCCACGATTGCAATGACTATGAAGCTCAGGCAATCGCAGATGAGATCAATGAGATATTGAAGAACGATCAGTTTAGGGGTAGAACGATTGGAGTTGTTTCACTTCTTGGAACAGAGCAAGCAAAGCATATCGACTCTGTTGTGACTCAACAGTGCAATATGGCTGAACTGCGTAGAAGAAAGTTTTTGTGCGGTGATGCGCGGACGTTTCAAGGCAGCGAACGACACATCATGTTTCTATCTATGGTTGTGGACCCAATGAACTGCAAGGCCCTTTCTGGGAATATGTTCGATCAAAGATTCAACGTGGCTGCGAGTCGTGCCCAGGACCGTATGTATTTGGTGCATTCAGTAAAACTGTCTGATTTGTCGGATAAAGACTTACGTGTTGGTCTCCTCGTTCATTTCGATAATCCATTGGTCGTGGACAAAGCTGAAGCTGAGGTTCTGATTGATCGCTGCGAGTCAGGCTTTGAAAAGCAAGTGTACTCGGAATTGGTGTCCCGTGGATACAGAGTTACACCACAAGTAAAGACAGGCGCATACCGAATCGACATGGTAGTCGAGGGAAGCGGCGATCTACGTTTGGCGATTGAATGTGATGGGGACGAGTTTCACGGCCCTGATCGTTGGCAGCATGACATGAACCGCCAACGTGTCCTTGAGCGGGCAGGTTGGAATTTCTGGCGCTGCTTCGCTTCTACCTGGACGCTCAGGAAAGACGAGGTGCTTGAGGAGTTGACGCAGCGTCTCTACAGCATGGGAATCGAACCTATGGGCGCAATCGAACGTGCTACGCGACTAGTCGAAAAGAGAGTATGGAGATGTCAATCTGAGCAGACGGAATCTTCGCTTCAGCAACCTGGCAATGAATACAAAGGAGAGGCGAGTGAGCGTGATAACAGTTCTGTTCAATTGAGTTTTGCAATCTCCGATCGAGTTGTTGTGCCAACTCAAGTAGCAGCGGCGCTCAGCAAAAGTGAATTGAGCGCAACCGGCAAGGTTCCAACACCGATTACCAGCATTTCATCGTCGGTTGCAGTCGCGAGGAAGAATATCGAATCCGAAGTGCTGCCGCGAATAACGTCGCCTATGCGCGTGGAATCCAGACAAATGCGCATTCTCCAAAAGGGCGATAGGGTCACCTACATGACCAATAAGGGCAAGAAGCGCGCTGGAGTAATAGCCTGGACTGACGGCAAGCAGGTCAAGATTGATGATAACGGTGCAACTGTGAGCAAGAACGTGGATGATGTTATTGCGATCCAGAGTCCGGGTGCTGCTCAAGTGAACTGATAGCAAACGCTGGTAGCATGGCACGCCTGCAAGGGCTTTCGCAGGCGCGGGCTTTTTTAATAGTCGTAGCAGCTTTGCGACCGACAACTCTAATTGAAGAATTGGAGTAACCCGTAACATGCCTCTTGAGATCGTCCGAAAGCAAACGCCTGAGGAAGAGGAACTTCTTCGCAAACGGGAGGAATTGGCCTCCGTTCGAGCCGCCCTGGCAGAACGCGAACTGGAACTGGCCGATTTTCGCGCTCAGTTGAAGAGCTTCGAAGGCCGCTATCTGCGGCAGGTCGGCGTACTGTATGCCGAGTTGGATGACTGGGAAGCCAAAATCGCAGAGATTGAAGCCTCGCTCAAGCCTTCGGCGACGGCAAGCCAGCGTGCCCAGGAGACGAGAAAAAGGGCGGAAGAAACACACGAGGCTACTCATGGGGAGGCGTCGAAGGCGAGGGATTTTCAGCCATCGGCGGACCTGAGGAGTCTCTTCCGGGAAGCTGCCAAGCGTATCCATCCTGATTTTGCCAAGGATGAGGCAGACCGGGAACTCCGGACTCGGTTGATGGCTCAGGTGAACGCGGCCTACTGTCAGGGGGATGCCGACGCTCTCCAGCGAATCCTTGACGAGTTCGGGAACTCGCCTGAATCCGTGCAGGGTGAAGGTGTCGGGGCTGAACTTGTGCGTATCATCCGTCAGATTCATCAGGCAAGAAAGAACATCGCGGCAATCGATCAGGAATTGGAAAGCCTACGCGCCAGTGAGATCGCACAATTGAGGCAGGACGTTGAAAAGGCCGAAAAAGAAGAGCGGGACCTTCTTGCGGAGCTTGCGGTCAGCGTTCAAGCGCGGATTGCCGACGAAAAGAAAAGGTATGACGGTCTCGCGATGGAGCTAAAGAAGCATGGCCGATAATCATGACCTCTTGATTCTGTCGAATCGGGGCGACTCTTCGATTGTCTTGTCGGAACCTCGATCCAGCCTCGCCGCGCGGGGCCGCAGCGATGCATCCGCCCTTCTGGCAAGAAGACGAGAGCCCGCCTATCTTGCTCGCGTTAAAATCAACGGAAAATGGGGACTGATAGACACAACGGGAGACTTCGTTGCCGAGCCCGTATTTTATGACCTTCGCGCCTTCCACGAAGGCAGAGCTGCATTCTGCGATTGGGTTGGCGGAGGTAAGAGCATTGAGCAGTATTATAAAGACGATCTGACTAACCGTGATGACTATAGCTGGTTCGTGAAACAGTATACTTTCTTCACAAACGATTATGGGCCAGCACTCATTGCTGATCCTTGTTCTTGGAGCTTCCTCGATTCCTTCGGGAAAGCTATCTCAGATATACGATTCGAGTTCGCACGGGAGTTTCGCGATGGATTGGCAGCGGTTCGGTTTCATGGCAAATGGGGATTCATCGACCGAAGCGGTGAATTTTCAATCAACCCAATATTTGATGGAGTTCGGGATTTTCAACACGGACTATGCGTAGTGTTGTTTGAAGAAAAAGTGGGGGTCATCAATTCGAAAGGAGACTTCGTCCTCCAGCCGCGTCTCCATTATCTGGGTGAATATTCTGAGGGATTGGCCCCTGCGGCAGAGGTTGCTGGCAGGTATGGCTACATTGATAGCAATGGCTCTTTCGCGATAGAGCCACAATTCGCCCGCGCAGATGGTTTCCATTGCGGGCGCGCCAGGGTCAACGATTTGGCGAATCATGTCGGATATATCAATACGCTGGGTGATTTTATTTACCAGTGCAAGAAGATTGAGGAGTATACCTCTGCGGGAGGAATGGGCTTAAAAGATTTTGTCAACGACATTGCTTTTGTGAAGCTCAGGAGAAAAATCTACACTCACGAATGCGGTCATCTGAGACTTGTCTCTTCAGACGAGGGCGAAGAACCCCGAGTTTGTCTAGAATGTAGCTCCTGTACTCATGAGTTCTGCGATCTAATACGAGGGAGTTTCCTTGATTTAGAAGGCCACTCGATTCTTGAAAGCCAAAGCCACTTCCTGAATGCTGCTGCTCTCTTCAGTGAAGGCTTGGGTATGGTGGAACTCACTATACCTGAAAACTGGCATACGTTCGTTGATGGCTATCCGGCCTGGAAAGTGTATGGATTTGTGGATGCAATCGGACAAGCTAAAATAGCCCCTCAGTTTGTGAAGGCCACGCCTTTTAAAGACGGAAGGGCTGTTGTCCTTGTCAAAGGTGTTGGTTGGAGGATGATCAATAGGAATGGTGACATTGTCGGTGAAGGTATCCCCGGACTAAACCCGAACTGGATGGAATTTAATGGGTTTAATGAGGGCTACGCCTCGATCATGGTCGGAGCATATCCAAATGAAAAGGTCGGCTTCATCGACAGCGAAGGGAGGACGGTTATTGAGCCGCAATTTGACTCTGCCGATGGCTTTGCCAACGGGTTGGCGGTCGTCTGCAAGTTCGGAGAGGAGCGACAACTTGAACTTACGGACATCAGGGAAAACTCAGCGAGTACTTATCGAAGAGATAGAAACTATGGCTACATCGATGGGACGGGAAGGGTTGTAATTCCCTGTAGATTTGAAGAGGCACGCGCTTTCCAACAGGTGACGACATAAGCGAGTTTGAAAACAACAGTTGTGACGACACTGGATATTGGCTCAGGCGATGCTGTTCTGAAATCATCGAAAGAGAGGCGACGTGGGAATGAGTGATGAAACAATCGACATTCCGGTCACGGAGAAAAACGAGCTTGTGGCTGAACTAAGAGCGGCTCATAGTGAGCATAAGAACGTGCTTCGCCGGAGTATTGAGTCCAGCGCGAATTTTTACGAGAAGCTCGCTGCGATAGATGCTGGTTCCCTGGCCATCGTGGCATCTATCGGACTTGCAGTTACGGCTAAGCCTGAATTGCGATTAGGCGTCTTTGGTGGGCTGGCCCACGGAATTGTTGTGATTGCGGTTTTGCTTTGGGTCTCGCTCGTCTGCGCTGTGATACACAATTTCTTTGTCGTGCGCATTACTAAACTGGAAACTGCGTATTCCGACGTTGAATTGGTCATAACGATTATGACGCGAACATTGTCAGTTGTCCGCAAGGCATTTCCCGAAGGAGATCGGTCACAGCTTGACAGGTTGGAGGCGACAGCGTGCGCAGAGCCGATTCTGGAGCAACAGCACATTGAAACGCGCAGTAAGCTCTCACGTGGCTTGGCGACAGCACTCGGCTACGCATCCATGCTTACGTTCGTCACCGCATACTCAGCCGTAATGATTTGTATGTTATTTTTGTGGTGAACGGGGCGAACCAATACTTACCGTCTGGATTGTCGAATAAACAGACCAAGCGGTGAAGAAGCTCGCGGTGAGCACGTTGATTACCTGCCAATCTGGCCTAGTCATGCGGACCGGAAACACAGGATTGAACAACAGCGCAATGGCACCGAATATCCACACCCACGGTGTCCGGCGTTCCTGATACCTTTTGGTACTGAGGTAGGCGGAAGCAGCGCAAATCAAGACTCGCAGCAGAACGTAGAAAAAGTATGGCAAGTGCGTAAAGGCTGCGACCACCAGTGCGACAACACATGCCCCCAGTAGAAAGCCCTCGTTCTTGACGCTTCTGTTCATAAAATCCGCTTCCTTGCCGAGCGTTGATTCGAATATGACTACGAGAACTTTACTATCCTTCCGATAGTAATATGCCAGCGTTTACAAATCGAAATTATTATTACTTCCCGTTTCAGTGAGGGCTCCTGCCCTACGCTCCAGGCGCGCCGCAATAAGAAACGGCGCGTCTTGCGCTACCCCTCTAGCGGACCTGTGTCCTGTCCGCAACGCCTGCCCTTTAGAAACCCTTCCTAAGGAGCTCCGCCCCTCGCGCCCGCAAGGGGTATCCCCAGTCTTCCGCACTGCGCTGCGCTCCGTTTGTGCAGACCAAGGGGCTTTCCACTCTCGCTGCGCTCCGTTACAAGCCCTGGGAGATTCCCCTCCCCTTGCACTTGCTACCCCCGCAGGCGTGGGCCTGGGCCAAGGCGTTGTTGTGTGAACAACAACAGCACCGCCATTTCAAACCCGGAAGGACAA
>Ga0182013_10008614_pt1 | contig 10937 bp, 9 predicted proteins | sample 612S2MmetaG_FD_120487 | JGI IMG/M metagenome (GOLD analysis project Ga0182013, IMG submission 120487) | Permafrost microbial communities from Stordalen Mire, Sweden - 612S2M metaG | ecosystem: Environmental > Terrestrial > Soil > Wetlands > Permafrost | place: Sweden: Stordalen | collected...
CGCAAAGGCCCGGTCTTCATCACGGATCGCGGGCGGCCAGCCCATGTGCTGCTCTCGATTGAGCAGTACCAGAAGATTACGAACAAGCGGAAGAGCATTGTCGAGCTGTTAGCCATGCCCGAGGCCGATCTGGTTGAATTTGATCCGCCTCGTTTGGGTGGCGAGCTTTTCAAGCCGGTTAACTTGTCATGATGTATCTGCTCGATACCAATGTCGTCTCAGAGTTGCGCAAGGCCCGATTTTTTGAAGGCAAATTAAGCAAAGCAGATCTCCAAGTAACGGCTTGGGCAAATGGCGTGTCCTCCGAATCCATGTTTCTGTCGGTTATTTCCGTACTGGAATTGGAGCAGGGAACGCTCCAGATGGAACGTCGCGATGTGCTCCAGGGAGCGATGCTCCGCTCTTGGCTCGATCGTCAGGTTCTGCCGTCTTTTGCCAATCGCATCGTGCCGGTAGACAGTGTCGTAGCGCTGCGATGCGCAACCCTGCATATTCCCGATCCACGCCACTACCGCGACTCTCTGATCGCCGCAACCGCCCTGGTTCACGGCATGACGGTTGTCACGCGCAATGTGAACGACTTCGAACCTACCGGCGTTGCAATACTCGATCCCTGGCAACCCAGATAAGGGTCTCGTGCGCTTGAGCCGCTCGGCTCCGCAGTCGCCGGTAGGAGGGCTGCCCGAGGTGTGATGCGCGCAACACGGGATAGCGGCCGGGGCGGAGTAGCATGAGATTTAACCTTAAAGGGAGCGAATGCATCGCTAGAAAAGAATCCGCGGCGGAATCGCGTGAGGGGGAAGAGTGAAATGAGTGAGGAAACGCAGGCAAAGCAAGGATGCTGCGTGGTCCGGACCCGTTTGCATGGGATCGAACTGCTGCTGAATTCCCGGCTCAACAAGGGGACGGCTTTTACCGAAGAGGAGCGCGACGCATTCGCTCTGCACGGGCTGCTGCCGCCTCACATTGGCACGCTGGAGGACCAGCGGAAGCGGCGCAAGAGGGTTCTGGACGGGCGGGCCACACCTTTTTTGAAGTACAGCAACATGCGCGACTTGCAGGACAACTGCGAGACGCTTTTCTACTCGATGATCGAGCGCTATACCGAAGAGTTGCTGCCGATTGTCTATACGCCGGCGGTGGGCGAGGGGTGCCAGCGCTTCAGCGAGATCTGGCGGCGGCCGCGCGGTCTTTTTCTGAGCTATCCGCAGAAGCACCGGATAAGGCAAATCCTGGCTGATCCGCGTTTTGACGAGGTGCGCTGCATCGTGGTTTCGGACGGCGAACGCATTCTCGGGCTGGGCGACCAGGGCGCGGGCGGCATGGGCATTCCCATCGGCAAGATGGCGCTCTACACGGCGCTGGGCGGGATTCCGCCGGAGCACTGCCTGCCGATTCTGCTCGATGTGGGCACGGACAATGAAGCGCGGCTGCAAGATCCGATTTACATCGGCTGGCAGCACAAGCGCGTTCGGGGCGCTGCGTACGACGAGTTCATCGAGGCCTTTGTGACCGCCGTCAAGGAGCGCTGGCCGAACATTCTCTTGCAGTGGGAGGACTTTGCCGGGGTCAACGCGGCGATCCTGCTGAGACGCTACCGCGACCGGCTGTGCACCTTCAACGACGACATCCAGGGAACCGCCGCCGTGACTACCGGTACGCTGCTGGCCGCCGTTCGCGCCACCGGGCTTCCGCTGAAGGAACAAACCATTGCGATGTTCGGGTCAGGCTCGGCGGGGATCGGGATCTGCGATCTGCTGGTTGCCCGGATGCAGGAAGAGGGACTGAGCGAGGCCGAGGCGCGGAAGCGGATCTACGCCTTCAATCGCTACGGGCTTCTGGTGGAGGGATGCGAGGGGATCCGCCCCGGCCAGGAGACGCTGCTGCGCAAGAGAGCCGATGTGGAGGGGTGGAAGCTGTCCGGCTCGTCTAAAGGCGAGTGCGCAATCTCGCTGCTGGATGTGGTGCGCAACGCCCGAGTGACGGTGCTGGTGGGCGTCTCGGCACAGACGGGCGCGTTCACCGAGGAGATTGTCCGCGAGATGGCCAGCCACACGACGCGGCCAGTGATCTTTCCGCTGTCAAATCCCACTTCGAAAGCCGAAGCGACGCCGGCCGACTTGCTGCGCTGGACCGATGGGCGCGTTCTGGTGGGGACGGGAAGTCCGTTCAAGCCGGTCGAGGTCAACGGCAGGCCGGTGCGCATCTCGCAGGTGAACAACTCGTTCATCTTTCCCGGCCTTGCGCTGGGGATTCTGGTGTCACGTTCGACGCACGTCTCCGATGCCATGATCATGGCATCGGCCAAGGCGCTGGCCAGCCTGTCGCCGACGCTGGAGGAGCCGGAGGCTCCGCTGCTGCCGCCGATTGCCGATTGCCGCAAGGTGAGCCTGGTGGTGGCTGAGGCCGTGGCCAAGCAGGCCATGGCTGACGGTGCAGCCGAGAAGGTGGATGAAGCAACTCTGCGTGAGCGGCTCTGCGCTTATGTGTGGGAGCCGGTTTATCTGCCGTATGAGCGGATTGTGTAATCCGCCTGGCTTCGCATAATTGCCGATGGCCAGACCGCTTCCAAGAGACTGCGGGTTATTCGGTCACGGCCTGGGTTCTGGAGTTAGTGCTCGTCGTGGATCTCCTTGAGGAGTTGGCATTACTGTTGCCGCTCGGTTTCGGTCGCTCCGGGTGAAACACCGCGCAGGCCTTCGACGGGACGAGTGGGCCGTCTACCACGAGAAGGAAGACGCCGGAGTTCCAACGCGGCGGATTGGCAGGATCGAGCCTGATCCAGACCCGGCTGCCGTCCCTTGCGGCGTCGATGGCGCCCGGCTGACTGTCTTGATTGGCGGAGGTCACCAAAAGGATGCTCTTTGACCAGTCAACCGAGGGGAGCGGAGTGCTCCTTGTCCATCCCGCCGGAACCAGGATTGCTTCAAGTTGCGATAGGTTCGCAACGACCCGGCAACTGTCGGGCTCAGATACCCGTGTAGTCACGAAATACCAGCTCTTGATGGTCTGTGAGGACGCGCTCGCGGTGAAGCCGAGCAAGATGAGTACAAGCGCACAGCGGTTTCTTGAGATCAATGATTTGCCTCCTTTGCCGCAGTTGCCGGATCTCCGGGATTGGCTGGGGCGGGCGACCAAGCATCCGGCATGGGAGCGTTCACCGTTGTAACGCCTTGCGCGGGCGGTTGATCGGTTGCCTCGGTGGTCTTTTGGTAGTTGATATCGCCCTTTACCACGAGAGCGACGATGGTCAATAACACGCCAAGGGTTACGATGACCAAGCCCGGCGAGGCGGTGTGCAATGATCCTTGGATATCTCCTTTTGTAACAGCCAGCTCAAAACTCGCCTCCGCTGTTCTAAGCACGTAGAGCGTCCCAGTGAAGATGAGAATGAATCCGAGGAAGAGTGACGAAGTCTTGATAAAGGCAGCTCCAAGGGCACGGGCGTAGGTGATGACTGCCGCGTGATCTACCGGATCTTCCGGTGCGCCCACCGCCCCGGCGGGGGCGTTGGCGACGGCTGTCGCGGCGCGCAGACCTCCAAGGTAGGAATAAGTCTGGATGCCCAATCCCGCCACCAGAAGAATCGCTACAAAAACCAGGATCACTGAGACCACCCTGAACAGGCTCTTCGAGAGAATGTCCAACTTGGGCGCCGGGCCAGTTGGCACAGGTGGAGTGGTGGCCATCAATACCTCCGGGCTAAAGCATTTTCACTTCACAGATTGACATGAGGACAGCGGAGAAGGTGTTTCTTCCCTGGGGGAAAAAGCCATTCAGCTGCGTGGATTCTCCAGGACGGCAAAATCGGGGAAGCTGTAACCACCCAGCATAGCTCCGAATTTTAGGAGATGGACACGCGCTTTGCAAGCGATTTCCGCTGTCTTTTTTCCAATCGGCCAACGCTCCCCGGCCGAGCCAGGCTTCTCGCGCTTATGCCCCAGCCGCTCGCGTGGGCTTGTAGCCCGACAAGCCATAGTAGGCAATAAAAATGTAGCAAATGATCGGCAGGACGAACGCGTATTGAATTCCGATCTTGTCCGCCAGGAAGCCGAAGAGCGGGGGAATCACCGCTCCGCCGACGTTCCCGATGGTGATGACGCCGGAACCCTCACTGGTCAACGGTCCCAGTTCGGCGATGCCGAGGGCGAAGATGGTCGGATACATGATGGAGTTGGCGAGGCCGCAGAGAACCAGGCTCCAGATGGCGACCTGACCCGCAGTGAACATGGAGACCAGCATAAGGGCGACGCCAAAAATGCCCAGTACGACGAGCATCTTTTCGGCTTTGATCACGCTCATCAGGGCGCTCCCGATAAATCGGCCCGCCATGATGAGGAGGTAGTAGACCGTCACCAGGATTCCAGCCGTTTCCAGGCTCCCAATGCCCTGCTCCTGGAAGAACCGGATGCCAATCGCGGCGAGGGCGATCTCAACGCCCACATAGAAGAAGATGCCCACCATACCCAGGACGGTGTGTGAAAAGCTCCAGATGCCGCGGCCCGCCGTCGGAGCGCCTTCGTTGCCGGGGCGGTATGACTCGCTCCGGGTGATCGCCGGCAAATGCATGAACATCACCGCAAAGCCCAGTACCAGCAGTCCTGCGGCAATGTATACGTAAGGCATTTCCAGCATATGAGCCTGGCTGGCCGCATCGGAGACCTTGCTGGTATCGGAGAGGATGAAGCGGCCCGCAAACCACCCGGCCACGGCCGATGCGCCGGAGTTGAAGGCCTGCGCCAGGTTCAGCCGCGCCGAAGCGCTCGACTCGGGGCCGAGAATCGCGACATAGGGGTTGGCCGAGGTCTGCAAGGCGCAGACGCCGGAGGCCAGCACGAAAATCGCTGTCAGCGTCAGGGGAAAACTCACCAGATTGGCTGCGGGAATAAACAACAAGGCGCCCGCCACCATAATGAAGAGCGAAATCACCATCGTGCGCTTGTAACCCACCTTCTCGATGAGCTTGGCGCTGGGGACTGAAAAGACCAGGTAGGCAAAGAACCAGGCTGAGGTAGCCAGCATGCCCGAGAAGTGGTTCAGCTTGAAGATGTCCTCGAGTTTGTGCACCAACTGGTTGTTGAGGCTGGTGAGGAATCCGAAGATGCCGAAGAGGGCGGTGACGATGATGAACGGAACCGTGTAGTTGGGCGCGCTTTGAGCCGCCGGTCGTGTGGATGGTGTCGCCATGAAGAATTTCCCTCGCTTCCTTTGGAAGGCTCTCTGATCCGGGTTGTTAGCCCGTGGACTTGCCGGCGGCTCGAAACCGTCGCCCCGGCCTCCGGCCGGGCCGGCGGGCAAGGGCACGGAAAAACCGCGCGGAAAGTATCCAAACCACTCTACGCATCGGGGCGCGGGCGCGTCCAGCAGAAAATGGAAAGGTTTTCATAGGTTCTCGCTCCAGAGCGGCGCGCCGGGGTTTTGGGGCCTGCCTTCGGCGGCAGGCAGGCTCTGGCCGCTGCTAGTGAGCACAACCGCCTGGGATTTGGGGATTCTTGATTCTTTCGCTCAACGCAGAGGAATTTGGAAACGATTTGGCGGGTTAGCCCCGCTTCGCGGGATTGCAAGTTAGCGAGTTAGCGGTTGATGGCTGGAGCGACTCGGAAGGGGGCCGGGCTGGCGGCGTGAAACAATGCTTTCCATGCCCCGCTTGCGCAGCGACGCGCTTGGTCTTTACATCTCGATTCCTTTTTGCCGGTCAAAGTGCACCTATTGCAACTTTGCCTCCGGGGTTTATCCGGCCAGCGAACATGCGCGCTATGTTGGGCGGCTCATTGAGGATTTGGCGGGCGCCGGGGAGTGGGCGGAGCGGATGGGCGTGGAGTTGCCGCGCCGCGTAGACACGATCTACCTGGGCGGCGGAACGCCCAGTCTGCTTGCTCCGGAGTTGGTAGCACGGCTGTTTGCTGCGGTGCGGACGGAGTTCGAGATTCTGCCAGGGGCGGAGGTCACGGTGGAGTGCGCACCGGGGCAGCTTGGGGATGCGACACTGGCGGCGATGGCCGAGGCGGGGGTGAACCGCGTGAGCCTGGGCGTGCAGTCGTTCATCGACCGGGAGGCTGCGGTGAGCGGGCGGTTGCACAGCAGGGCGGTGGTGCTGGAGGATCTGCGGCGGCTGCGCGGTGCGGGGATCGCCAACCTGAATGTGGACCTGATTGCCGGGCTGGCGGGGCAGAGGTTCGCATCGTGGGAGGAGTCGCTGGGGGTGCTGGCCGAGACAGGCGTTCCCCACGCCAGCGTGTACATGCTTGAGGTGGATGAGGACTCGCGGCTGGGCCGGGAGATGCTGGCGCACGGCGTCCGGTACCATGCGGAGCTGGTTCCCACGGACGATGCGATTGCGCGCATGTATGAGACGGCGATTGAAAGGCTGGGCGAGGCAGGGCTGGAGCAATATGAGATTTCAAACTTTTGCCGGCCGGGGATGGAGTCGCGGCACAATCTGCGCTATTGGCAGCGGCGGCCTTATCTGGGAGTGGGGCTGGATGCTTCGTCGATGCTGCGGGAGACACTCACGGAGGATGGCGGCAAGATGCGGCGCGTTTTGCGCTCGACGACGACGGACGACTTGAACGCGTATCTGCCGGGCGCGGAGCCGGTGGAGACGGCGTGGCTGGCGGCGGAGCGGCAACACGAGGAGGCGTGGTTTCTGGGGCTGCGGCTGAATGCGGGCGTGGAAATAGCCGCGCTGGAGCGGGAGTTTGGAGCGGCGATGGTTGCGCCGGCGCTTGATGCCGTCGCGCGGCTTGTTGAGGCAGGTTTGCTTTTCTCCGACGGCGGGAGGGTTTGGCTGAGCGCGCGGGGACGGCTGCTATCGAACGATGTTTTTCAAGAGTTTCTTGGGCTGGAGGCGAGTGGGGTGGGGCCGGGCATTGGGCGGCTGCGGAAAAAGGCATGAATTCAGGTCGAATTCGAAAAGACATCCCGGAGGGGCTGAAGCCCGGCTTTTATTTTGTTGCGTTCCGGCAGCCTTCGACAAGCTCAGGGCAGGCTAAAAGTCGTGCCCTGATACAAAGCAAAAAAAGAGCAAGAACAAAAGCAAAAGCAGGTCCTTCGACTGCGCTGCGCGCCGCTCAGGAAGACATGTCTAATGAGATTCAGGATGACAAGCCTGAACCGGTGGCTACCAGGCAAGGAGTTCGTCGCCGGAGGTGGGGGAGAGGAAGGCTACGGGGGCGGCGCAGGATTGCAGGGAGTTGCCGGCGCACTGGATGGACTCAGGACCGGAGGCTTTGGCGACGAGGAGGGCCTGTTCGGCCTCGCGGAGGACGACGACCGGCGAGCGGCCCAGGCTGGAGGCGATTCCGAAGCAGGCGGAGAGGCGGATGGCGTCGCCGTCGACATGGAAGGGCGAGCAGAAGACATCGACGCGCAGGCGCTCGGCCATCATGACGGCGTTGGCGCTGGTGCAGCCGGGGAGGGCCATAAGGAACTCGTCCTTGCCGGGGCGGCCGAGCAGGTCGTAGCTGCGCAGGAGGCGCGAGGCGCGGGTTGCGACCTGGCAGAGCAGATCGTCGCATGCCTCGGAGCCGAGGCGCGAGTTCCAGTGGCCGAAGTCGTCGATGTCGAAGAGAATGAGGCAGAGGGAGCTTTTCATGCGCTGGACGCGGTCGGTTTCGCGAAAGAGCATGGAGAGCATGGTTTCGCGGTTGTAGACGCCGGTGAGGTGGTCGGTCTGGGCGTTGAGGGCGGCGGCTTCGCGGAGGAGTTCGAGCTCGCGGAGGCGGCGATGGCCGCGCAGGACGGCTTCGAGGCGAAGGCGCAGGAAGGCCGGTTCGATGGAGCGCGGGGCGAGGTCGTCGATGACGCCCTCGGCGAGACGATCGATCCACTCCTGGGTGACGGTGTCCGAGGTCAGGACAATGGGGAAGCGCCTGCCGGTCGCCTCGGCGCGGGCCGCGGCAAGGAGGCGGCTGATTTCCATGCCGGGCAGGTTGACGTCGATGAGGGCAACGGTGGGCGGATGGGCTGCGGTCAGCGCAGGGAGGGCGGCTTCGGCGGAGAGGAAGACTTCCACGCGGGCTCCATTGGCGGCCAGTACGGGTTCGACGGCAGCCAGCAAAGCTGGCTCGGCCGAGGCGAGCAGGAAGGTATGGGGGAAGTGGGTGAACATGGTGGAAACCCTCGATAGGGAATGCATCGGCGAAGATTAGAAATTGATTAGAGAGCGGGGCTGGATTCTTCAGAGTTTTTCAATGACTTTTGAGCGCGAAGAGGCGTGCCGAAGGTCACCGGGTGAGGGAAGCGCCGGAATGCCGTTGGGTCCAGGGCGCTACAAGATGGAGTCAAGCCAGAGGTTCCAGAAGCGGGCCGCAGCCTGAGCGAGGGCGGGGGCATGCTGGTGGGCGGAGGAGCGCAGGCCGGCGGGGGAGATGCGGGCATGATTCAATTCGCAGGCATGGCCCACATACCAGGACTCCAGGCCGTCGGCGGTGACTTCGGGATGGAATTGCAGGGCCAGGGCGAAGCCGCCGATGGCGAAGGCCTGATGGGCGTAGCGTTCTGTCCTGGCCAGATGGAGCGCGCCGGGGGGCAGGTCAAAGGTATCGCCATGCCAGTGAAAGACGGAGAGCGAGGGCGCGAGGAGCGGGGCGAACCATTTGGGAGGATCGAGATTCGGCGCGGGCTGGAGAGGCGACCAGCCGATCTCTTTTCCATTGAGGCCGGGATAGACGCGCGCGCCGAGGGCGGCGGCCATGAGCTGCGCGCCCAGGCAGATTCCGAGAATGGGCTTGCGGGCGGCAAGGCGCTGGGCGATGAGGGCGATTTCATCTTTGAGAAACGGGTATTCCTCGTGGTCATAGACGCCGATGGGACCACCGAGAACGATGAGAAGGTCGCAGGACGCGGCCTGCGGCAGGGGGAAGGCGGCCTCAGAGGCGTTGACGTGCTCGATTTCAAAGCCTCGCGCGCGGAGCGGGGCTTCGAGGGTGCCAAGGTCTTCGAAGGTTACGTGGCTGAGGACGAGGGCGCGGGAAGTGTGGCTCGGCATGAAAGTAGTTTAAGGGGTGACGCGGGGGTGGGCCAGGGGGTCGTGGTATCCCACCCTTTTCGTCAAGAGCGCGAAAAGGATGGGGCACGGAGCGTGGCTGGCGAAATGGGCAAGAGCAACCGCAGGTCCTTCGACTTCGCTGCGCTCCGCTCCTGATGAACAAGAGGACTCGGTGAGGCGGTTTCAAAACAAAACCAGCAAGTTGGCCACCGCTTCGCGGTGATTGCGAGTTAGCAAGTTAGCGGCAGTTCATTGCGGCCGTAACTTGCAAGAGCGAGGCGGACTGCTCAGGGCGACAGGCCAATCATCTAATCGACGAAGTCGACTTCGGGGGCGATGGGGATGATGCCGCGCTCGTGGCCCAGGTCGAGGAGCTTGCGGATGGCCTCGCGGCCGTCTGCGCCGTAGTCCAGGGTGCGCTCGTTGACGTACATGCTGACAAAGCGGCTGGCGAGGCGTGTGTCGAGGTCGCGGGCGAATTGCATGGCATATTCCAGGGCTTGCTCGCGGTTATCGAGGGCGTGCTGGATGCTGTCGCGCAAGGCTTTGGAGATGATCTTGTGGGACTCGGCGCCGAGGGAGCGGCGGATGGCGTTTCCTCCCAAGGGCAGGACGAGGCCGGTGGTCTCGCGCCACCAGACGCCCAGGTCAAGAACCTTGTAGAGGCCGCTGGAACTGTAAGTGAGCTGGCCCTCGTGGATGATGAGCCCGGCTTCAAATTCGCCTGCCAGGATGGCGGGGATGATCTTGTCGAAGGGCACGGTCTCAGTGCGGAGCTCGGGATTGAAGACCTTGAGGGCGAGGTAAGCGGTGGTGAGCGTGCCGGGGACGGCGATCTTGATGCGGCCCAGATCCTCGGGGGCGAGGGGCTTGCTGGAGACGATCATGGGGCCGTAGCCCTCGCCAACGCTGCCGCCGCAGCCCATCAAGGTGTAGTTCCGCTGCAAGTAGGGGTAGGCGTGGAAGCTGATGGCGGTAACGTCAAAGAAGGCCTCGTCGCGGGCGCGGCGGTTGAGGGTTTCAATGTCGCAGAGGGTGTGGGAGAAGCGGTAGCCGGGGACGCGGATCTTGTTGGTGGCCAGGCCATAGAACATGAAGGCGTCATCGGAGTCGGGACTGTGGGCGATGGAGATGTCGATGATATCGGTGGAAGCGGCGACTGGCGAACTTTGATTACTCACGGGGAACGAAGATCCTTTCAACGTCGAACTGCAATCAGTTGTTAGATGCGATTAACGGGCTTTGCGGCGCAGGCGCTGGAAACCGGCGGCAAGGCCGGCGGCTGCGGCCACCTTAAGAGTGTCTCCTGCCAGGAAGGGCAGAACGCCGAGGGCAAAGGCCGTCTGAGCCGAGGCGTGGGTGAGCGCGGCCAGCCAGAGGAAGCCGCTGAAGAGAATGGCCAGGTTGCCGGCGGCGGCGCAGGCAAGGGCCTGCCAGAAGCCGCGCTCGCCGCGCCGCCAGAGAAGTGAAATCAGCAGGGCGGCAAGGGGATAGGCGAGGAGGTAGCCGCCCGTGGGTCCGAGGAGGTGGGCAAGGCCGGAGAGCGGGCTGGGAGCGAAGACCGGCAGGCCAAGTGCGCCTTCAGCGAGGTAAGCGCCAAGGGAGGCGGCGGCCATGCGCGGGCTGAGCAGGAATCCCAGGAGCAGCACGGCAAATGGTCCCAGGGTGAGCGGAACCGGCGTGAAGTAAAGGGGCAGGGCGAGATGAGAGCAAACGGCTACCAAGGCGCTGGCGGCAAGAGCGATGCCGGCGGAGCGAAGCCAGAGGGAGGTTGCGGGAGCGGCGGCGGGGGCCAGTTGCGCGGAGAGTGTTTTGCTCATTGGGGTTTCCTCGGGACCGGTTTGTGGGCCCTAAATCTCTGTTTCCTGGTCGGTTTCCTCAGCCGGATCGGGAGCCGGACCAGCGCCCGCCGAAGCTTTGGAGCGAAGCCGGGCGCGCTGCACCCAGA
>Ga0182013_10008619_pt1 | contig 10931 bp, 4 predicted proteins | sample 612S2MmetaG_FD_120487 | JGI IMG/M metagenome (GOLD analysis project Ga0182013, IMG submission 120487) | Permafrost microbial communities from Stordalen Mire, Sweden - 612S2M metaG | ecosystem: Environmental > Terrestrial > Soil > Wetlands > Permafrost | place: Sweden: Stordalen | collected...
CTCGGTGTGGCGCTGCGATTCGGAATACAACCCCAGACCGTGATAGCTGACTCCCAGCGAATTTTGAAGAGAGGCTTCGACGAGAGGCTGATCTTCAAACTTCCCCTCGATATGAGCGGCCGCTTGATCGAGCGCTGTGCGCACCTTTAAGTCGGGGTTGGGCTCGGTATTCGGGTCGGCTTGGGCCAAGATGTCCTTTTCCAGAAAGTCGTTAATGGTGCGGGCGTTCTTGGCTTCGGCGTTGGCTCGATTGCGGTCATCGGCAGCGGCTTTTTCTGCTGCGATAGCGGCCTGTTGCGAGGCAATGGCCCGATCCCGGTCGGCTTGCGCCGTGTATTGCGCGTTGGCAGCCCGGTCTTTTTCGACCAACGCTTCGCTTTCTGCGCGTCGCGCATTCCTTGCCTCACGGGAAGTGAAGAGGATGCCTGCCAGGAGCGATACAACGGCGAGGGCGATTGCCGCGCTTTGCACCTTGTAGCGCCAGATAAGCTTCGCAGAACGGCGCCACCACGGCTGCCGAATGGCGCTCACGGGAGTGCCATTGAGCCAGGCTTGAAGATCGTCGGCAAGCGCTCGGACGGATGGATAGCGCTCGGTGGGGTTCTTGCGCATGGCCTGTAGGATGACTGCGTCCAGTTCGCCGTGGAGTTCCCGGTGATTGCTGGGCGCCACGTTGCTGGGGAGGCGGGGATCCAAATCGCAGATGGCGCGCAGGGTTTCGAGCGGGTTGGAATCCGCTGCGGCAAACGGATGATGGCCGGTCAGCAGGACATAGAGGAGCACCCCGAGCGAAAACACGTCGTTGGCCGTGGACATCGCCTCTCCGCGAACCTGTTCCGGACTGGCGCACTCGGGTGTCAGCAGCCGCGTAGTGGACGATTGTTCGTGTCCGCCAGCCTGAATCAGTTTGGCAATGCCGAAATCGAGCAGCTTGGGCACACCGTCGCCGGCTGTTACCAGAATGTTCGCCGGTTTCAGATCGCGATGGATGACCAACTGACGATGCGCGTATTCGACGGCCGAACAGACGAGCAGAAAGATTTCAAGGCGCTGGCGGAAGCTAAGTTGTTCGCGCTCGCACCATGCGTCGAGCGGCAGTCCATCGACAAACTCCATTACCAGGTATGGAGAACCGTCTTCCAGCATACCGCCATCGAGAAGACGGGCAATGCAAGGGTGATTCAGTGACGCAAGAATCTGACGCTCCTCGCGGAAGTGGCGGATGTCTTGATCGGAAAGTAGGCTGGCGCGCATTAGCTTTACGGCCGCGCGCTGTTCATATTGCTGGTCGGCGCGGCGGGCTTCCCATACCACGCCCATGCCGCCACGGCCGATCTCCCGAACGAGTTGCCAGGCGCCGATGCGGCGTCCGGCTAGCGAGCTAGACGGTTCGTCGGCCAGATCCACAAGCGGCAATACCGGCGTGACGCCCTCGAGAAAGTCGGGAGATTCCAGGTACACGGCCAGGAGCGAACGCGCCTCATCGAGAACTTCGTTTGAATCCGGCTGAGCATGGAGATAGGCATCTTGCTCAGCTGCGGCCAGTCCGGCCGCAGCGGTGAAGATCTCTTTTGCCCGCGCCCAGTCGTTCGGATTCACGGCTCGTTCTTACCCCTCAGAAGCCGTCTTCGGAGCCATGTCTTGGCGATCACCCACTCGCGCTTCACGGTGCTCTCCGATACACCAACGGCCTCGGCGGTCTCTGGAATGCTGAGTCCGCTGAAATAGCGCAGCTCGACAATGCGGGCCTGTAGGGAATCGAGCTTCTCCAGTTCATCGAGCGCTGCGTCCAGTTCCAGAACCTCGACGTCTTGCGGGGGGGTGACGGCATCGGTGTCGATCAGAGTCAGGGCGGGGGTTCCTCCGCCTCGCTTTACACTATTCCTGGCGCGCGCGTAGTCGATCAGGATGGAGCGCATAAGACGGGAAGCGAACGCAAAGAAGTGCGCGCGGTCCTTCCAGGTTGTGTGCTGCGCATGGGCAAGACGGAGCCATGCCTCGTGAACGACAGCTGTGCACTGCAATGTAGAGGATTGCCTTTCACGGCCGCACTCCCGGTGCGCAATCCGCCGCAACTCTGGATATGCCACTTCCACTAGCCGGTTCAAGGCTGCATGCTGCCCCGCCTCCAGGTCATGGAGCAGGGCAGTGATGTTGAGTGGAGATTTTGCGTGCGACTCCAGCTCAGGCCGGTCCAAGACGATGCACTCCTTCGATAGGAAACTTATACTATCCCAGCCTCGCGAAAGCCAAGGTTTTTGTTTGATCTGGGGGACCTGGGTGTTCCGCAGGACAGCCTGCCTCGAGCTTGCCGAATGGGCGCGCTTCGCCGGTCTTTTTTTTCAGCACAAGCACGCGGGCGAGGCGAAGATGCGCGAGCGAATAGAGGGTAGAGACAGGATCGACGCCCTGGTTGGCGAGGATCAGGCGGTAATCATCGGCAGCCGCGTCCAAGATGCAGGCCATGGTCTTGGATCGCGCGAATTGTGTCGGCGGGCAAATAAGGAATCAACTGAAGTTAGGAGCATGCCGCAGCTTTTTGCGATGCGATGATTTACAGAACTTTCGCTCATGATGTTGTTCAGCTAGACGCTAATTGCACCGTCTCTTGCCGCCGATGGGGAACACTTGGGTAGACGAGGCCCGCAAAAATACTTTGCGATTGATATTCTTCAGGAATAGTGTGCTGACGCGGGCTCGCTGAATCATGTCATTTTCTTTCCAGTGTCAGGGCGTAAATGTCGTCGCTGGAGGTGTCGTAAAGCGTCATGGGAGTGTCGGTTGGGTCGAGCCCCATCCATAACGTATAGACACCTGTGTACCGCGCTCCTTTAAGATCGGCCACGGTTTCTCGTTTTCCGTCTGCGGCGCGAATACGAATCACGGCGGGATCGTCCGTCCACTTCACGTAGTAGATGAACCGGCCGTCGTGCGACCATTCAGGAAAAGCGACGGCCCCCGAGTCCAACTTAGTCCATCGTCCGCTCGCGATGTCGAAAACTTTCATGGCCATTGTATCCAGGGTCATGGAGGCAATCGACTGGCCGTCCGGCGACCAGCGGGGCACCAACAAACCATCCGATGCGGGAATGGCGGCGACGTTTTCGGTTGCGATGTCGAGGATGCACAGGTCGGACTTCGAACTTTCGCCCACATTCGGGGAGGTAGAAAAAACGACCTTTCGCCCATCCGGCGACCAGCTTGGGTCCGTCTCCGCTTCGAGGTCTCCCGGCAGCAGGCGGCGAGGCTTTCCGCTTCCATCCGCGGGGACGATGTAGATCGCATCGAGTCCTTGCGGAGTACGGTCCACGAACAGGATTTCAGTTCCGTCCGGCGACCAGCGCAGCGACTTCGGATATGTAGGGGAATCGGTCAGTTGCATGGGATTGCTTCCATCCGGGTTGGCTCGCCAGAGAACGCCTTCGGGGTAGGAAACGTAGGCCACGGACTTGCCGTTGCTGGAAAAGGTAACGAACTCGGCGGAGATGCCGCCAAGGAAAGGCTGAAACTGCCCGGATTTCGCGTTAAAGCGAACCAGTTCACCCCGGTTCGTGCGGCCCGATGCGAAGATTTTCTTCCCGTCCCGGCTGGGAATCGGCCGATCCCAGACCATTGGGCCAAACGTGAGTTGAACCGGCCTAGTGGGCAGGCTTTTACCGAATACGGAACGCTCATCGAGAACCCAAATTTGGCCATCGGCCACGATGTAGAATCTCCCATCCTGAGCCCATTGTCCGTTCCACTGCGAGGACGACTTCCCCCATCCCGGCAGAAGCTGGTGAAGATTGGATCCACTCGATGACATCTCCCACAGGAAGCCCTCTTTGGAAAACCGAATTGCACCCCCGTCCGGTGACCAGGCCAGGGACTTTACATAACCTCCGGGAGAGGCTATTCGATGCGCTTCGGTTCCATCGCTCCCTATGACGTAAATTTCGCCGGCGATCGTAGAGTAAGCGATCTTCTCCCCGTCGGGAGACCATACTGCAACGCCGGCATTAGCAAGGCGGCGAAGAGAGCCTCCCAGCAGCCGTAGGCTCCACAGCGTGTTCGCGGGGCCTAGGCCGTCGCCCTGCGAGATGAGAAGTAGGGTCGATCCATCCGGCGAAACGTCCCCCGCCCAGGGATTCGGTAATGAAATTGGGATTGGCGCAACCACTCCACCCGAGACCGAAACCTCTGCTATGCCCTTTGGCAGATCCTGGGTGAAATAGATTCTGCTTCCGTCCGTTCCACCAATGAACTTGGTATGTCCGTCATGAGTGATCTTTGTGTAATTCGATATTCGCAACTGACCCGCTCTATTCAGCCGCACCCCAAAGTAGATCGCCAGAGTGGCCGCGCCCAGCGCCAGCGCCGCAGCCCACCACCATATTCTCTTGTGGTGTGAGGTTGTCCCCGCGTTCAGCAATGCGGTTTCGCGTGACGCAAGCTGAGCCGCCGGCACATCCTCATAGACCACACGGGTGCGCTCCCGCACCCGCTTCAGATAGATCTCCCTCGGGTGCTGCTCGGGAATGGCGTCCACCGGAATCTCGGATTGGAGATGATCCGCGAATACCTGAGCGGCAAACTGATAGCCGTGGCCGGGAACGGTCGCGATCAGGCAGGATTTGTCTCCCAACGCCCTGCGTAGCGCGGAGATGTACTGGGCGAGGTTGCCTTCTTCCACAAAGGAGTCGGGCCAGACCGCCTTGAGCAACTCCTCCTTGGTGACGACCCGTCCGGGGTTCGAAACCAGGTACGCGAGCACTTCGAAGGCCTTCGGGGTAAGCGAAACCGGCTCCTGATTGCGCGACAAGATGCGCCGGCAGGGGTCCAGCTCAAATCCTTCGAATCGGTACAACTCTTGCTTACTCAATAACATAATAGACTTTCAAAAAAATTCAGAAAAATTCATCGCGAAATTCATGACGTTCAATCCCACTTTGAGTTCCAGTTAGAAACCGTAGCGGGTTGCCGACCGCCGGCCATTGAGGAATGAAGGTATGAACATTTTACGTCGCGGCGTTCCGGCAGGGGAAGAAGCAGCAAAGAAAAGCGCCGCCGAGGCAACCGTGAGCCGGCGCATCGAGGTCACGGTGGAGCGCGAGACGGTCATCATGCTGGTGCGGAGCCTGCCTAAAGGGGGCAGAGACGAACGGGCCAGTGGAAGCAGCGGGCCGGAGTCCGAACGCCGAAAGTTGCCGCCTCCCGAGCCGACGCTCAGAAATCCGTTCGAGAGTTGCCCTACCTGCGGGTCTCGAAGTATGAGTTTGCTGGCCGAGGCCCTGCCCGGCCTGGACTCGATCTCGCCCCAACAAGGCATTGACGGAAGCTGTGTTCACCTCCATCGTTCCCCATCCGGCGAATGGTGGGTTTGCAAACAATCGCTTCACGGAAGGTAAGGAGAGCTAGTATGGCTGGTCATCGTTTTTCTACCCTAAGCATCCCGCGCCGCATCCTGCGCGCCCTTGTTCCGATTGCGGCCGCCATTGTGCTGTTGGCTCTGCCGTCGCAGGCGTGGGGCATTTACAACTTCACGGTATCCAACAACACCTTCCCCTCCTCCGGAACGCTCCCCGCGGTTGGCAGCTCGACACAGCAGACCGTCATTGTGACCCTCAACGCCGGCGGCGGCTCGGTGGCCATCAAGTCGATTGTTCTTCAGTCGGCCGGAGTAGAGGGCAAGGAATACGTCATCAACTCCGTCAACGGCTGCGCGACAGATGGCGTCACGCCGAATCCTTCGGGAACCGCCTGCAACATCCACGTCACCTACACGCCAGCCTATCCGGGCAGCCTGGCCTCGCCGTTGCTCTCGCGCAACGCGACGCTGGTCTTGACGGACGGCAACTCGAACACCTGGGCCTTCGGGCTGGCGGGCGCGGCGACGGGTCCGCTTCCGCAAGTGGTCCCAGGAACCATCTCGCTCTATGCCGGACTGGCCGACACAACAGATGGCGCCCCCGCCCTGAACAACGGCCTGGACACTGCGGCCACCACAGGAGATAGCGGCGATAACGGACCGGCCACTAACGCGAAGATCGAAATTTACTCAGGAAGCTACCAGCCAATGGCCCTGGACAGCGCCGGCGACCTGTATTTTGTCGATACGGACCATAGCGTTATCCGCAAGATCGACAACACATCCCAGCACAACATCACCACCGTCGCCGGCATAAAAGGATCGTCGAGCCTCATCGGAACCAGCGGAGACGGCGGACTAGCCACTGCCGCCAGTTTGTCGAACCTCTATGCGATGACGCTGGATAGCACCGGAAATATCTATTTTCTGGACTCCGGCGGCCAGGATACGCTTCATGCAGGCATTTATAGGGTGCTGCGCCGCATCGATGCGGTAACCGGGCTCCTCAGCTCGGTCGCCGGCCAGAACTACAATGGATCATCCTACAGCGGCACTGGAACCTGCCCCACCGCTTACCAACAGCAAGCCGCCACTTTCGAGTGCGGCGATGGCGGAGCGGCGACCAATGCCGATCTGCTCGACATCGACGACCTGGCCATCGATTCCTCCGGAAATATCTATCTTTGGTCGGGTCGAGGCGCCTCCCTGCGCGTGATCAACGCTACTACCGGAATCATCAGCACGGTGGCGAACTCAGCCTCTACGTCGTTGAATGCATACCTCGTCGGAGCAACGACCAGCGACATGACGCTGGCCGCCGACGGGAACCTCTATGTGATCGTTCAGGATGCAACCACGAGATACTATGTTCTCCGGCAGGTCAACCCCAATACCCAAGCGGTCGCCTACATTGCCGGCAATATCAACGGAAACTCGGCGAACTGCGTAGCTCCAGCCACGGGACAAGCAGGATATTCCCTCAGCAAATTGTTCCTTTCCGATCTTGGGAATCTGTCCAGCGACTCCTCCGGCAACATCTACCTGACAGGAAGCGGCTGCGGCTCCTACTCAAACCAAACCATCTACCGCATCAACCTGGCTACAAGCACGGCCAACGAGATCGAATACAGTGACTCCTGGAAGTATTTTGCGGCTCCGGCGGTCTTCAATGCCTTCAACGGCTACGACGTTTATCCCGTTGCCGCCATTCCCGACAATGCCGGTAACATCTACTTCGCCAACGGCAGCAACGCGGCCCAGATCGCTCTGCTCTCCGGCGCCAGCGCCACACTCGACTTCCCTTACACTCCCCCCGGCGATACAGCTTATTCAACCTACGACTTCACCACCAGCAAGGATCAGACGATAAACTATGCCAACGTAGGCAACGCCAACTATACGGTGCCCGATTTCGCCCTGGACTCGACCGGCACAACCACGGGAACAAACTTCGCCCTCGATCCCACTTCGCCGTCGGGCTCCTGTGTGGCGGGCGCCATGCTCGATCCCAGCGCCGCCTGCTCGTTCTACCTTCAGTTCACCCCGGTCTTGGCGGGCGCCGTCCCCACCGACACGCTGAATATCGGCAGCCTCGCAGCTCAGACCGTTACCCTCAACGGCCTCGGCATCGCCAATCCCCAGCTTCAGATCAGTCCCTCGTCGTTGACTTTGAACTTTGGCAATGTCTCGTGGAACTCCTCCAGCACGCCGCAAACCATCACCTTCTCCAATTCGGGGACGGCACAGTTGTGGATCTCAGGGTTCTATCCTGGTAAGCTGGGCGATTTCGCCATCGCCAACACGACCGGCTCGACCGCCTGCATCTACAACACCGGTACAGGCGCATACGATATCGCCGCCGGCAGCAGTTGCACGGTCCAGGTGACCTTCAATCCGGTACCCTATCTCTCTCAAACGAACTTTACGGCCAGCATTCAGATCACCGACAACGTCTACCCGACGACTCCGAGTGGCATCGCAGCCACGATTACCTTCAACGGCGCGGGCGGAGCTCCTTCTCCAACCGCCTCGTTGGCCCTGCAATCGGCGAACAACCCCAGCACCACGGCGGGCACAATTGCGCAATTGACCGCTCTGCTCACGGAGACCACCACTTCCAACGCCACACTGACCATCTCCAACATCTACGTCAATGGCGGTAATGCGACGGACTTCACCCTTGATTCCGCCAGCACCTGCAAAACCGGGGGAAGCCTGGTGGGAGTGACGGGACAAGGGTTGCCCGCCTGTACCATCGTGGTCGACTTCACCCCGCCTACTGCGGGGTCGTATTCCACAACGCTCTACGTGGCCGACAATGTGACCGGATCGCCCCAGTCTGTGGTCCTTAACGGTACCGGAACGTCTGCGCCCCCGGCGGCTTCGATCAGCTTTGGTCCGTCACCGCTGACCTTCCCCCTAACCGTGGCGGGTTCGACCTCCTCGCTGACAGCCACGCTGACCAACAACACGACCGCCTCGTTTTCCATCTATAACATCAACTTCACCGGGACGGATGGGAAATACTTCGGCGTGGACTCGACCAGTTCCTGCACACCAGGAGTCGTGGTCCCCGTCAGCGGCTCCTGCACGGTCGTGGCCGACTTTCAACCCGGTTTTACGCAAACCAGCTACTCCGCAACCCTGAGCGTGGGCGACTCTTCGACGATCGCAACGCCCACCATTGCGATCACCGGAACAAGCGCGGCTCCTGGGATCGGCATCAGTCCCTCCACGCTTGTCTTCCCAGCCACTGTAGTTCAACAAGGCGGAGAGATGCCCATCAGGGTGACGAACACGGGAACCGCGCCGCTCACCTTTACCGGAGCCACGCCCTTCACCATCGCCGGGACCTCCGTCTTCAACGTCTATCCCAACGGCAGTTGCTCAAGCATGGTTTCGTTGAACGAAACGCTGGCTCCCGGCGACCCTTGCACCATTTCGATCGAATTCTGGCCTCAGAATGCTGGCGTCTATGCGGCCACTCTGACGATAGCCGACAACGCCGCCAGCTATGACCAGACGGTGCCCATCTCCGGCGTTGGGCAGGCCGGCCAGTTGCAGTTCTATCCGGCGCTGCTCAGCCCCTATGCCGGCGTGATCGGCAACGGCAACGCCTGCGCCGACTCCGGCAACGGCGGCCCTGCCCTCAGCGCCCAACTTTGCTCGCCCAGCGCCACGGCAGCCGACATGAACGGCAACATATACATCGCCGACCCCGGCAAGAATGTGGTTCGCAAAGTGGACTCCTCGGGCAATATCACAGACTTTGCGGGCAATCTGGGAGGCGGGTGCGACAGCAGCTATCCGCTTGGCGATGGCTGCCCGGCCGCCAACGCTACGCTGAACAACCCGACCGCGGTGGCCGTGGACGGCTACGGCAACGTCTACATCTCCGATACCGGCAATGCCCGCGTCCGCGTGGTCAACGCCGCGACCAACATCATCAGCACCTATGCGGGCAACGGAACCACCGGCAAATTCGCAGCCGGTTCGGCCGCCAGCGTTCCCATCGTGCCGAACGGGATTACCTTCGATACGTACGACAATCTCTACATCGCCGATGCCGCTCAGAATATTGTCATCTGGGTCGAACCCAGTCTAGGTGGCAGTTCTCCCTATGCCAGTGTCTTTGCCGGCGGCACTAACGATGGCCCCCCCATGTATCAAATCGCACTCAACGCTCCCAGCAGCGTGGCCGCCGATCTGAACGGCGACCTCTTCATCGCCGATACCGGCAATAATCTCGTCCGTGAACTCGTGAATACGGGTGACGGCGACAACATCGCCATCGTCGCGGGCACCGGAACGGCAGGCGATACGGGCGATGGCGGCCCAGCTACTAGCGCCGAAATAATCGCTAATGGCGTTGCCGTGGATGCGTTCGGCGATCTGTATATCTCGACCGGCAGCTCGATCCGTAAAGTGGACTTCCAATCCGGCAACATTAACACCGTTGCCGGCGGCGGAAGCGGCAGCACAGGCGGTCCCGCTCCCGGCGCAAGTCTCTCAGGCGTCGGCTTCCCCGGCATCGATCTGGCTGGCGATCTGCTGATCCCCTCCGGCACAGGCGTAGCTATTGCCGGGCCGCAGGGCGATCTGCAGTTCGGCAGCCAGAACGTAACCTCAACCAGCGCGGCCCAGACCGTCATCGTCACAAACACCGGCAATGCGCCAGTGTATTTCTACAATCCCAGCCGAGCAACCGTCGTTGGTGGGCGACCTCGGTTGGCCGCCAGCGCGGCTTTGCACGGCGCTGCTCCCGAGGGCTCCATCATTGGCGGCGGCGTTGGCGCCATCACCGGTGACTTTGCTATCGCTTCCAATAACTGCACAGGAGGCGAGGATGAGCTGGGATCTGGCTCCAGTTGCACAATCGGCGTTACCTTCACTCCGACGGCGACAGGTGCACGGACTGGAACTATCACCCTCTACGCCGATGGGCCGAACAACATCCCCGCAGTCATTCAGTTGTCGGGTACAGGAACTCAGGCTCAACTGGCTACTGTAGCCACGCCGCAGATTTCACCCGCAACAGGCACGTACAACACCAATCAGTCAGTCACCATCGGCGATTCCACCACTGGCGCAACCATCTGCTATACGATAGACAATTCGACACCCACCGCCAGTAACGGAAGCTGCACCCATGGAACGGCTTACAGCGCGGCGATCTCTATTGTTCAAACAGGCACGACGGTCCAGGCCATCGGCACGTTGAGTGGCGACACCAACAGCGGTATCGCTTCAGCCACTTATACGCTGCAAGCCGTCGCGCCCACACTGACCCCGCCGGGCGGCACTTACTCAGGGGCGCAGTCGGTAGCGCTCGCCACAACTACGACAGGCGCGCAGGTCTTTTACACCACCGACGGCAGCACGCCCACTGGAACGGCGCCATCGATCCTCTATAGCGGCACGCCCATCTCCGTCACTAAGAGCGGAACTGTCATCAACGCCATCACTGTATTTTCCGGCTATCAGAACAGCACTGTCTCCACCGGAACCTACATAATTCAGTCGCCGGCTGTCACGTTTTTGCCCACCTCGCTGGGCTTTGGCAGCGAGACAGCGGGGACTACAA
>Ga0182013_10008620_pt1 | contig 10931 bp, 11 predicted proteins | sample 612S2MmetaG_FD_120487 | JGI IMG/M metagenome (GOLD analysis project Ga0182013, IMG submission 120487) | Permafrost microbial communities from Stordalen Mire, Sweden - 612S2M metaG | ecosystem: Environmental > Terrestrial > Soil > Wetlands > Permafrost | place: Sweden: Stordalen | collected...
AGAGAGTCGCTCTGGCACGAGCCGCAAGGCACGCGTGAAACGACCCTCGATGAAGCAGGAACTCGGCTTCGCTCCGATCGTGAGCTACTCATGAGCAAGAGTGAGCAAGTCCGAGCGAACGGTGTTCCTCACAAGCACCGCCATAACGGGATTGAGATCGACGATGGCCAGCCGCGAGATCAATCGGTCGCGATGTCACGGCTCCCACACCCTTGAGCGACTCGTCAGCGGAGGCCGAGACGGCGCGTCGGCTGCGGCTTTTACGACTCGGAACCGTTACGTGCACAGGCACCACGCTGCGGGGGACGCGGGGCTTGGGTTCGTCAAAGCGAACTTTTAGCGCCCCGCGGTTTTCGCAGCGTGCCGCACCACGTCCGTTACATGCTCCAGCCGCTCCTGGACGCGTTGCTGCAGACGCGCCTTGGTGCGGTCGGAGATTTTGCCCAAGCGCCGGTTCTCGAACCGCGTCGATGGAAGAGCGAAGCCCGCGACGAAACCGAGGACGATCGCGCCGACGCCGATCGGCAGCGGATATTTGTTCAGGAGATGGCGAAGCCGCCCGCCCCGGCCGGTTCTCGACGGCAGAATCTCGCTCGCTCGCGCGCCGACGTCCGCCACTCGATCCCGCACCTCTTCGACTGTTCGTTTGAGGCGGTCTGCCTTCCGAGCCAGGTTTCTCATGAATCTCCCTTTACGATTGTGAAGCCTTCGTCTTTTTCTGAATTCCTATGCATCTCGCGAAGCTCGCAGAAAACGTCCGGTCGAAAATCCGAGCAAGAACCCCGTCACCGTGAAGGTCAGCGGAACGCGCCTCGCCAGCGACTCGACATCGGCCAGCAAACGATCGGTGTCGGATACGCTGAGATAACGGCCGGTGGTGTCCAGAAGTTGGGCGATCGATTCTACCACGTCATCGGCAAAAGGCGAATCGCGCGACTGCACATCGCGTAACGACGATCGGAGCAGCTTGGCGACCTCCGAGATCCGTGCGCCGGCCGTGTGCGTTCGCTTTTCGATTCGTCTGCGAACGACCTTTGCCGCATCTTTTCGGATCGCTTTGAAGTTTCGCTTGAAAGCGCTCATGTGTCGTCTCCGCTTGTGCAGTAACAGTTTATAACTTCAATATAGTAGTGGCAAGTTCTTCGCCCTGTCCGGGATCAAGCAGGTGCGATGCGAGGTTATCCCGTTCGGGCCGAAGCCGAAACTGACGCCGAGCCCAGTGGCGGCTGTTGCCCGCTTTCTAGGCGTTGAACGCATCCTGCGCCTTTGGCGCCCGATCAAAGTCGCTGCATAAAGTGTTACTAGCACCAGAAACAGCATGTGAATAAACGAGTTTGTCGTTTGGTGCGTGACGCCTTTAGTATCTTTTGTGGTATAATTACGGTTTACAAAACCACGTTCTCAAGAGAAACGAGGTGACATCTTATGGAACCGGTCGGCAATGATGCTAGTCTGATCGCTCCTCGATCCGACCAAGAAACATATTACAAATTGCATACAGACGAGGATGAGTATCGCCACATGCTCGCGTTGGAACAGGAAGCTGCGTTGATGCGACGGTCCAGATCGTTGAAGAAAATCGGCGTCAAACAAATGCTCGCAGGTGCGAAGCAACAGTTGTGCTGCGATGGCGGGAGCTCCGCCGGTCAGAGTTGGCCGGTCTAGCGCAGGACTGCTGCGGCGACGGCTGTTCCAAGGTGGCCGGCGCAGGCCAAATTCGGGTGAACGGAGTCCGGCCATTCGGAAGCACGGTACCACTGCGGATCGTTTCGCATTTAGCGAGGCGCGGTCGCGAGCCGGGGGATTCCTTCGGCTTGGCAAGCGCATAGGTCGGCTCCGTGGCCGACCACGAACGCGACGAAAGGCGATTGTCGAAGTGCTGCCGCCGGCCGCCGCATCGCGTCCCTCGTGTTTCTGGCACCTGCTCGGGGCGGTCGCGGCAAAAGCGGGCCGCGCACCGATACTCAAGGCGATCATCCGCGTTACGTTCTGGGGCGCCTTGGCGATGGCCGTGACGGCCGGAATCGGTGCGGCGTTCAGGAAACCGATCGAAGTACTGGGGTCCGCCACGTTGCAATCGACGGCGAACGTCCGCGGCTGAGCGCGTGACTGAACGGAAAGTATGTCCCGCGTTCATATTTGTGAGAATTACTATGAGCAAATCAAGAGAATTCTACCGAGTCACCCTCTGCAATAACGAAGTAGTCGAGTTACAAAAAGACGACATTGACGTACTGCAAAAGGCGCTTCAGGATGAGGAGAAGTCAGCCGAAGTGACACTGCCTGGCGAAAGCAATCACAAAATGACGATTTACCTTGAGCATATCGTTTCAATTGAGGCAACTGGTGTGGTTCGGCGAGGAATAGGATTCATAGAAAACCGATGAGGGCGATACCTGAGTCGTTTGATTAGGCATGCCTTCGTCGTCGACGGCGAGGCCTTGTATTCTGCACAGTTGAACCGCGAATGTGAAATAGATAGAAGCCTTCCGACGTTTCCTGGAACCTCCGGCCTTTCTCAACGCTTAGCGGCGTACCGGCGTAGAAAAACTTCCTTATTCCTTCAGGGTGAACGTCAATATGCGCTAATGGCAGCACGTCGCCTTTCGGAGGGTGCGACGTACCCACAAACGCTCCAGCGAGGCGCCCGTGATCTGCTCGGTGCCGCGTTCGATCACTCCGAGCGCGGCACGGGCAGAGTAGCGCTGAGATCTTCCGATGGTCCCCTCCGACCTACTCAGAGTTTTGAGCGCCAAGGCGTAGGGGAGCAGCGACGAGAGCAGTCCGGTCGTGCGAAATGCGCGCGCCCAGCGACAAAGCGTCGTCACCTCGACGCCGCCCTCGCGCGCCCGCTCCGCCATGACGCTGCGAGGTAGACGCGCCTTCTCGAGCACGGGCTCGATGAGAGCCAGGCGCCGGCGCGCCTCGGCCCAATCGCGATCGTCGAGCTCGGCGAGGTCGGGTGGCAGTACGGATGGCACGCCCATCCGCCGGCGCCAACGATCGCACTTGCGTTGCTTTCCGCTGCGAGCTCTGGCAGCCCCCGGCCGTCGAAGCCGTGCGGCGGCCGCGCCGGCGCTTCGGATCAGCCTCCAGGGCTTCGCGGAGTGCCCGACGCTGACGGCGAAAGGCGAGGAAATGTCCGCCGTTTCGACCCTCCCTGCCACCGTCGTCATCCTTGATTACGGCGCACAATACAGCCAGCTCATCGCACGGCGCGCACGCGAAGCGCGCGTGTACAGCGAATTGCTGCCGTACGACACACCGTGGAGCGAGATCGAGAAGCGCCGCCCGGCGGCGATCATCTTGACGGGCGGCCCGGAATCGACGCTCGCGCCGGGTGCACCGGGTCTCGATCCCGGTGTGCTGGCGAGCGGTCTGCCGATCTTGGGCATCTGCTACGGCATGCAACTTCTGGCGCGCGACCTCGGCGGCGAGCTGACGCTGCTGCAGCATCGCGAGTTCGGCCCCGCGCAGCTCAGCATCGATCGTCACGAGAGTTCGCTGTTCTTCGGCATCCCGCCCGAGAGCCGGGTCTGGATGTCGCACGGCGATTCGGTCGTGACGCCGCCGGCCGGATTTCGCGCGCTCGCCCATACGTCGCGCTGCGCGATCGCCGCGATGGGTGACGAACAGCGGCGCATCTTCGGCGTGCAATTCCATCCCGAGGTCGTCCATACCGACTACGGCACGACCGTCATCGAGAATTTTCTGCACCGTATCGCGGGCTTGCGCGGCGACTGGGAGATGGGCGCGTTCGTCGAGCGCGCGATCGCCGACGTGCGAGCGCAGGTCGGTGACGCCAACGTCATCTGCGCGCTTTCGGGCGGCGTCGATTCGGCTGTCGCCGCGACGCTCGTTTCGCGCGCGATCGGCAAACAGCTGACGTGCATCTTCGTGGATACCGGCTTGATGCGCAAGGACGAGGCGCGCAACGTGCTGGCGGCGTTTCGCGACGTGCTGCACCTCAACGTCATCGCGATCGACGCCGAAGAGCGCTTCCTGACGCGGCTCGCCGGGATCGAGGATCCCGAAGAGAAACGGATCCGGATCGGTCATGAGTTCATCGGGATCTTCGAGGAGGAAGCCAAGAAGATTCCGGGGGTGAAATATCTCGTGCAAGGCACGCTGTATCCCGACGTCATCGAGTCGAAGACGCCCGGATCGAAGGCTGGGCACAAGATCAAATCGCACCACAACGTCGGCGGCTTGCCCGAGCGCATGGATTTCGCGCTCATCGAACCGCTGCGGCTGCTCTTCAAGGATGAAGTGCGCGCCGCCGGGCGCGCGTTGGGGCTGCCCAAGCCGATCGTCGAGCGCCAGCCGTTTCCCGGCCCGGGTCTGGCCGTACGCGTGTTGGGCGCCTGCGATAAAGAGCGGCTGGAGACGGTGCGCCAAGCCGATTGGATCGTCACCAGCGAGATCGACGCGAGCGAGAACCTCGCGCCCAAACCATGGCAGTACTTCGCCGTGCTGACGCCGCTGCGCAGCGTCGGCGTCATGGGTGACGGACGCACCTACGCATATTTGGTCGCGGTCCGCGCAATCACCAGCGAAGACGGGATGACCGCCGATTGGGCGCGCCTGCCGCACGAGCTGCTCGAGCGCATCAGCACGCGCATCGTCAACGAGGTGCCGGGGATCAATCGGGTGGCGTACGACATCACGTCCAAGCCGCCGGCGACCGTCGAATGGGAGTAGCGCGATGCGCATTCTGATCGTCGGCAGCGGCGCGCGCGAAGACGCCCTGTCGTGGCGGCTGGCGACGTCGCCGTCGTGCACCGCGCTCTTTCATGCCCCCGGCAACGCCGGGACGGCGTCCCGAGGCGAGAATCTCAGCGACGTCGGCGTTACGGACGCGCGTAAGATCGTCGATCGCGCCAAGGCGCTCAAGATCGACTTGGTGGTGATCGGCCCGGAAACCGCGATCGCGGCGGGCGTCGGCGACCGCGTGCGCGACGCCGGCATCGCGGTGTTCGGTCCGAACCGCGCCGGGGGCCGGCTCGAAACCAGCAAGATCTTCGCCAAGCGATTCATGGATCGTCACAACATCCCCACCGCGCGGTTCAAAGTCGTGCATTCGCTCGAACAGGCCCACAAGGCGCTCGAAGAGTGGCAGGGCGGCGTCGTCGTGAAAGCCGACGGGCTGGCGGCGGGCAAAGGCGTGGTCGTCGCCGACGACGTCGAGAGCGCGAAAACCGTCCTGCGCGGCTGGTACGAATCCGGCGTCCCCGGCGGCGGCGTCGACGTCGTGCTCGAGCAGCGCTTGAGCGGCCGCGAAATGAGCGTGTTCGCCGTGGCCGACGGGCGCGCGATGATCCCGGTGGCGGCGGCCTGCGACTACAAGCGCGCCGGCGACGGCGACGCCGGCCCGAACACCGGCGGCATGGGTGCCTATTCGCCGCCGGCGAATTTTCCGCTGGAGTTTCTCGCGATCGTCCGCGAGCAGATCGTCGGCCCGACGCTGCGCGGGCTGCTCTCCGAAGGCGAAGAGTATCGCGGCGTGTTGTATTGCGGCATCATGTGGACGGCAACCGGCCCGGCCGTCATCGAATACAACGCCCGCTGGGGCGATCCGGAAACGCAGGTCTTGATGCCGCGGGTGATCGGCGATTTCGCGCGCTACCTCAAATCCGCCGCTGACGGTGCCGTCGAATTCGACGTCGCGGGTCTCTCGAACGACGCCTGCGTCGGCGTGACCTTGGCGACGAAGGCCTATCCGTACGAAAACACGCCGATCGGCGGTCTGCCGGCGACGTTCGAATTGCCGCCCGACGTGGTCGCCTTCTGGGGCACCTCGACGCGCACGGGCGATACCGTGCAGTCACCCGGCGGGCGCGTGTTGACGATCGCCGCGCGCGGTTCGACCGTAGAGTCAGCACGACACGCCGTCTATGCGGCGATCGCCGCGCTCAAGCCGCAATTCCCCGCCGGCACGCCGCTCACGTTCCGTTCCGACATCGCCAAGCTGTGATGACGTTTGCCGATTCGCGTGCGGCGCGTACGTCGCGATTGCGCGGCGAGTGAGCCGCGGGTTTCTCATCGGGTCAGACTACGGCACCGAATCGGCGCGCGGCGTCCCGATCGACGCTGCGTCGGGCGAACAAATCCAAAGCCAGCGTGAGGCGACGTATTCCCAAGCGGGCGGCCGCCTACGGGCGCGCACGTTCACCCGCTTCGATCCGCGTGCCCAAAGCGTAGGCGCGTATCGCACTCTCTACGAGACACACCGCGGTAGTGAGCGAGATGCGAACGACATGATCTCCAGCGTCTGGTCGTCGAACGCGATGCGCAACCCGAGGTTGTCTTCGTTTAAGGCATCGACGAGCGCGGCATAATGTTTCCAAGAAGCCGTCGCGAGCACGACGCGCGACGGCGAGACGGTCGCCATGGCGGATTCATTTCGACGCGGCGGCACGCTCGACCGCCGGCCTCCGGCGGATCAGCCGCCCGCCGCGCAATGTTCATCGAACGCGCGTTCGATTTCGAGTTCGGTGGCTCCTCGGTGCAACCCGGCGCCCGCGACATGGTACAAAGGAGCGAGATGTATCAACAGCGTCCTCGCTATCCGCAAACGAGCGCGGCCAACGCGCCGTCGCTGCTCGGTCAAGTCCTCGGCATCACCGCCGTCGGCTTTCTCATCACCGCCGTCGCCGCGTACTTCTTTCAAGGCGTGCCGTACGGCGTCGGTTTGGGTGCCTCGCTGGGCGGATTGCTCGTGCTGTTCGCCATCAACGGAACACGCGCCAATCCGGCCCTCGGTCTGCTGCTGTTCTACGCCTTCACCTTTCTCGAGGGCATCGGCATCGCGCCGGTGATCGCCCGGTACGTCGCGCTCGACGGCAACGGTGTCGTCGTCGACGCCGCGACCACGACGGGGCTGGGCATGCTCATCTTGGCGGCGATCTCGTTCACGTTCAGCATCGATTGGCGTCGCTTCAGCGGCATCGCCTTCGGCGCGCTGCTGCTCTTGGTTATTGCCGGCTTGATCAGCGCGTTCACGCACTTTCTCCAACCCGGTGTTTACGCGTGGCTGACGTTGGCAGTTTTCACGCTGCTGACGCTTATCGATTTCAGCCGTATTCGCGGGGCTCAGCCCTGGGATTCGCCCGTCCAATTGGCGGTTGCGATCTACCTCGACGCGATCAACATCTTCCTTGCCTTCCTGCAGATCTTCGGCAACCGCAATAGCCGCGACTGATCGCTCCGCGCCAGGGCCCTGCGCTCGCGCGGCCGAGCCGAAACACCGAGCGCACAGGATTGCGGCAAAGCCGCAATCCTGCCGGAGGCAGCGGCTTGCGGCTTTGCCGCAAACGCCACGGATTGCGGCAAAGCCGCAATCCTGCGGGGACGTGCCGTGCGTCTTGTTTAACTAAGCACGATGGCGCGAGCCTACGACGAAGAAGCCGGTCAGCCGGCCGGTGATGTTCTTCACGAAGCCTGCGGCGTTACCGGCATCTACGCGCGCAACGCCGACGTCGCGCGGCTAGCATATTTCGGCCTGTACGCGTTGCAGCATCGCGGCCAGGAAAGCGCCGGGATCGCAGTGGGCAACGGAAGCACGCTGCAGAGTCACCGCGAAATGGGACTCATCGGCGGCATCTTCGACGAGGCGATTCTGGGCGGGATGACCGGTCACGTCAGCGTCGGACACACGCGCTACTCGACTAGCGGTTCGTCGGCCGTCTGCAACGCGCAGCCGTTCATCGAGGATTCCGACGTCGGACCGTTCGCCTTCGCGCACAACGGCAACCTCACGAACTCCGAGGAATTGTTGGCGCTGCTGCCGGCGGGGACCGAACTCGACGCGAATTCGGATTCGGAGATCCTGGCCAAGACGATCGCCCACGCGTCCGGGTCGATGTTCGAGAAGATCACCGCGGCGATGCGGATCGTCGAGGGTGCGTACTCGGTGGTCTTGGCCACGCCGGACGCCATCTACGCGTTTCGCGATCCGTGGGGCGTGCGGCCGCTGTGCGTGGGAACGTACGGCGACGACGGTTACATGATCGCCTCGGAATCGTGCGCGCTCGCGACGGTCGGGGCGCATTACCTGCGCGAGCTCGACGCCGGCGAGATCATTCGCGTCGACAACCGCGGCGTGCGGACCGAGCAGACCGAAGTCGTCAGGCCGCCGGCGTTGTGCATGTTCGAGTACATCTACTTCGCGCGCCCCGATTCGGTACTGAGCGGGCGCTCGATCTACATGGCGCGCTACCAAATGGGGCGAGCGCTCGCCCGCGAGCATCCGGTCGATGCCGACGTCGTGATGGCGATTCCCGATTCGGCCATCCCCGGCGGGATCGGCTTCGCGGCGGAAAGCGGGCTGCCGTACGTCGAGGGACTGATCAAGAACCGGTACATCGGGCGGACGTTCATCAGCCCCGATCAGAAGATGCGCAGCCAGGGCGTGCAACTCAAGTTCAACCCGATCGTGGAGAATCTGCGCGGGCAGCGAGTCGTCGTCGTCGACGATTCGATCGTGCGCGGAACCACCACTCCGCGCATCGTCAGCTTGCTGCGCGACGCCGGCGCGCGCGAAGTGCATCTGCGGATCACCTCCCCGCCGATCGTTCACCCGTGCTATCTCGGCGTCGACATGGCGACGTACGCGGAATTGATCGCGGCGAACCTCACCGTCGATCAGATTTGCGACAAAGTCGGCGCGGATTCGCTCGGCTATCTCACGGTCGAGGGGCTTGTAAACGCGACCGGCCGCGAACGAACTGATTTCTGCCTCGGCTGTCTCACCGGCGCATACCCGTCGGCGCCGGCCTTTTCGCTGCCGGCCGGGGACCGCCAACCGGCGCTCAAGTAATCGATCGAATAATCGATCGAATTCGCGAAATCGATCGCTCGGCGTGTGCCGGACGAACAACGGAGTTGCGCATGCCTGCTTGCGCTTCGCTCGGCGGGTGTCGAGGGCTGAACGTTTCGCGTGCGAACCTCGAAAAACCGCAGTGCTGAACGCGTTGAGCGTCGTAGCCAGGGGCGAAGGGCAGAACAATTTTTCGCGGAAAGGAGGCCGTTCAGCGAACGCTTTCCCGTTCGCATCTGCACTACGTGGAGAACCCCTGCATATATGAAACGACTCGCACTCGGCGGTCTCGCCGCCGCAGCCCTAGTCGCGTTGGCCGGTTCGAATACGATGGCGGCCAAGCCGCTCAATTCGATCGGTGTCAGCGTCGGCGATCTGGCCAATCCGTTCTTCGTCGCGATCGGTCAGGGCGCGTCGGATGAAGCCAAGAAGCTCGGCGGTCCGAACGTCAAGATCACCACGGTTTCGAGCAACTACGATCTCAATACGCAAGTCGGTCAGATCGAAAATTTCATCGCCAATAAAACTGACATCATTCTCGTTAATGCCGTCGACCCCAAAGCCATCGCTCCCGTCTTGAAGAAGGCGACCGATGCGGGTGTCGTCGTCGTCGCTTTCGACGTCGCGGCGGAGGGCGCCGACGCGACGGTCATGTCCGACAACATCGCCGCCGGCACGACGTCCTGCCAGTACCTCGCCAAGCATATCGGCGGCAAGGGCAACGTCGTGATCGTCAACGGACCGCCCGTTTCGTCGGTCATCGATCGCGTCAAAGGCTGCGAGAAAGTGTTCGCCGCGAATCCCGGAATCAAAGTCGTTTCCGACAATCAGAACGCCAAGGGCAGCCGCGACGGCGGTCTGTCGGTCATGGCAGACCTCTTGACGGCGAACCCCAAACTCGACGGCGTGTTCGCGATCAACGATCCTGAAGCGATCGGTGCCGATCTCGCGATCAAACAAGCGCACCGCGACGACGTGAAGCTCATCACCTCGGTCGACGGATCGCCTGACGGCGAATCCGGTTTGAAAGACAAAGCCAGCTTGTTCGCCGCAACCGCGGCGCAGAATCCATACAAGATGGCGTCGATCGCGATCGAAGAAGGCTATGGCCTGCTGCAAGGCAAGAAGCCCGCACAAAAAGTGCTGCTCCTGCCGGTTCCGCTCATCACCAAGGACAACATCAGCACCTACCCCGGATGGGTGAAGAAGTAAGCTCCTAGGAGCGTGTCGGGTTTACCCGACACGTGACGACGGGCGGCTCGGGCGAAGCCCGAACGCGAAGGATCGACGAAGTCGATCCACTAGGCTGCTCGCGCGAGGCACCCCCGGCGGGGCCTCGCGCGGCAATCTCAACCCGGACGTACGACGCTCGAATCGTCAAAGGTCATGGTGAGCCGCGATGAATGACGGCAAACTCATTTTCGAGATGCGCGGCATCTCAAAAAGCTTCGGCGCGACGCACGCGCTGCGCGATGTGAAGCTTCCGATCTACACTCATGAAGTCCATGCGATCATGGGTGAGAACGGTGCCGGCAAGAGCACGCTCATGAAGATTTTGTCGGGTGTCTACACACCCGACGCGGGCGAGATTCTGCTCGACGGCAAGCCGGTAAAGATCGCGAATCCGGCGGCGGCCCGCGATCTCGGCATCAATCTGATCTACCAAGAGCTCAGCGTCGCGCCCCACATGACCGTGGCCCAAAACGTTTTCATGGGCAGCGAGCCGCGCGGCAAGTTCGGCACGGTCGACGAGGCCGCGATGAATCGCCGCACCGACGAGGTGCTCAAGAATCTCGGCGCGCGGTTCTCGGCAACAACGTTGGCCAAGAATCTCTCGATTGCCGAGCAGCAGCAGGTCGAGATCGGCCGGGCGCTCATCCATGAAGGCCGGATCCTCATCATGGACGAGCCGACCGCGGCACTCTCCGACCGCGAAACCGAACAGCTGTTTCGAATCATCGAGCAGCTGCGCGACAAAGGCATCGCGATCCTGTACATCAGCCACCGGATGGCCGAGGTCCACCGCTTGGCGACGCGCGTCACGATCTTGCGCGACGGCGGGTACGTGGGCGAACTCACGCGCGAGGAACTCGAACCGCGGCGCGTCGTCGCG
>Ga0182013_10008621_pt1 | contig 10930 bp, 7 predicted proteins | sample 612S2MmetaG_FD_120487 | JGI IMG/M metagenome (GOLD analysis project Ga0182013, IMG submission 120487) | Permafrost microbial communities from Stordalen Mire, Sweden - 612S2M metaG | ecosystem: Environmental > Terrestrial > Soil > Wetlands > Permafrost | place: Sweden: Stordalen | collected...
CAGCTCGAGGTGGCCGGCCTGCGAGGTCCACCAGGGGTCGAACGTGGCGTCGACGCTCGGGGTCGTACCGGCGGCGAAGTAGTTCCCGGTGGCCGGGGTGGCGAGCCCCGCACCCCAGCCGAGCTTGTCCGACGGGGCCTGGATGGCGTCGAGGTAGTCGTCGACGCTGGTCAGGCTGAACGACGAGATGGAGTCACCGGTCGGGTCGAAGGGGGGTCCGCTCTGGAAGTAGAACGTGTCACCCACCAGCGCGAAGTTCCATCCGCCGAAGTCGAGCGCGCCGCCGAGGGTGGTGGTGCCCTTCAGGAGTCCGGAGGGGGCGGTGGCCTCCATGGTGTAGAGCGGATCGGCCGTGTAGATCGTACCGTCGGAGCCCTGGACGGCCTGGGCCGGGTAGTAGAACTGCTGGCCCGACCCGGTGTGGACGCCGTTGCCCTCGATGTGCGAGTCGCCGAACGTCGAGAGCACCTTGCCCGTGGAGCTGACCGTCTCGACGTAGCCGTTGGCCGAATAGAGCAGGTCGCCGTCGGACTCCTGGGTCACGAACCCGTTGTCGACGAGTGGGAAGGTGCCCGAGCTGGCGCCGTTCGACGCGTTGAGCACCAGGCTGGACGCGGTGTTCTGCACGAAGCTCGCCACGAGCTCGAAGCTGGATCCCGTGCCCACGCCGAAGATACCGGTCGGATTGTCGCCACCCGGGTCGACGGACCACAGGAGGGTCCCCGACGGCGAGAACTTGTCCACCTTCTGGCCGTAGTACGACGACAGGTAGATGTCCCCCGACGGGTCGATGACCGGGGTACTGGCATAGCTCCTCGTGAACAGCGTGGGCAGCGCGAACGCGCTCTTTTCGGCGCCGGACAGCGAGTAGGTCACGAGCTGGGTCCCGTTGTCGACGTAGAGCGCGGACGACGTGGCGGCAAAGTCGGAGACGCCACCCGACGGGGTCACCACCTTCGCCACCGGGGCGGTGGGCAGCGTGGTCGAGGAGGGACCGAGCACCGCGGCCGGATCGGTCGTGGTGCAGATGGGACTGACCTCGGAAGCCGTCGGTGCCGCGGGGGAACCGGCGATCTGGGGGGTCGGAGCCGCGGCCGCGTTGTGCAGGACGAGCCCGGTGGCCGCGGACGCGACGACCACCAACGTGGCGGCGGCCATCGCTAGAAAGGCTTTCCCGGACGGCAACCGGCCCGATGCCCGCTGGTATTCGTTCGACGCGCCCACCGCGCCAACAGTGTGGCCCAGATCGCCGCCGGGCGTGAGCACCCCCGTGCGAACTGGGATTATGTCCCCGGGACCCCCTGGTTACGGGGGGTCCGACCGGTTCAGAGGGTGACGACGACCTTGCCCGTGTTACCCCCGCTGAAGAGGAGGTTGAGCGCCTCACCCGCCCGCTCCAACCCGTCCACGACATGCTCGCGGTGATGGATCCGGCCCTCCAGCACCCAGCCGGCCATCTCGATCTGGGCGCCGGGGAACCGGTCGAGGTAGTCGAGGATGAGGAAGCCCTCCATCCGGGCCCGCTTGACGATGAGCTGGAGGTAGTTGCGGGGGCCCACCGGACGGTCCTCGTTGTACTGCGATATGGCACCGCACAGGACCACCCGGGCCCGCAGGGCCAGATTGGCCAGGCACGCGTCGAGGATGTCGCCACCGACGTTGTCGAAGAAGACGTCGATGCCGTCCGGGCACGTGGCCCGGATCCGTGCGCCCACGTCCTCGGTCCGGTAGTTGACGGCGTGGTCGAAGCCCAGTTCGTCGACGAGCCAGGCGCACTTGTCGGCCGAGCCGGCGATCCCCACGACGGTGGCCGCGCCGGCAATGCGGGCCAGCTGCCCGGCCACCGAGCCGGTGGCACCGGCGGCGCCCGACACGACCACGGTGTCACCCTCCACGGGACGCCCGATGTCCGTGATCCCGAAGTACGCCGTCATGCCGGTGACGCCGAGGACCCCTAGGACCACGGCGGGGTCGATGCCCGGCGGCACCACCGTGACGGCGCCGTCGGCGCCGTCCACCAACGCGTACTCCTGCCAGCCCAACATGCCGAACACGGTGTCGCCCACCGCCAGGGTGTCGGTCCGGCTCGCCACCACCTCGCCGATGCCGCCGCTGCGCACGACGTCGCCGATGCCGATGGGGGGCAGGTACCCCGGGGCGTCGTCCATCCAGGTCCGGATCGTCGGGTCGATCGACAGGTGCCGGACCGCCACCAGGGCCTGGCCGTCGGCGGGCTCGGGCACCGGGGCACCGTCGTCGACGGTCAGGTCGGAGTCCACGACCAGGCCGTGGGGTCGGGCGGCCAGCAGGATGCGGCGGTAGGTGTCGGTCACCGGGCCAGTCAAGCAGAGCCCCCGCGCCGGCGCCCCTGACGGCGGCTCCCGGGGACCGGGGGCAGCCGGCCGCGGGTGCACTCGACCCGGAACACCGGGTAGCGGGAGGCGATCCGTCGGAACTCCTCGAGCGGGGCGTCCGGGTCGACCGGCACGTGGGGTCGGGCCCCGGGCACCTCGGCGACGTAACGCCGCAGGAGCGGCGGTCGCTCCTCGACCGGGAGCTCGGTCAGCACGCACGGGTGGGCGCCACGTCGCCGCAGGACGACGCGGCCCCCGGCCGCCCGGACGTTGCGCACCCAGTTGCACCCGTCGCCGAGCATCGGCACGAGATACCAGTCACCCTCCCAGTCGGCCATGCCCAGGGGGAACCGGGTCGTCCGTCCGGACCGCCGGCCCGGGACCTCGAGGGTGACCCACCGCCGGGGCATCAGTCCGAGGCCGAACACCACGGCCCACAGGCGGGCGAACCGGCGGGCAGTGGCGTCACCGCGGCCGCCCCGGTACATCTCGCGGAGCTCGTCCGGTGTGTAGAACGGCCACCTTCCCACCGTGCCTCCTGCCTACCGGCCGTACGTCATACCCACCGTCGACCGCAGTGGCGCCGGAGCCCCCGGGGGCCGACGACAGCGCACCCGGGGGGGCGCCCTACGCCTTGGCCAACGCCGCGGTGAATCCGTTCGACGGCGCGCCCAGTCCGGTCATGTCGTCGTAGCCGGGCTGCACCGTGAGGTCCACGTCCCGGGTGGCGCAGTTGCCGGTGCCGTCACAGTAGGACTCGGGACCCTCGTAGTCGATGATCCGCGTGCTGTAGAGGAGGCCCTTGGCCGCGCTGATGCTGTTGGCGTAGTCGACCCGGCTCTGGTCCTGGGGGCCGGTGGGGGCCACGTCGTAGATGGAGGACGGCGTGGACTTCGACAGCCCGTACATCGCCGGGTCCAGGAAGCCGAGCGGCGACCCGGCGGTCTGATCCGCGACGGCCACCACTCCGGCGAACAGGGGTGACGCCACGCTGGTGCCGCCGATGCGGTACTGGTCGTAGTACGTGCCGTTGGGGAACCGCTGGGTCTCGCCCACGAGGAACCCGGTGCCCGGATCCGCGTCCATCGAGATGTCCGGCACGACGCGGTAGGGCTGTGAGCCGGTGAGGGCCGAGTTCCGGGTGGCCATGTCGTTCGGGACGATGCCCTGCTGCCACGTGGGCTGGGTGTACTCGAAGCTGGTCCCTCCGCCCGACCCGCCGTCGGTGGTCACCGGCAGCCAGGTGCCGATGGTGGCCGAGGTGCAGCCGGGCTCGCCCAGGGTCACGGTCGTGCACTCGAAGCTCCGACCGGTCGACCAGCCGTCCTCGTCCAGCCGCTGGCCGCTGGCGCCGATCTCCAGGGACGTGCCGCCGACCGCCGTCACCCAGGGGCTGGAGGCGGGATAGTCGGGGGTGGTGAACCCGAGACTGGTGAAGTCGTCGCCACCGTCGCCACTCGAGAAGAGCACGCTGATCCCGGTGCCGGCCGCCATCTGCAGGATGTCGTCGACCGCCGTCCGGGTGGCCACGTCGTCGAGGAGGTCACCGCCCGTGTCGCCCCACGAGTCCGTCACCACGTTGGCGAGGCCGCCGTCCACCACCTGCTGCAGGCTCTCGAAGAGGCCGTCGACGCAGTCGGAGGCACCCACGTAGAGGATCTTGGCGCCGGGAGCGGTGGCGTGGACGGCCTCCACATCGAGGGTCTGCTCGCCGTACCAGCCCGTCGACTGACAGAGCTTCCGGTAGCCGAAATGGCTGGCCAGCAGCTCGCTGAACTGGCCGGCGGCGTACGGATTGCCCGGGTCGTTGACGGATGCGTACTGCGCGGCGTCGGCCCCCAGGGTGGGCGACGCGTAGGCATCGATCACGGCCACGGTCACGCCCGAGCCGTTGGCGCCCCCCGCCGTCTGGTCGGGCAGGTCGTAGGCGGACCGGAGCTGGGGTGGGGTGTACCCGCACACCGCATAGGGCGCCGGATACGGGTACCCGTCCCCGAAGGGGGGTTGGATGCTGTCGGTATCCGCGCCGAAGTACGAGGAGCACGGCTCCGGTGTCCGGTACCCCGGAGGCTGCGCGTCGGCCCCGGCGGCGGGCGCGGCGGCGGCCGTCCCGTCGGTGACGTCGTCCGGGGTGGCCACCGTCTGGCTGATCCCCGCGGCGCCGACGACCGTGCCCGCCAGGTCGGCCGGCACGGACAGGGCCGTGTCGGCCAGTCGGAGCGCGTGCCCGTCGACGTCGTGGATGGAGAGCGTGGTCCCGAACGCCTTCTCCACCCGGGCGGCGGTGCCCGAGACGGACACGTCCATCCGGTCGGTGGAGACCCCGGTGACCTGGAGACCCTGTTGGGTGGCCCACGAGGTGACGGATGCGACCTGCGCCGTCGTCGGCGAGAACCGGGCCTCCCACTGGGCGGCCGTCAGGTACTGGTGGTACGAGGGGTTCCCCGGCGTGGCGACCGCATCGGCGAACTGCCGGGCGGCGGTGGGGGCGCGGGGGGACAGCACGAGGTCGAAGGCCACCTGGCTGGAGGCGGGGACGGTGCCGGTCCTCGGGGTGCGGGCGGCGGCCGGGGACTTCGACCCCGCCAGGGCCACGGTGGCCGGCGCCGCCCCGGCTCCCGTCACCGCCACGGTGGGCAGGGCGAGGCCGGCGGTCAGGCCGAGGGCGGACACGGCGACGAGGACACGACGGTGACCCATGGATTGCTCCCCTCTCGATGGTGTGTCCCACCGCACGGGGATCGCCCAGCGGGACGGCCGGCGCCCTTCCGGGAACCGACTGGTGGTTCAGCATTCCACAGCCACCCCGGTTCCCGCACGGCCGCGGCGGTCAGCTCCCGGTGACGAGGGCCGGCGGCGACGCACCGGTCGGGACCGGAACTGGAGCCTGGGAGGAGAATCGAACTCCTGACCTACGCATTACGAGTGCGTTGCTCTACCGACTGAGCTACCCAGGCATGAGCACGTCCGGACCGCCGGGGACGGAGGCCTGCGCCCGCGTCCCGACCGGCGGGCCGGTGTACCGGGGCACCACGTTACCCGCGCCGCGGCACCCTCCCGGAAGCCGGACCGGCGGCGGTCACCGGAGGCCGGGCCCGTGGGCCGTGGTCACCGGAGTCCGAGCCGGGTGCGCCCGTCGAGCAGCTCCCGGGCGATCTCGAGGTGCCCGGTGTGGGCGGCCGTCTCCTCGATCATGTGGAGCACCACCCAGCGGACGCTCGGGACCTCCGGACCGTCGGGATCGGCGACGAGCGGTGGCGCCCCGAGGTCGACGCCGGCCAGCACCTCGTCGGCGCGGGCGCACTGGCGCCGGTAGTAGTCGAGCACGTCGGCCGACGGACGGTCGCACGTCAGCGCGGCGAGCGGGTCGTAGGTCGGGCGGCCCTCGTCCCATGCGAGCTCGTCGTCGGACCGACCGCCGACCACCTCCAGGAACCAGTGGCGCTCGGCGTCGCCGAGGTGCTCGACGAGGCCGGCCGTGTCCCACCCCGAAGGCACGACGGCGCGGTGCCAGTCGGCCTCCCCGAGACCGTCCACGATCGACACCACCGATGACCTCTGGAAGGCGAGGGTGTCCAGGAGCGCCCGGCGCTCGTCGTCGTGAACCACGCACCGATCCTGGCACGGACCCCCGGAGCGTGCACCGGGTGCGGCGGCGCCCCGCCTACTCGGCCAACCCCGAGAGTTCGACCATCAGGGACTCGAGGAGCAGGTCCTCCCGCACGTTGCGGGTGAGGGCGGCGGACGCCGCGTTGACCGCCTCCACATGGGCGGCGGCCCGGCGCCGCTCGATGCCCACCCCCGGTGATCCGCGGGGACCGGTCGAGGCGACACTCGCCACCACCCGGTCACGGTAGGCGTCGGCCAGGGCGGCGAGCCCCATCCGCAGGTCGTCGGTCCGCCAGCGGCGCTCCTCCCGCTTGTGCCGGTCCTCCACGGCCCGCCGGCCCGGCACCCCGCGTGCGCCCGTGGCCTCCGCCTGTTCCTCCAGGGTGGCCAGCTCCCGGGCGTGCTCCTCGCGCAGCGGGGCCAACGCCCCGTCCGCGAGGCCCAGGAGCTCGTCGGCCACCGAGACGGCCGCCGCGCCGGTGCCGTCGAGCCGGTCCGGGACCGAGTGCCAACGGTCGCGCCGGTCGGTGAAGCCCGGGTCCTCGGCGAGCAGTCGGGCCCGGTCGAGGTTCCCGCCCGAGGCGGCGGCCACCGGCGCCGCCATGACGGCGTCCACGCCCCGGGACACCAGCCACGCCTCGACCGCCGCGGGGGCGATGGCAGCGAAGGGGATCCGGACACAGCGGCTGGCGATGGTGGCGAGGCCGGGGGACAGGTCGTCGGCCAGCAGCACGAAGACAGTCGACGGGGGCGGCTCCTCGACCGTCTTGAGCAACGCCGGCGCCGCCTTGAGGGCCAGGTGCACGTCGGGCACCAGGATCACCTGGCGTGCCGACTCCAGGGGACGCCGCTGGGCCCGGGAGGTGATCTCCCGGGCGTCGTCGACGTCGAGCGAGGCCCCCGACCGCTCGACGGTCACCAGGTCCGGGTGGGTGCCGGCCAGGGCCCGGCGGCACGAGTTGCACACACCGCACCCGCCCTCGGGGCAGAGCAGGGCGGCGGCCAGGCCACGGGCGGCGGCGCGCTTGCCCGATCCCGGTGGTCCGTGGAAGAGGTAGGCGTGGACCGGATGGCGCGCCGCCGAGGTGAGCTGGGCCACGGCCCGTTCCTGGCCCACGACGCCGGCGAACAACACCGGGTCGGGAGGGCGGGCGGACGGGTCGGCACTCACGGGGTCCCCCGTGGGTCGATCAGCGGCTGGACGCCGTCCCAGACCGCCGCGGCCACCTCCGCCGCGGAGCCGGTGGCGTCGACGACCAGCCACCGGCCGGTCCCCTCGGCGGCGAGGGCGCGGTAGCCGTCGGCCACCCGCTGCTGGAACCCGGTTCCTTCGGCCTCCATCCGGTCCTCGGCCCCGGAGGCCCGGCGACGACGCGCCGAGGCCACCTCGACGGGCAGGTCGAACAGGACGGTGAGGTCGGGACGCAGCCCGCTCGTGGCCCAAGCGATCAGGGTCTCGAGCTCGGCCCGGTCGAGGCCCCGACCAAACCCCTGATACGCGAGGGTCGATGCCGCGAAGCGGTCGCTGACCACCCACCGGCCCTCCGCCAGGGCGGGGTCGATCACGTCGGCCACGTGCTGGGCCCGGTCGGCCGCCATCAGCAGCGCCTCGGCCCGGGTGGCCACCGGGCTGCCGTCACGGTCGAGGAGGAGGGCGCGCAGCGACGCCCCGAGGACGGTGGCGCCGGGCTCGAAGGTGGACACCGCGCCGAGGCGGTCGGCGAGCAGCCGGGCCTGGGTGGACTTCCCGCAGCCGTCGATCCCCTCCAGGGCGATGAGGCGGCCCCGGGGGCCGGTCACCCGTCGTCGGCGGCGCTCGGGACGGTCAGGACCGGGGCGGCCTTGGCGCCGACCGCGGCCTTCGTCGCCGCGGCCTTCTTGGCGGTCGTCTTCTTGGCCGCACCCTTCTTGGCCGCGGCCTTCTCGGCGGTCGTCTTCTTGGCGGTGGCCTTCTTCTTGGCCGGCGCCTTCTTCTTCGTCGCCTTCTTCTTGGCCGGGCCGGCCGCCCGCCGCTCGGCGAGGAGTTCGGCGGCGCGCTCCACGGTCAGCTCCTCGACATCGTCCCCCCGGCGCAACGAGGCGTTGGTCGTCCCGTCGGTGACGTAGGGGCCGAATCGACCGTCCTTGACCACCATCGGCAGGCCGGTGTCAGGATCGGGGCCGAGCTCGCGCAGCGGACCCTTGGCGTTGCGGCCCCGCGTCTTCGGCTGGGCGAACAGGGCTACGGCGTCGTCCACCGTGACCGTCAGGAGCTGGTCCTCGGACACCAGGCTGCGGGAGTCGGTCCCCTTCTTCAGGTACGGGCCGAACTTGCCGTTGAACGCGACGATCTCCTCGCCCGAGGCGGGGTCGTTGCCCACCACCCGGGGGATCCGCAGCAGCTCGAGCGCCTGGTCGAAGGTGAGGGTGGCGGGCGACATCGACGCGAAGAGGGACGACGTACGGGGCTTGGGGCCGCCGTCGACCAGCTCCCCCAGCTGGACGTAGGGCCCGAAGCGGCCGGCCTTGACCTGCACCTCGAGCCCGGTCTCGGGGTCGGTACCGAGCACCCGGTCCGAGGACGGGGCGGCCAGGAGCTCCTCCGCCTTCTCGACGGTCAACTCGTCGGGGGCGAGGTCGTCGGGGATCGAGACGGTCTCGTCACCCTTCTTCAGGTAGGGGCCGTACTTGCCCGAGCGGGCCACGATCTCCTGGCCGTCCGACGCCGTGCCGAGCGGCACCGCGTTGACGGCCGAGGCGTCGATGGCGTCGAGGTTCGCGGCCACCTGGTCGCGGAGCCCGCCGTGGCCGCCCGGGCCGAACCAGAAGTCGCCCAACCAGCGGGCCATGTCCTCGTCACCGCCGGCGATCTCGTCGAGGTCGTCCTCCATCGACGCCGTCAGGCCGTAGTCGACCAGGTCGGCGAAGTGCTGCTCGAGCAGGCCCACCACCCCGAAGGCGGTCAGCGAGGGCACCATGGCCGAGCCCTTCTTCCAGACGTAGCCCCGGTCGAGGATGGTCGAGACGATGCTGGCGTAGGTGGAGGGCCGCCCCACGCCGATCTCCTCCATGGCCTTGACCAGCGAGGCCTCGGTGTAGCGGGCCGGCGGCTGGGTGGCGTGCCCGCCCGGCTCCACGGCCGACAGCGTGGCCGGGTCACCCTCGGCCATCGGCGGCAGCCGCACCTCGCGGTCGGCGAGCTCGGCCTCCGGATCGTCCTCGCCCTCCACGTAGGCCCGCTGGAACCCGGGGAACTCGATCACGGTGCCCGAGGCACCGAACTCGACGGCCCGGTCCGCGCCGTCCACGGTCGCCGTCCCGGTCAGCCTGACCTGCGCGCTCGTCCCGGTGGCGTCGGCCATCTGGGACGCGACGGTGCGCTTCCAGATGAGGTCGTAGAGCCGGAGCTCGTCGCCCGACAGCGAGCGGGCCGCCTCGTCCGGGGTGCGGAAGGACTCCCCCGCCGGGCGGATGGCCTCGTGGGCCTCCTGGGCGTTCTTGACCTTCTTGTTGTACAGGCGGGGGGCGGCCGGCACGTACTGCGGGCCGTACATGGAGCTGGCCTGGGCCCTCGCCGCGGACAGCGCCTGGTCGGAGAGCGTCGTGGAGTCGGTGCGCATGTAGGTGATCCAGCCCTCCTCGTAGAGGTGCTGGGCCACCGACATGGTCCGCTTGGAGCTGAAGCGCAGCTTGCGGCCGGCCTCCTGCTGGAGGGTCGAGGTGATGAACGGGGCCCTCGGCGAGCGCCGGTAGGGCTTGTGCGTCATGGACGACACGGTGAGCGGCCGGCCCTCGAGCCCCGAGGCGAGCGCCCGGGCGGCGCCCTCGTCGAGCACCACGACCCTGGCGGGGTCGGCCAGTCGGCCCGTCGAGTCGAAGTCCTTGCCGCCGGCGAGCGACGTCCCGTCGACGGCCAGGAGGGAGGCGGTGAAGTCCGGCGACACGTCGTCGCCGGCGGACCGGGCGGCCTCGCCCCGGGCCGTGACGGTGGCGTCGATCCCCCACCAACCGGCCGATCGGAAGGCCATCCGCTCGCGTTCGCGGTCGACGACCATCCGGGTGGCCACACTCTGGACACGACCGGCCGAACGGCCGTTGGTCTTGCGGCGCATCACGTCGGACAGCTTGAAGCCGTAGATGCGGTCGAAGATGCGGCGCGCCTCCTGGGCCTCGACCAGGTGGGGGTCGATGGTCCGGCACTCCTCGATGGCCCGCTGGATGGCCTGGGGGGTGATCTCGTGGAAGACCATGCGCGGGGTGTCCTCGGGGAGGCCCAGGACCTGGCTCAGGTGCCAGGCGATCGACTCGCCCTCGCGGTCCTCGTCCGTCGCCAGGTAGACCTCGCCGGCCTGCCGGGCGAGGCGCTTCAGGGTGGCCACCTGTGACTTCTTCTCGGGCGACACGATGTAGACCGGCTTGAACCCGTTGTCGACGTCGACGGCCAGGTCGGCCCACGACTCGTGCTTGAAGGCCTCGGGCAGCTCCTTGCGGGTGGCCAGGTCGCGGATGTGGCCGATGGACGACTCCACCACGTAGTCGGGGCCGAGCATCCCGCCGATGGTCTTCGCCTTGGCGGGGGACTCCACGATCACGAGCTTGCGGTCGCCGCCCCGGGCGCGGCGTCGGGCCGGGGCGCCGTCCGCGCGGCCGGCGTCGTCGTCCGTCTCGTCGTTCGTCTCTGTCAGGTCTGTGGGTGGCATCGCTGTGGGCAAGGGTGAACGGTAGCGCGAGGCCTTGTCAAGGCCGGTAACGCGCCACCGGGGCCCTTCGGCCCCGGTGGGAATTCCTGTCGGTGCTGGTCAGACGCCTGTCCCGAGGGGCACAGGCGGTCGCCGCCGGATCGTGGCGGCCGTAGGTGGCAGGGTGCCTCAGGCGACGGGCGCCGCGGCCGCCTGGCTCGAGGGCACGTCGCTGTCCATGCTCTCCGTCTTGCGCTTGGAGAACGCAATGGAGGCGAGGAGGACCACCAGCGAGACGCCGGCGATGGA
>Ga0182013_10008622_pt1 | contig 10930 bp, 6 predicted proteins | sample 612S2MmetaG_FD_120487 | JGI IMG/M metagenome (GOLD analysis project Ga0182013, IMG submission 120487) | Permafrost microbial communities from Stordalen Mire, Sweden - 612S2M metaG | ecosystem: Environmental > Terrestrial > Soil > Wetlands > Permafrost | place: Sweden: Stordalen | collected...
ATCGTGACCGAGGAGTGTAGAAAACCGTAGCAGCGCTGACCCGGCGGATCACCGATCAAGTTCAGCCGGAATAGTCGGTCACGTTCAACCGGAATGAGCGGTCATCTTCGCCGGAATACTCATTTCGAGCGCTGGCCCCGTCGATGACGATGGCCAGACCTTACGTAAGCGGCACGTCATTAACGAGGTGGTGACACTCGAACTCACCCTTCTGACCCAGAAGTCTGTGCTGGTCGTTGAGGCTCAGCGGGCGGGAACCGCACAACTGAACGATGAGGCGGCCTTTGAAGCCGCATTCGACGTCCGACTTGCTCGTCAATCGGGGATTCGACCGATTCCCGCTCGTGTCAGTGGGGTCTTTGCTATCCCCCCAGAAGCCGATGGACCCAGTAGCGGAAGCGCCCTATCCGACAGCGTCGTCATTGGAGAATCCGTCGCACCGATTGAGGTCGACTCCGAAGCCGAACCACCGAATCAACGGCTGGAACGCTGGAAACGAAAGCTTCTAGATTTGAGCCTTCGCAACAAGCTTCTGAACTTCAAGCCCACGGCGAAGACTATCCGGATTCAGGGGACCCACCTGGCAGCCCTCGAGGACGCTCTGGCATCCAAGAAAGCATTTAGCTTTGAGCCCGACCCTGGCTTTGAGAAGCAGAAAGACTCGACCACTGGACAGCCCCTACCGAAGGAGTTAGTTGCTGAACGACAGCAGTCTCATGTAGCCGGATCGCTCAATCGCGGCCGGCTAATCGCTCTTGAAGAGGATCGAGAGAAGCTGGAAAGTCGACTCGTCGAACTCTATCGATCAGCCAGAACAGCCGAGGAGGAAGGCGGCTCCTCCCCCCTATTCCTCGCCCTGGGGATCTTCGAATGGCGTGAATCGGATACCTCCAAGTCCATTAACCGCGCACCAATCCTCCTCGTGCCTGTCGTCCTGGAGCGCTCAAGCGTCAGAGCCGGGTTATCTGGCATCAAAATGAGCGGTAGTGACGACGATAGTAGAATTAATCCGACACTGCTCGAAAAGCTACGCCGTGATTTTGGGATCGCATTCGACATTCCCGACGTGGCGCCCACCGACGACAGTGGGGTTGATGTCGATCGACTGCTGGGACTCTTCCGGCATCTGGTCGTGAATCGCAAGGGATGGGAGGTTAAAGACGAGGTTTGGTTGGGAGAGTTTTCCTTCCGAAAATTCCTGATGTGGCGAGATCTTCAGAAGCGCGAAGGGATCCTAAAATCCAACCCCCTAGTTCGGCAAATGCTGGAGCACCCACATACGCCGATAGCGAGCCAAGGGGACTTTCCCGTGGCCCGAAACCTTGACCGTGATATCGCTCCATCCGAGGTCTTTACACCGCTCATCGCGGATTCCTCTCAGTTGGCTGCCATCCAGGCGGCATTCGATGGCAAAAGCTTTGTTCTTGAAGGGCCACCCGGCACCGGCAAGAGCCAGACCATCACCAATCTGATCGCCAATTGTATGGCGCATGGCAAGACAGTCTTGTTTGTGTCGGAAAAGAAAGCGGCCTTGGAAGTAGTCCGGAAACGACTGTCGGATTTAAGTCTCGATGCCTACTGCCTGGAGGTTCACTCGGATAAGGCGCGAAAAACTGAAATTATCGAGCAGCTTAAGGCTTCGTTTTCCTACAACCCACCCGCGGTCGAGGAGAAGTGGCAGGAAACCGGAAATTCCCTCAACAAGATCAAACAGAATCTGAATCAATACGTTGATGCCTTACACCTTCGTTACCCCTGCGGTTTGACGATTTTTGACGCCACCGGCTGGCTTTGCTCGAATAACAAGGCTCAAGAGGTAACCCTCGCCTGGGGCGACCCCCGAGAGGGTAAGCACGCCCCCTTAAATGAACTCCGATCTGTAGTCGATCAGTTTTTGCCGCTAATTACGAAACTTGGGGCACTGCATGCGCATCCTCTAGCCACATCCCGCCTGAACGAATGCACCCCAAGTATCGAACGGACTGCAAAGGAAGCGTCCGCTGTCGCGCGGAAACACTTGATGGCATTAGACATGGCGGTAGAGAAATTCTGCCGCCGGCTGAATATCGGCGCCCCGGACCTGAGTCGGACCGAATTGGCCACCTTGTCGGAATTGTCTAAGCTATTTCTGCAGCTCCCGGGACTGCCGGAATCTATAACGACCGCAATTGGGCGGGATGAAACGGCCAGCTCGTTCCGCCGGGCGGCCCATCTTTTGACCCAACGTCGGGTTCCTGCGCAAAAGCTTTTGACGGCATATCGCAGCAGTATTCTAAGTTGTGATGCAGATGAATTACGCGTACTGCACCATGACACTGTGAGTACATGGTGGCCGAAGCGCTGGCTCAAACGGCGCACGCTGACCCGGCTGCTAAAAGTCCATACGGTCGACGCTGTCCCCGACGGCTCCCTTGTCGATCAGCTTCCCCAGACCCTGGATTCCCTACAAGTGGTCCAGGCGAGCGATAGAGAACTCAAAACACTCGAGACTGAACTCGCCACCCATCTTGACTTTGCTCTTACGGATGCGCGGTGCGATCCAGATGCCTGCGCTAAGTGGCTTCTCGCCGTGCAAGCCGCCATCAATACGCTCGGACGGTCGAATCCACCGAGAACCGCATCGCTCACGTCCGCGATCAAGGCCCTGCTCTCCTCCGGCGCCGGCGAAATCGAGAGCGACGGCCCGCTGAAGCGGGAGCTGCTGGGCCTGGTGCAGGCGTGGTCCGAATGCACGGCCGTCCTCGCCGTCATACATGACTCACTGGCCATACCCGGAACCGGCGGACCTGCTGCCGGCTCCCAGATCTACCTCGGCGATACCTATCAGTGGGTTGTCCATTTGCACAACGTTATCTCGGACGATCACCTGAGGTACCACGCCGCCTGGCAACGGCTACGCACGAAGGCGATTGCAATGGGCCTGCAGCCCTTGGTAGACCTATACCAGTCATTGGAATCGACCGCCGACAATCCGGCGACGGTATTCGAGTCGTCGGTTCGAAGATGGTTATTGGAAGAGGGATTGTCGCATAGTCCTCCGCTGCGAGACTTTATCGGCCAATCCCAAGACCAGCTAATTGATGAATTTCGACGGCTTGACGCCGAGTATCTGCGACTTGCCGGCGCCGCCGCTGCTGCTCGCGTGGGCGCGAGAATTCCCCGAATTGGCGGTGATGCCGCAACGGTGAAGGAACTCGGCATGCTCAATAAGGAAATCAACAAGAAGGCCCGGCATCATCCCCTTCGCAAGCTCTTCGCCGGAATGCCTAGTCTTCTGCCACGCCTCAAGCCGTGCCTGCTGATGAGCCCCATGTCGATCGCGCAGCACCTCGATCCAAGCTTTCCGCCTTTCGATCTCGTCGTTTTCGATGAGGCGTCGCAAATTCCCGTATGGGATGCCATCGGCGCGATCGCTCGCGCCCGGCAGGCAGTGATCGTCGGGGACCCAAAGCAGATGCCGCCGACCTCCTTCTTTGCGCGCGCAGACGATGAGGAGGAGGTCGACGACACTAATGAGGACCTAGAAAGCATTCTAGACGAGACGATGACTGTCCTCCCGGTCCTGCGGCTTGAATGGCATTACCGATCCCGATACGAAAGCCTGATTACGTTCTCTAACCGCCGATACTACGATGGCAAGTTGGTAACGTTTCCATCCCCAATCACCGAAGATCGCGCGGTCTTATTGCACCGAATCAACGGCGTGTATGGCCGCGGTAGCACGCGGACCAACATGGCAGAGGCGCAAGCGGTCGTTGATTTCGTTGTGGAGCATTGCCGGACGAACGGCACGCGGAAGGAATCGCTTGGCATCGTCACATTCAATGTACAGCAACAGAATCTGATTGAGGATTTGATGGACATCGCCCGTCGCGAAGATCCCAACCTGGAGCCCTATTTCAGCAAGCAGAAGGGACAAGAGGAGATTTTCGTCAAGAACCTCGAAAACGTCCAGGGCGACGAACGCGATATCATTATTTTCTCGACTACTTTCGGATTGGATGATGTGGGTAAGATGTCTTTGAACTTCGGTCCGATTAATTCCGCCAATGGTCCTCGTCGCCTCAATGTTGCCGTCACCCGCTCCCGCCTTGCGATGCATGTGTTCACCTCGATTCGCCCGGAGCTCTTGGATACCTCTCGGACAACGTCACTCGGAGTCCGGCATCTGAAGGAATTCCTCGATTACGCGGAGAACGGGATAAGTGCGATTCGACATTTCGCGGGCGAACGTGGTGAGGGTGCCGACTCGCCTTTCGAGGATTCCGTGGCTGACGCTTTGCGGCGCAAGGGCTGGGAGATTCACCACCAGATCGGTTGTGGCGGTTATCGCATCGATCTAGGCGTGGTACATCCCGACGCCCCGGGAACCTATCTTGCCGGAGTGGAATGCGATGGAGCGAGCTACCACAGCGGGGCAACTGCTCGGGACCGTGACAGGTTGCGGCAACATAAACTCGAGGAGCTGGGTTGGAAGCTCCAGCGAATCTGGTCTACGGATTGGTGGCGCCGACCAGACGTTGCATTGGAACACCTCCATAGGAGTCTCGCTGAGATGGTCGAGGCTAAGACACCCCGCGCACCGGCAGATCAAACCAATGGGAGTTAGAAATCAATTCGGGCCTCTATCGGTGCGTAAGCGTACCTTTCTGGAGCGCACGTGACAATGATGGTCTGGGTATCGGCGGATGCAAATCCAAGCGCGGAGGCCAGCGCCTCCTGCCGAACATTGTCGGTATAGGCCACAGCATCATCCAGAAGCAATGGCACTCCCCCCTTGCCGACTATTCGGGCGGTTGCCAGACGCTGCAGGATCCCGATTTGCTCTTTGGCACCGGAGGACAAACTTGTGTAGGGAATCGTGGTGCCATTCATGACACGCCCCTCCACACTGAGATCCTCGCCGATTACCACGCGGAATTCCTCGCCGAATATGACTTTACCCAGGCGCTCGATCTCGCTCTTGAGCGGCGCGACGTAGGATCGCTGCGCGTCCTCCCGGCATTCCCTTAGTGTCTCGTATAGAAGCGCGGCCGCATGGGCGCGACGCTTGAACCGTGCTACGGCATCCTGCGCTACGAAAGCATCTCGCTGCGCCTTCTGGTATTCTTCTTCCAGGCCGCTTTCTCCATTGATCTCCAGTCGTGCGCTCAATTTGTTTATGTCATCGCGTATCCGCTGCAGATTTCGTTCATGGTTTGCCAAGGCCTTCTCGGCCGCCGTCAATCCTGCCGAAACCCGCTCGGGATCTGCGCCGTCGTATGCCGCCTTCGCGACATCACGTTTGCCAATCGCTGCATTAACCGTCGACTGTGCCGTCGCCAGTTCCGTCTGCAGGGCATCATCGGAGTGCTCCTGGCGGGCAGTCGCCAGCGACTTGGCGACCTGATCTCGACGGTCCGCGCGCGACACCCGAGTCGCCTCAGCCACCGCTTCCTCTTGGTGGGCAGCGGCGGCAGCCGCGGTAACGACTCTCAACTGGTCTTCGATTGCCTGGAGAGCCTTCCGGGCCGCCTCGAGCGCCTTTCGTGCCTCAGCGGCGATCGCTTTGGCCGACTCCAGCGTGTCCGGTAGCGCATTGGCGGTGGGAGGACGAGTGGCCGGATACTCGGAAGTTGCTTCTTTTAGCTGTTCAACCTTGGCCCGCATCGATTCGCGAGTCAGGTCGATCAGATTCCCGGTCACAGCTTTCCGGGTTGCAGCGAGCCGATCGGCCGCGTTCTCTCGTCGATGACGCTGAGATTCCGCCTCATCTGCTGTCGTAACACCCAGCCGATCCAGGAGGCCTTGATGAGCCCGATTGGCCGAATCGAGCGCTCGCTCCAATTGGGCGACGTCCTGAGTGCCTTCAATGAGGATCTCTGCGACCTCCCCTATCACGATCTTGGTGCTATTGCCCGGTGGTGCGGATGCCGCTTGGCCCTGAGCCAGATCGTGGTCGATCCCATTGAGGCGTACGCGGACCGGGACCAGTGCATGCACGGAAGCCTTGGGGCTCGCCAATTCCAGCTTCGCCTTTGCAACGGCGATGGCCGTAGACGCCTTGGCGAGGGCTGCGCAGTCCTCCTTGGTTGCCAGCAGCGATTTTACGATGTCCTCTGCCTCGGCAATCTCACCATCCGCTTGCGTGACGGCCTGCAGGCGCGCCGAGAGCAACATCAGATCCATGCGGTTCTGCTGGTAGGCCGCATCTCTTTCGGCAAGAGCCAGTGCCGTATTCGCCGCCTCAAGTGAGGATCGAGCGCCGACCGCTTCTGCCTCAAGTGTTGTGACTTTGGCGCCTAGCTCGGTAGGGCGAGTCTGCGCCTGCTGTCGATGCTGCGTTGCAACCGCCAGGGCCTCCTCTGACGCTGCCAGGTCGGCGATCAGCTCTGACCGCCGGGCGGCAGCGCTGAGTGCCATTTGCTCCCCCTGTTGCGCTGCGGTAACGACCAGGTCATTGTTTCTGACCTCTGCCAGCAGGCCGTCGAGCCGGAGCTTGTCGGCCGCCGCTCGATCTCGTGCCGCAGCCAAATTGCCGGTCTGTCCATTGGCGATACTGAACTCGCGCGTCTTGGACTTGTAGGAGGTGATGTCGGCGTCCAGTTCCTGGAGCTTCTCCCGCAGAGTCTTCTCATTTTGTGCCGCGTCGGCCGCCTTCTGGTCCAAGTCCGTGCATTCCTTGTTCGGTTTGCCTCCGGCCGTCCAGTAGCGAAGGAACTCTTGAGACGCCCGCTCGAATAGGTTGCTCTCCCGCTCGCCGGCGATGTCGTTGCCCACCGCGCGATCGAGTGCGGCGGACAAGGACCGCACTCCGGCCAACATGGGCAGCTCCAGGGCACTGCCCTGGGTGATCCGCATCGCATCCCAGAGTGCCCGGTCCAGGTTCTGATCGATAATTTCACTCACCCGGTCGTGCGCTTCGCGCCCAGTCAATGACTCTGGCACGGGCTTATCGATCCGCAAGGTTGTGCCGCCGGCCTTCCCCTTGGCGAAACTCTTGGAGTACGTGAGGCGATAGGGCCCAATGGTCAGATCCGCTTCCACCTCTGGGGTTAAACCTGTGTGCAGCGGCTTGAGCGCCTTCACTTCACGGTGGGACGCATCATCCGGGTGGTCCAAGAGCGCTTGGAGCGCCAGAAACAACGTGCTTTTGCCGGACTCATTCTGCCCCGCGATCAACGTGATCCCGCGCTCGGCCAGGCTCACTTCCCGAGCGGAAACACCCGCCACGTTGGTGATCCGTATGCGATGTACGCGCATCATGTTGCACCCCCTTGGAGCCTAAAGAGAAGTGCCAGCGCGTCACCGGCCGCTTCTCGGTCCGCTCCCGCCGCCAGTTTTCCGCGCAACACCTCCAGGGCTTTGGCTCCGTACCCAGAGAGCCGAAGCTCACTGAAGTCGGCCTCGGACGGGACGACCGCCAGTTCCGTGCGCGAAGTGGACATCACGACGGCGGCGAATACATCTCCCCATCGATCCAGAAGGTGATCTAACGTCATTTTTTGGGTCATACCCAGCGTGCCAGTCAATCCGAGCTTCAACATGGTCTTGGGCTTATCCGGGATGCCTTCAATGGCGGACGCAAGGGCGTCCAGGTCCTGCTGGCTGTTGAGCACTTCTTCGTGGACGACAAACTTCCAAGTCCCGACCCGCTTGGGCGTGACCCGTACCCCGAGGTCATCCGCCTCGATCAGCAACACATTGCCATTGTCGGTCTCGACAAAATCGAAGGCTTCGGGTGTACCGCTGTACCAGATGCGGCCATCCGACTCCCCTGTGACATTCGTCGTCGAGTGCCGATCACCCAAGGCCAAAAAATGAAGCCGCTGTTCCCGGATGGCCTGCTGGGCCGCCTCAACGTTGATGATCGCAGGATTGTCGGGGTTGGGGGACAGGGTGCTGACCGCCCCATGTGCCACTAGCACCCGAAATCCATGAGGAAGCGGAGCGAGCAACTTCGTGGTTTCGGAAACAAGGTCCGCAGTGGGTCTCTTCGACAGCCACGGAGCGCCCACCACTTCTACCCCGGGCTTCACCTCCACGCACTCGCCCGGATTTGCTAGTACATGAACGTTCGGCGGCTTATGACGTCGCCATGCGTTCGACTCATAGACATTGGTGGGTTCCAGGCAATCGTGGTTCCCCGGAAGCAGGAAAATCGGTAATCGGCAGTTTTTCAGCGCCTCGATCGCCGTAAGAACCGTGGCGCGACTGACGTGGTTGGTCTCGAACACATCCCCTGCCACGACGATGAAGTCACAGTCCTCATCGGTCGCCAGCTTGCACAAAGCGGTGACGGCTTCATTTCGGGCAGCTGCCCAACGATCCTGGGGTCCTGGTGAGAGAAAATGCCGGGTGACGCCCAACTGCCAATCGCTTGTATGAAGAAACCTTACGGTCATTTCGGTAGTACCTTCCTAGTTCCAGTCTCTAACGACCCCCTACCTGTCCCCGCTCCCGCCAGCACTTCATCGACCGTCCGTTTCACTACATACCAGGCTGATCCGCAATGTCACGTGTCGACGGTCGATAAAGTACACCTGTTCGGCAAACACCGTGTGCCCTTCAGCAGTCGCTATAGCCCGATACAGATGCCGGTTGATGTGCTCATCGGGCCTTATTTTTAGATAAATTCAATTAATCGCAACCTCTTGATCGATTCGTAACGACCCCTCTCGCCTCGAAACGAACAGCCGATCGTTTGCGCACTCGGCGCGTTCGTTGCTGTCAGTATGAATGCGCGCGCCACGAGCCCCACAGGCCCTCACACAATACCGCAAGCGCATAACGTTGCAATTCAAAAACATTTCGCAACTTCTGCCATTTCTTCGTAATATCAACGCACTCGCTATGCTTATCCATATGCCTGCACCGTTTTTCGCGATCTGCTAACCGTTTTGAGTCTGCGCTGCTGTTAAAGAAACGTACGGCTTGGAGATAGTGATGGCTGATTCTCATCCGGCTAATGCACGTTCTGACATGAACATTGTGGATTTTGACGGAGCCATCTTACGCCTGCATCAGCGCGCTCGTAATGCTCGACGACGAATACTCATTGTGGGGCTCATATTACTCGTCGGCGTCGTGACGGTCGCCGGGATTAGTGTTTCCGAGGCCATTAGTCGCTCGCGAGAGAATATGATGCCGATTATAAGTTCGATGGTCACGGCGCAATTCGCAACACCGGAAGCCGAGCTGACTAAGAAGATCAAGCTACTGATTGAACAACAGATTGGCCCCACAACGCCAACGGATTCAAAGTTTGTCCCGTTGCCTAGGTCGGACTACGACTATTTGACTCAGGAAATCGATAGGACAATTAATCAGCTTGATCGGGTCCAGCACTCGGCCGCTGAAACGCGTGTCAATCAGAATGATATTGAGCGCTGGGAGCCAATCGTGAATTCATTTCTAATCGGTGCTGGGGCGATTTCGTTCGGAATACTGTTCATCCAGATTGCGTTAAATTTTATGCGTTACTATGCGCGCCTAGCTGAGTTGTATGATGCGCAAGCAGACGCACTACTTGCTTCGAGAGGGGATGCCGACAAGGCGTACGTTCTCCTGCAACAGTTCTCACCGAATGCCATCGAAATGGGAAAGACTCCGACTACGCTCTATGAGAAAGCACTCGAAGCGATTACGGAGGTGGCGAAGTCGAAATGGCGTGAATAGATATGAGTGGACAGTCGGACAAAAATGATACCCGGTTAACATCGAGCCGCTATCTTTACGGCAAGATCTTCGAGAAGACCTTAGAGTCCATTCATCTAAGGAAGGTCTGAAAACGTGCGTATGAAGGCAAAGATGGCATTGGGATTTCGTTCGGATCGGGCACCGGCGCGCATTTCCGCGCAAACGTTTCTACCTGCCACCTCGAAAACCCGAATTTGGCGGCCTTCGCCGCCACATTCCCTACGCATTCGGCAATCTCCTGCGCGACAAGAACAGATTCGCCAGCGCTGCGGTGACCTCCAGTCGGTGCAGGTTCTTCGCCAAGCCTCGGTAACAAACCTTCTGAAAGCCGAAGACCCGTTTGATCACCCCAAACATGTGCTCGACCTTGGCTCGCACGCTGAACTGGCGGCGGTTGGTGGCCTGGACCGACGCATCAATGCGTTTGCCCCATCGGTATCGTTGGTTGGTAAAGTTCTTCGCCCGCGGTGCCCCGACGCGGATCGCGGCCTTCTGTCCGCGGTATGTCACTGATTGGTACATTGGAGCCAGTGTCGGATCGGCATATTGGTACCACTTGAGGGGTAGTACGGGTATTTCGATGTAACCAAGGTCATGGATATCATGCAGTTTTTTGACTGTAGGAGGCACCATGAGCCGGCGGAGATTCGAGATGTTTCAGTATCGACAGGTCATTGTCCGGCTGCGCCAGGGCGACACCGACCGGGAGATCGCTCGATCCCGGCTGATGGGCCGGCGCAAGATCACCGCGCTGCGGCCGTTGGCCACCGAGTTTTGGCTGGTTGTCGCCGGATTCGCCGTTGCCGGACGATGCGACAATCGCGGCGGCGTTGTCCCCGGCACGGCGTGCCGCCAGCACGATTTCGACGGCGGAGCCATTCCGGGCGCAAGTCGAGCGGTGGGTCGCACAGGACGTCGGCGGCATCGCGATCCCGCGGCCCTGAAGTGCGAGCACGGATACACCGGCAGCTATTCCGCGGTACGGCGCATGGTCGCCGGGATTCGGGCGGCCTTTCCACGGAGACCACCGTCCTATTGAGCTGAGGGCTTTGAGCGACCGGCTGGGCGTTTCACATGCGTCCCGTTATGCGAACCTTGCGGTGCCGCATAACGCATTTCGATAAGCTAAGCCTTATCATGCGTGATGTCGCCATGACTAACTGTAGCTCTCGAAGCGTTATGCGAACTTCCCTTCTACCGACCCCGGCCCCGGTACTGACGAATCGTCGTCGGGACCATGTTTGTAGGTAAC
>Ga0182013_10008629_pt1 | contig 10926 bp, 9 predicted proteins | sample 612S2MmetaG_FD_120487 | JGI IMG/M metagenome (GOLD analysis project Ga0182013, IMG submission 120487) | Permafrost microbial communities from Stordalen Mire, Sweden - 612S2M metaG | ecosystem: Environmental > Terrestrial > Soil > Wetlands > Permafrost | place: Sweden: Stordalen | collected...
GCTGATCCTGCTGGCCGCGCAATATGTGCTCGGCGTCCTGGACGTTTTGCTGCTCGGACCGTTGTGGCTGCAGTTGGCTCACCTGCTCGGCGCAGATGCCCTGTGGGCCTCCCTGGTGGTGCTCACCGCCCGCCTCACCCTCGAACCGAAAGAAGCAAACTAGCCAATCACACCAAGAGAATAGGCCTCGTACTGAGGCCTTTTTCTCTAGCGCAAAACTAATCCCGCTGCCAGCTAGTCTTTAATCCCCATTCCCCGTTCACTTTTTCACTTATTTACTTATTCACTTATTCACTCGTTCCCCTATTCCCTATTCCCTGTCTCAATCAGTCCTCAAGCGCCGGATGGTAATGGCTCTCCCATCCCAGGTAACGAGCTGCTTCATGCACCGACTTTGACACGTCGCTGAAGTTGGCCGCTACGTGATGTTCGAATCCCTCGCGGCAGATGTACTTCAGCAGCTTCTGCAGTTGCGGAATCTCGGCCACGCCCGCGCCGCCAAACGTCTCCAGCGGATCGTCGGTGAACTGACCCGCGCCCGTGTATCCGCGAATCACGCCGCGGCGATCGTCGGTCGAGTAGCGCGCGTAGCTCATCCCGCCTGCCTTCACCCGGCCCACGCAGGTGCCGAAAGTGTTCTCCTTGCCCACCGTTCCGGCGATGATCGCCTGGTAATCCATCTTCACATCCTTGAAGAAGTGCTTGGGCAGATTGGAACAGTGGAAGCAGACGCACTTGTCCGGATGGCTGCCGTAATTGTTGTTCCAGTCCAGCAGCGCCGAGGGTGTGCCCGAGGCCAGGGCCAGCATGTACATGCTCAGCGTGCCGGCCACATCCGTTTCGCACGCCGAGGGAATCAGGTTGTCGCTCATCATGCTCATGATCGTGCAGGGCACCACGCCAAAGAATTCCTCCATCGAGGTCCAGCACTGCACGGCGCTGATGGTCACGTGGGCTTGCTTCATCCAGCCGTCGATCACCGCGCCCAGCTTGGCCATTTTCATGAGCGCCGCCTCCGCGATGCCGGCGGTGGTGACGTAGCTCTTGATCGCGGCCAGCTTGGCCTGCGCCGCGTCATCTGTGTCCTTCATTTTGTTGATGCGTCCGAATATCTCAGACAGGTCGATGGTCTCGATGGTGATGCCGCTCGTCTCCAGAATCCGTTCCGAGTAGCGCACCGTGTTAAAGGCCGTTGGACGCGCGCCAATCGCGCCGATGCGCAGATTCTTCAACCCCTTCACGATCCGGCAAACCGCTGAGAACCACTCCAGATCGGCCTTGAACTCTTTCGACGAAGGACTCTCGGTGTGCAGCGTGGTCAGCGAATACTGAATGCCGTACTGCATCATGTTGTTACAGGCGCTCATCTTGCCGCAAAAACTATCCCGCCGTGTCGCGATCGTCATCGCGTCGCTTCGGTCCGGCGTGGCCTGCACCAGCACCGGAACCTTCAATCCGGAGAGCCGGATCGCGTCCACAATGCCCCGTTCCTCGCCGAAATTCGGCAGCGTGACGATGATGCCGTCGATCTCGTCGGCGTGCTTCTTGAAAAGCTCCGCGCACCGCTGCGACTCGGCGTAGGTTTCCACCGCGCCATGCTCCGAATCCGCGGGTCCGAGGACGATTGCCGTATCGCCCGCCGCCTCTACGGCCGCGATCATCTCTTCGCGCCCGGTCTTGGCTAAATGACTGGGGAAAAATCCGCGATTGCCTACCACAAGTCCAAATGTCATCTTCCTTTGCGCTGCCATCTCTGCTGCTCCTTAATTTCCGCAATTCGTGCTTAACCGTTGCGGCCCGGGCGAAAGCGTATACCGTAAAAAAGGCCGAGGGCCAATAGCATCCCACCCCACCAGACCGGCGCATGAAGATTGGCGAGAATCACGTTGGCCGTGCGCCCCACAACCAGCTCGAATATCCCGTAGCCAAGAATCATTGCGCCATAAATGGTGAGAAGTGTCCCGATGAAAAACCAGATCGAAATTCCCGAGTTATGCATACTTACACCCCTACCAGAAGTAGATGTTGAGTGCGAGGAAGCAGACGATTGCAAGAATCATCCAGAAATACTCATTCTTGTAGAAGGGGACCGGCTCTTCCTCAGGCAGCTTGGTTGCGCCGTAGACCAGGCCGTTCAGTTCCGCCACCGGGCGTGCCTTTCCAAACATGCTGACCACAAAGACGACGATGGCGCAGACGCTCACCGACCACAGAGCACGATACATATTCTCTGCCATGTCCTTGGCGTCGGGCGAAAGCGCCACATACCTCAGCGCCGCTGGATCCACCTTGACCCAGGCCCACAACCCGATCGATGTCAATGTGCCAATCAACAACCCCCAGAAGCCGCCCGCCTTAGTGGCGCGCTTCCAGAACATGCCCATCAGCACCGCGCCGAGCAGCGGCGAAATGAAGAAGCTGAAGAGCGCCTGGACGTAGTCCATAATGCCCGCCGCATTCATCACCAGGTAGGCCGCGCCAATCGAGATAACGACCCCTAGAATAGTGGCCCAGCGCCCCACGGCGACGTAGTGCTCATCCTTGGCCCGCTTGTTGATCAACGGTTGATAGATGTCGTAGGTCCATACCGCGGAAAATGCGCTCACGTTGCCCGCCATCCCGCTCATAAAGCCGGCGATCAGCGCAGTAATTCCCAGGCCCAGCAGGCCGGGACTGCAGTAGCGCACCAGCATCAGCGGCAGCACTTCGTTGTAGCTGTGCAGTTGCACATCTCCTGTTCCGCTGAGCACCGCCTTCTGAGTGGCCGGCAACACCGCCGTCGTTTGAAGGCCGGCAGAACAGACGGACGGCGTCGCAAGCCCGGTGTCTGAAGCGTTGCGCGCGCAGTCCTTGACTACGTTTTCTCCGACCAGTTGCATTTGCGAGCCGTTGGCATTCTGCAGAACCACAAGCCCAAGCAGGCCAGGCAGAATCACGATGAACGGAACTGCCATCTTGAAAAACGATCCGATCACCGGCGCCATGCGCGCCGAACGCAGGCTATTGGCCGCCAGAACGCGCTGCACCACAAGAAAGTCCGTAGTCCAATATCCAAAGCTGATCGCGAATCCCAGTCCGAAGACGATGCCGGTCCAGTGAATGCCCATCGGGTTGTCGGCAAAGTGACCCATGCTGCGCCACATGTGTGTGTAGTCGCCAGGCGCGACCACGCCGGTGGAGATGTTGTGCGCGATCCTCGCTTTCAGGCCGTTCCAGCCGCCGGTCTCAATCAGGCCGAGAATCGGAACCAGCAACGCGCCGCCCCAGATCAGTACGAACTGCAATACCTCGTTGAAAATGGCCGAACGCAACCCGCCCAGCGCCACGTATGCAGCTACCGCCAGCGAAGAGACAATGATCGAGAAGTTCATGTCCCAGCCCAGCACCACCTTCATCACTTCCGCCATCGCAAACATGTTCACGCCGCTCATCAGCACCGTCATAAACGCAAATGAGAAGGCAGCAACCACGCTCGCGCCCTGGCCGTAGCGGAGTTTCAGGTAGCCGGGCACTGAGTGCGTCTTGCAAACGTAGTAAAAAGGCATCATCACCATGCCCAGAAAGAGCATGGCGGGGATAGCGCCCACCCAGTACCAGTGCGCGGCCAGAATGCCGTACTGGTAGGCGGAGCCTGCCCAACCCATCAGTTCAAGCGACCCCAGATTGGCGGAAACAAAACTCAACCCGGCAATCCAAGCGGTCATTTCGCGCCCCGCCATGAAAAACTCTTCGCTGGTATTGGCCTTGGACTTGAGGTAGAAACCTATCCAAATCACCATCACGAAGTAGATGGCGATCACTGCGATATCGAGCGGACTCAAATGCGCCAGCGATGGCGCACTGAGCGCAAGCACCGCCGCAACTGCAGAAGGCGAGCCGGCGGCGATCGAGGCGGGGACCAATCCGAGCATTTGCATCACCTTGAAGGGGCGGAATCCGTCCGCGGAGGTTTCAGACGTTTGCCGTTAAGTAAATTGGTTTACTCGCATGGTTGTCAAGCCCAATCCGGCGCCGGAAAAAAGAGAAATCCGGGTTCGCGGCCCTGCCGACGCCAAATCGGTGAAAACGGGCAAGAACGTTCGATTCCGCAAATCGAGTAAGCGTTTTCCGGAGGAAGTGTAGCACAACCCGGCCGCCTCGAAATACTTGAGATTCTCCGCGAGCGGTGCAATTTCCAGATCGCTGGTTTTCCATCCTGAACCAGGCCAATTTCCCTGAAGCATGCCGAGTCCGGCGTCAACAAATGCTGTTATCGAGTGAAGACGTCGAAATGGACAGGTCACTCCCAACGGAAGACCTTTGCAGAAATTACCGTGAACAAAAGAAATAACACGGTGAGCGCAGCAACATCGCCCATGTGGGCTCGCCATCCATCGCCATTCCAGATCCCCCGGAGCAGGCTCGTGGCGTAGGTCAGCGGAAGCGCGCGAGCAACCACTCGCAGTGCCGGTGGAAATGATTGAACCGGCACAAACAGCCCCGAGACCACGATCATGGGATACAGAATGACGGCGCCGATCGGCTGCGCAAACCGCGCGGTAGGCACGATGCTGGCGATCAGAAAGCCCATCGACAGAATGCTCCAGGTGCTGATCATCAGCGCTATGGTGAACGAAAACCATGGAACATGCGCGCCTGGCGGGATGTAGCGCCTGCCCGCCATCAACATCAAGGCCAGCGTTGCCGCGCTGAGCAGCAGCTTGACCATTACGTGGGCCGTCAGGATCGTCTGCGGGCGAAGCGGCGTGGCCCGAAGCCTCTTCAGAATGCCGCCCTCGCGGTAAATTGAAATAATCGTAACCAGCGAAAGCACCGCGCTGATCGCGATCAAGAGCGACACAAGAACGGGAATGCTGGCCGTGTTAACGCCACTCGCAGCGAGGGAAGACGGCGCAACCCTGAGGTGGGTCGCGCGGCCCAACACAACGAAGAGCAGGACAGGAATTCCGATCGTGCCGAATGCGCCAAGCGGTTCGCGCAGAAAGACCTTGATCTCAATCCACGTCAGTTTCCATAACCCGCGCATCATCATTCTCAGTCCTACTCGCGAATTGAGCGGCCAGTCAGCTTGAGAAAAACGTCCTCAAGGTTGGGTAAGATTGTTCTGAAATCCGTGACCCTGATCCGGCTTTCCGACAGGCAATGAATCACCTCGCTCACCAGATCGTCTCCACGGCCGCGAATCGTGAATCGCTTGCCGATGGATGTCACCGATTCAACTCCTGCAATCCCCTGAAAGCGCTCCCCAGCGGCCGCGTCTTCCGTATCGAGAACCACGGCCCGCTCCGGGCAATGCCGCGCCACCAGCCCTTCAGGCGTGTCGATGTCGATGATTCTCCCGTGCTCCATGATGGCTACACGGTCGCATAAACGCTCGGCCTCCTCCATCAGATGGGTGGTCAGAAAAACTGTCTTGCCGCGCTCGCGAATCCCGCGCACCAGTTCCCAGATTGCGCGGCGCGCCTGCGGGTCAAGCCCGGTAGTCAGCTCGTCGAGAAACACCACCTCGGGATCGTTGATCAGCGCAAGGGCAATAAACAGCCGCTGCTTTTGACCCCCGGAGAGATTCATGAACCAGGCGTTACGCTTGTCTGAGAGGCCAAGCTGCTCAAGCAGGCGCTCGCCATCCAGTGCTTTTTTCCGGTAAAGCGATGCCCACAGGTCCACCGCTTCCCAAACCTTGATTCGCTTCTGCAATTGTGCCTGCTGCAGTTGCACTCCGATGCGCTCCTGCAGCTTGTAGACCTCGCGAAAGGGATCGAGGCCGAGAACCGCAATGGCGCCGCGGTCGGGCTTGCGAAGCCCTTCAATGCACTCCATTGTGGTGGTCTTTCCTGCTCCGTTGGGCCCGATCAGGCCGAAGATCTCCCCTTCGTTCACCTCGAAGGACGCCTCCGCAACGGCCACGGTCGAACCGTAGGTCTTGCGGACGCCTGTGACTTGAATGACTGGGGACATGGGGACTTTCGACATCGCAGCTTTGGAAAGCCTGATTCGAAGTCTATATCACCGGGCGCAATTCGATCCGGCTAGGTCGACCCAACAGCGAATGGCGGGCAGCCGACCCTTTCAGTCCCCACAAGGCTGGGTGCCCCATCCATTCCACAGTCTCATCGTGGAATGGGTGGGAGACCACGAACTCCAGATTCTACGCAGCCCGCCCCTACTGATCCCCCACCGCAATCTCATGCAGCCAGCCCGGCGCCTTCAGCAGCTCGCGCGGGCGCGAACCGTCAGCCGGTCCCACCAGCCCGTCGTGCTCCATCAGATCGATCAGGTGCGCCGCGCGCCCGTAGCCGATCCTCAGCCGCCGCTGCAACAGCGACGTGGAAGCCTTCCCAAACTCAAAGACCAGCCGCACTGCGTCATCGAACATGGGATCGTTCTCGCCGGGATCGCTGTTCGAGCCATCCACATTTGGCCGCTCGTCCCGTGGCGATTCCAGAAAGCCCTCAACGTACTCGGCCTGACCTTGTTCTTTCCAGAACGAGACCACCGCCGCGGTCTCCTTTTCGCTCACGTACGGCGCGTGCAGCCGCATCAGGCGGCTGGTTCCCGGCGGAAGAAACAGCATGTCGCCGCGTCCCAAAAGAGCCTCTGCTCCGTTGGTGTCGAGAATCGTTCTCGAGTCCACCTTCGTGGCCAGCCTGAAGCTGATCCGCGTAGGCACGTTGGCCTTGATCAGCCCGGTAATCACGTCCACGCTCGGCCGCTGCGTGGCAAGAATCAGGTGAATCCCCACCGCGCGCGCCATCTGCGCCAATCGCGTAATCGACTCTTCCACATTCGCGCGATCCAGCATCATCAGGTCGGCCAGCTCGTCGATGATGATCACAATATAGGGCAGCGGCTCTTCTTCAGCCTCTGAACCTTCTCCAAAAAGTGAAAGGGTGGAACCCTCAAAGAGCTTGTTGTACTGGTCGATGTTGCGCACGCTGCGCGAGGCCAGCAGCTTCAGCCGCCGCTCCATCTCCCGCACCGCGTTGCGCAGCGCGTTTGCGGCCAGCTTGGGCTCAGTGATGATAGGCGTGAACAAATGCGGAATGCCTTCGTACATCCCCAGTTCCACGCGCTTCGGATCGACAAGAATGAGCCGCACCTGGCTCGGCGTAGTGCGATAGAGCAGGCTCATGATCATCGCGTTGATGGCCACCGATTTGCCCGATCCCGTGGAACCCGCGATCAGCACGTGCGGCATCGACGCCAGATCGGCCGTGACGATGCGGCCGTTGATGTCCTTGCCCATGGCCAGCGTCAGGCGCGACTTGGCCTTGGCGAAGGTCTCGCTCTCCAGCACGTCGCGCAGGTGAATGGTCTCCCGCTCGTGGTTCGGCACCTGGATCCCCACCGTACTCTTGCCGGGCATGCGCTCGATGAGAATGCTCTCGGCGCGCATCGCCAGGCAAAGATCGTCGGCCAGCCCCGTGACGCGCGAGTATTTCACTCCCGCCTCGGGCTTGAACTCGTAAGTAGTCACCATGGGGCCGGGATTGATCTGCACCACCTGGCCGCGCACGTCAAATTCGCCGCACTTCTCCACCAATACCTTGGCCTCTTCGCGCAATTCCTCCTCGCGAACCGCCTGCGGGCCTTCCCCAACATTCAGCAACGTGCTCGATGGCAGCTTGAACCCGCTCATGTTTCTTGGAGCTACGGTTGCCGTGCGCGCCTCGGCATCGGCGCGGCCATGAATGGCGATCTCGCCCGCGAAATGTTGCGCAGCCGCTGGAACAACCTCAAGCCTCGAAGCAATCGGCTGCAGTTCCGGGATGCGCGGGCTGAAGGTGCGTAGCGGCGGCGTGGCCTGCGTTTGCACCGGTTCGGGGCGCAAGGTCGCAACGTTCTGCGCCGCGGCCACTGCCTCCGCCGGGGCTGCGGGCTCTTCAGCGCGCTCCCAGATGCTGGCTCTCCGCGCCTGAAAAACAATCGGTGCGTCTTCTTCCGCCGGCAGAGCGGCCACCCGCTGGAATGCCGGAATCTCATCCACCGGATCGATCTCCGGCTCTCGGTTCCGGCGTCTGAAAAACGCCGCGAACCACCCCCTCCGCGCTCCATGCGACACCGTTGCCAGGTCCTCCGGCTCGTCTTCTTCTGCCTGCCGGGCCTCGCGTTCCTCCCGCAGTTCCGCGCGCTCCTCGCGCCAGTTGCGCCAGCGTTCAAGCCAGGAGACCATGCGCAGCCACCGTTCCTCCATGCTTTCTTTGAGAGCCTGGAAGCTGATCGCCGAGGCAAAATAGAGGCCCACGGCGGCCAGCACCGCGGCTACCACCCAGGCGCCTTGAATATTCAGGTAGCTCACCAGCACACCGGCCATCAGCCGCCCCGTCACGCCTTCCACCGGAACCGCGTGCAGCCAGCGCCAGTGCCATGGCGCAAGGCCAAAGATAGCAGGAACAAAAACCAGCGCAAGCAGCGTGCCGATCCAGCGCAGCAGGGCCGATCCGCCCGGCCGCGAATGCATCCACGTCCAGCCCACTCCGCCCAGCCACAGCGGAAGAAAGAACGCCGTTACCCCAAAAGTCTGCAGCAGCAGGTCGCCGGCGTATGCGCCGAAGATGCCGATCCAGTTCCGCGCCGCATGTTCCAGGGCTGCATCGCCGGCTGTATTCAGCGACGGATCAGTGGCATGGTAAGTGGCCAGGGAAAGTAAAAGGAGGAGCGAGACCAGCAACAGCACCAGCCCCAGAAACACATTGACGGGGCGGCTGCGCGTAGGCGACAGAACGATTCGAATCGGCTTCATGACGGGGCTTTTCCGCTCCTCGGCCGCCGCGAAAAATGGCCGGCAGTTGGAGCGGGCAAATAATCCCAGAGCAGCCTCTATTATCCCCGTCCAACGCCCTGATTCCGGCCCAAAACAAGCAGGGGGAACCACGCTGCAAACCCCCGGGCGGGATTATGGCTCTATTTCAGCAGTCCCTCGGCCCGCAGAACCTGGATGCACCGCATCAGGCCCTGATCGTAGGTCAATATAGCCGCCTGCATTTGGACCGCGACTGCACAAATCAGAATGTCAGTCGATCCACATTCGAGGCCGCGGCTGCGGCAGAGATTGTACAGGCGCGCGGCCTCTTCGTAATGGAACGTTGTGAGCCCTTCATCCCGGAAAGCATCAAGCGCAGCTTGCAGTTTCTCGAATTGAACCTTATCCTTAATGCCGGAGAGGACTTCTTGCCGGATCGGACCAATAATGGCTACCCGGCGATCCTGGATCGCGTCAGTGAGCGATGTAAGCATGAATTGCTCTTCGCCGCTCATTGCCGCCCTGTTCCTGCGCCTCAGTAAAAGTGACCAGACACAGGTGTCAATCAGGACTTTCACGGCTCGATCTCGATACGATCGAGCTGGCGCATCTTCCTGTAATCGTAGGCGGGATCGTAATCGATGGTGCCGAATAGCTTGAGAATTTCAAGCTGCCTTCGCCGATCGATATATTCCTTCAAGGCCGTGGTGACCGCTTCCTTCTTTGTCTTGTGGTTTCCCACGCGCCGCGCCTCATCGATAAGCCCATCGTCGATTGCCAGATTGGTTGCCATTGCCACACCTCCACGCATGTGTAGCTTATCACACATTGGCGTGTGTAGAAAGCAGCACCTTACCCGCCAGATTGCTCTATGAACCGTTCGGCGTTGCTTGTATCGCAGTCACCTCGAAATAAATAGGCGTCATTTCGCCTGCGGTGGCCTGTCTCTTGAGCGTGCCAGTCAAACCGACTCTTCGTCCCTTCATGTTCTTGGCCGTCAGTTCCAGCTCATCCCGATTGCCCGTGGAGAAGAACAGCTTGAGCCGCCTGGCCGCCCCACAGTCCGTTGACTTCCATTAGGGTCGCTCGGGGATACAAGGAATATTGATTGGCCTCGGCAAATCGATTACCAGATAGTTGACTGGCGCGTCGGCTTTCTTGTTTTCTCCGAAGCCCGGAGGTCCGTAACCGTGAATCTCCCGATTCGTTCCGGCCAAGGTCACCGGCCGGTCTGTCGGCTCCATGATTACCTGTGCGTTTGCAAACCGAACGACGCAGAGTGCAATCACGAAAAACACAGAAGCCTTCATAGCCGATCAGCCCCCGAGAATCCTCGCGCCCCAGATCAACAGCGCCCCGCCCAGCAAAATGCGGTAAATGGCAAACACCGTAAACCCGTGCTTGCGCACCCAGAACAGGAACCACTCCACCACGCCCAGCGCCACGATGAACGACACTCCCGTCCCGATCAGCAGCACGATCCAGCGCTCGGAATTCATCACCACGTGGGCCGCCGCCGCTCCACCGGCCACTTTGCTGGGATGAATCTCTTTGACCAGGTCCCATCCGGTCGCGGCAATCATCGTCGGAATCGAGAGCAGAAAGCTGAACTCCAGCGCCGCGGGCCGGTCGAGCCCCACCAGTTGCCCCGAGGCAATCGTGGACATGGAACGCGAAGTTCCAGGAAAAACAGCCGAAAGCGTCTGGCAGAGCCCGATCCAGATCGCCTGCGGAAGAGTCATCTGCTCCACGTGGGTAGTGCTTGCCTCGTAGCGTTGCGACCAGACGTCGATGAACCACATCACGATTCCGCCGATCAGCAGCGCCCAGGCAATCGCCCGCAGGCTGCCCAGGTTCTTTTCGCTCCACTTGTGCAGCAGCAGTGCAGGCACAGAAGTAAACGCGAAGGCAATCAGCGTGAGTGAGATGGGATGATTCAGCCACGTCCGGTCGCCTTCTTCGCCCCGCGGAAACGTGCGCATGAAATCCACAATTCGCGTCAGAAACAGCAGGCACAACGCCAGTATTGCTCCCACCTGGATCACGACCGTGTACATCTTCCAGTAAGGGTCATCCAACGGGAGTTTCATCAGCGCTTCAGTAATGCGCAGGTGCGCCGTCGAACTGACCGGAAGGAATTCGGTCAGGCCTTCCACAATTCCCAAAATAACGGACAAGAGATA
>Ga0182013_10008633_pt1 | contig 10925 bp, 6 predicted proteins | sample 612S2MmetaG_FD_120487 | JGI IMG/M metagenome (GOLD analysis project Ga0182013, IMG submission 120487) | Permafrost microbial communities from Stordalen Mire, Sweden - 612S2M metaG | ecosystem: Environmental > Terrestrial > Soil > Wetlands > Permafrost | place: Sweden: Stordalen | collected...
CCGTTCAAACCGCTCCACGATGGCTTTCTTGGTGGTAGAAGCCGGCAACGCTATCCTCTCCGCGATAACTATGTTTCAAACATTTCGGCGCTTATTGTATCATTGGCACGATGCCGGAAGTGCTTCAGACGGGAGGAACCGCGGGTTTGGGTTGCCTGGCCGCCCGATTCCTCACCCACTGCCGGGTGGAACGCGGGCTCGCGGACAATTCGATCAGCGCTTATTCTACCGATCTGAAGAGGTTTATCGAGTTTTTTGGGGAGTCCAGCCAGTTTCCGATGGAAGATGGACTGAGGAGCTACCTGGACCATCTGCACCGATCCGGACTGAGCGCGCGTTCCATCGCCCGGCACGTCACCACCCTGCGCAACTGCTACGGCTTTCTGCTGAGGGAGGGCATTTTATGCAGCGATCCGACCGAGCATCTGGGTAGTCCCAAGATTTGGCAGCATATACCTAAGTTTTTGAATTTACAGGACATAGAGCGGCTATTGGAGGCGCCTCCAGGGGACCGGCCCACCGGCTTGAGGGACCGGGCGATGCTGCAAGTGCTGTACGCCACCGGTTTGCGTGTTTCCGAGCTGTGCAAGCTGCGGGTAGGCGACTTGGATACCGGCCTGGGCTACTTGCGAACCACCGGCAAGGGGAACAAGCAGCGGCTGGTCCCGGTTGGGGACTGCGCCATCCAGGCGGTGGACCGGTACCTGGCAACGGCGCGGGGGGCGCTGCTCAAAGGGCGATCCAGCCGCTACCTGTTCGTCACGGCTCGTGGCGGCCCGATGACCCGCCAGGCGTTCTGGGTGCTGCTGGCGCGCCACGGAAAGGCGGCAGGCATATTCCACGGCCTGAGCCCCCACGTGCTGCGCCATAGTTTTGCCACGCATTTATTGGAAGGGGGGGCGGACTTGCGCAGTGTGCAAGTCATGCTGGGCCACGCCGACATCTCGACCACGCAGATTTATACCCACGTGATGCGGTCGAGGTTGCGCGAGACCGTGGATCGGCATCACCCCAGGGCTTGAGGCCCTTGGCTGGGCGGCCGGCGCGCCGGTGGCGCAATAGCCCCGCCCCATTGGCGCCATGAAGCGGCCGATGGCGGATCGGAGAAGACGCTTGCGATGAGCGACTACACATACATGCTCGAAAGCCACCTGAGTCCGGAGCAGAACCGGGTGGTAGCGGAAATCCGGGCGGCGGCCAGCCAGGCCAACGTCGGCTTGTTCTTGGCAGGCGGCGCGATGCGCGACATGCTGGCCGGGTTCCGCATCCGCGACCTGGACTTTGTCGTGGAAGGGAACGGGCTGAAACTGGCCCGGGCGATGGCGGAGGGTACGGGCGCGGGGCTGATCGCGGCCGACGAAGTCCGTAAGTCCGCCGAGATGGTATTTGGGGGCGGTGTGACGGCCCAGGTGGCAAGCGCCAGGCAGGAGCGGGCGGCCCGGCCCGGCGTGCGTGCGCAGGCAGCGGCGGCTACCATTCAGGACGATCTGCGCGGCCGCGATTTCACGTGCAACGCCATCGCCCTGTCGCTCAACCGCGCCTCGCGAGGCTTGCTGCTGGATCCGTTGAACGGCCTGGCGGACATCGAGCGCCGCGAATTGCGCGCCGCCAGCACCTATGGGTTTTACGACGATCCGTCCCGTCTGCTGCGGCTGGTGCGTTTCCAGGTGCGGCTGGGCTTCCGGATTGAAGACCGCACCAAGATGCAGGTTGCCAACGCTCGCGAAGCGGAGGTGGAGAAGGCGATTCCGCCGCGTGCGCTGGGAGAAGAACTGCGGCGCATTGCGGCTGAAGACAGCCCCGCGGAAATCCTGCTCGGGCTGGAAAAGGCCGGTCTGAGTACGCTGTTCTGCCCCGCGCTGACCGGGCCGAAGCTGAATCCGGATGGGCTGGCACAGTGGGAAAAGTGCGCCAGCCTGCTGAGGGAAGATCCGTCCCCCGATGCCATGCCATCGCGCGCTTACCGCTTCGAACCGTTCCTATACGCGTTGGGCGCGGAGCTTTCGCCCAAGGAGCGGCAGAGCCTGATCAAACGCTGCGCGCTAACCGAGTCCGAAGGGGAGGTCTGGACCGAACTGGATGCCCGCGCGAAGAAACTCGAAACCGCGTTGCGTTCGGCGCGCATTTCGAAGCCGTCGCAGATCTATCGCATCGTGAATCCGGCGCCGGCCGACACGATTCTGCATCTGCTCTATCGCTCCACGGCCAAGCCGGTGCAAGAGCGTTTGCACGCCTACTTCCAGGACTGCCTGCCCGCCCTCCAGGAAATCAGTCCGGCGGAGTGGGCGGAAGTGGAAGGAGAACCCGGAACGCCGAAATACCAGAAAGCGCGGGAGGAGTTTATCGCCATGCGCCTGGACCGGCGCCCGCCCAAGCCGCCGGAGCCCGCGGGCGACGCAGCCGACGCAGCTTCGGCGTCCGCTCCCCCTCCCGCCCAACCGGCGGTGGGAGTGGACACGGAGGCGCGGCGGGCGCGCTGAAGATGGAGCGCTCAGGGGGTCGGCCGCCGCGAAACCCTTTTTCGTGGAGCGGACCCCTCGGTCTGCGACGCCAGGACTTCTCCCGGCGCTCTTGGTTGTGGGGCAGCCAATCGTGGCTGCAGCCGCCTTTCCAGGCGGCTCTTCCCTTCGCGCGCCTGCCCACCCTATTTCGTGGACACTCCACTAGCCGATTCCGCAGCGTCATATTTCAGATACTCAGGTTAAAAACTCTAAATTTCGCCTTGACAAAGTCTCCGCCCTGGTTCGTAATAGCACGCAAGGGTAAGTGGAGTTAGTTCTCACAGGATTCCCACTTAGTCCAGCGGTAAGTGCTGCCTTGCCGCTCGGCCGATCGCCAGCCCCGTCCGTTTGGGTCCGTGTGATCGGTCGTTGCAATCGGTTCCGCCTTTGCGTCGCCAGTAGTCAAAGCAGTCCACCGAGGTTACAGAATGAAGTCAGTCGCTCGAGTTGTGTCCAGCTTCGCAGGTAACCTGTCGGGCTCCCTCTCCACCGGAACCGACTATTCGGCCGGCACCCTAACCAACTGCAACACCCCCGTTTCCCAGGCAAACTGCAGCGCCACGACGCTCAACAGCGGTGCCAATGTCACGCTAATGGCCGGCAGCCAGATCGTCTTGGGCCCCGGCTTTACGGCCCAGGCCGCCAATTCGTCCACCTCCCTGGTGGCGCAGATCGGCACGCCGCCGCCCAACTTCACCCTCAGCCTCACCCCTGGCACTGCTGCCGTCCTGGCTGGCTCGACTCCGGTCACCTACACGGTCACCGTCGGCGCGCTTTACGGCTTTACCGGCGCGGTGACCTTCGCCGTCTCCGGGCTTCCCAGCGGCGCCACGGCCAGCTTCTCCCCCTCCAGCGTCTCCGGCTCAGGTTCAACGACCCTGAGCATTAGCGCTCCCGTCGGGACTGCGGGGAACTACGGCTTTACGGTCTCCGCGACTAGTGGCTCCCTGGCTCACACTGGGGCTGCGCTACTCTCCGTCCAGGATTTTACCTGGACGGTTTCGCCAACGTCGCAATCGGTGATCCCTTACCCCACCGGCACCGGTTACGGCACCTACACGATCACCGCGACGGGGATCAACGGTTTCAACTCCCCGATCACTCCCATCGTGTCGGCCTGCGCGCCCCCGGCCGAGGGCACCGGCATGGGCTACTGGCCCGGCGGCATCACCGGCAGCGGCACGACGACCTTCAGCCTTGGGCCGGCCTACCTTGGCCTCAACAATACTCCCATCCCCTTCTGCATGTTGGTAACCGGCTCCAGCGGCGGCCTCAGCCACCAGGCCACCGTGTACCTGACCGCCGCACCTTCGGCCGACTTCTCCCTCGGCTTCTCTGCCGGGCAAGTGGTGCCGCCGCCTGGGACGGCCAGCTACACCGTCGCTGTCTCCTCCGCCACGTCGCCCCAGTTCGCCGGGACCGTCAATCTTTGCATCAACGGATTGCCGGCCGGAGTTACCTCGAGCTTCGGGGCAACGAATTGCGCGACGAGCGGCCTCGGCTCCTTGGGCCTGACGCTCACGGCCGCCGCAGGGACGCTCCAAGGCACGTACCCGATTACAATAACGGGTGTGAGCGGCGCGCTGGAGCATTTTGCGAGCACCACCCTTACGATTCTGGGCGCGCCCGACTTTTCGGTCTCGGCCTCCCCAGCCATCGTGACCATCGTCCCCGGAGGAACCGCGATCGACACAATCGTGGTGAACGTGTCCCAGGGATTTGCCGGGACCGTGGTGCTGTCGGCGTCCGGTTTGCCGGCGGGCGTAGCCGCCGCCTTCAATCCGCCGTCGATTACCGGAAGCGGCCTCTTTGGCATGACGCTGACGGCGTCGTTCGCCACCTCCTTGGGCACGACTCCCATCATCATCGCCGGCCAGAGTGGTACGCTGGTGCATACCATCGCCGGCTTCGTTACCGTGGGTGCGCCTGCCCCAGGAACGATCCTGAGCCCGTTCCAAAACGCGGTTATCAATGGCGGCTCGGCGACCTTCATTTGGAGCGCCGGAGTCGGGGTTTCGCAGTACGTCCTGAGCGTCGGTTCCGGGCAGGGGATGTCGGATCTCTACCTAGGAACGTTTGGCCAGGGAGCGACGACCAGCCCGGTCGTGACCGTGCCGACCACTGGGACCGTGTGGGCGCGGCTCACTAGCACGTACAGCTCCGGAACCTCCACGTACTCCGACTACCACTACGGCTGCGGGCCAGGCGGCGGTTACGGCGGCGGGGGTGGCGCGACGGCGGTTCTGACGGGGCCGTCCCAAGCGACCCTCCTCGACACTGGCCAGACGACCCTGGTAGGTCCCTATTACATCGCGCTTTCGAACGGGGTGCTTCTCGGCGCCGACGCGCTGACGCTCTGCCAGGCCTCGAATACCCTGATCGGCGTGTGGGTCGAATACCCGAGTCAATGGGCCCCGACAACCCCGAACGCCTTCGACCTCAACTTTAGCGCGTCGTCGACGATTGCGCCCGGCCAGTATTCGGTCAACTGCAAGTGGGACATCGGCGAATTTGGTCTTGCGACCCTGGCAAACGGCATCAGCGTGTACGACGCGACCCCGGTAATCAGTGGAGTTTCGGTGGTCAATGGGGTGTCGCCGAACGTATTCACTCCGGGCGTTCCCTTTACAGTGGCGATCAGTGGGGCCAACTTTGGCGCCAACGGCACGGTGGTGGTCTGCGCGCTGGAATCGAGCACTGGACCCTGCAGCCAGACCACAGATTTTCCGGATGTCCACATGCAGATTGGGTGGAATCCGGAGGTGCTGCTGGTGACGATGACTTCGATAGCGGGGGCAGTGGGACAATACTGTGTTCAGGTGAAGTCGCTAGGGGCGAGCGGTTTGGGGTTCGCGCCGGCGCCAGGGGGAGGATCGGGGAATACGAGCAACTGTGTGGGGCCGATTGTACCCAACAACCTCCAGCTGAGGGTCGGCTGCAGCGGAACGTCAGGTCAGTGTCCCGCCAGCACCTTGAGCCAGAACCAGTGCGTGTACATTGACAAGACGCCCCACTCGCCCATACTCACAGCGCAGGTTCTGAATTCTGACGGCAGCCCTGCATCTGGAACCGCTAGCTACACCCTGACTGGCGTTTTTGACCAGTCCTTCCCCGGACCGACCTACGCCAGCGGGAATCTAAGCGACATTATCGTCGTACCGGAGCCATGGGGCGGGGTGATTGGTCCGCCAGCGCTCGTCCCGGCCGGCCAGGTGTCGCCAGTTCCGTGGCAGCTCTTTGGAGGCGGCCAGGCAACCGTGAACTGGACCTACAATGGTACTGCCGGTTCCGCTTTTAACTTCTGCGTCCTCGGGATGAACCCGGACCTGGCCCAGGTGCAGCCCGCCGCGCAGGCCGTCCCATATTGGTTTGCACCTAACATCGGCGTGCACGAAACGAACCTCTCGCAGTTCTGCGATGGGACATCGCGCACTAACGTTGGAGGTTATTGCAACAGCTCGAACACCGGCATGCCCGACTACGGCCCCCCGGGCGGGTACGGCATCTTCCAGTTCGATCCGCCGCCTTCGCTCAACGAGATTTGGAACTGGACTGCAAACGTTGCCTATGACCAAACATTTCTTTATGGCAAGGCTGGGCCAGTAGCAAACACAAATGACAGCACCGTGGCATACCCGTTTTGGATCCGGCAGGTCAATCAGTGGGTCGCTTACAACGCCTCGCAGACCGCGCAAGGGCTGCCCGCAGTCGGCCCGCCCCCGGACCAGAGCTATTTTGTCGGCCAGCAGTACTATCCTATAGGTCCGCCGCCACCGGGCTCGGTGCCAACGTGTCGCTTTACTCTTTCGCCAGCACCCGCGCCAAACTATACCGCCCCAACCAGCGGCGGTGGAGTTTACTGGTTCGGCGACGCCATAGCTATGAAGCGTGTGGGGGGCGCCCCCCAAATGGGCAACGTCTGCGGCGACTACGTGTGCTGGGACAATGTAACCAATCCTGCGTCGCCGCAATGGTCGTTCTACAAGGCAAACACGGCAAACTACGACGTGGTGGGCGACTTCTGCAGTTGCGGAACACCAGGACCGTGGTGCCAGCACAGCAGTATTACACAATAGCGGAAGGCAACCGAATACTATGAAGTCACTCTACTGCGCGGTCCTTTTGGTCGGCATGGCCGTCCCCTCCCTGGCCCAGATGTACCTGCTGGCAGGCAGCCCAAACTCGATGAACGGTTGGTCGGTCGCGTCGGATCTCTTTGAAGTCCAGGCAGGCGGCGACCTGCGCTTGGCCGCGAGACTCGTTCCCCAAAAGGTGGGTACGGAATGGATCGCTGTGTCGTACGATTGGCGCAAGGCGGTGATAGTGCCGGGCCACAACGACAATCGCGTCGTTGTGATAGACTTCGACCGGGCCGATGCCTCGAGGAGCTGCGAACTGCCGGCTTTTTCCGACGGGCACCTCGCAGAGCAGTGGTTAGCCGACCTCCCAGGCGTCGGACAGTCCTTCGTGGGCCATACCGCTGGCACGAGGGACCACCTGTACGCCATTAAACTGGACGCCTCGACTCCCTGTGTCGACAGCGTGGTTGAAGCGGACCCGAGCGCTGTTCGATACGTGGAGGCAAGCGGTAGGGCTGGGGTAGCCAGCCTCGGTGTTCAAGAGGGCATTCTTGTCGGCATTGACGCAGAAGGGGCGGTCTTCGGTTGGCGTATGGGAACCAAGACCCCCCTGGGCTACTCGGTTCCGGCTGATTTGAGGGCCGGGTTCGGGAAGCCGAACGTCCTGATCGTCGCAAACACTCGCCAGGTGCTGGTGCTCGGCCTTTACCAGAAGGAGGCGGGATACCGAATCCTAGCGCTCAGTAAGGCCACCGGCGGCTGGCACACCATCCCCGTGGCGACCGACCCGTACTGGTGCGTTAGGGCCTTCGGCGGCTTCGTCGCGATCGCCGAAGCGCGAAACCGCCAGGGCCACGAAAAGGAGTTTCAGAGCGCCGGCAAACCGGGGTGGCGCACCAAGTCGACCGCCTATGGCCCGATTATTGGGTCGATCATTGAAGGAGCCAGCGCCGCATTCACCGGGCGGTTGCACCTGTACGACGTGGACCACGGGCGTCTCTTTACTATCACCACCGACCAGGCGGACAGCGAGGTGCTCCTCATCGATGGACAGACGGTATACTACCGCGTAGTCGACAGCCTGTACTCGGCCGATGTTACCGACAAGGGAATCCAAGGGCAACGGTTGATTCTCAAGTCCGACGTGATCGACGATGTCCACTGGGCGTTCATGGGACGTGCGGGCCGCTGACGGGAGCGAACGGGAGCGAACGGGGAGCGAACGGGTCGGAGCGAACGGGCAGCGAACGGGTCGGGCAGCGAACGGGTCGGCAGCGAACGGGTCGGCAGCGAACGGGTCGGCAGCGAACGGCAGCGAACGGGTCGGCAGCGAACGGGTCAGCCTGACGGAAGCTGTTGGCGAAATCCACCAACACGTCGGAGCGCTCCCACATATTGGAGAGTTTTGCCCTTTCGCGAACACTGTTTGTTCAGAATACCCCGAGATGCACCTTGTCATATCCCGGAAATGGCTTATCACGTTACCCAGCAGGGGACTAACCATCAGCGCGTCTTCTTTTCCGCTAGTGATCGCGCTGTCTATCTCCGCCTGTTGCAACAGAACCTGGCACGCGCGGAAACCCGCGTGGCCGTTTGGAGACGATGCCTTCGTAGAATCGCTAGAGAGCCGTTTTCAGCGGAGATGGCGCTGCTGGGGTTTTGAACAGCCTGTAGCCTAGCGAGCCTTGACATCGACGCACTTTCCGGATCTTTTCATGTCAGAAATGCGAAAGTCGCGAACATGTCAGAGCGCTCTGACGGTTTGGCCGTTTTCGCCAACAGCTTCCGTCAGGCTGACCCGTTCGCCCCCGTTCGCCCCCCGTTCGCCCCCCGTTCGCCCCCTTGACCAACACCCTGACCAACGGCAGCCTCCCGAACCAGGCGACGCAGACCCTAGCCATCGCGGTGGGCGATCCGAACGGGCCGGCATACATAAGCAGCATCCAGCTTACGATCAACGGGGCGAACGGGGCGAAAGGGTCAGCCTGACGGAAGCTATTGGCGGAAGCTACCAATACGTCGAAGCGCTCCGACATTTTGGAGAGTTTTGCCCCCTCGCGGGCACTGTTTCTTCAGAATGCCCCGAAATGCACGTTGTATCATCCCGGAGATGGCTTATCACGTTACCCAGCGGGGGACTAACCGTCAGCGCGTATTCTTTTCCGCCAGCGATCGCATTTCTTACCTTCGGCTGCTGCAACAGAACGTGGCGCCCGCGGAAACCCGCGTGTTGGCATGGTGCCTAATGACCAACCACGTCCATCTGGTCGTGGTTCCAGGCCGAGAGGATTCGCTGGAAATCCTGCTGCGTCGGTTACATGGCCGCTACGCGCAGATGGTGAATGCGCGACGACTGCGTAGCGGTCATCTGTGGCAGAACCGCTTCTTTTCCTGCCCGCTCTCGGCGGACCACTTGCGGCGCGTGTTGGCGTATGTGGAGCGCAACCCGGTGCGTGCGGGTCTGGTGGCGGAAGCCGAGCAGTATGAATGGTCGAGCGCGGCGATCCACCTCGGTCTGGTGCGCGACCGTTGGCAATTGGCAGACGAGGAAGGCCGGCGACAGCAGGGAGGAGTAGAGGGTTGGCGATCGCTGCTATCCGCGCCCGAGGAGGGAGCGGATTTGCGCCTGTTGCGGCGCTGCACGTATGCCGGCCGGCCGTTCGGCGACGAGGCCTTCGTGGAACGGCTGGAGAGCCGTTTCCAAAGGAAATGGCGCCGCTGGGGTTTTGAACAATCTGCCGCGTAGCGGTCTCTGGTATCCGACGCGCTGCCTGGAAGTTGTTTATGTCAGAAATGTGAAAGCCCTGAACATGTGGGAGCGCTCTGACGGTTTGGCTGTTTTCGCCAACAGCTTCCGTCAGGCTGACCCATTCGTCCCCATTCGTCCCACATTCGTCCCATTCGTCCCCATGACCTGGCTCGGGGAAGGATACATCGGCGGAAGCTGGTCTTATCCCCAGGCCAACGGCATCATTGGCGGAAGTGGGGGATTGCCGGGTCCAGGCACGTGCACGATCGATTTGAATCAGTCGAAGGTCTACACGAATCCCAGCACCCACTCGATGGACGACCCGAATTCGGGGACGCCGTGGCCCCACACGAATCTCTATCTGGATCTGTGGACGGGTTTAGACGCCACGGCGCAAGGGACCCTGCCGTTGAACATTTACCTCGATCCCCAGGACATCCTGACCCAGGGACAGGCTGGCGGCCAGGTCGGCAGCTGGTCTGTCCCTTCCCTGAGCGTATCGCCCACCTCGCAGGCATTCCTGGGCGCCGGTGGTCCCTGGTCGGCGATCGTGACCGTGCCCAGCAACGCGACTTGGACCGCCACCACCAACGCTGGCTGGATAACCTTCAGTTCGGCAAGCGGCACCGGGAGCGGCACGCTACAGTACCAGGTAGCGCTGAACCCAGTCGCCTGGACTCCGCGCACCGGCACCATCACAGTTGCATCCCAGGGACTCTCGGCGACCATCACGATAACGCAGGCAGCCATGTCGCCCAACCCACCATCGGCCGCTTTGACCAATACCCTGACTAACGGCAATCTCCCGAACCAGGCGACGCAGACCCTGGCCATCGCGGTGGGCGATCCGAACGGGCCGGCATACATAGGCAGCATTTCGATTCTGATCAACAATACGATCAACTATGGCTACTATTCCTGTCAGATGATCTACTATCCGCAGTCCAACCAGTTTTATTTCATCGACATGGACTCCCCGTATCCCCTCACGCTGGGGACTCCGGGCGTTTTTAGCGGCGCTCATTGCGGCATTGATGCCGGCAACAGCAGCGTGGTGATTAACCCCTCAAGCAGCGTTGCAAGCATGACGCTGAACCTGAAGTTGACACTGCAGCCCTCGGCCCTGGGCACGCAGGGGATCGAAGCAGTTGTTTTTGACAACAGCGCTGGCAATCCTGTGAACAGTAGCTACCTTGGCACGCTGGCAACGTGGCCCGCGTTCTCCTTGCTGACACCGAATGGACCGGCGGTTTCCATGGACCCGTCGCCGGTCCCGACGGCCGCCTCAAGCCAAATGCTGCATTACGAAATCAGCGACGGCAATGGGTACACTTTTCTTAATTCTATCTCGGGACAGCTAGCTCCATACGGTAGCGCGTACAACGCTCCATGTTACTTTCTATATTACTTCCCCAACTTCATATATCTGTACCAGGTGGTGAACAGCACACCGACGTTGATCGGACGGAATCCCGGGGACAGACGGGACGTTACCCTGGCAACGGCGCTTGCTGAAATCCGAGGCTCAGTTGGTCGCCGGCCTCTGGCGGTTTGGTCCGGCGGCCGCCTTTTTCGGGCGCCAGGCGGCGCTGTAGA
>Ga0182013_10008634_pt1 | contig 10925 bp, 8 predicted proteins | sample 612S2MmetaG_FD_120487 | JGI IMG/M metagenome (GOLD analysis project Ga0182013, IMG submission 120487) | Permafrost microbial communities from Stordalen Mire, Sweden - 612S2M metaG | ecosystem: Environmental > Terrestrial > Soil > Wetlands > Permafrost | place: Sweden: Stordalen | collected...
AATATGTGCTGTCCGGAATAATTTGTACTTTGGTTCATAGTTTTAAAAGTGTGGTAACTTCTAAACTATGAAAAAGGGGCGGCTTTTTAGTCTCCCCTGATTTTTATCCCGGACAGTATAGGTATAAAACAGAATAGGAGTAACAACTGCAATTGCACTCCCTAAAAAGAGAGTTACCCAATCTTTGCAGTGAAGAAGGTGGTGGATACAAATAATCATGGTTTATTTAATTTAAAGGTCATGTGCCATCTCCCATTTGGGGTAGCATGTAATTTTTAAATTTGCGTAAAAGTAGCGTTATGGATTATGAAACACCAAGTTTAAAGGGAATACTATATTCGGTATGGGAATAACTTATTACTGGCTATATTTAACTCTGTAAAAACATACCGCAATGATAGTTGGACAGAAAATCAAAAAGATAAGAGAACTTAAAAATTTGACACAGGATTATGTTTCTGAAAAGTTGGGTATCTCTCAAAGCGGATATAGTAAATTGGAAAATGGAGAAGTTGATATCCCCATTGAACGATTAAGACAAATTTCTGAATTAATGGGTTTAAAACCCGAAGACATACTCTCCTTTGATGAAAATATGGTGTTTAATATCATGTATAATAAAACTGGAAATGGATTTGTGATTAATCATGTTTCAGAAAACGAAAAGAGATTATATGAAGAACAAATCAAAACTCTCAAAGACGAAATAATCCACCTCAAAAGTGTTCTTGATAAAGTTTTAAAAACTTAAAGAAAGTATCGTGTTGGTGAATCATCTTCAACCAACCTCAACCACTGTACCCAATATTTGTGCGTTGGATATGGAGTATATATTAAGTTCCGAAAATGGTTTTTCGACAACTTCCTGTCAATTGAGAGGAAGTCCGGATGAGTGAAACCTATTGAAATTTTGCCCTGAAATTGTTCTGAAATAAAAAACCCAACTCTTAAAAAAGTTGGGTTTTAGTTGTAAATAATTGATAATCAATATGTGTAGCCCCGGGCAGAATCGAACTGCCATCAAAAGTTTAGGAAACTTCTATTCTATCCGTTGAACTACGGGACCAAATAAATATGAAGCGCGAAAATATAAAATCCTGTGGTTTAAAACAGAGCCGAAAAAGCCAAAGGCATATCAGTTATACCCTGGCACGTAACAATTGCCGCTGGTTTACTGCCCCTGATAGGCAAATGTTACAAAAATCAATGCAATCAGCCTTTGGGCGCAGCCTTTGCCGGATCCTTTTTCAAAGTCTTTTTACCAATAAAGAAAGTTACACCGGCATTAAACCCTAAACTGCTGCCGGGAACAACCGGCCTAACATCCTGCTTAGGCTGGTTAGAATTGTAGGCAGAATTGTATTGAGCATTATTTGAGGTAGAAGTTAACTGGTCAACATAGTTAAACTGGTCGCGGTATGCTCCTCTTACCGGAACATCGTTTACTACGTGCGTTGTGCCCGCACTATCTATAGTGGCATTCCATTTAGTAATGGAGGACGACTTACCCCTGATATTTATGTATTGTGCATTTACCTCCACAAATATATTCATAAATGGTACAGGCCGGTAAGCAACCCCTATTACACCAGTAAGGCCCAGGGAAACCGTTGCCTTTGTTACCATAGTAACATCAGTACGTTGGCCAAGCCAGCCAAAATTGTTAATGTTCAAATCATTAGGTTGCGTAATAGTTACATTGTCAATTAGTTGTCCGGCCACAGGTAAGGAAATGCCAATGCGGGTATAAGGATAGACTTTCCATCCCATTTTTTCCCCCGTAATTACTATGGAAGGGGCAACACCAACGGCCCACGAATGACTATTGATGTTTGCCGTCAAATAACCGCTAAGTGGTTGAGGCAAAGCCACCACTTGTTCGCAAGAGATGTCGCTACTATGGGCGTATCCTACCGCCACATCAATACCAATAAATCTGTTAAACATATACCCCAGGCCAAGATTTACATTTCCGCCGGTGCCGTATGACCCATGCGTAGCTTTATAAGTATGCAGCGAATCATTAATATTTGCCATAGGAACTAACTCATCAATAAGAGGTGTTGCCGGGTCTATGCCTGGTCCCAATACACTTTCGGTATTTTGAATACCGGGGCCCGAATAACCGCCAGCTACCCTAATGGTAAATTGAGCGTGAAGGGTTGTAAAAAAAGCCATCATGCAGGCAGCAAGTAAAAGTCTGTTCTTAGTCATAATATTTGGTTTGTTACTACAAGGTTAATATTTTTTCGTTGTAACGAAAATTCTAACATGGGTTAATTATAAGCAAGATGTAATAAAATCAAAGAAGGCAACCCTGACCCTGCCTAAAACAGCAACCGCATCAAAAAAACAGAATCTTCTGATGCGGTTGCTGTATTGTTTATTAAAGCAAAATACTTATTCTAAAACAACACGCTTAACCAGCGGAACCATGTTGCTGCCAACTTCCAGTTTAACAAAATAAACTCCTTTACTTAAATCAGTGGTATTAATCTGGTATACAAGATTATTTAAATTGCCAATAAACCTTACCTGCCTGCCTGTTTCATCGCAGATAGTAATACTTGTTACCGCCACTGAAGAACGCAGATTAACCTGGTCAGTAGCCGGATTGGGATATAAATTAACTTTAGCACCTGAAGTAACATTGTTAATGCCGGTTGTTGGTACACAAATGGAATCAGGAGTTACAAAATGGGCAGACAAAAACATATCAAGTGCCGAATCAACAGCGTAAAACATGCTTGCAGATGTATCCCAAGGCACATGTGGCGCACCTGGAAACAGAAGGCTTGATTCATTGATGCCGGCGGAAGTATAATAAGGCTGTAAAGAGCCTAAACCACATAACCTAACCATAATTGCACCACCTTCAGCGTTGGCGCAGTAATATGGAACAACATCATCTGCGGTTCCCTGGGCATTGAAGGACGGAACATCACCCGGGGTAACCCATGCGGCGTTATTCAAACCACCCGCACAGCTTATTACTCCAGCCACCTTTGAAGTGTACCCGGCATTGCCGCTATTTCCTTCCAGCCCACCATTAGCATTAATGATAGCCTGAAGATAAGGCGGAACCTGGCCTACACTATCAATATAGCCATAATGCATAGCCAAAACAGCTCCCGCTGAATTGCCCCCGATAAACATTTTATTGGTATCAATTCTGTAGATGTTATTAGTAGCAGCATCTTTAGAGAAATATCTGACGGCGGCTTTGCCATCGCTTAAAGCCTGGATAACTTCAGTAATAACGTTGGTAGAATCGGCAAAGTCTATCAGGCTTTGAATTAACCTATAGTTGATCGAAGCCACCACATAACCACGTGCGGCAAAATTATTGCAAAGACGAACTACCGTTGGATCGGAAGATTTATTCCCGGTAATAAAAGTGCCTTCATGAGCCAAAACTATTAATGGCCGTTTGCTGGTGGTATCACCAACCGGCTGGTAGATATCCATCGTTGAATCATAAGCGGAATAAGTTACAGTAGTTGTATCTACTGTAAATATCTTGTCAACATAATGCAGGCCACACTGCGCATTTGTATGCCCGGAAAAGAACAATCCGGCACATAAAATTATAAGAGAGTAAATTTTTGTTTTCATTTAAAATGAATTTATTGTTTAGTAATTGTTTAGCGAATGTAAATTTTTCTAACGGATGATACTACCGTTTTTAGTTAATTCTTTTGGTAAAACAAAATGCAGCACGCCCATTTCATCTTCGGCCAGTAATATCATGCCCTTTGATTCAATGCCCCTTATTTTTCGCGGGGCCAGGTTTGCTACTACCGATACCTGCTGGCCTATAATATCCTCAGGCTTAAAAAACTCTGCTATACCCGATACGACTGTTCTTATCTCAAAGCCCAAATCCACTGTCAGTTTTAGCAACTTATCTGCCTTCTGCACTTTTTCGGCGGTTAAAACAGTGCCCACCCGCAAATCAAGCTTAGCAAATTCATCAAAAGTAATTTCTGGTTTTTCAGGTTCCGTTTCGCGGAACTCAGGTTCCGTTTTAACCGGGGCGGCATCAACCTTATTTTCAACTTTCAAAGGCTCAGGGCTTTTCGCCCCATGCAGTTTTTCTATTTGTTTTTGGATGGTTTCGTCCTCAACTTTCTGATACAACAACTCCGCTTTGCCTAACAAATGCCCCATCGGTAGCAAATCCTGCCTGCCTATATCAGCCCATGAAAAATTTTTGGCATCCATGTTTAACATGCCAAATAGTTTCTTTGAAGTAAATGGCAAAAATGGCTCGCATACAATAGACAGGCCGGCAATTATTTGTAAGCTATCATACAAAACAGCCCCTGTTGCTTCCGGATTTTCTTTGAAGGTTTTCCATGGTTCTTTGTCAGTCAGTAATTTATTGCCATAACGCGCAATATTCATTACTTCGGTAAGCGCCTCCCTGAATTTGAAATTTTCAAGTGCTTCCGAAATTTTATCGCGCTGGGCGGTAACAAATATCTTTACTTCCGCATTTTCAACAGCTTTAGGCACTTTACCCTCAAAATACTTTTCAGTAAGCACCATTACCCGGTTAACAAAATTGCCCAGTATGGCTACCAATTCGCTGTTTACCCTGGTCTGATAATCCTTCCATGTAAATTCAGAATCTTTGGTTTCAGGGGCAATGGAACATAGTACGTACCGCAACTCATCTACTTTATCAGGAAAGTCCTGGAGGTATTCGTGCATTTCAACACTCCATTTGCGGCTGGTGCTCATTTTGTGGCCTTCCAGGTTCAAAAACTCATTGGCGGGCACGTTATCAGGTACAATATAATCGCCGTGCATGTGCAACATCACCGGGAAAATAATACAGTGAAATACGATATTATCCTTGCCTACGAAATGTACCAGGCGGGTATCAGAGTCCTTCCAGTATAACTCCCATGTTTTGTTATTGTCCAGGGCCCATTGTTTGGTGGCTGAAATGTACCCGATAGGCGCATCAAACCAAACATATAACACTTTCCCCTCGGCGTCAGGCAGTGGCACCTTAATTCCCCATTCCCCGTCACGGGTCATGGCACGGGGTTGCAGGCCGCCTTCTATCCAGCTTTTACACTGACCATAAACATTCACTTTCCAATCTTTGGCATGGTCGCGCAGCAGCCAGGTTCTTAGCCAGGGCTCATACTCGTTCAAAGGCAAATACCAATGTTTGGTTGGCCGAAGCACAGGCGCCAAACCGCTAAGTGTGGAGCGGGGACTAATCAGGTCTGAAGGTGAAAGAGATTTACCGCAATGTTCGCACTGGTCGCCATAGGCGTGTTCATAGCCGCAGTTAGGGCATGTGCCGGTAATATATCTGTCAGCTAAAAAAACCTTCTTTTCATCATCAAAATACTGGTCGGTGGTAATTTCTTTAAACAGTCCTTTTTTATAAAAGTCCAGAAAGAATTCCTGTGCTGTTTCGTGGTGCAGTTGCGAGCTGGTACGGTGGTATATATCAAATGAAATACCCAACTTCTCAAAACTGTCCTTTATTAAAACATGGTATTTATCAATAATAGCCTGTGGGGTAGTATTTTCCTGCATGGCTTGCATAGTAATAGCTGTACCATGCTCATCGCTGCCGCAAACAAACAGCACATCGCGTTTTTTGAGGCGCAGGTAACGCACGTAAATATCAGCAGGCAGGTAAGCCCCCGCCAGGTGGCCTATATGTTTAGGCCCGTTAGCATAAGGCAAGGCTGCAGTAATGGTATATCTTTTCCAATGTTTCATGTTGAGCAAATATAAAATCCTTGTGGACGAAAGCTTAATTTGTTTGGCCTGAAAAGCATTTTACCCATGGCCTGAACGATTGTAAGCCTTGGAATTAAACCACTGCTTTCAATACTTAACAAATACAATTTCCGGGATTTGGTAAAAATACCAAATCAAATTTTAACAAAATAACAGTTCGGCGTTGGCGGTTTTTAAGTGAAAACCACCTTAAACCCGGTTTTTTAGTATGACGGGGCAATAAACCCAAATTGCTTTCAAATAAATATTAAAAGCCCGAAACCTTATTGCGAAACGGCTTGTTCCCGTTGATATGAAACCAAAAAGGAAACTCAAAGTTGTAGAAGTAAAATTAGGCCGGGAGAAGGCCGTAGGTATTGCTGATTATGAAAATTATAATATCCTGGTTGACCCGAGGCAAAAACCCTATGCTTATTTTAATACCATGATTCATGAATTGATACACCACATGTCGCCCAGCTGGGACGAAACACGGGTAATCTGGTGGGCGAACCGGATATCCCGGTTTCTTTGGACCCATAATTACAGGCAGGTAAAACAATGATTATCAATGCCTGAAAAATAAATTAATACGCTGGCCGGAATCCCGTGTCACCGCCGGTTTCGCGGTACGGGGCATTGCAATATTTAACAAGAAAAAATTGACTTAAAAGTAGATTCCATTAAACCCGCACACTATATTTGTCATACTCCCATTGGCACGTTGTGCCAGGTATTTTGCCTAAAACATATCAATAATTAATTATTTTATGGAACAAGGTCAGAAAACCAATACCACTGTAGAAGTCCTTGCAAAAGCTATAAGGAGGAGATCTGTAGTTTCTTTTACCTACCGGGGTAATGAGCAATTGGTGGTTGAGCCTATTGTACTGGGCGTATATAAAGAAACCAAAAAAATAATGTTGCGGTGCTACAAAAGTTTTCCGCCAGGCATTTCTGACTCGAAGGAAAACTGGTACCTGTGCGACCTGGATGAAATTTCAAATCTGAAAATAACTCCCATGAGAACCAAGAGTTACAGAAAAGGTGCAAAAACCATTGAGGGTGATATGTCTGAAATTATAGAAACTTCATCAGACTACGTAAAGGCTTAATGTCCACCTCATTTTCATGGGTGCTGTACTATAATACTTAATCAACTAATTTTACGGTTTCGCTAATTATTGGAAAAGTATTTTATTTCAGGCCGGTATGCAGTTCATTCGTCAAATTTTAAGCTATAAAGTCCGCGTTTTGTATGGCCTGGCAGTACTGCCTGCATTGCTATTCCTGAGTAGCTGCAACCAAAAGCCTGAAAACAACAGCACCGTTAACCAAACTACAGAGGGGCAAAAAAAAGAGCAGGAAGTATGGACTGCGCCCGACAGCGGAAACCTCGGGAACTCAGATGCTGACCAATTAATAAAATACGGAAAAAAATTAATAGAAAACACCTGCTTTTACCTGGGCCCTAAAGGCACTGTTGCGCACCTATCAAACGGAATGAATTGCCAGAACTGCCACCTTGCAGCGGGAACCAAGCCTTTCGGAAACAACTATAGTGCTGTGGCGGCTAACTATCCCAAATTTCGTGACCGGTCCGGTTCAATGGAAACTATTTATAAAAGAGTGAACGATTGTGTTGAACGTAGCCTGGATGGACAGGCGCTTGATACCACCAGCCTCGAAATGCAGGCCATTAAGGCTTATATAACCTGGCTGGGCAAAGATGTGCCTAAAGGAACCAAACCCAACGGCAGCGGGCTTACAGAACTTGCTTATCCCGACCAGGCCGCAGACCCCGAAAAAGGGAAAACCGTATATGTGGCCAGGTGTACCGTATGCCATGGAGCTAACGGTGAAGGGAAATTAAATACAGACAATATCACCTATCAATATCCGCCGCTTTGGGGGTCCCACAGTTATACTATGGCGGCAGGTTTATTCAGGTTATCGCGTCTGGCAGGTTACGTAAAATCTAATATGCCTTTTGGTGCAGATTATATCAGCCCTCAACTCAGTGATGAAGAGGCCTGGGATGTGGCGGCATTTGTAAACTCGCAACCAAGGCCGGTAAAAGATATTTCAAAAGACTGGCCCAAAATTTCAACCAAACCGGCTGACCATCCGTTTGGGCCTTATGCCGATAGCTTTAGCGGGCATCAGCATAAATACGGACCGTTTTTACCTATCATAGCTTTCAAAAAAGAGCATCAGAATAAATAAAGAAATTATGTCCTTTCGTAATAAACATTCCAATACATGCAGCTGTAATAGTTGTGAAGACATGGTAAGGGCCGCCGGCCAATCGCGTAAAGATTTTATTAAAACCCTGGGGGCGGCTACTGTAGGCATGGGCCTGATACCGGTTGCTACCTATGGTATGGAAGAAAAAGGAAAGGCTGAAGAAATGGCAGCCACCCAAGCCGTTAAAAGTGGTAAAGCACAACGCGTTACTTTGTTGCATACTGCAGATATACATGGCCAGGTAACTGTGCATGATGAATTTTTTTGGGAAGAAGGGAAATCCGTTTTTAAAAAGCGCGGCGGTTTTGCTCATCTTAAAACAATGGTGAATGAACTGCGTAAACAAAATCCCAACACCCTGTTAGTGGATGGGGGCGATTGTTTCCAGGGCAGCGCCATTGCGGCATTATCAGAGGGACAGGTTATGATACCCCTGATGAATAATATCAACTATGATTTGGTATTGCCCGGCAATTGGGAGGTTGTATACGGCAAAAAAATGCTGATAAAAGATATGGGGGCTTACCATGCCCCTAAGGTTTGTGCCAATATGTTTCACGAAGAAACCGGTGAGCTAATTTTTCCGCCCTACCAAACTTTTTATCTGGGTGGACTTAAAATTGGCTTTTTAGGATATAATGATCCGCTAACACCTATCAGGCAATCGCCGGCTTATAGTTATGGTATCAAATTTAGTCAGCCGGAAAAGAACATTGCCAAATACATAAAGATATTGCGCGAACAGGAGGAGTGCGATTTGGTAATTGCATTAACACACATGGGGCTAGCCCAACAGCTTAACCTCGCTAACCAGCCATTTGTTGGGGGCGTGGATTATGTATTTGGTGCAGATACTCATGAACGCATCAGGCAGCCACTAAAAGGTAAATACAGCCAGGTTACCGAGCCGGGTTCGTTTGCATCATTTATTGCCAGGCTGGATATAATTGTTGAAGACGGAAAGATAAAAGATGAAGCTTATGAACTAATGGAAGTTGACCCTGAGAAGTACAAAGCAGACGAAGAGATGGTGCAACTGCTGGAAAAAACGCATGAGCCCTATAACAAAGAAATAAAGCGGGTGATTGGCAAAACCACTACTCCCCTGCTTCGCTATTTTGTAATTGAAACCCCCATGGACAACCTGATTACAGATGCCGTGATGTGGAAGGCCAAACCGGATATTGCTTTATCAAACGGTTTCAGGTTTTGCCCGCCGTTGGTTCCAGATGAAAAGACCGGAAGCGCTGATATTACGGTTGAATATTTATGGAGTATGCTGCCGGTAAACTCAGATGTAAAAATGGCGGAGGTAACCGGTAAGCAGTTATGCGACTGGCTGGAGAAGGAAATGGAAAATGTGTTTGCCAAAGACGCCACCAAACGCTTTGGAGGTTGGCTTATCCGGTTTAAAGGCATGACCATGAATTTCACCATTGCAGCAGAACCGGGTAAACGTTTGAATAAGCTAATGATAAACGGCACACCGGTTGACCTTACCAAAACCTATAGCATAGTTGCCTGCGAACGCGAAGGCGACCCGGATAGTGTTTTATGCCGGATTAAAGACGTTACTAACACCCGTAAGCTCGGATACAAACTGCATGATGTAATGGAAGAATACCTGGCCACTCATTCACCGGTTTCGCCTAAAATTGAAGGGAGAGCGGTGGCTACTGATGCGCCGTCAACTTTATTGACGCAGGTGGAGGGGGTTAATTATCAGTTTAGATAGAAATAATGCCTTATCTCCTAGATTTTCTGTTTGATAAAGAAATTTTCTCTCTCTCTCTATCGGTAGCTTTAAAATTAATACAATAATGGCTTTTAGGCAGACAGTTCTTATACCAAAATAAATTAATGCAGGTTTGTCTCTAAATAGATTTTCCAATCTTGCATTAATTTTAATAAATCATCAGTCACCATTTCTATTTCGTTTTCTCCAAATTCGTAAAAAACAGTTGACTTATCCTTATAAGAATCTATCTCACAATAGTCAGCCCCCCCCCAAGAATAGCAGGATAATTCGCCATTACTTAACTTCAACAAATTCTTAATTACGGTATTAACTCCTTCTAAACTATTTAGCCAGCCGTTACTTAAATCACTCAACATGCGATAAGGTTCCTCAACAATAATTCTGCATTCACGATTATCCCAAAATATAAAATGATATTTTAACATAATTTTTAATTTACTTTTGCAATCCAGTGGGGGAATGCTAATGTAATTTGGCCATCGCTGTTTATATACATCCTAATTTCCATTTCTTCGGCTGTAAAACCAGCAAATTCACTTTGAGTACCGGGAACCAATTTTCTGTTTTCGAAAGCGTCCATTATTTCTTCTATCACCTTTTCTTTACTCCAAGTATTTGGAAAAAAAGTGGAAAACCCTCCATTAGTGGTTTTTGCTATCCAAACTCCATCGGCATTTTTGACCTTTATTTTTGCCTTAAAAGTCCCATTTGTCCCTTCTACTATTGAGCTTTCATCAATTATAGCTGTGCCGTTCTTCACCGCATTTATATGATGTACGCCGCCAGCCTTACCATTATTGGGATTTATTTCTCCTTCAAAAATATGCTTTTCAGCTTTCTGGTTAAAAGAGTGTGCCTTAAATTCTTGAAGTTTTCTTTCCTTTTCAAGAAGGTGTTTATCTGTTTCAGGTTTTCCCTCATGTACTGGCTCCCTTCCATCCCCCGGATGATTTTTCCTACCATCAGCCCAATGGTCAATTTCCTCATGTGGCTGTTTCGGTGCCCCAGGCCCCTTTTTCATTCTGGCAGCCTCCGTCCCTTCCTTCTCAATCCCCAACCACTCCTTTATAAGCTCAATTATCTTTAATAATTCCTCTTTTAACTCAGCGTATTTGGTATCAAGAAAAATATCCGCCTTTTCAACAAATTTGGCAAGCGCCTCTACAGC
>Ga0182013_10008639_pt1 | contig 10922 bp, 10 predicted proteins | sample 612S2MmetaG_FD_120487 | JGI IMG/M metagenome (GOLD analysis project Ga0182013, IMG submission 120487) | Permafrost microbial communities from Stordalen Mire, Sweden - 612S2M metaG | ecosystem: Environmental > Terrestrial > Soil > Wetlands > Permafrost | place: Sweden: Stordalen | collected...
GGACATGGATTCATCGCCGCCACCAGCATAAAGTTCGCCGGGAAACACAAGGTCATGTTCGAGCGCGCGATGGTGACCGTGAGATCCTCCATCGGCTGACGCAGAATTTCCAGCACATTGCGCGGAAATTCCGGGAATTCATCCAGAAAAAGCACGCCGTTGTGCGCCAGGCTGACTTCGCCGGGGCGCGGCGATCCGGTGCCGCCGCCAATCAACCCGGCATCGGAGATCGTATGGTGCGGCGACCGGAAGGGACGCGTGCGAAGCAGGCCTGCACCGGGAGCCAGCGCGCCGGCAATGCTGTGAATCTTGGTGGTTTCGATTGCTTCTTCGAACGTCATGCCGGGCAGAATACCGGCGAACCGTTTCGCCAGCATCGTCTTCCCGGATCCAGGCGGTCCGATCATCAGAATGTTGTGGCCCCCCGCAGCAGCTACCAGCAATCCCCGCTTGGCGGTCATTTGTCCGCGCACATCGCGAAAATCGAAGCCGGAATCCGAATGCGGCGGGCTAATCGGCATCGGGGAGGGTGTTGTGGCTGCAAACTCGCCGGGGGTCTTCAGCATGGCCACGACTTCGGCAAGGTGTTTTACGCCGAAAACGTTCACGCCTTCGACGACTGCGGCTTCATCGGCATTTTCGAGGGGAATGATCAGATTTCCGATTCCCTGCTGGCGCGCGCAAACGGCGACTGACAGCGCGCCGCGCACACCGCGAATTGCGCCGTCGAGCGAAAGTTCGCCCACAGCCATGTAGTTGTCGAGGCCTTTGAAAGTGCCCATGGCGCCCAGAATCCCCAGCGCCATGGGAAGGTCGAAACCCGTGCCTTCTTTGCGCACATGGGCGGGGGCGAGATTCACCGTAACAGCCTGGCTGGGATAGCCGAAACCTGAATTCATCAGCGCGGATTTAATGCGCTCGCGGCTTTCCCGGACTGCAATGTCCGGCATGCCGACCAGCATGAAGTCTTTTGCCATACCGCTGCGGAAGAGGTCGACTTCCACATCCACAGGCTGCGCGTCGATTCCGAATACGGCGGCGCTGCGGGTCTTGAACAACGGCATTTATACACGTCTCCCCGTGAGCCGGCCCAGCGCTCAATAAGGGTAGTGGCGACTGTCAGGGTTCCTCTCCGATTCGCGACTAAACACGCTTAGACGATAGTTCCGGCGAAGTGCTCCACGACTGGAAACGGCTCATAGAAATGGTGCAGCAGAGCTTTCCATTTTTGATAGCGATCCGATCCTCTGAAGCCCACGGTGTGGTCTTCCAGTTTCTCCCACCAGACCAGAAGCAGATACCGCCCCGTTTGTTCGATACAGGGCCGCACCTCGATACCGCCAAATCCAGGGCTCGCGGCAATCAACGCCCGCGCCTCGGCCATGACGACAACGAACGCCTCATCCTGGCCAGGCCGTACATTAAGAATCGCAGTTTCCAGGATCATCGTCTTCCTCCGTCCCTGCGTAGTAACCGAATATTCATGCGCCGCTCGTAACCTTTCAGTTAATATTTGATGCTTATGGAACATATGGATGTTGTGCGGGAACCGTCCCGGATAGCGGATGTTACGGTTTACCGGCTTAAGGGACCTTTCACGTTATCGACGATGTTCGACTTCCAGGCAGACCTTCGCAAGCCTGAACGAAAAGGCGCGATCATCGACCTCACCGACGTTAGTTATATGGATTCAGCGGGGCTTGGTGTGCTGCTGGGGCACTACGCTCACACTCAGCGCGGAGGTCATAAATTTGCCCTGGCCGGAATCTCGCCGCGCCTTCGCACCCTGTTCCAGATCACCCACACCGAGCAGATTTTGCCGATTTTTGAAACCCAGGCCGATGCGGAAAAGAGCTTCGAAAGCGGCTCCTAAGGATGAAACTCAGCCTTCCGGGGTCTGCCTGCGGTCACCGGCGACGCTCAACGCGGGTGTCGAATCTTTAGGTTCTTCCCGATAGGAACGGCGGCGATCCTGGGCGCGGAAAAGATGGAAGCAATTGTGGCAGCGATATTTCCTTTTCCCGGTCCAAAACATGAGAATGCGTTCTACACCCTTCGCCTGCTTGATCTTCAAGTGGGTGGATCCGCATTGGGGACACATAAATATATCTTATTGCTGAGTGTTCGTTGCTACTCGAAATGTTTCAAGCACCTTCCACGCCAATACGAGCCAACGAAAGTTTGTATTCGCGCAAAGAGCCAGTCAAACTAAGTTTCACACGGCAGTTCCCGGGTGGCAACCACTTAACGATGAAACCTGAGACGCCGTTTCATCCAGTGCCCGACGTCAGACCCGAACTCCGGCATTAAATTCGTCAATCCGGCGCCAGCGATATTGGTAGCCCAGTTCACCGCCGCGTCCGTTGCGGTTCTGCTCACCGGAGGATAATACGCATTTGACAGGGTCGCGCTCATCGCACAACCCGCCACATTCGCCCAATTGAACGTTCCCGCGCCGGAATCGGTTCGCGTAACGACCGCCCGGCTAATGGCGTACCCCATGCGTGACAGCACGCTTCGCGACGGACCCTTACGCACGTAACGGGTGTCCTCGTGAAACGCCGATGCTAGCAGGAAATCGGCAAAAAAGTTCTGGGTGATGTCATCCCCCAGCGTCGCGCCAAAGCGCTTGGGGAAAGCGCCTCTCTTCCACGGATGCTTTCCATAAAGCGGGGAGGATCGCGTTAACTGAGAAGCGGTCGCATCGGGTACAACCGCAACCAGCAGCAGAGGATTCACCGTTTCGTTCACGAAGAAGTTCCATTTCTCGGCCGTGGAAGGCGCCGGGAGCGCACTGGGGCTTTGCGCCGCCGGATCTGGTGGATTATCGACGGGCGGAGAAGCGTCTTGCGCATGGGCGCACGAGGCCGCAAAAAATAACAGCCATCCGAGCGATCCCTTCGGTGTCAGAAACGTCCGCATGGGCCCTTTGTACTGGTACTAAGGTACTGGTAGAAAAATGTATGAATCAGCACACTAGATATCAGCAGACACCTCCTCCCCCAAACCAATGATATTCAAGTATGCAGCACTTCTGTTCACTCTGGCTTCCCTGGGGGAAGCAACTACCATACAGTTCATCGGTGCACCGACCGGTGTAAACGACGGCAGTTATTATGTCCTGCCCTATCAAATCACGATCGATGGCAGTGCGCAGGATGTCACCTGCTACGATTTTCTGGACGACGTGAGTGTCGGCGACACGTGGCAGGCGAACATTCTATCGCTGTCGGGCGCCGGCAGTTCCAATTTTTTTACCAACGCCTCTCTTGCCAGCTACGAAAGAGTGGCATGGCTCTCTGCGCAGACATATTCGAATAGCGCTGAGCAGGTCGGCCTTCAGTATGCGATCTGGGATGTTTTCGGGTCGGTAGGGCAAACGGCGGATTCAATCGTCTATGAACAGGCGGCGGACGCCGCTGCGGCTGACAATTATGCGGGCGTGGATTTCAGTAGTTTCCGCTTTATCCAGGAAGTCGGCGCTGTCGCTGGAGGAACCGACACCAAACAGGCTTTCGTATACCAGGTGGCCGGTACTTCATTATTAGTGGACAGCTTCGCGAATCCAATTCCCGAGCCGGGCACAATTACATTGTTTGCCGCTGGAGTCTTGTTGCTGGTGGCTGGTAAGCTGAAAATCCGAAATTAGGATTTGGTGGCGGAGGAGGGGGTCGAACCCTCACGAAGAGTGAACTTCGCCGGATTTTGAGTCCGGTGCGTCTGCCAGTTCCGCCACTCCGCCACGAATAACCTTATTCAGTTTAGCCGAAAGCACGTCTTCGCGCGCTCCTTTCGCCTGACAAATCAGCGCTGCATGAAATCGTCGGAATGCGTCATGAATTCCGGATAGGCGCCTGCGCCCAATTCGTGGAGATCCATCCCCTGGTGCTCGCCTTCAATCCCAACCCTTTGACGCAGAACGCGATTGAGCAGCCAGTTCAGCCCATAGGTAAGCGGCAAAACGAAGCCAATCAGCGTCGCAACTCCTACAACCTGGGCGAGAAACTGGCCCGCCTGGGCCTGTTGTCCAAACAGCCCAACAGCCAAAACTCCCCAGATTCCGGCAATGGCATGCACCGAAATCGATCCACCCGGGTCATCGATCTCAAGTCGCAGATCGAGAATCTCGACGGTGAACGCCACCAGGACTCCGGCCAGCAGACCGACCAGCACGGCTGTCGCGGGAACCAGGTAAACCGCTGCGGCGCTGCTTGCCACCAGACCGCCAATCCATCCATTGGCGGTAAGCGAAGCATCCGGTTTGCCGTATCTGAGCCGCGTCACAATAGCCGCGGCCAGCGCACCACCGGCCGCGCTCAGAGTCGTATTGATGGCGATGAGGGGAAGTTGACTGGATTCAATCCCGGCAAACAAAATTGCGCCCGCACAATTCAAACCCAACCAGCCGGTGAAGGCCACGAAACACCCAAATAGAACCATCACCGCATCGTGCCCCGGGATTGCCATCGGCATCCCGTCGGAAGTGTATTTGCCGCGTCGCGCGCCGATAATCCACGTAATCGCAAGCGCTGTGAGACCACCCGTCACGTGGATGGCTCCGGCACCTCCCGGATCCAGATAGCCTTGTCCCAATCCGAAATTCGTCCCCAACTGCGCGAGCCAGCCGCCGCCCCATGCCCAGTGCGCAAATAAAGGAAACGTCCAGCCGGCGAGAAGCGCGGTGGAAATGCAAACCGCGCTCAGTCGCCAGCGGTCCGATCCGCTGCCCAGAGGGATCAATCCGGTGAATCCCGCGGCGATCATCCCCATCCATGCAGCAAGAAGCGCTGGGGAGCCATTCGCAGGGAGGCCGATAAAGAATAAGGGCTGGGCGCCGATCCAGTCCCAGGCCTTTCCTCCGATGGAAAGGCTGTGCGAAGGCAGTCCGCCGAAGCCCTGGAACGCCCGTCCAAAGACAAAGTACGCGCAGGACGCAACGGCCAGCACGCAGAGCGAAGACATCATAGCGTGCGCTGCGTTGCGGGAACGACCCAAACCCGTATTGACCAGCGCTACGCCCGCGCCAGCGAGCGGCGCGAGAAGCAGGAAAACGATGCAAAGGCCGGTCTGAATTTCAGTCACTTCAAGAAACCCGCTTTTCGGTCGGCCAAAGTCATGTGAGCGCGCACAACAATAACCAGTCCGGCGGCTTCGACGCCCAATCCGGCAATCACGAAACCATAACGTGCCGCACCCGCGGGAAGCATGGAAAGTGCCGCCAAAACGAGCAGCCAGCCCGTCAATAACAAGAAAAAGCCTGCTGTTTTCATAGACCTGCATCTCCGAAACGAAGATGAAGTTGAGATGATTTTTTCATCAGAAATCCATTAGTATCCGTGCGATGACAGCGTTCATTCGACTGGTGTCGCATTCGCGCAACTCGTTCTATCCAAAAGGTCTATCTCCGGGATAAGAATTTTGAGTTTCCCTTTGGATGTAACGCCATATAAGTATAAGAGAACCGGACCGAGCCGTCCTGTGAAATCTGAAGATAGAAGGATATCAAAATAAGGACATCTTATGGCAGATAAAGCTCCTGAAATGAAAGCAACTTTAGGCCTCACAGGCTTGACGATGAACGCCATGGCGCTAATCGCGCCTGGCGCGTTCCTCTGGCTCACTTTCGCACCGCAGGCCGCCACTGGGGCGACCGCGCCTTCTATGTGGATCGGAATCGTGTTCGCTCTGGTGTTGTGCCTCGCGACAGCCGTCTGTTATGCCGAGCTTGCCAAACTCTATCCTGGCACCGGCAGCTCGTATTACTTCGCGGAACAGTCCTTCCTCAATCATGACCGCGCGTGGAAATATGCACGCCTGTCGAAGTTCATTGTAGGCTGGGGCTCACACCTCTATTACTGGATTTATCCAGGCGTGATGGTGGGCGTTACCGGAGTCATCTTTGGCTATTTGACCGGTACTTTGTGGCCGAATTTCATGAACGCGTCCAATCCCGGACCCATGTTCATGATGGCGGTGGCCGTCGTCTTCTCGTTCGTAGTCGCCTACATCGCGCATCGCGGCGTTAACGGTTCCACCTCGATCAATATCGGCATCAACATAATCCAGATTTCTGCTCTGCTCGTTTTCGCTGTGATGGCCTTCAGCTACCGCTCGACTCATCCGGCCGGCACGCCGGCGTGGCAGTTCGACTCCACCTCCGGCGACGCATATACGTATGAATTCCAAACCGAGAAGGTTTCGGACGGCAAGGGCGGCACCACCGAAAACATTCTGCGCGAAAAAGACGGGACGCCGAAAGCGAAACTGGATGCTGCTGGCAAGCCCGTGCCCTTCCTGGTTGCCTATCCCGAAAAAGATGAAAAGGGCAACTTCCTCACCCACACCACACCGTCTTCTGTTGTAGGCGTCCATAACTTCGCCTGGATGTTTATTCAGGCCACCGTCGCCATTTTGATTCTCGTCGGATTCGAATCCGTTACTGCGATGGGCGGCGAAGCCAGGAACGCCAAACGCGACGTTCCAATAGCCGTTATTACTTCATTGCTGGTGCAGGGGGCTTTCTGCTATTTGATCGAATATTTCGCGGCGAATTACTTCCTGAGCAGCGGTTACACCATGCAGAACGCCTCGGGCTCATCGGCGCCGATTGGCGACATGATGGTGATTCTCGGCAATCACTTCTTCGGTGCGGGCGGCGGACGCATCTTCATGTTGTGCGAAGCCTTCACCGTCGTGCTGGCACTCATCGGCACCACGCTCTCCTGCATGAACACCGCGGCGCGCGTCACCTACGCCATGGGCAAAGACGAAGAAGTGCCGGAACACTTCGGCTTGCTGCACTCGGAAAACCTCACACCGCACCGGGCAATATGGACCCTCGCCGTCATCTCCGCCGTGGTCGGTTGCCTCTCGGTTTCGATGCTCTTCGGCGATGGCCCGGCGCTGACCGATGCCGCCATCAAGGCTCTGCCGCAGGGATTCTGGTCCAGCTTCGGTTATCCTTCGCATGACGTGATGGCATCGCTGCCCAACAGTCTGCTCACCGTCACTCTGGCATCGAACTTCGGCACATTCCTGCTCTATATGCTGAGCTGCATCATCTGCCTCGTGGGTTTTCACAACCATCCGAAGTTCAATCCGATTCTCCACATGGCGATTCCGGTTTTCGGGCTCCTTGCCAACCTCGCCTGCATGGCTTTCTATCTGATCGGACCGTTTATGGGATATGGCACAGCGAAAGAGCCGCTCTTTGCGCTGGGCATAGCAATGGTCTGGGCGATCTATGGAGGAATATTCTTCATCACTTCGAGCAGGAAGTCCGGCAGAACCACTTTGATTTCGTCCAACCGCGCCAGCAAGATCGCGAGCGTCTGATTCGGAGCAATTCGGGTAACTCTCCTGGTCCGGGCTTTGAGTGCCCGGACCAGTTTTTTTGTTGCAGGCAACCCACAATGCAAAATAAATGAGGCATGATGTTTGCAGGCGTCGCCCGATCGAAGTCAGATCATAATCCAACCCCGCCGCCTTATTCGATGCTCGATCTGGAATTCTTCGAACTGTCCGACGTGGGTCGCGTCCGTGACCACAATGAGGATTATGCTGGCTGCTCGCTTCCCTCTTCCGAGGTGGAAGGACGCACGCAGGGATGGCTGTTCGCTCTGGCCGATGGCGTTGGAGGCGAAGAGCGCGGCGAGGTTGCCTCAAAAACCGCTGTTGAAACGCTGATCGCCGGATTCCGCGCCGCACCCAAAGGCGAAGCGCACGGCGTTTTGCTGCCCCGTATCGCTCAAACCGCGAACACGAAAATCTATGAACTCGGCCGGTCATCCAGCCCCGGCGGCTCCCGCATGGCGACCACCATCGTTGCCTGCGCGCTGCGCTACGATCGCGCGGTCGTCGCGCATGTTGGCGATTCGCGCTGCTATCTGATCCGTCACGGCCTCGCGTCACAGATCACGCGCGATCATACAGTGGTCGCCGAACAGCAGCGGCTCGGTTTGCTCACCGAGAAGGAAGCCTCCGAAGCCACCACGCGCCACTTGCTCAGCCGCTCACTGGGCAACGATCTTTTTGTGAATGTGGAGATCGATGATCGCCAGGTGCAGCCCAAAGATGTTCTTCTCCTGTGTTCCGACGGGCTGCATGGCCCGGTCAAGGGCTCGGAAATGGCTGAGATCGTGACCTGGAATCCCGTCCTCGAAACCGCCGCGTCGAAGCTGATCGCGCTTGCTAACGAACGGGATGGCGGAGATAATGTGAGCGTCCAGCTGATCCGTGTGCGCGATGTCGAGCGTATGGGCATGTATAGGGGCCGGCCCTACAAACTTCGCTAATGAACGCCCTCCACGCCGGCGACACGCTGGACAATTACCGGATTGAGAACCTGGTCGCCCGCAGCGGCATGGCCTCCATCTTCAAGGCCACCGACACGCGTACCGGGCGCACTGTCGCCATCAAGGTTCCGCATCCGGAAATGGAAGCCGACCCGCTGCTTTTCGACCGCTTCGAGCGCGAGCAGGAGATCGGCAAGAAGCTCGATCATCCGGGCGTCATGAAGGTTTTGACCGACGACGAGCACGGCAAGAAGATCTACATGGTGATGGAGTGGGTGGACGGCCGCCTGCTTCGCGAAGAGATGAGCAAGGTTCGCAAATTTCCGGCGGATCGCGCTTCCCATATCGCCGCGCGCGTTTGCGACGCCCTCGATTACATCCACACGCACGGCGTCACCCACCGCGACATGAAGCCGGAAAACATCATGATCGACGACGCAGACCACATCAAACTGATCGACTTCGGCATCGCGGGCAATGAAGGTTCGCGGCGGTTGACCTTTGCCAAACTTTCGAACGTGATGGGAACGCCGGATTATATTTCTCCGGAGCAGGTCAAGGGAAAACGCGGCGACGGCCGCAGCGATATCTATGCGGTGGGCGTGATGCTCTACGAGATGCTCACCGGCAAGGTGCCGTTCTCAGGTAACAATGCATTCCTGATCATGAACGACCGGCTGCTGAATAATCCGGTGCCGCCACGTGAACTCGACCCGTCAGTATCGCCACAGTTGCAGGAGATTATTTATCGCGCTCTCGAACGCGATCCCAAGAACCGCTATGCCACCGCACGCGAGTTCGCATGGGATCTGGATCACCAGGACCAGGTCGGCGTGGCGGAGCGTGCTGAGCTTCACGACTGGAAGATGCGCAAGTCGCACTGGCCGAAGAAGATTTTAAATTATGCGCTGCTGGCGTTGATTCCGATTGTGATCTTCAGTTTGCTGCTCTGGGTCGCGCGCCGGGCGTAACCCGGACAAGCTGAAGCGTGTTTAGTTTTTGTGGGGCGGACCCCCCGGTCCGCGCCGGACGCCCTCGTCCGGCCTCTTCTGATCAGTTGAAATATCGATTTAGCGACCAAGCCGGTCAGCGGGCCGACTGCAGATCCGGAGCGGCTAAAGGAGCTACTTGCCTAACGTCGTCGCCACGTCGTAAATAAAATCCACCGCGTCATAAAACGACTTCACCATCACTCGCTCATCCCGCCCGTGCGCGCGCACATCGTCCTGATCGCCAAAAATGCCGCTGACGCCGTATGTCGGAATCCCTTTGCTGTTCAAATAAACACCATCGCTCGCACCGGTAGTCATCAGAGGAACAATCGGAAGCCCGGGCCAGTACTTAGCCGTGGCCGAAGTAACTGCCGCCAGCACAGTCTGGTTCATCGGAATATATTTACTGATCTTGGCCGGAGTCATCACCGTAATATTGATGGCCGGATCAGCCAGCACATGCCGCAGAGTTGCCTCAACATTCTCGGCATCGTCCACCGGAATCAAACGGCAATTGATCACCGCCGAGGCGCTCTGCGGCAACGCGTTCTCGGCATGCCCGGCGGTCATCATAGTCGGCACGCAGGTGGTACGCAGCAGAGCGTTATAAAGGGGCAGCGCGGAGAGCCGCGCGATGACGCCGGCATCGTCTTGTTGATTTGCACCGGAGGGATGCGCGACGACAGCTTTCAAATCCGATCCAAGTTCACCGGGATAAAGCGCCGCGGTGCGCTCAAATTCATCTCGCGTAACATCGAACAGACGTACCGGAAAATCAAATCTCGCCAGGCGCGACAACCCATCGGCGAGATGATAGATCGCATTGTCTTTCTTCGGCAATGAACTGTGTCCGCCGGGATTCGTGACTTCGAGCTTGAAACTAAGAAATACCTTCTCCGCCGCCTGCACGCCCATGAAGATCTTCGTGCCACTCTTGATCACGCCTCCGCCGCCGTCGGAGTTGACGCAGAATTCGGCGTCGATCGAATCCCGGTGGTTCTTCACCAGCCAGTCCACGCCGTTCGAGTTGCCACCCTCTTCGTCCGAAGTAAGCGCCAGGATCATATCGCGGGATGGATGGAAGCCTTCACGCTTCAACCGCAGGAAGGTGGTCACCAGGATCGCATCGTCACCTTTCATATCCGAGGTCCCCCGCCCGTAGAAATAACCATCCTTCTCGATGAACTGGAACGGATCCACCGACCAGTCCGAGCGCTTGGCTTCCACCACATCGAGATGACCGATAAAAAGAATCGGGCGCGCCGGACCCGTGCCATGCAGCCGCACCACCATGTTGCCTTTTCGCGGCGCCGGACCGAGCACCTGAATATCGCTGTCCGGATATCCCGCCGCCCGGAAACGCGCGGCCATGGCTTCCGCGGCTTTGGTATTGTCGCCCACGGAATCGGTGGTATTAATCTCGATCAACTGTTTGAAGACATCGCGAGCCAGTTGTTGCTGCGGCGTGCTCTGAGCTAAACCCGGTACGACCAAAAGCAGACCCGCGATCGGAGCGAGACAAGAACGCATAAAGGTCATTATGGCCTGTTTTGAGCGGGCGGATATGATCTAATCAATGGTCGGCGAATCGATTCGTACTCTACTCAGCGGTGGCAGCCGGAGATCGATCGGGAAC
>Ga0182013_10008644_pt1 | contig 10916 bp, 9 predicted proteins | sample 612S2MmetaG_FD_120487 | JGI IMG/M metagenome (GOLD analysis project Ga0182013, IMG submission 120487) | Permafrost microbial communities from Stordalen Mire, Sweden - 612S2M metaG | ecosystem: Environmental > Terrestrial > Soil > Wetlands > Permafrost | place: Sweden: Stordalen | collected...
CGGACCAATTTGATGCCTGAGACTTGGGTTGGCCTGCCCAGTTCTGCCACGATCTGACTTGCCACACGACCGATGTCCCGCTGGGAAGTGGTCTCCCAGCATAGATCGCATTCATTGACGGCGACGCGACTCTTCCCGAGTCCCAAAGATCCGGCTTGTCGCCAGCGAGAAGCTCCGCCTTAGTCGCCACGCGAACTTCATAAGCGGTCTCGCGCAAGCCACGCGGTGCTTCCGCCGGCTCAAGCGACCAGGCGAGGCGAAGCTGCGGAGCGGTACTGTCCCCCGTTTGCAGATGAACCGGCAGAGCCACCTGACCCTCTGAAGCTGGCAGGATCAGTGCAAACGACAGCAGCGATACAGCCGTGAGGACTGTCTTGGGGAGTGTCATGGTTCGTTACGCCTTCCGTTGAAGTAGCTGCGGCTCCATAAGAAGCCCAAATAGATCATCGAGCCTCGGAGGCGACGGGCATCGCATAGATCGGTTCGAGGCCTGTCTTCAATGCTTCTTGCCGGTCGCCCTTCAGATCGAAGAAGACAAGATCGTTCGAGCCGCTCAGAAGCCACGGCGCAGGTGTGTAGAGAGCGAACTGCGGACCCACCGACCAGAACCTGCCTAGGGCGTGGCCGTTAACCCATAACTCACCCTTATGCAGCGCCCTAGTGTCAATATAGATGTCACTGGTTCCGCCACCTGCATGGCCGTGCGGTAGAAGCACGGACCTTCACAGGCTCCGGGCGGAAACCGGAGTTGGCCTACGTCGTTCATGGGCAGCGAGTAGATCTCCCAGTGCTTAAATTCGTTGCCTCCTAGGGTGACGTTTCCGATCAGTCCCTTGCGCTCCGTGCGAATGACCTTCGAGTAGTTAACGCGACCACTATTCTCCACCAGGATATCGAGCGTCGATGGCGTCTTCAAGTGGCTCTTGCCCGTGCCTGTTTCACCGATCAGAACGACGGATTCCTTGCGCTCCAGATACTAGCCCTCACTCAGCTTCTTGACCAGGGCCACGGGGATGTGCGGCGCAGCCAGAAAATCGAACTCCTCCAGTGTCTTGACCGCCGGGAAGTGGGCCTCCTTGATGCGCCGGATTACGTCCCGGCGATCGCGTTCCTCGATCTCGGTTTCGAGCAACGCCTCCAGATAACTCAGGTGCGACTGCTTCTTCCGCACCGCTTCTTCGGCCAGGTTGGCGAACTGGTCGGCCGCGGTGGTCAGATAGAGTTGCCGGGCGTACTGCTGAATCGTGGCCTGTTGGATCGGTTGGGGATTGCGACGGAGCAGGGCCTAGGCGTCATGGAAGCCACCCAGGTAGAGCCGGTCGAGGACCCGGGTGAGGGGAATGTCGAAGCGGAGGCCGATTTGATCGAGGGATTTGGACGAAAGGTGTGCCATGTGCCCGGCCTGTCTGGAGTTGGAACTGGTTTGGAACTTATTGAATGGAGTGAAAGAGAAGAAGAGTAGAGGGAATAAGTCAGTTCAAACCCGGCGGTGACTAAAACAACTCACAAGGCGAAGATACGGTGCTCGCCATCATCCTTGAGAGCCGGGGCCACATGCACGAGGCAGCGATTAACCTTGACCAGCATGTCACGGCCGTAGCTGATCTCGAACTCCGCCACCTGGTCGCATTGCACGCCCTGATGATCCTTGAAGGAGCACATGGGCCTGGCGCTGCGTTCCCAGCAACCTTCCCCGTGCCGGTAGCAGAGGGTGATGTACTTGCCTGAGGAGCGGCGCAGCCGGTATTCCGGCGCTTCGATGTCGTGGCAGCAATAGCAGTAGAGGGGCGTGTCGGGAGGAACGACAACGGTCCGGACTGTCTGGGGCTGATCCTGGGGCAGATCCCATTCGATCGAATCCTGAACGATGCCGCTGTGAGCGACAACAAATGGATCGTCGTAGGTAACGGTGGTGACTGGAGGCGTGTACTGAACCACGGTGGGACCTGTATGGTTTTCGAGAGTCATCGGATCTCCGATACAGCAAGCAGTTCGAGACCAACCAGGCGGAAGTCGGTCAATGGGAATTCAGCTTTCGGATCCAAGATGAAGGCGCGAACCTTGTCGATGGCATCCTGGCCTTCTGGGCCGCAGAGCACGGTTGTCGAGTCGCCTAATGTCCTGAGATCTTCGAGATCGTGATCTTCACCGCATTCAGGGCAATGCAGGTCTTCTTCGGTAAACAGGTCGGCGGGAAGTTTGGCTTCCCAGTTCACTGCCCAGATGTGATCTGCCGTGGCGAGATCGTCTGAGGCGAGCAGCTTGGAAACATCGATCGGGGTTTGGGTTTGATTCATGAAGGGGATCTCCTGGTGGCCGGCTGAAGGGCCGGCCTCACATCTTCAGCTTGGCTGATGGAGATCGTGTATCAAAGGCTTGGAGGGCCATGGAACAGCACTTTCTCGTTTGCGCACGTTGGCCAAGTATTGCTCTCTCAGCACTCTCTGCCAGCCCTTCTGCGGTGGCCACGGAACGCCCCATACAGTCAACTGTTTGCGGGTATAAATCCCTTTTGCAGTCTTGGAAAGCTTGACTTCTTGGGGCGTGGTATCGGACTACAGTTGAACACAATGACTCCAGAACGGTTGCTTGCTGTTTCATTCCAGGGAGCAGGGGTGGCCTTGTGGGCCACCCTCACGCGCGCGTATGTCTATATCTCTACTAGTACTTGTTGTTGCTTGTTCTAGTACTTGCTGTTGCTTGTACTTAGATCGGGGGTGGTGGATGGGATTACCAGAACTAACCCCGTCAAGGTAATTTCATCCCCACAATCCTGAATACGGATGGGCAAGATTCGACGTTGTGTTACCTACGCTGGGGTGGTGGCGGTTTCCTGTGAAGGAAACCTCCTGGCATCGCGGTATGGAGCCATGGCGGCTAATCTCTCATCGTCTAATGAGCTACCCCTGCCGACGGGGCCCGATTGCTACTTTGTTTCGATTGTTTGGCATCCGTGGTGTCCTGGACGCTGGTCTGCGATGTCGAATAGGTATGCAACTGGTGCGTCGTCGAATGCTTACGCTTCGGGTTGTCTCTCCCGACCAGTCCACCCGGTTCAATCCGGATGAATCAACCTCTAACCCACCGCTCTGGTCCCCCAGAGATTCAAAACAGTTTGGTTTCGTCCCCAACGAAGGAGATCCCGCCGGGATACAGGGGAGGCGGACACGCCGAACCTGTTCCTACTTGCCTGTGCTGCTTGCATCGGTCTCTAAACCGGATGCCCTGCCTCAATGATGGTCTCCGGTCTCTAAACCGGGGCGTACCTCAATGGTGTCCGGTCTCTAAACCGGGTCGGTGCCTCAATGATGTTTCCACTATGCATCCCCATCCGGAGACCCGGTATTGGGGAAATACCTTACTTATGCAAATAAATCCGAAATTCGATGTTCCACTCCCCGATATCTCCCCAGGTGCCTGGCCAGCCGATCAACCCCGCGGCCTGCCGGCGCTGAAAGGTTGCCCATATGAGTCGGGCCAGCCAGCGCCATCGAGATACGAAGACCTCGATGGCGCCGTCCGGGGAACACAGGTACCAGCCCTTGTCCTTGCCCCATCTCACGCTTTGCCGCCGTTGCGGGCGGTCTATTCTTTGGCTGTGTAGACTTTCATGAGCGCCGTCGTAGACAGCCTTATGAATGCAGGCAATTTGTTTCGGCCAGGGCGTCTGTGCTGGGCGGAACCTATAACTGTTCCATCTAACCTTCCTAGTATAGGAAAAAGTGGATAAGTCGATGTTTTGAAAGGACACGACTTTACTCATGCCAGAATTGCCACAAAATCGTGGGATTTTACACCCAGGAAGGAGCGCCGATGGCTCATTCACGGCTTCCATTGCCCGCGACTCACGGCTCGAGACCCGAAAGGGACGTGATGAGAATCAAAGTCCCGGACTGCGCCCGCGAGAGGTTTTTGGTCATCGACGATGAAGATACCTCGTCTACCACCTTAAGGAAATACAAAGCAAGAACTATACGATTGTCTTCATCGAGGTTTCACTCCAACACAAATTTCCATCTTGCTTTCCCATCCAAGAGAGAATATGCCCCCAATTGACTGGCTCGCGATCTTGTTTGAATTCTTACCAAGGGAGAAATGGATGTGTGAGAACCAGCCGAAATCTATACTTATCTGACGCGACTGATGCCCACCGTCGACGTCAGTTTGAATATTACCCAAGACTGACAAACCACCCGCTTCGCCGGAACCAAATGTTCAGGAACATTAGAGGTTTGTTTTGACTCTTACTGACTCGATAGCGCGCCCGCTCTTGCCGGGCCCTAATCAGCATTGATCTTGCTCCCATTCGGCGCTTCGGCGCTTAAGCATCCGCTACATCTTGCGCTCCTCCACACTTTCGATAGCCACATCGGGGAGCCCGCGGCTGCCGAAGCTGCGAAAATCCTTTACCTGCCTGAGGTCGAAGGTGGGAGCCGTGCCCTGGGCTGCACGCACGCGGAAGAAGTCCGCGCCCACTACGTCCTGAAGCCAGAAGGTGGGGCGGGAGTCGGCAGCGCGGACGGCGATCTCCACGTTGCTCATCTCCAAGTTGCGCACATGGCGCACAAAGAAGCCCGTGGCCGGCAGATCTCCGAACATCTTTGGGTCAGGATAGGCTTGCGCGCGCTCCTCGGGCTGCAGGGTGGCCATCTCCGTGGTGCCACCGCCCACTTGTTCGAGAAAGACATCGCAGATCTTGATGTCCTCGATCGGATGGCCGGGAACGCCGGTGAGGCTGGAGGGCAACTGCGACGCGCCGGAACTGGTGATATTGCTCAGGATCACTCGGCGCAACACACCGGGTTTGGCATCGCGGGGGCCCCTCATGCGCGAGCCTAGTCGCAGAAACAATGGAGCGCTGCGAATGTCGCGCATGGTGATGCCGGTGAAGACGATGTCCTCGACGAGCGCGCCGTCTTCGGTTTCCAGCGCAAAGCCCTCGCTGCTCTCAAAGATACAGTTGGAGATGGTCACATTTCGAAACCCGCCGTTCGACTCGGTGCCCAGCTTGATGCGACCAGTGGGTGGGTCCGTCAGCCCGGTTATCGGCTTCCGTGTGCCATCGAGCAGCGATCCCAGAACGAAGCCCCCGGTGACATAGCAGTTGGCGATGGTAAGGTTTTCCGTGGGCCGTGGGTAGCCCAGTGCAAACGAACTCTTGGGGCAGATGCCGTCGTCCCAGGGCGAATTCACCGAGCAGTTCGAGACGCGCACATTGCGGCAGCAGTCGAGGTCGATGCCGTCGCGGTTGGTATCGATAAGCAGGTTGTCGATGGTCAGGTTGTCAACGCCGGTGGCCAGGATGCCGAACCAGCCGCCTTCGAGGATTTTGAAGTCTCGCAACAATACATTACGGCAGTTCTTCAGCCCGATGGCCTTGTTGCCAACGCCGGATTTGGTGGTGTCGGGCCGGCCGGGTTCGCCATTCCAGCCGCGGCTCAGACCCTTGCCCCAAATCAGGCCAGGGCCGATGATGGATACGCCGTCGAGGTCCTCGCCCCAGAGCAGCGAGTTGTGCCAGTGGTTGTGCCCGTAGTCCTGGTAAGCCTCCCAGTCACCCTGCGGTTCGGCAGCGTCGTAGCCACCGGTCGTTGTGCCGTCGAGTGGTGTATCCCCGGCCAGAATCACGGCTCCGTGATCAAGGAACAGCCCCACCTTGCTCTTCAGGCGGATGGAGTAGCTCAGGAAAACCCCAGCCGGGAACACAACCGTACCTCCACCAGCCTTGGCGACGGCATCTATGGCCCGGTTGATGGCCGGCGAGTCGATTGCAGCGCCATCGCCCCTGGCCCCAAACTGACGGACGTTCACCCAACTCGCCACTTGCCCTGCCCGCTCCAAATTGCCCGTTGCGCGCGCATCCAGGGCACTGCTTGCTGCAGGCGCCGCCGCAGCAGCCATTCCAGTTCCAACAATCTTCAACAAATCTCTGCGTTGCATCATTTTCTTCTTGGCTTTCTTTTGCGGGCCGCCCGCTTCAATGCCGCTTATCCTGGGTTATCCGAACTCTGAAAGTCTACCCCTATGTGGGTAGGTCGTCGGACCGCAGGTCGCGGAGTTGGGGCTCTTTGTTGGCCCATGCACGGCCAGAAAAACAAGCTGGATTTGGCGCATCGTTGGCATTCATAATCGTGCCGGGCAATCCGTCGCGCACGTGTGGCGACTCTCGCTGTGTCCTCCTTTGCCGACGAACGGCACAATCACGGTATCAATCTCACAGCGGCAAAGCCATTAGCCGCAAGTGGAACCTTGATTTGGCGGTGTTCGATCGGAAGCGGTTCAAGGTCGCGCTCCAGCAGGTCGGTACGAATCGCACGGCTGTACCCTCCAACGGAAACGGTGAGCGGACCCGTTTTTCCGGCAATCTCCCATAGGCGAAGCAGATTGCCCTCGCCGTCGGCCTTCTTCAGCGTGGTTGCAAGGGCCCGCGAGGAGTCTACCTGAACGGAAGGTTGCTCGAGGGTTGCTGGGGGTACGGTACCAAGTTCCGCCTGAATCGGAGTAGCTACCGCACGGCTCCAGGAAAATACTTCGGCGCCGTGATAGCCGGAATGGTGCGCGCGCAAGGAATAACGCAATCGGAAATCTTTAACTCCGTGCTGATCTTGAGTAGCTTCCTTGTAGTTCTGGTCGTTGCCAATGGCTTCGAAAGTAACTGGTCCCAGGTCTTGCCTGAGAACAAACGCGTCCAACGAGGCTATCGTCACGCCACTACCGTTGAGCGACGAGACATCGACAAAATTCTGGACCGCGAACTGCTTTGGATTGGCACCGGGCAATAAATCTCCAACGGGCTTCGGGAAAGGCCTTTCGACGGCACCGGTAGTCTCGATCCGCTCCACTGCGCCTTCGCGCACGACCGGGAAGAACTGGGTCAGGCGCTGTTCCTGCGTGGTCACGGGCTTGTGAATCTCGATGTCGAGGTCAACCCGGTCCAGATCCGCATAGACAGTGATCAGGCTGGTGATTGCAATGCCCTCGGTTGTTCCTGTAACTCTGAGTCGCGCCAGAACCGGTCCTATTGCAACGACTTCGGAGTGGACGTCGGAGAGCAAGTGTTCCTGCCCATCGAAGAACACTGATTGCCCAATGGTTCTCTGTCCTGGGACGCGAAGCTCGGTGTTTGTGGATTTGTCGATCAGGCTGCCTATGCCCCCTGTTTGCGGGTCGATGCGCAAGTGGTAAGAGGGGCTATCCAGTTCAAATGAGGAGGCGCGCAGCTTCCCGCGACCGGAACTGGAAGCAGGCTTTAGAGTGAGCGGCAGGGTCGAGAAGGTAAATCCCGGAATCCTGGGTGACACAAAATATAGCGTACGCTGTCCCTGTTCCTCGACAACCTGCGAAGCGTGGCCCCGCACGCCACCGACGCTCGCTGGCACGGATACCGACACCAAGTCGGCGCGCTCGATACTGAGGCTGTTGAACAGAGTCACAGCGTTGGTTCCGGAGACAAGGCCCTCGGCGCGCCAGCTCTGCTGCTGCAATTGATCGTCGAGTTGCGCAAGCTTTTCGCTCCAGTGTTGCCGGAGGTCTGCGTTGACGATCCGGTTCTCGGGGCTCGCACCGTTCCATGCGTGGTCGGCCAGCATCGTCAGGTTCCATTCCGCGCTACGGTGAGTTTCCCTGGTCGCTTCGGCAATCGAGGGATCGGTTCGAGCCGCAACAGCCAAAAGCGCTTCTGCCACCAGAAAAGATCGCTCTCCAGCCCGCATACGCATCGCATAGCCAGCCAGTGTCACCGGCCAGACATCCCAGGACTGTCCGAAGTCTCCGCTCACGGTGGGCATGAAAGGATGGTGCTCCTCCTCCTTGTCAACTTCGTCGAGAAACTGGGGCAAGGTTGCGTTCATCAATTTCGCATGAGGCTCGGGCCTCGCGTTGTATTGGATGATCCCTTCCGCGAAGCCCGAGGTAAGTCTGTCGATGCCGGGACCATTGTCGCCGTGGGTGCCGCTGGCCAGGATAATCCGCAGCGGATAGGAAGATCCAGCCTGCTGATAATGTGGCAGCAACTGCTGTTCGATCAGCTTGGGATCTTTGAGCAATTCGCGCCCCTGCGCGTAGTTCCATTTCTCCGAAGCCCATTTGTCCATCACCACGCGGATATTGCCGCCGTCGGGAGCCTGGAGTATGAAAAACGGAGGAATATCGAGCTGCGCGAAGTTTGAATCGTAATCGAGGTAAGGAACGATGAGCCACTTGAACCCGCTGGCAGACAGAATGGAAGCGGCTCCCCAGGGGAGTGCCGGCTCTTCAATGTGCTCTGCGTTGCGGATCGAAATGCCCCATTGTTCCTCCATGCGGCGTGCTGGGTAGAGATCCCTGAGTTCGCTTTCTACGCTCTGAAATCCCCACAGGTTGTTATTCAGGAAAGCTCCAACCGAGATCCGTCCTTCGTGGATGCGGCGAAGAAACTCTTCTTCCCGGCCTGGATAACGCTCCAGGAAGACCAAACCTTCCTGAGTAATCGAAAGGTTATAGTGATCGCGATTCTCGGGCTTCTCCTTGTCGGTGCGACTCATCTCATCGAGATGAGAGAGGATGACATCCGCATAGGCCTTGCGCGTCTGCTCTTCGTTCCATCCCCAGGTGTAGTCCGAACAGGCATCGTTCGTAATGTAAATGGTCCAATTGGAAGAGTCGGAACTCTGCTGAGCATCCGCGAGGCTGGGTGGCGCAATGGCCATTGCGCTGCAAAGAAGAAAAGCCGGGGTCAGCCACGAAAGCTGCCGAGCTACATTGGGCATCCTGGTATACGGGGGCTTCGGATTCCGCGAACGATTGTTTCGTGCCATGAAAGCCTCCTTCAGGTCTCATCCTCGCTTGATGTTATCTTATCCACCAATAGCCGACTTCTCTGTTGATCCGATGCTCGGCGTCTCCCGCGACGGCAACGTCTTTCCCGGTCCCCTGGTGCCCTTCGGCATGATCAAGCCCGGCCCCGACATGGTTCCCAGCGTATGAGATGATCGAAATCGGAAAGCGTACCGTACATCGGGTCGATCGCTTCGTAATCAGAGATGTCATATCCGAAGTCGACCTGGGGTGAGGGATACATGGGAGCGATCCAGATCGCATCAACGCCCAGCTTTTGTAGATAGTCTAGATGTTTGGTGATTCCGTTGAGATCGCCAACGCCGTCCCCGTTTGAATCGGCGAAGCTGCGCGGGTAGATCTCGTAAACTACGGCATGCTTCCACCAGGCGTCCTCAGAGATCGATTTGCTTGACGCGGGCACGTTCGACAAAGAGGGTGCTTTTCGTTGAGGTCGACAACAACATCACCGATCGCTACGAGCGCGATTCCAGCGGGCTCAATATCGAGATCGATCCCGGCTACGACAATTTCATCAAGTCGGCGAACCCGGCGATCCAGGCCCAGTTCATGGCGGCCAAACATGGCGAACTAGTGCTGGTCACCGGTGTGCCAAGAACGGCGGGCGTAACATCCGCGTCCTGACCATCAGGGTCCTCAGAGCCGCTCCTCCACCGGTCATCAACGTGGTCGTGGACAACACGGTTTCGGACCCGGTTGTGGAGCTGGAAACGACCGTTCTGAACGGTCTTCAGGCGGCCTAAAAGAAAGTTTCAAGCATGCTCAAAAGTTACTGGCACAAAATAGGGTCAAAAACCCCGGTACATACGTTTTTCCCGAGGAGCATTGACACTTATGACGATAAGGTTCGCCTTTTGTTCGCTTTCATCGCCAGCTAGTATAGGTTGATAGGGTGAAATCATACAATCGTAATCGTCCCAGGAACTGATTTCCGAGGCATTCTGAAGCCTTTTCCACTCCCGTAACAGGTCCCCTTCATCGGAGCCGGTACCGCTCCAGAAAGAGGGTTGTTCCGATCATGAATATGATCAGGGTGATGCCTCTCTGGTTCTATGTCTGATATAGGAAATAGAGGTGCTGGATCCTGAAGAAACCTGAACTCCGCAATCGATGATCGTACCCCATATTCAGGTCTTAAGCAGACGCTTGCGCTGGTTCAGATCGAGGTGGACCAACATATACGCAGTTTCGGCCAGATCTCTTGGCGCAATAGAGCGCCTCGTCGGCTTTGTTTATCAGTTCTTCCGCCGAGGAATTGCCAGAGTTTTCCGCCACTCCGAAACTACATGTGACTGCAACTGGCCCGGAACCGGCCAGTATGGGAGTTCCGGCGATGGCGCAGCGAAATTCCTCGGCGCGTTTCAGTCCGTCGGCCAGCGAGCAGCCCGGCAGCACAATCACGAATTCCTCGCCTCCATATCTTCCCGCAAAATCATAGGGTCGCGTTAGTCTGGCGAAACGGGCCGCCACTTCCACCAGTACCTGATCGCCGGTAGAGTGACCATGGGTATCATTGACAAGTTTGAAATGGTCCAAGTCGGCCATCAAAACCGAGACCGGTAAGACCTTCCGCTTAGCGTGCAGCAGCTCTCTATCAAGAAACTCGAAGATCGACCGGCGATTCCAAAGCTTGGTCAGATCGTCCTTGGTCGCCTGCTCACGGAGGGCGAGTTGCGCGCCCTCTGCCAACTTGAGAGCTTCCTGGAGTTCCGCCGTTCTCTGGATCACCCTATCCTCCAGTTCACGGTTGCGCTCGACCAGATAGCGAACGCGAAAGCGGTACACCGCGGCGGCGACGACCAGCAAGACAAGCCCGCAAAGGCCTTGGAACCAGCGTGTTTGCCAGAAGTGCGGCTTCAGCACAATTGCCAATCGCGCGACAGTGGAGTTCCACGCATGGGCTCCGCTCGCGCCCTGCACTTCAAAGAGGTAGTGTCCTGGAGGAAGCTTTGTGTAGAAGGCTTGACGCCGGTCCCCGACCTCCACCCAATCTGCGTCCGATCCGAGCAGGCGATAGCGGAATTGAATTCGCCGGGGAGCGACAAAGTCGGGCGTGGTGAATTGGATCTCGAGATCCCCTC
>Ga0182013_10008647_pt1 | contig 10914 bp, 6 predicted proteins | sample 612S2MmetaG_FD_120487 | JGI IMG/M metagenome (GOLD analysis project Ga0182013, IMG submission 120487) | Permafrost microbial communities from Stordalen Mire, Sweden - 612S2M metaG | ecosystem: Environmental > Terrestrial > Soil > Wetlands > Permafrost | place: Sweden: Stordalen | collected...
TCGCAAACAAACTCGAACGCCTCAATCGCGAACGCCGCGATGCCGAAGCTTCCGCTCTAAACGTGATTGAAAAACGCCTCGCAGCCGAACCCGATCTTGCGACTGACCGCCTTCTGGTCATCGACGGTGAAGGCTGGCATCGCGGCGTCATCGGCATCCTTGCCTCGCGCGTCGTCGAGCGCACCGCCAAACCCGCCATCGTCATCAGCATTGAAGACGGCATCGCTCACGGCTCCGGCCGTTCCGTCGACGGCTTCCAGCTTCTCAACGCCATCGAAAGCTGCGCCGATCTCTTCACCCGCTTCGGCGGCCACGCCTTCGCCATCGGATTCGCAATGCCCGCCGACGCGCTCCCGGAGCTAAAACGCCGCCTGCGCTTGTATGCCGAAGAACATCTTGCCGCCCGCCAACCCGAGCGCCTCCTCCGCATTCACGCCGAGCTGCCCCTCGACCGCATTACTCCGGTCCTCGCCGGTTGGCTCCGAAAGCTTGAACCCCTCGGCCACGGTAACCCCGAGCCCATGTTCGTCGCCCGCCGCGTCCGTCTCGTCGCAGCGCCGCGCTTCATGAAGGAGCGCCACCTCCGATTGGAGCTGGCCCACGACTCATCCACGCCCACGGCACAATCCGGTTCAAGCGCCACCATGCGCGCAGTAGGATGGGACCTCGCCGGCCGCGCCATCGAACTCGCCCTCAAAGCAGGCAGTCTCATCGATCTCGTCTATCGCATCCGAGAAAACGATCACCCCGACTTCGGCGGCCTCGAAGTTGAAATCGCCGGCCTCGAAATTGCCGGCCTCGAAATCGCCGAGCCATGACGCAATTGCAACGGTTTGCGTAGCCGCCTCAAGAAACTCTGAACGACCTTGCACTTTCGAAGCGCGCAACTTCGTGGCCTACCCCAGCCTTGTCCACCCGTGCGGCCAGCTCCAAAAACAAGAATGGCTGGCATCGCTGCCAGCCGTTCTCGCCCTCCGAGCTTGGTCCGCTTCGCTCTACCGTTCCCGGCCCTTGGGTTCACCCTTCGCCGTATTGGCATTGTGCTTCTCGTTGTAGATCTGCCGGCTGTTCTTGTTCTCTTGGCGGTTAGCCTGCGCCTTCTCCTGCGGCGTCAGTCTGCCCCCGTTGGCCACGCGTTCATTGTGGACCTGCTGATCCAGCGCCGACTGGTTGGCATTCGTACGCGCCGCCTCGCCTGAGGTCATCTGCCCGCTGCGCAATCCCTGCGCCGTGCGCTGTTGCTGGTTCGCTTCGCGGTTGTTTACCTCGTTCGGCTGCACCGTGTTCGCGTTGTGCTTCTCGTTGTAGATCTGCCGGCTCGCCGCATTCTGCTCGCCGTTGATCTGTTGGCGTTCCTGCCCTGTCAGCTTACCGCCGTTCGCTACGCGATCGTTATGCACCTGCTGATCGATTGCAGATTGCGTCCGATCCGCCCGTGCCGCCTCGCCTGAAGTCATCTGCCCGCTGCGCTCCCCGTTCGCAATGCGCTGATCCTGGTTGGCCTCGCGGTTGTTGGGGTTGTAGTGGCTCCCAGCTTCGCGGTCGGCGGCCGAGACCGGCTGGGCCTGCGCATGCTGCAACGCCGTCTGATGATACCCATTCATATTCGAGGCAGCCATCGTCCCCGGCCGGCCGTGATTCACCGCGGCAAGCTGCGAGCGATCCTGGGCCGCGATTCCCTCATGCTGCATCTGGTTCGAGGTAGGCTGCATGTGATTCTCGTGTTCCGCCTGCATGTCCATCGGCGTTGGCCGCGCAGAGATGCCGCCGCCGCCGTTGTAGCTCACGTGGTTCGCGTTCACGATCGTGTTGTGCTCAATGACGGTGCGATCCTCGTACACGTTGGTCACATGCACTCCGCCAAAGTTCGCCACCGCCCGGTTGTACGCAAACGCCCCTCCGCGCCACTCGCCACCAAAGAAGCCGATCCCGCCATAACCAAACCCGTAGTTAACCCCGCCGTAGAACCCAACGTGCGGACCCCAGTAGCCGGGATGCCACGCATAAAAGCCCCCCCCAAATCCCCAGTAGCCAGGCGTCCACAAAACGCCCACTCTCGGCGGCGACACCCATACTCCGGGAACCCAATAGTACCCCGCATCCCCGTAGGCCCAATAGCCGGGCGTCCAGATGTAGCCCGGCGCCGGCAACGGTGGCTGCACATACACCGGCAGCACCGGCGGCGCAAACCCCACCGAGATAAAGACGCCGGCATGTGCCTGCGTCGCCGGCATTGTCATCAGCGGCGTCACGATTGAAACTGCAAAAATCAAACTGCGCAATCTTGAGGGAAGTTGCATTGCTCATCTCCATGAACCGGGGGAGGGGGAGGGCTGAAGTCTCCCTCGGCTGCCCGGGGAATTTGGGTCTGTTCAATGGAACACAGGTTCTTGAGCCTAGTTGCTCAAAAAATCAGCCCGGCGACAAGTTTGCCCGATTTTCGAGACCCCGCGCAATCGAAATCGTCCCGGAGATGCCACCGGGGTAACGGTATCCTGCCATCGCGCCGCCCGCCATCTGCGAATCATAAAAAACAGGCCCACGCTTGAACGTGGGCCTCCTCTCGTTCCGATGCTCAGTCCGTTCAGGGCCGAATGCCCAGCCCGCGCCAATGCGGAGCGCCAACGCTGGCTAGAGCAATTCCAGGATTGGTATACCTCGAAGGCAATGCGCAAAGTTGCCGCGACCATCAGGGAGCGGCAACCTCGCATGAATTCCGAAAGGGTACAGTAATCCTGGAATTGCTCTATAGCGGTTTCAGGATTGCTATACCCAAGGGCATACACCCTAGTCGACCCGACCCCAAGGAGGGGCGACCTGGCATTGAAGATCGACAGGGCACACCTATCCTGAAACCGCTCTAGTACCTGTAACTAAGCCCGAAGCCCAACACAGCGCGCGCCTGCAGGTTCACAGGCAAAGTAACAACCGGCGGCCCGTTTGCAGGGATGGAAGGGTTGAAAGCTGGGTTTCCAACATAAATCGAACCGATGTTTCCTGCCACCTGGCCGATGCCAATGTCAATCGCGAAGTGCGGCTTGTCCCTCTGCGTCACGCGCACGGCGTAGTCCAGCGTAGTGGGTATGTGGCCGCTCATCAGCGGGTACGACGCGGGATTGCAGGCGGTTGCAAGTTCGCACTGATAGAGCGCCGCGTTCAGCAGGGTGTTCAGGTTCACTGAAGTCTTTGGCTCCTGCGTAAATCCCGCCGAGGGTACCGCTACGATTCCATGGCCGATAGGCAGCGGAATGCCCAATCCGCCGAAGAACCGCCCGCCAAACCGCGTGCTCTGGCCGCCGATGCCGAAGATCGTGGCATTGGTGGCCTTCCAGCCCAGGTTCAGCAGGAACGGCACTGGCGGTTTCGCCCAGGTCTTGGTGACGGCAATGTACACATCGCCGTTGGTGTACGACTTGTCCGTTCCCGTCAACGTCTTGTTGGCCGCGCCCGACACAAAGTGGTCGCTGGTGCGGATCAGGCCGCCAACCGCAATACCCGGCATCCACGCGCCGTACTGCCCGTCTTTGAAAGCCACAACCTTGCCGTGGAAGATGTTCATACCGGAGTAGTTCCACAGGTTGCTCAGACCGAGCGGAGTGCTTGGACCAGTGGGCTGCCCTCCAAACTGATGGACACTGCGTGTGTATCCGGCCTCCGCCCGATTGCGAAAGCCCTCCGTAACGCTCAAGGTCTCAATATCGCCGATGACCGTCGCCGCGTGGATGAAATGGAAGCCGACCGCCGGGTGCGAGAAAGTTTGACCCTTTTCGCCGTACACAACGTACGCAGTCGGCGTAATGAACCCGCCGGTCTGCCCTTCCAGGGTCAGGTTCTGGGCGTTGAGCCGGCTGCACGGCAGCAGGGCAATCGCGAAAAAGGCGAATAAGGACTGTAAGAACACACGAGGTTTCACGTTGAACTCCAGGTGGAGCGCCCGCCGCGGCAGGTCTGACTCCGGGATCATTTGGAAAATTAACCTTTTTTAACACAACCCAAGCACCACCGTCTCCCTCATTCGTCACAGTGGTAGACTGAGCCCAATGTCGCGCGGTCTGTTTATCACTCTCGAAGGCCTGGACGGTTCCGGCAAAACCACCCAAATCAGGCGTTTGGCGGCTTGGCTTGAGAAGCGCGGCCTTGCGCCGGTCATCACCCGCCAACCCGGCGGAACCCCCATCGGCGACCGCATTCGCGAGATCCTGCTCGACGCCCGCTCCACCGGCCTCGCCCCCATGACCGAAATGGCCCTCATGTTCGGCGACCGCGCCCAGGCCATCGCAGAAGTCATTCAGCCTGCTCTCGACGCCGGCAAAATCGTCCTCTGCGACCGATTCACCGATTCCACTGAGGCCTACCAAGGCGGCGGCCGCGAACTCGGCTCCGCAGTTGTCCTCGAAATGCATAGCCTCGTCTGCCGCAACCTCCAGCCCGATCTCACCCTCCTGCTCCTGCCCTCCTTCGACGCCTCGCTCGCCCGCGCCCGCCGCCGCAACACGCGCGACGAAGCGCAAACCGGCGTTAACGAGAACCGCTTCGAGCAGGAACACGACGCCTTCCACCGCCGCGTATGGGAGAAGTATCGAGAGATCGCCGCCCGCGAACCCGACCGCGTCGTCCTCATCCCCGGCGACCTCGGCATCGACGAAATCCACGAGCAAATCGTAGAAGCCGTCGCCGAACGCATCCTCCTAGCCGAACATAGGAACTAGACCGAACCGTCCTTTCAAATTTCGCTTCCGGAAGACGCAGTTATTCCGTACTGGAAACATTCAAATGATTGACACCCGCGAGAAGCGGCATTCATGAGCCGAGGGTATTCAGATGAATGTAAAAAATAAAGAAGCGGTCATCCTGAGCGAACGGGGCCCCAAGCGTATTTCGGGGGCCCCAAAGAGCGCATTTGCTCTTTGGGGTCGAGCTTGGGGGTGGTGAGTCGAAGGACCTGCATTTGTCTTTAGCTGTTTCTCCGGCCAATCAAGCCAGAGTATTCCATGAACGCACTTGCCCCCCGCTCACTTCAGGTTTACAGTTCTGCCATGCACAACGACCTATATTTCACATACATCGCAGCCAGCCGAAGCCGCACCCTCTACATCGGCGTTTCAAGCAGTCTGCAAAAGCGTATGTTTGAGCACAAGCGAAAGCTCCACGACGGGTTCTCCGCAACTTACAACTGCAATCGTCTCGTCTGGTTCGAGCCTTTTGTTGATCCTTCCAACGCGATCGCGCGCGAAAAGCAGTTGAAGGGTTGGACGCGTGCCAAAAAGATAGCTCTTATCACGAAAACCAACCCAACCTGGCTTGATCTAAGTGAACAGTGGTACTCCAAAGAGCAGTTGACGTGGACTCCAAACGGCTGATCGTCCTCTACTACTCCCTATCTATTTGATCTCCCCAAAATGCACATCCTCCGGCGCAGAGGCCTCATCCAGAAACTGAATCGACGTCGCCGGCCCCAGATTCGTCGGATCGCCCCACGACTCCAGCGCCCACACCACCTGCTTTTCAGGCGTGACCTCAATCACCTGAACCGTTCCCGACCAATCCTGCTTTGCGCCAAACGTGTTCACCCAGTTGTTGATCACCGTGTTCCCATTCGGCAGCCGCCACGCATCCTGCAAATTTGAAAATTTGTACCCTGGCGTATCCGCCGGACTCCAGCTCCACACCGCGTCTCCGCGCCGCGTCACCTCCCGCACTCCCTTCCTGTCGGTGATGAGTACGTTGCCATTCGCGAGCGGCGAAGCTCCCCACGGATGGTCCGCCGGAAACGACCAAAGCTCGTTGCCGTTCGCGTCGTACTCAACCACCTTGCTAAGATCCAGGTGCGCCACCAGCAGCGTGCCCTCGCTTGTAAGCCGCGCCCGCCTGAACTGCAAATGCGTGCTCGGCGGCTGCATCGTCTTCAGCACCGTCTCTTTTTCCGTCACGCCCGTCACGATGTTCACCACCCGCAGCAGCGCCGGGGAGCCGTTCTGGATATACAGCACCCGGTTGTTGCCGATCGGTAGCGCCGTATGCACCTCGAATCCCGCCGGCGGCTCATAGTTCCAAACAACCTTCTTGTCCCTTGTAATCTCGGTCAGCCCAAACTGATGCGCGATCAGAATGTTGCCATTCTTCAGCATCGCCATATCGCTGATCTCGCCCTTGCCCGCCGGGTCGCTATAACTCCACACGACCTTGCCCCCGCGCACCATGTAGATGTTCCGATCCGGAGCTTCCCCCGCGTAGAGAAAATCGTGCTGTGCCAGCCCCTTGCCTGGCAACACCTGTGCCCCGGCCTGCCCCTGCGCCTGAACTCCACCTGCAATCAAAACAACAATCAAAGCGAACAGCGTAGTCAATCTCATTCCTGCGAATCTCCATTCAAATTAGTTTCGCTGCACAACGCCGCGCAGCTTTTCTTCGCCAATGAGCATACTCTTCGCCTCTGAATGCAATGTCTCTCTCGAAGTCGGGAACAGAATGGATCGGCGGCCACCGCCCTCCGTGAGGACCGGACTTTCCTTCGCCCCAGGCCTCTGGCTCTTCAGCCCCCACAGTCAGCAATAACCCGAAAAAACAGGTCATTTGGAGCCCAGAATGCGCGTTTTAACCTGTATTTAACCCCTTATTTCGCACTTTTCGGGTAATTCTCTGCAACCCATGTGCGACTTTCCGCACTTTGTAGACCGACAAAACGATACTTTCGGAACTTTCTATGGTTAAGTAACCGAAAAATCGCAACCTTTTACGCCAACATTCGCGGTCAATTCGCAACCCTTTAAGTGAACATTTGGCGTCGTTGACGCACCCTTTAAGCGACTGTTTCGGCCCTTCCTGAAGTGCATCTTCGGCCTTTCTACTGGCTGCATTCCAGGTCCTGAGCCGCCGTCTTTCCATCCAGCAGGAAGCACTCTGCCCCTCCCGTATCCGTGCGAAGCGTGCGCACCTTCGCCCCCTGCAACTCCTCCAGAATCTCCTGCCTGGGATGCCCGTAATGGTTCCGCAATCCGCACGAAATCACCGCCCATTGCGGCGAAACCCGCGCCAGAAATGCCGGTCTGGTCGACGTCAAACTTCCGTGATGCCCCACCTTCAGCAGTGTGCTTTCCAGGCCTCCTTCGCCCAGCATTGCCTCTTCCACCGGAGCTTCCGCATCCCCCTCCAGCAGCACAGAAGTAGCCCCATAGCCAACATGCAAAACCAATGAATCGTTATTGTTAGGTTCGCCCCCCGGCTTGTAGTCAGCGAACGGAGCTAGCACCTCAACCCGGCTGCTCCCAAAGGAAAATCCGTCCCCGGCCTCGAGCGTTCTAACCCGAACATGCAGCCCCGCCGCTTCGTCCAATAGCGCCTTGTAAGCTTCCACCGGAGGATTGTCGCCAACCCACAACTCATCCGGGTGGAAGTTGCGCAAGACAGCGGGCAAACCGCCCATATGGTCCGAGTGCGCATGGCTCAACGCCACCGCATCCAGATGCCTGATTCCCCGCGACCACAGAGCCGGAGAAACTACCTCCTCGCCGATGTCGAACTCCTGCGCAGCCTGCCGCGGCCCCCCTCCAAATCCGCCTCCATCCACCAACAAGGTCTTTCCGTCAGCAGTAATCACCAACAACGAATCGCCCTGCCCAACATCAATCGCTTCAACTAGTTGCGCATTGCGGGGGTGCTCGATTTTGCGCGGCGCCACGGCTGAAACTGCGGCCAGCGCGAGTGCTGCCCACGCAACCCGCCGCTGCCAATGCCGTTCACTGGCCACGCTCAAGTGGGCCAGAACCACCGCCAAAGCAAGTAGCGCGCAGAAGGCTGCCGACTGCCAAACAAGCGGGTCTGAAATACGGAGATCTCCATAAGTTAGGGACCCGAACACGTGGACCAGCCCCACTCCGAGATGAAGCACAAGTGCCACAAGCATTGCCGGCACCACCGCCAGCGCCGGCCACACAAAAAGCAAAAGCAACGTGAGCAAAGCCGCCGGCATTAACACCGCAAGCATTGGCAAGATGAACAAATTTACCGGCAACGCAAATAAAGTAATGCGATGAAAATAAATTCCCATCGGCAACGTCATCGCCAACTCAACCACAAGCGACACGGTCAGCAATTCGATCAGGCGGAGAAGAAAGCGTACTGTCCACGGAAAAATATTCCATGCAAGCTGGTAGTTTCCGATCTCCTGCAATTGCGTTGCAATCATCCGCAGAAGGCTGCGAAACTGCGCCATACGTGGCTCCAGCTTTCCATCGATAGCAGTTAGGCCAAGATCGCGCGTCGCATTCAGGTAGGGATGGACGGTGCCCCGCAGAAGTGGCGCTGCTACCCCCGCGATTGCGACCACCGCAAGCAATGTCATTTGCAGGCTTGAGTCAAACAAGCTGCGCGGACTTGCAGCCAACAGGCACAACGAGGCAAACCCGATAACGTTCAAAGGGCTACGCTCCCGGTAGACAAGCCTACCCAGCAGGTAGAGAGTCACCATCCAGAGCGAACGCTGCACCGGGGTCGCGAATCCCGTAAAAATCGCATACGAAAAAGAAATAAAAATGGTAAAAAATGTTGCCGGCACACGTGCCAGCCGCATCCGTCGCGCCAGCCAGAAAATGCACCCAGCCACGATGGCTAGATGAAACCCGGAGACCACCAGCATATGAAAAGAGCCGGTGCGCTCAAAGCCCACGCGCAGGGAATGCGTCAGGTAGGTGCGGTCGCCGGCGACCATGGCAGCCATCATGATCGCGTCGTCCTGGGTGAGCCGCAAGGGCGCGGGCAACCTATGCATCGCTGCAGGCAGTGCCAGCAGGCGGCTCGTGGTGGCATGTTGCAGTCCGCTTAGGCGGCACGCTAGAAATGTGCCGGCGCTCTTGCTCTGGCCCAGGCGGTCCACGCGGTCGATGGCAACGCTGGCAGTCGACGTAATACCTTGGTCAAGGAGGAAAACCTCGCGGCTCCAGGCGCCCGGATCGTGATAAGTTTCAGGCGGCAACAATCGGACAACGGCACTGATCCGCTCTCCGCATTGAAAGGGCGCAACGTTATTCACCCCCGCCGCGTCCTCCGGCCAGCGCACCGTCAGCCTCACACCACCTGGCACGGGCTCCTGCGCATCCTCTGCATCCGTCACCGTTTCGAGATTCGACACACGAAGATCGATTCGCTGCGTCATCTCTGCCGCGGGAACCGCATTTGCGGCTTCATCATCGTTCGGGCTTTGCTCCGCCTCCTCGCGCACCGTCCCGGCATCCACAACGGTGCCTTCCACGGTGCGCAGCAGCCCGTCGGAGAGCAAGGCCAGCGCAGGCGCGGGGGCAGGATGCGGTTCCATGAGCGCGCACCAGGCGCCCAGCATGCACCACAGAATCGCCAATGGCGCCCAGACGATGCGCGGCGCGCGCAAAGCAGCTATGCCGCACAAAATGGCGACGAGAGCCAGAGCGGCAAGCAGTAGGCTTGGCCGCAACCACAACCAATGGGTGATGGCAATCCCAATCGCAAAAAGCCACGCAGCATGGAATAAGGGCACGGCGGTCAGGCCGGCAACGGACTCTCCGGTGCTTGGGGGATCAATTTGCATTGCGCCCAAAAATTAGAAAGGATCTATGGGGTCAAGCCTATCAGGACCGGCGCAAATGGACCACTGTCTCCAGGTGGAATGTCTGGGGGAAGAGGTCGGCGAGTGTCATGGACTGGATCTCATATCCCGAGGCAAGCAGGGCGCGCAGGTCGCGAGCGAGAGTAGCCGGATCACAGGAGACGTAAATCAGCTCGGGCGCGCCAACTTCCGCCAGCAAACTCGTGATCTCCGCTTCGAGGCCTGTGCGTGGCGGGTCTACGACGATAAGGTCGGGGCGTTCGGCCCCTTTATCGCGTTGCAGGAATTCGAGGGTCGAAGCTCGCACAGCAGAGCCGCCCGTCCCGCGCAGGTTCTCGCTGAGAGCGGCCATCGCTGAAGGAGCAGACTCTACCGCGATCACGCGAGCAAAGCTCTCCGTCAGCTTTCGCGCGAACAGGCCAACGCCTGCGAACAGGTCCCAAGCGAGCGCGCCTTTTCGGCCCGAAGTGACTTCCTCCACGAGCCCATCCACCAGCCACCGATTCACCTGGAAGAAAGCTCCATGATCGACCCGATAGTCGAAGCCCGCGGCGCGATAGATCAGTGACTGTTCTCCCCATTGCGGAAAGGTTCGTGAAGAGGGAAGACTGCGACGCCCTCCGGTGGGCTCTTCTGCGACAAACTCGATGCCCTTGAGGGCTGAATTCTGTTTCGCGAGTGCACCCGCAAAATCATCAAGACTTCTGCCACGCCCCTTCGAGTCACCGGCCGTGAAGACGCTGGCCAGAAGGGAAGTTTCGCCGGCATCGCAAAACAACGAAATCTCCGTAGGTCGCACCAGGGACGAAAATGACCGGACCACCTCGGCAAAACTCCGCGCCGCCTTCACCAGCAAGGGTGCAGCAATAGGACACTCCGAAATCGCAATCACCGCATGGGATCGGCGTCCGCGATACCCGGGATTCCCATCAGCATCCAGAGCCAGCCGAATCCGATTTCGATAGCCCCATGCCTGCGATTCCGTTACTGCAGAAAGCACAGAGATCTCTTCAGTCGCCCGAACCCCGCCACGCTCCAGCGTTTCGCGCAAGATCGCTTCTTTGAAAACGAGTTGCGTTGCGTAGTCCGCGTGCTGATAGTTGCACCCACCGCATATTCCGAAATGGCGGCAGCCCGGCGCAATCCGTTCTGGAGAAGCCGCGACAATCTCCTCCACTTCCGCTGTTGCATAGCCTCGCTTGCTCTCGATGATACGAACACGAACCTGTTCGCCGGGCACGGTAAGAGGCACGAAAACAGCCTTGCCCTCACTGTGAGTTAGAAAGGCTCCGCCGTAAATTGGCTTCTCAATCTGGACAAGCTTTTCAATTCCACCA
>Ga0182013_10008651_pt1 | contig 10908 bp, 6 predicted proteins | sample 612S2MmetaG_FD_120487 | JGI IMG/M metagenome (GOLD analysis project Ga0182013, IMG submission 120487) | Permafrost microbial communities from Stordalen Mire, Sweden - 612S2M metaG | ecosystem: Environmental > Terrestrial > Soil > Wetlands > Permafrost | place: Sweden: Stordalen | collected...
TAGCGGCCAAGCAGCTCGATATTGCGCTAGGCTATGTCACGAAGCCTGACAACAGGGAACGGTTCCAGAAAATCTTATCTCTTGCAGCTGAATACAAGGCTAACGCCTCAGAACTCCAAAAAACTCAATTGACGACACTTGAGATCAATAATAGGCGGAATGATATTGCTGGGCACTGGGCCGCGCTATTAAAAACTCAGTTTGCCTCGACCGCTGTTAATGGCGCAGCCAACCGTTTGGAAATTGAAAAGGCTCTGTATGAAGCAGACACAATCTTCAACGCTATGCGCGCGGCAATCTGGCGTTTTTCGGCAACGGAGGAGGACAGCCAGAAGGATGTAATCAATCATCTCGCCGTCGGATTAAACGAGGTCATAATCCGTTCGCGATCTTTATCCGGCGACAAGGCGTTGCAGAGCATAATTGAACCGCTTGCTGTCCTCGCAAGCGATTACGTCAAAGCGACAGGTGAGGCTCTTTTACTGGACCCCGTGAAAAAGGAACTGGTGGAAGTGAAAACCCTCCCGGTTGGGAACCAGGCTTTGGGATTAATGAGAGCCGCGGTCGATACCGCCGAAAAACTCACGGAAGAAGCGAAAAATGATGCAGCGGCAGAAATGCGTTTCGCGAGCCGCGTAAGTTTTGCCAGTGCTATCATCGTGATGATGACCCTCATTGGGTCGGTGATTTTTACCTTTGTCGGTGTCGCGCGACCCCTTACCCGCCTCAATGGCGCGCTCGGCAAAATGGCGGCGGGCGAGTTGAACGTCGAGATCCCCGGTGCCAGCCGCGGCGACGAAGTTGGTGATATGGCCAAGACGGTGGTCGTCATCCGTGAGAATGCCGAACAAAAGGCACGCGTTGAGGCTGAGGTCCAGGCAAATCAGGACAAGATAGCTGCCGAACAGCGCAAGCGGGACATGCACAAGCTGGCTGATGCGTTCGAAGGTGCGGTTGGTGAGATCGTCGAGACGGTATCGTCCGCCTCGACTGAACTGGAAGCTTCGGCCAGTACATTGACGTCCACCGCCACGCGAACCCAGGAACTCACCACCATGGTAGCGGCTGCGTCCGAAGAAGCCTCCACCAATGTGCAGTCGGTGGCATCCGCTACCGAGGAACTGACTTCGTCCGTCAACGAGATCAGCCGCCAGGTCCAGGAATCTGCCCGGATGGCCCATGAAGCCGTCGAGCAGGCTCGCAAGACAAACGGTCGCGTCGGGGAGCTGTCGCAGGCGGCAAACCGTATCGGTGACGTCGTCGAACTGATTAGCACCATTGCGGGTCAGACCAATCTGCTGGCGCTGAACGCCACCATTGAGGCAGCCCGTGCCGGCGACGCCGGTCGTGGCTTTGCGGTCGTGGCATCCGAGGTAAAGGCTCTGGCCGAACAGACGGCGAAAGCGACCGGCGAGATCGGTCAGCAGATCACCAATATCCAGGCCGCGACACAGGAGTCGGTGCACGCTATCAAGGAGATCAGCGGGACAATCGAAAGATTGTCCGAGATCTCCGCGACTATCGCCTCCGCAGTGGAAGAGCAAGGCGCTGCCACGCAGGAAATTTCTCGCAACGTGCAACAGGCAGCCCAGGGCACCATGGAGGTCAGCTCCAATATCACCCATGTGCAGCGCGGCGCCAGCGAGACTGGATCGGCCTCGTCACAGGTTCTCTCCGCGGCGCAATCCCTGTCGAGCGACAGCAACCGCTTGAAACTCGAAGTGGGCAGGTTCCTCAACTCGGTGCGCACTGCCTGATGACGCAACGGCTAAGCCTCAACCGGACCGCAGGACGTTCCATTATGAACCGCTCGATGAGCAACGTAACCCAACTGGTACTACAGGCCGGCCCTGAGGATCGTTGCTGGGAAAGCCTTCAATCGCGGATTCGTCTCTTTCAGAAAAGACTATCGGATTATGACGCCACCGGCGACCGCCAGGATATTCTATCTCCATGTGCAGCGGAAATATCGGAGTTTGTTGCGGAGATTTTCAACAGGCTCAGGGCGCTGGCCGGTCGCCTTGATGCTCTCGACAACCTCATAAGTACTCTTGGAAATGTCGAAATCCAGGAAATCCTAAGGAAACGGGCGGTTTTGAATCGAGAGACCCTGGTAGAGGTGGTCAGTATACTATCGCTAGAGTTAGAGAGAGTTTTAGTCCGAAGCGAATTTCGTCATCTGCCTGGCGATCAGAGTTCTGTGCTCAGGTAAATGCATCACAGGAGTGAACCATAAGGCAGCTTGTTCAGAGCTAAGCGGATGAAGCGAATACCCAATTCCGTTCGCCGCAAACTCCCGTATCCGAAAATTTCAGGCTCACGGTGTGAGCGCTGGAATACCCGCCCTACCTAATTGTGAAAGAAATACCGGGGTACTATTGGCATCACGATGCGAGCGCCTTTCTAATCGTCCGCGCGAGATCAGCCTTGCGGTACGGCTTGGTCAGCAGCAGCACGCCGGAATCGAGACGCCCATGATGAACAATTGCATTCTCGGTATATCCTGACGTGAACAACGTCTTGAGTGAAGGTCTCAGCTTCAACGCTTCGTCGGCAAGCTGGCGGCCGTTCATGGATCCGGGCATGATCACGTCGGTAAACAGCAGGTCAATTGTCTCCGTATCGCCAATGACATCCAAAGCTTCCGCAGCGTTGCTGGCCTCCAGCGTGGAGTAGCCAAGTCCCTGGATCTGGGCGGTAACGTATTTGCGCACAAGCGCATCGTCCTCGACGATCAAGATGACCTCGTCCCCGCGTTCTATAAGCGAGGGTGCCGATAACTCCTCTGCAGTATGATCCGGACCGGTTGCTCGCGGCAGGTAAACCTTGACCGTCGTCCCGTGGCCTTCCTCGCTGTAAATCTTGATGTGTCCGTTGGACTGCTTAACGAAGCCGTATACCATGCTCAGGCCAAGGCCCGTACCCTTCCCAACTTCCTTGGTGGTAAAGAAAGGCTCAAAGACCTTTTCCAGGTCGTCGGCGGCAATCCCGGAGCCTGTATCGCTCAGCGCAATCATAACGTAGTGCCCGGCCGTGACCTCGGCATTCATCTCAGCATAGCCTTGATCGAGATAAATATTTTTGGTCTCAAGTGCGAGTTTGCCTCCCGCTGGCATGGCATCGCGCGCGTTCAGCGCCAGGTTCAGTATCCCGGTAGTGAGTTGGCTTGGATCGACCAGGGCTGTCCATGCGTCCTCCGCGAGCATCAGGTCGATTTCCACGTGCTCACCCAACGTTGGACGTAACAATTTCGTTGTTTCCACGATCAATGCGTTGACGTCGACTTCACGCGGTTGCAGCGGCTGCTTTCGAGAAAATGCCAGCAAATGCTTGGTCAGCTCAGCGCCGCGCTCCGCTGCCTCATCGATCATTTTTGCGATGGCTGCGATCTCGGGGCGATCGGCGACGGCGTCGGATAGAATCTCGATTGTCCCCGTGATGACTGTAAGAATATTGTTGAAGTCGTGAGCTATGCCCCCCGTCAATTGGCCTACGGCTTCCATCTTTTGGGCGTGCCGCAGTTGTGCTTCCGCCGCAAGCTTTTCGGTCAGATCGCGCCCAATGAAGAAGTGCCGCCTCACTGGAACCGACCACGTCCCCATCCAGGCGAGCGTCAGGGCATGTCCATCTTTGTGGGTATAACGTATCTCGATGTCACGCATAGGCTGTCCGTATTGTGCAAGCCGCATCCCTTCGTGCGCTCTGTCGAGATCTTCGGGAAGGATGAACCGGACAACGTTGAGCCCGACCATCTCCACGGGCCGATAACCCAGTATGGTCATGGAACTCGGGCTGACCTGAACAAGGTTGCCGGCGGCATCCGTGACCAGAATCAGGTCCTGCGAACTCTCAAAAATGCGCCGCCGTTCTTCGATCTCCTGGTTCAGCGCCTTCCGCGTTCTTTTGCTCTCGCCGATGTCGCGAGCGGTTTTGGATGCTCCTACGATCGTTCCCGTCGCCGATCTAATCGGAGAGATGCCAAGCGAGACCTCAACCTCGTTGCCGTCCTTGTTCAGCCGCAAGGTTTCGTATTGTTCGATCATTTCCCCCCGTGCTATTCGATCGAGGATTTTATTCACTTCTTCGCGCTTGTCAGGCGGTACGATGATATCGTTTCGATTGCCGACCGCTTCTTTCGCATTAAATCCGAACAAGCGTTCGGCGGCCCCATTCCAGCCGGTGATAGTGCCGTCAAGCGCCTTTGTAATGATGGCGTCGTTAGACGATTCTACGACCGCACTAAATAAATGCTCGCGCCCGCTGTGATGCTCCCGTTCGGAGGCAGCCTGCAGGCCTAACACTTGGAGCAAGCGCGACATGTTGGCTTGCAGCGCGACATTGTCGATGAGCAATTCCGCAAGAACGAAACTTGCAGCACAGAGTCCATAGATCCGACCGACATAAAATCCTAGGTCGAACCTGGCCACGTTGACAATCGAGGATAATGCGATGTCGAACAGCCATGCACAAAGCACGACCATAAGCCAGACGTCGAGCACGGAATGTGGACGCCGAAACCAGAGGACCAGCAGGGCTCCAAGGCTGAGAGACCAAACCGCCGACACGACGCCGATCATGGCCGGCGTATAGTGTCCTTCGCTGAGCAGGGTAGGGAGAATGTCGTGCCCGCCGGTCGCGATCCAAAGTACGGCCAACATCGCTGCGCCGACCCCAGTGGCACTAGCCCAGATCGCGCCGCGAACCGATCCTCGGATTTCGGCGCCGCCTTCCCGGTTTTTCAGCAGAGCGTAGCCGAGCACAAGTATAGGAAATCCACCATGCCAGGCCATGTAGAGCCAGACCGTTGTCTGCGGGCCCGAGTTGAAAAGCCCAGTCGGCGTGAACAGGCCTGGAAAGGTTAGGGCGTGAGTGAACGCAGCAAATGCGGTGAACAGATAGCCACTCGCAAGGAGCAAGAGGGCCCGCGATCGCAAGATAGCAAACTGCGAGAAGAGCAGTATCGCGGTGATTAAATCATTGATCGCCAATGCGGATTGATAGCTCGCAACGAACGCTGGGACCCGGGCAAGCGGCACGCCGGCAAATGGTACGGCGCATGCGAAGAAAACCGATGAAATGCCAACAACGATAAGACCGGTCGTACGATCGCGACTAGTGGCCGGCAAGGTAGAGAGAAAGATGTTACGATCGCCAGTTGCCTGCACTGTCGTCCTCCACAATCTGGCATCGGACGCGTCGTGCTGACGCATATCCGCCTCCAACAGCAAGAAAACCGATTCGTTATATTGGACGTTTGGTGGGCTTCAATAATTGATGCGGATCGCGGCAACATCACCCGCATTGATCAAAGCAACCGGGAAACGATCGAGAAATAGTGAATGGCAAAGAGAGCTTCCCGACGGTTCGAGAAAGCCGGTGTTCATGGTGGCTCTGGTCGCAGAAACTCTGCCCCAGGAATTACCGCTCGAGCAGGTAATTGCAGCCTCTCAAATTGAGCCTTGACGGCATCGTAACATTCGCAGGCAATGTTTTCGAGTGCCGGCAGATTGAGTATTTCGACTTGCCCACGACTGTAACGAATGAGATTGTTCCGCTGAAATAGATTGGCGATAAACGACACGCTGTTCCGGCGCGCACCGATCATGTGAGCTGTCATCTCCTGCGTGAGATTGAAGATATCACTCCCGCATAGGTCTCTAATGCGCAATAGCCACCGCGCTAAACGCGCTTCGACCGAATGCGACGCGTTGCATCCGGCAGATTGCTGCGCCTGGACGAACAGGGCTTGCCCATGATGGATCAGGGCGTCCCTCAATCCTAAACTCTGTGCCGCAATGTCCCTAAGCCGGCAAACTTCAATTACCGAGGCTGAGCCGGGCAACAAAACCATCGCATGGGTCAGGGCAATCGGCTTGCCGAGAGCGCTAAACGCGCCGAGGACACTGTCATGTCCAACCATTGCCGCTTCGATCATTTGACCCGCTTCGAGATCAACGACCAGCGAAAAAACGACTGTAAGAGGAAAATAAACGTGCGTTACTGGTTGCCCCAACTTGATCAGCGAAAGCCCTGCAGAAAATTCAGAGGTTTTCAGGTGGGGACGGATTGCCTCGTAGTCTTCCGTGCGCAGTTCTCTGAGAAATCCATTCCTTGAACGGCCGATTGTATCCATCCCGGGCTCCACACGCATAATTCATGGCCTGAAGGCTCGTCTGCCGTTATCATTTCGAAGCGACGCCCCAACTTGACGGGCTGAACTTGGCTGCGTCGAGTTCCCGGCCCGTCGATATCCACCACAGGGATTGCCGCCCCGAGCCTTCGAGTTCAGGGGGTCTTCTGTCCTTGCCACGCTCGCGCTGGGATGAAACGCCTTCGGGCATCCTGAACACTCGGGAAATTCAAAAGCGCAAAAGTCACTGCATGAATCTTTCGGTTCTCCGCCCGGCGATGTTGATGCAAATCGACAGACAAACGGCGATGCTACTGGGTTAGCCAGTGCCATGAAACTTTCGCTGGATCAGACGGGAGCACAACACTCTCAGTCGCCGGTAAATGTCGAGGTCGGGGCGGCGATGGAACCAAAATGCAACGTTCGGTTCCGAACTGTTGGTCAATTTTGAACGGTTGCAGAAAATTAGTAATTGAAGAGATTGATGATCAAACGTCAGCCACCCTAATAGGCTTTGACATGCGACCGCGCGGTATCGGTTCTCGCATTAGGATTAGCCGACGATGACCGATTTTCACGGTGGAGAGCGATCCGTCGTCCATCGAGCGTAAGACCGCTTCTAGACCAAGGCCAGTGATGTCGGAATATTGGGGCACAGAGTATGTGACCCGGGTCAACGGGTAGATACATCTTTCGCGCGGTCGTCGGGGTTTAGGGAGCATGTGTCGATTTCCCGAGACCGCGGGGCTTTCGAAGCTCTGGGTCCTTAGCGTCCTCTTCTGCTAGTAGCCGCAATAAGATTTGGCGGGTGGCATCGTCAGGCGCTTCGGCGAGACGTTTCCTAAAGAGGGCTAGGTTTTCTCTACGGATGAACCTCTCCATAGCTTCGCTCCTCAGGTCGGGCGAGAGCACAACACTCCTCCGTTACCGATGGTCGCCGAGGTCAGACCTCATGCAATCACTATGGAACTATTTATTCCGAACTGTTGGTCAATTTTGATCAGTCACAGTAGATTTGTCTTGCAGGTCGTCGTTATGCCTCAAAGTCGGCTTTTCGTGCAGCACGGCGTTCAACAGAGAGTGGTGGACGTGAATTTTACCGTTGTAGCTGATGAACCCCGATTTTCGAAACTTGTTCATGAAGTGGCTGACGCGGGAGCGGGTTGTTCCGACCATCTCCGCTAGAGTTTCTTGACTGATTTCGACATCGATTGGCTCCGCACCTTCCTCGCCGAAATGGGCGAGGAGCAGCAGAAGTCGTGCGAGCCGCTGCTCACTGGAATTAAACAATTGATCGACCAAATCCGCTTCTATGCGGCTATTGCGATTTATGAGATGCTTCAAAAACTGCTCTGCAAGACGAGGCTTATTCTTTAGCGCGTCACGCATAGCTTGCTTAGAAATTGAAGTTATTGTGCTGTCTCCGAACGATACAGCGGTCGCGACGCGAGTTGAGTCTCCAATGAGGCATCCTTCACCAAAAAACTGGCCAGCTTCCATGATGGCCACGACGGCTTCTTTGCCTTGCTTGGATACAACGGTGAGCTTTACCCGACCCTTCTGGATATAAAAGATCAATTCGGCTGGATTGCCCTGCGAAAAAATAACGTCCTTCTTCTTGTAGCTAACGATAGCTTTTCCTGCGCCCGCTCTCGAGAAGTACGTCTCGAAACCCGAGAGTGGTTGCTTCGATTCCTTCATGAAACCTCAAGCGAACTAAAGTAATCGACTCGCCGATAAGTCCCGGCATTCAAACCAGTGCCGTGTACGCAAGAATAGAAGCGCCACTACCACTCGGTACAGGTATTCAAAAATCCGGCTTGTAATGACTTGCGCGGCCATCCTTGAGGATCGCTTTGTCCGGTTTCCGACGTTAACCTAAGGAAAGCGGCTCTGAAAGCTCCATGCTCAAAAAGCGCCACGGAAACTCAATTTACGACAAAGTGTCCTGACACAATGCAGACTTCCGCTAATGCAAGCCGTAGTTTTGCGTTGGCATACCCAAAATCGACAACTTCGCAGATCGTCAAGCTGCTTGGACAGCGATGAACTGCGCGGCCAAAAAGAAAAAATGGACGGCAGATCGAGTTCTGGACCTATCCAAGAAGCTCGTGTCCGGACTCGCCCTGAGGCTGAGACGTTGAACTGTAGCTGCGACACCAAAGATCATTCATGAGCGCCTCCCCCCGCTGCGGTCGTTTCCTTGGCTACTCGCGCCAAGGCAGGATCACGTTCGGCTAACCGTGGCTTTTCCCCAAGCGCTAAGCGGAGCATTCGGGCCAGGTCTGCCCGACGGTAGGGTTTAGAAAGCAGCAGCACGCCTGGATCAAGCCGACCGCGATGGCTGATCGCATTTTGCGCATAACCTGACGTGAACAGAACTCTGAGCGAGGGTCGACGTCGCGCTACCTCTTCAGCTAGCTGACGACCATTCATCTGCCCCGGCATGATCACGTCTGTGAACAGCAGATCGAAAGCGGCTCCCCCGTGGATGATTTCAAGCGCTTCGGCTGAGCCAGCGGCGATCAGCGTTTTGTAACCGAGCGATTGGAGCTGAGCGATCACAGATGTCCGCACCGAGGCGTTGTCCTCAACGACGAGGATAGTCTCGTTGCCGAGCGCTACTTCCCCATGCAGAGGCTCTGCAGCTTGCTGAGGTGCTAGGGCCGCATTCGGCAGGTAAATCTTGAATCTAGTGCCATATCCTTCTTCGCTATAGATGCGAATATGCCCGCCGGATTGCTTCACAAAGCCATGCACCATGCTCAATCCAAGACCGGTCCCTGCACCGACACCTTTTGTTGTAAAGAATGGCTCGAATACCTTCGCTAAGTACGCTTTTGGAATACCCGTGCCCGTATCACTTACGGCAATAAGCACGTATCGTCCTGGCTCGATTTCGTCGTCGGATTGGATGGTATTCTGCTCGAATACGACATTGTTGGTCTCTATCGTTAGCTTGCCTCCGTCGGGCATCGCATCGCGAGCATTGATGGCGAGATTCACAATAGCTGCGCTGAGCTGGCTCGGATCGACTAGCGCCGAACAAACGTCGTTTGTCAAAATCATATTGACTTCGATCTGCTCCCCCAATGTGGAATGCAAAAGCCTGGCGACTTCCTTCATCAGATCGTTTAAGTCTACCGCCCTTGGCTGCAATGGCTGCTGACGGGAAAATGCAAGCAGTCGTGAGGTCAGCTCGGCTCCGTGATCCGCTGCGTCACTGATTAATTTCACGATATTTGCAAGATCTGGCTGCTCGGCGACGCCCTCAGCCAAAAAATCGATGGTGCCCGTGATGACGGTGAGCATATTGTTGAAGTCGTGAGCAATGCCGCCAGTAAGCTGGCCGACCGATTCCATCTTTTGAGCCTGCTTGAGTTGCTCATCTGCTGCACGCGTTGCCGTAACATCCCGCAAAAATCCATTGATAATGTAGCCTTGATCTCGACGGAGCGCGGTGAGCGAGATTTCTGTCAAGATTTCGGTCCCGTCGCGCCGCAACGAGGGAGACTCGAAGCGCTGACCAGGCACCCCGTTTTCGAAATCTTGCAAGAAGTCAGCTAATCTTTTCTGATTTGCAGATCGACTCTCCTTAGGAATAATCAAGTCGCGAATGTTTTGCCCGATAGCGTTTTTACGCGACCAACCCAACATCTCCTCGGCCTTTGGACTCCAGCGGAGGATTGTGCCTTTCTCATTGAGCTGAACAAAGGCATCAAGCGACGACTCAATAATGGCTTGCGCCATCTGCTCGCTTTGGAGTAACGCCGTCTGCTCCTGTATTCTCGTGGCGTTGTCACGGGCGATTTTGGCCGCGCCGATTATCACCCCTAGGCGAGACTTGACTGGAGATATGCTTAAGGAGACCTCGATGCGCCGCTCATCCTTGGTCATCCGAACAGTGTCGTGATGGCTGATAGTCTCGCCGGTTTTGATTTTGGCAAGAATGTCGCGGACTTCGGAGCGCAGTTCCGGTGGAACGATAATATCAATGCTCTGGCCAACTGCTTCCTGCGATGAAAATCCAAACAACTTTTGCGCCGCGGGATTCCACCCGGTGATGATTCCATCTAGGCGTTTGGTTATTACCGCATCGTCAGATGACTCAACTGCGGCAACGAAGAGCTGCTCGCGCGTTTCCTCGGATATCTGCTCCCTGACAGCGAGCGGTTCGCGCACCTTAAGGGCCTCTTCCACCAACGCGATCAATTCATTCGGGCGGAATGGTTTCGACAGGCATGTTATGTGTGACAAATCAGGGTCGTGTGTAAGGAAGTCGAGCGGAGCTACGCCCGATATCGCTATTATAGGCAAATCCGCCATGCGCTCTCGTAGCAACGCTATAACATTTACGCCGTTCATGGCGCCCTTAAGGAACATATCGACGATAGCCAAATCAAATTTTGACTTTTCGAGTTCCTGCAAGCCGACCGCCCCAGTATCTACCGCGACTACCTCAAGACCCCTGACTCGAAGGATCATCGCGATAGTCGTGAGCACGTTAGGTTCGTCGTCAATGACGAGAACACGGGACAATGCAATACCCTTGCGTTTATTTTCGAATCATCTGATGAAAGTTATCGGAACTATTCAATTCGCTATGCCCGTATGCGTGAGTATGGATCGCTATTCTACGGTCTTGCGCCCCGCGACTAGTACCTCGGCACAGTGATTATGACTGGTGGATTTCGAGCCAATCTAAGATGGGGATGTCCTGCGGAGAAACGAGGATTTCGATGCTTCGGGCGACGCCGGGTTGACGCCGAATCAGGCCA
>Ga0182013_10008652_pt1 | contig 10908 bp, 4 predicted proteins | sample 612S2MmetaG_FD_120487 | JGI IMG/M metagenome (GOLD analysis project Ga0182013, IMG submission 120487) | Permafrost microbial communities from Stordalen Mire, Sweden - 612S2M metaG | ecosystem: Environmental > Terrestrial > Soil > Wetlands > Permafrost | place: Sweden: Stordalen | collected...
GATCTTCGGTTTCGACGCCCTCCGCAATCACTTCCATTTGCAAGCTGTGGCCCATCGATATCATTGCGTCCACAATCGGGTAACTCCGGCTCGATTCGGAAAGCTGGCGCACAAACGACCGGTCAATTTTCAGCGTTGAAACCGGCAGGCGCTGCAGATGGAGCAACGATGAGTAGCCTGTGCCAAAGTCATCGATCGCGAAGCGAACCCCAATCTTTGCCAGGGCGTCTATGCTCGCTGAGATGTCCTCCGAATTCGAAACCACTCGCTCCGTAATCTCAAGTTCAAGCCACGCGGGATCTATTCCGGCATGCTCGATTACTTTCCGCACTTCGTCGGCAAACTCGGGCCGCACCAACTGCAGCGGCGACACATTCACACTCATGCGCAGGGGAGATTTGCGGTGCGCGTTCCACTGCGCGATCTGACGGCATGCCTCCTGCATCACCCACTCCCCTACAGGATGAATCAGCCCGTTCTCCTCCGCGATCGCGATAAATCGCTCCGGACTGACGAAGCCGACTCCAGCGCTCGGCAGTCGCAGCAGCGCCTCCGCACCCCGGATCTGCCTGGTGATGGTGTGCTGAAGTTGATAGTGCAGTTGCAAACCGCCCGCCTGCAACCGTTCCAACGTGGAGCTTGCCATGCTGACGACCTCGGGTACGGGCGTTGAAGTCGAAGTCTCGGGCCCAGCCATCACATAGCGATTTCCGCCGGCCCGCTTGGCCCGGTACATGGCCGCATCCGCGCTCCGCCACAGCTTAGAGCTGTCGCTGCCATGATCGGGAAAGACGGAGACTCCGCAACTCGCCCCGACCAGCACACTCACGCCTTCGACTTCCACCGGCGACGAGAAGATTTGGATCAACGCCTTTGCCACTACTCCGGCCGCGGCTACGCTTTCAACCTCGCCCAGAATGATGGTGAACTCCTCACCGCCGGTACGGGCGACCGTGTCCATACCCCGCAGGCGACGGGTCAGCATGCTGGCGACCTGCTTCAGGCAGCCGTCCCCAATCGCATGCCCATACCAATCGTTCACCTGTTTGAAGCGGTCGAGATCCATGCAAATGACTCCGACCCGGTGGCCGCGCTGCTGCGCCCTTTCGAATGCCTCCCGCATCCGTCGCTTCAGCAGTATCCGATTGGGCAGGTCGGTAAGCGCATCATGATGCGCGAGTCGAATCAACTCCGCCTGGGCAACGCGGCGATCCGTGACGTCCTCCGCGACCACAAACTTACCGCGCCATCCACGGGCCAGAGCATCGTTTGCATACAGCCGCACATAGATCTGCGTCTCATCTTTCCTGACCGTCACCCACTCCCGGTCAGGGTCGATCATGCTGCCGTTCGCGAGAATTTCGGCCAGCTCAGTATCGGGTGACGTTTGAATGTCGCGAGCAGTAAGCGACAAGAAGTCGGCGCGATTGTATCCGTAGAGTCGCAAGGTGCTGTCGTTCGCCGCCAGAAAGCGCAGAGACTTCGATTCATGAATCCACATTGCGAGGGGATTGCCCTCAAACCAGGCTGTCGTGGTCCAAGGGATTTTCGAAATGGTTGGAAACCTGGTCCGGGGAAAACTCTTCGATGGCATGCAAATGGCCCTGGGGTTGACCAGGGTTCAACCTGGCTAATCCGGCACGACGGTTTAAATGAAATTGTGGCGGTCCGATGCTTCAGAAAAAACTGCGAGCTGCGTCTGGATTATGGTCTCCGATGTGATTCCGTTTGAAGCTGCTTCTCCCAGGCACGAATTGCTTCCAGGGCGACTCTACTCTCTGCCGAACAGGCATCCTCGATGCCCTCAAAGACTCCGATACGCCGGCGATACGCAACCTCACCAGCCGAAGAGACCTTGACTTCGTAAAACTTCGTACGAGTAATTGACAAGTCGTGGATGGAGTTTCTGATCGTACGTAGTGTAGTGCTCCACCCAATCTCTCCGCGTTCGCCGATGTACTTGATTCCTTCCACCATGCAACCGGCAAATACGCCTGAGAATTTCGCCAACTGTCGCCATCCCCGGCTTAACTCAAGCGCCATAGAAATCCTTCGCGAGTGCGGAGCTGAACGATCGGAAGCCCAGCGAATACCTGGGAATGGCTCTGCGGGACTGCTTTTGCGAACTTGCCTGCAGACCTAAAGACGAACCTGAGGTCCAGGATGTTTCGCTATTTGAGCAGTCGGCGCGACGCTTGACTGAACAACTCTGGCTGTCTGCTACTGTGCTAGATGAACCCCTGCGCACACCTGTGCCGGGAGCATTTAAGAGGAGACTTCTCAGCATAGCGATCCTCGTGACCGGGGAGTTTGTGGATGATGTTGGCGAGGCGGTCGATCTCCGACGCTTCCGCGTCATGCGAGTTAGATGCTTATAGTTTTTCTTCGCAACGCTCTTGCTGTTGCAGCGAGCACATGCTCAAGTTGGGCTCTGCTCCGAATCGAGCGTATAGATGACTGAATCTTGCGCGTTCCTATCCCGTCCGGCGCTACTGGCTTGCGAGCCCCGAGGGTTCTGGGATATACGTCACGGTACGCCGGTCATGTAACACCGAACAATCCCCAAAAGGTGTTATCAGAGGGCCTGCGGGACCACCATCAATACTCGGACGACACGTCAAAATGAGAGCCGATTCGATTCGGGTCGGCTATTTCGGGACGTATGGCTCGGCCGCAGAGGGTTTCGCCGTCTCTGGGACATAGACCACCTCGCCGTTGCTGAGCCGGTAAGCCGTGCCAAGCCGTTCCCCCTGACCGGTGAGTTGTTGGGCAGTGGCGCGATAGTGTTCGATCTTCTGTCCCTTCTTCTCGATGATCTCCATCTGCGACGTCCCGGGATTTCGGATGACGGTGATGTCTCCGCGGCCCAGCAACTCCGGCATGCGCATGTAGCTCACCATCGCCAGCAACAGCGCGACGGCGAAGGCGATCCATACGTCGAAGAGGTTCAGCAGACCCGCACCAGGGTCCTCGTCCATCTCCTCCCACAAGCGCCGGCGCCGGCTTTTACGCATGAGTCACCACCCGGTGCGACTCAATCGCTGCGGCCAGGGATTCCAGCGTCGTCATGTCGCGCGCATACCAGATGCGTCGCCCGAGCCCCATGCCATACGAGATACCGCTGATGAGCAAACCAATCACTGTCGCGGTGAAGGCGACGATCAGATTGCCTGAGAGTGCCTGCATATTCCCCTGCGCAAGGCCGCTGAGCGCAGGCCCAAGCGGAATCAGCGTACCCATCAGGCCCAGGATCGGCGCGATGCGGGTGATGAATGAGTGCCGGCCCAGCGCGGCCGCGACGTCATTCTCCAGCAGCGAGAGCGCCTGTTCGAGCACCCCCTCGTCGGTGTGGTTGCCCGCGGTGTATGAGAAGAAGCGGCGCGGCAGGCCGGAGGGGGCAGCCTCGAGGTTGATCCACGCTTCGGCTATGGGCCGGTGCTGCCGCAGAGCGATCAGGGCGCGGTCCAGCAACGGCACGATCTTCCTGCGTTCGTACCATTCGCGGACAAAACCGCCGCAGAGGATGAGTGTCCACAACAGCAGGCCGAAGAGGGTGAGAATGACTGGCACCAGAAGCGCGTCCGATATGAGAAGCAGCGTGCGAGTGAGTATGTCGAGCAATGTCAGTCTCCGGTTGTCAGATGGCTCCGCGCCGGCCGGTATATCCGGCCGCGATGAAGATAAGCGCGAGCAAAAGATTTAGCAACAAGGCAATACGATTCACGTGCTGCTGCAGCGAAGACGGCCGGGCGGCCGGGCGCGCAGCGTCTTCCGCTTGGCGCGACAGCATCTGCCCCGTCACCGTCTGCAGACTTGCAGCCGCCGCGGCTGCTGCAGCATGGGCCCGTGCGCCGATCCCGCGGACTGGCGACGTCGCGCCAGCCTTACCAACGCCGGGTGCCGTGCCGGGAGCAACGCCGGCCATCGCCGCGTGCTCGGCGATGTACTGCTTCATGCTGGCATTGTTGGCGGCAAGCTGACCGCCCGATCCACCGTACTTCGCGACGAGGTCCTGCCAGGTCTTCGCGAGCTCGTGCAGCGTAGCCGCGTCGGCGTGCCAAAGACCGCGATGGCTGGCCTCGAGCAGGCGCGCGGCCATGTCCTGCATGGCGTGGGGATTGTCCTTCTCCATCCACGCCCGCGTGCCCAGCTTGTACTTGTCCTTGAAGTAGACTGCGTCGATCTCGCTCCATGTGGCATCGCTGACGCTGTTGTCTCGCGTGACCGCCCAGCCGAAGGTGTTGGTGACGAGCTCAGAGACCTGGCCTGCACCCGCGTAGCCGTGCTGCTCCATGCCTTTCACCCAATTCGGATTCAGGAGCTGGGTACGGAAGTCGGTCTGTAGCACCTCGTCGAAGTCACGCATCCGTGCGCCGTCGGGATCGCGCACATCGGCGATATAGGCCGGAGGCTCCTTGCCGGTTAGCTGCTTGACCGCCATGCTCAGACCGCCCAGATACTCATAGGCGTGGTGATTGGAGAGCTGGCTGGACATGTTTGACTCCCACACGCGGATCAGGGCTTCGGTGCCTTGAATGTTCTGCTCGTAAAGCCCCGGCACCTTTTTGCCCCAGATGCCCTTGGTGTACACGTAGCTCATGTGGTCGATATATACGTCGGTGAGCTCGGAGTTCTTCTGCCAATAGCCGGTATTGGGCACGAGATAAAGGATGTTGGTGCCTGACATGTCCCCGGGCTTGGTGCCGAAGATGCGCGCGAAGGCCATATTCTTTGCGTCTTCCTCGGACGCGCCTGCCTGCTGGAACCTGTGCAGGTTGGCAAGCGTTCCCATGCGCACGTTGTTGTCCGGCTCGTCTGCGGCAGAGGCTAGTCGAACCGCTTTGTCGATCAGCTCCACTCGCGACGGGAAGTTCTCCTTATACATGCCACCCATGGCGATGAAGACGTCGACTCGTGGACGGCCAAGCTGGGCGCGCGGGATCAACTCGACATCGATGGCGAGGTTGTTCCGGTCCCACACCGGCCGCACGCCCATCAGGTAAAGGATCTGAGCCTCCATCACTCCGAAGTCGCGCATCGTGTCCATCCCGTTGAGGTCCATGCCAACCTTCTTAACCGGATGGTTCTTCAGGAAGTCATCGACCAACACAACCGCGGTATCCCACGCCGGCTTGGTGGGAATCTCCTCCGGGTTGAGCGCGTAGAGGTCGCGGCCGGCCGGTACGGATGCGGGATTGCGGATCGGTTCCGGACCGGGGCCCGGGTGAACATATCGCGCATCCAGCGCCCGGAAGAGTCCATCGACCTCGTCGCCGGCCGAGTTCAGGCGCGCGAGCATCTCCCGTGCGAAGTCGAGGTCTTTCTTCAGGTCGGGGGTCAGCGCATGAGCTGGCTGGGCGTTGTCAATGACGCTGGTCTGGATCAGCCTCTCGCCTTCGGCGCGCAGCCGCAATCGTTTCGCCGAATCCGAGACATCGTGCACCGGCGGTGCGAAGAGGAGATCCGCGGCGTCCAAATGCTTGAGAAAGTTTGTTCCCTCGATCGAGACCAGGTAGGGCGCAAGGTACTTCGCCTCGGGTGGCTCGCCCAGGACATGCAGGGTCAACGGCTCCTTGGCCTCGGCGAGCTGCTCTATATAACCGGAGACAGCTTTTATCTGATCGTCGGTGAATGGTTTGTTCGAGCGCGGAAACTTCAGCGTCTCGTCGATGCGCTCCTTGCGCGCGGTCTCCGAGATGCGCGTCCGATAGCGCTGCTTGATCATGCCCGGCTCAAGCGCATTGAATTTGTCGATGTCTTCGTTGATGGAGCGATACTGCTCGGCGAGACCGGCGTTCACCGCCGGCGGCACCATGTGGTCGACGATAACCGCGTAGCTGCGGCGGCGCGCCAGGGTCGCCTCGGCCAGGTTGTCCATGATCCACAGGTCGATGTTCGGCATATTGCCGATGCAGATGTCACTCCAGTCATCGCGGGTCATGCCGGCTTCTTTGCCGGGCAGTAGTTCGAGGGTGCCATGCGTGCCCCAGTGGATGACCGCGTCGGCCTTATACTCCTCCTGCAGCCACCAGTAGAAGGCCAGGTAATTATGCGGCGGAGGAACATCGCGCGAGTGCACCAGCGTGTAGTCCTCGGACTGTCCGCGCACCGGCTGCGGCATCAGCGACACATTGCCGAATTGCAGCCGTGGCAGCACGATGTACTTCTTGCCCTCGCGCTCGACAACCATGAACTTGCCCGGTGGAGGGCCGTACATCGCAATCATCTTCTGCTGGTTTTCGGGGCTCAGCTTCTCGTGGAACCAGCGCTCGTACTCCTCGGCCGGGACCAGGACGGGGTCGCCGTTCTTAACCAGTTCTTCAAGCTTGTCCGGCGTCCACGAACCGACGTTGTGTGCCTTCTCCCGCAATTGGCTTATCAGGTCGGCTGAGTCTTTGGGAATGTTGTCGACGGTATAGCCGCGGCGCTTCATCTCCGGCAGAAACTTCATCAGGCTCGCGGGCCCGTCCAGATACATGCCGGTGGGGCTGCCGCGCATCAGGTCGCTAAGGCCCACGCCCGCGCTGAGATAGACGACGGCAACTTTCTTCTCGGACTCGGGCTTGCTGCGCAGGTTCAACGTGGTGGCGACGCGTCCGGCAAAGCGTTCGATGCCATCCGGCACAGGGTCGTGCATGCGCAGGCCAGGGATGGACGCATGCAGGCCGCCGACGACGATTGGCTCGATCGTTCCCCAGGACTCCTGCAGCGTCATGAAGAGGTTGACGTCGCGGAAGCTGAGTCCCTGCGGATCTGCCTTCCACTCGTCGATGGTATCGGCCAGCATGGAGATTGGGCGGAAGTAGGGAACGTCGAGCTTCTCCAGCCGGTCGCGCGAGTCCCACATGGTGCCGTGCCGGTCCTCGATGATGCCGTCCGGGTGCGTCTCATCCAGCATTGAGGCGATATCGTGCTCGCGATCCCCGAACATCACCACCGGATTGAGGCCGTGCCGTTCCAGGGCATAAACCTGCGCGGCCAGCACCTTGGTGTCATGCGTGATCCAGAAGGACTGCTGGGTGAGGAGGGCGACAACCGGCGCGCCCTCCTTCCAGCGGCCCTGGGAGAGCTTGAATTCCTTGTAGCCGGCGAGCGTGGGGAAGGGGTCATCCTCTCGCGCGGGATCGTAGTAGCCCGAGTCTGGAATATTGATCGGCGGCTGAACTTCTCCCTTCGCGCCGTAGTAGCGAATCATGACGTAGCTCAACAGTCGGTCCACGTTCGTTTCGCCGTTCGCCACCCAGTATTTGGCGATCTCCGGATCGGGCTCCAGCAGCTTTGCGTTCTGCAGATCGGCCTGGCTGGCGCGGGCGTCCAGCGCAAAGATCTTGCGGTTGGGAACAGAGCCAGAGATTGCCGTGAAGAACTTGGTCAGTGCCGCAGACTCGCCTGTCGTCATATTCAGGACGAAATCGATCTGGCACTTTCGGACGTCTTCGCGTCTCGGTCCGGGATCGCCAACGATCTCGTCGGGCCGGGCGAAGATTGGCGTGAAGCCTATCTTGGGTGTTAACTCGGCAAGCATCGGCTGCGACCTGTCCCAGACGCCGATGTATGCGATACAAGAAGAGGACCCCGCAACCCCTGCATTTGGCGCAGGCGCGGCGGAGCCCCCAAGCGGGGATTGGGCGTGCAACAGACCCCCGGCAAACAGGCATAGGCAAAGTGCACGGCGCGCTCGCATTAGAAGCTCCACTTGCTTCCAATGACGGCGCCAAATCCCGGCGCCAGCAGCTCCTGCTGCGAGTACGGCTCGCGATAGGGCTGGTTTAGGACGTTGTTGAGGTCCAGCGTTACGTCCAGACCGCGCTGCTCGCGCTGAAAGAGCTTGGTACCGAAGCGCAGGCAAGCAACCGCGTAGCCGGGGATCTGATAGCCGGGCCGGTACGCAGGATTGGTCGCGCTGGGGGAACCGTAGGCCGGATCCGCGGAGAAGCCGGCGTCGGTCTGGTCCTGCGGGGCAGGCCGGCGCAGCCGATCGAACATCGTCACCGTCGCCTCCGACCAGAACCGCCGCGCCGGGCTGTCCCAACTTACGCCGGCGAGACCATTGGTGGGCGCGATGAAGCGCAGCGGCACATTCATGAATGTGTCCTGCCCGCGCGTCGTGGTGAGATTGCCGATCAGGTTCCATTGACTGTTGATATGCACGGTAGTGGCCATCTCGATGCCGCGCACGTAGCCGGTGTCGCTATTGACGTTCGAATCTGCCGTGACAACGCCGACGCCGGGAATATTGATGGTGCCGGTTGGCTCGGCGACGATCAAATTGCGCAGAGCGTTCACGTAGCCGGTGAGGTTCAGGTTCAGATGGGGTGAAGCCCAGCGGCCGCCAACCTCATACTCGATGCTGTGCTCCGGCTGCACGCCCGGGCTGGGCACTGTCGCCGAGGACGACGAGAAGACGGGGACGCCAGTCGACAGTGCATCGGAGAAGGACGGCGAGCGGAAGCTGCTGGCGATGTTTCCCGTCAGGCTGAAGGAATGGAAGAGCTGATACACCGCTCCCACACTTCCTGTCAGCGGATTCCAGCGCTCGTTCAACGTCAGGTCCGCGACGGTAAAGGGCGCCAGCGCATCGGCTGGAACCGGGTAGGACTGTAGATGGATCGATTCGATGCGCCCACCCAAGGAAACCGCAAGCCTGCGGATCTGCCAGCGGCCGATGACAAACGCATCAAACACGTTATAGGTTCCGGGCGGCACATTACCGTTGGGAACCGAGTACACCGTCGCGCCAGTGGCCTTGGTCGTTGTCAGCAGCAGCTTCTCGGACCAGATGCTCTCGGCGCGGAAGTCGGCACCGTAGGTCAGCGCACCGTTACGGCCAATCGAGGTAGAGTTCTGCCCGCCGCCTCCGAAGACAGCCTGGCTGGAGGGGGCGTGGGTCAGGCTAAAGGTCGTGGCGCTCTCCACATCGGTGTCGCGGGGCGAGCGGAAGTGTTCAAAATAGGAGTAGAGCCTGAGGTCATGGCTCCATTTGTTGGTATCTGTAATCTCGTAAGCCGCCTTCCCGATGCCACGGTCCTCATAGGGAGTGTTGTTGCGCGGTACGCCGCTGGCGTTCAGCTTCGAAGACGTATACGAGACCACATCGTCGCGGTAGCTCTCGATCCAGCTAAGATGGAAGACCTGTTTATCCCTCACCTTGTAAGCCATGTTGATGTAGCCGCCCTCGCTGCTGAGGCCGGTGTCCTTGATGGTCCCGATACCGGGCGCTCCATAGTTGCCGATGTCCTGCCCGGTGACGCCCATTACGAAGTTGAAGCGCGGCAGCCTTCCCCACAGGTCGCCGTAGGTCAGGCGGTCGTTGTTCACCGATCCATAGTGCCCAAAGATCGTAACGCCGAAGTGCTTCGCGCCGAACTCGTCGCTGTGTTTGGTGATCAGATTGATGACTCCGCCCACGGCATCACTGCCGTACTCGACCGCACCGGGGCCGCGTACTACCTCGAGCCGCTCCACGGCGCCCAGCGGGATTTCATTGAAATACCCGTTTGGGCCGGAGAAGGATGCTCCGTTGTTGATGCGCAGGCCGTTCCAGAGGTACAGAACACGATTGCCCATCTGGCCGCGGATGATCGGCGAGCCCTGGTTGGGCACCAGGTTGGCAAAGATCCCCGGCTCCTCGCGCAACAGCGAGGTCGGCGTGGTCGGCTCGCGGCGCTGGAGCATCTCGGTGGATACGACATTCTGCGATTGCGCCTCGCGGCCGGCCTCATCTGCTTCACGAGAGGCTGTAACGGTAATCACTGTGGGAGCTAGCGAGAACGCAGCGGTTAGATCGCCGGTACTGGAGGCCGGAGGCTGACCGTTATCTGGGGTGGTGACCGCAGCCAATTGAGGTTGTTGTGCAGTCTGTGCGCTCAGTGCCAGGGAAAAGCCTGCAAGGCACAACAAGGAATGAGCCCTAGTTAGTCTCATGAAAGTTGCTCCGTTTACTGGCTCTGGAAAAATCTGGAGTTCGTGACCCTAATCACGAACTCCAGGAGCGGTTTGTAGCCAGGTGCCGTGGTGGAAGCATTTCAGGGGCCAAACACGTCTGGATTCTGTGCTTTGAGTCCTGGCGATTGAGCTACCCGCCTTGCGGGGTCTAACTCATTTGTCATCAATTTGTCATTATAGTAATCGAGTTTCGTAATCTGACACCTTGTATTTCGTAATCACCTTTCTGAACGAAGGCCAGGCGTCGGACTGCGCAATTGATTGCATACGATTTGGCGAAATCGTTTCCACTTTCATGAATCGGCAAGAGTTGACACAGTTAGCTGCCTACGGCGCAGACTCAAGGCTGCGGACAGCGACCCGATCCCTGTTCTCGCAGTCATATTTGCTAAATGGCGTAAGAGAGGACAGGAGCGACCGGCGAATGAGGATGCCTATCCGATCTACGTGTGAGGAATGGGCAGCTCGCGCGGCTCCGGGCGTGGTCGAGCCCTGTCGAGGACCCTGGGTGTTGCTGGCGACAATCCTTGCGTCCAGCATGGCGTTCATCGATGGAACCGTCGTCAACGTGGCACTGCCGGCGTTACAGACTGCGCTTCATGCGTCGGGGACGGACCTGCAATGGGTGGTCGAGTCTTACGCGCTTCTACTTGCGTCGCTGCTGCTGTTGGGTGGTTCGCTGGGCGATCTCTATGGCCGTCGCAGAGTCTTTGTGTATGGTGTGCTGCTGTTTGCGATTGGGTCGTCCTGGTGCGGGCTCGCGTCCTCGATCACTTCCCTCATCGTCGCGCGCGGACTGCAAGGGATAGGAGCCGCGTTCCTGGTGCCGGGAAGTCTGGCCATCATCAGCGCCTCGTATCCGGAGGCCGAGCGCGGGCGGGCGATAGGGACATGGTCGGGCTTCACGGCGATCACCGCAGCTACTGGGCCAGTTCTGGGCGGGTGGCTGGTGGAACATGCATC
>Ga0182013_10008655_pt1 | contig 10902 bp, 8 predicted proteins | sample 612S2MmetaG_FD_120487 | JGI IMG/M metagenome (GOLD analysis project Ga0182013, IMG submission 120487) | Permafrost microbial communities from Stordalen Mire, Sweden - 612S2M metaG | ecosystem: Environmental > Terrestrial > Soil > Wetlands > Permafrost | place: Sweden: Stordalen | collected...
CCGAAAAGTGGACGCAGCCACCCAAACCATCACTACCGTCGCTGGCAATGGCACCCAAGGTGCTGCCGATAGTGGACTGGCAACGCAGGCCTCTTTGAATGGCCCGCAGAAGATTGTGCTGGACGGCAAGGGTAACCTCTACGTCGCCGACACGAAGAACAATCTAGTTCGCAAATCGGATGTCAGCAACCCCACGTTGACCTTTGCCACGCCCACTGCCGTCGGATCGACCGACACGACAGATGGCCCGCTGGGAGTGGTCATTTCAAACATCGGCAACGCGCCACTCGCTCTGCCGCCGCCTGCGACCGGGACAAATGCGAGCGTCTCCGCTGGCTTCTCCCTCTATACCGGCGAAAGCGGGGCATGTCCCGTATTGAGTTCATCTTCGTCAGCGGGGACGTTGGCGCAAGGAAGCAGCTGCAATCTCGAGGTGAACTTTACTCCAGTCAGTGTTGGCAGCAACAGCGGTTCGCTTGTGCTGACGGACAACAGTCTGAACGCGACCAGCCCCTATGCCACACAGACGATCACACTAATCGGCACCGGTGCCGGTGCCCTCACCATCGCACCTGTAACGCAGACATTCAGTGCGACTACGGTGGGCAGTACTTCATCTACGGTGACTTCGACGATCAGCAACACTACGTCGAGCGCCATCTATCTCAGCGCGGGCTCGCTTACAGACGCGGCGGATTTCACCCAGAGCGATAACTGTAGCGGCCTTATCGGAAGCGGAAGTACATGCACCGTTACTTTCGCTTTCACGCCGCAGACCACCGGTCCCCTTACCTCGACGTACTCCATCCACGACCTCAATAACCCCAACTCGCCTTTGACCGTGGTGCTCTCAGGAGCAGGCAATCCGGCACCGGTTCCGCAGGCAGTTCTCAGCCCGACGTCGCTCACCTTCAGCACGGTGGTCAATACGGCGGCTTACAACCAGAGCGTTACGCTATCGAATCCTGGCAACGCCCCGCTGAATATCTCCTCGGTTGCAATCGGAGGGGTCAACGCGTCTTCCTTCACCATTGCAAGCAACAACTGCGGCAGCTCACTCGCGGCAGGAGCCACCTGCACCATGACAGTTGGCTTCCCGGTCATCGTGGCAGGGACTTATAACGCAACACTCACCGTCACGGACAATGCGACGCCCAAAACACAAAACGCCACGCTCACTGGCACCGTTACGGGAAGCCTCAGCATTGCACCCGTCACCCAGGCCTTCGGTTCAACGGCGGTCGGCAGCAGTGGATCACCGGCAACTTCCACCATAACCAACAGCACCGGGAAAACCGTCAACCTCAGCGCCGGCTCGCTGACGGACTCCACCGACTTTACACAAAGCGACAACTGCAATGGAAGTGTCGCCAGCGGCAGCGCCTGCACCGTCGCCTTCGCCTTCATGCCGCAGACTACCGGTGCGCTCACCTCCACCTACTCCATACATGATGTTAATAACCCCGGCTCGCTGCTGACCGTCACGCTCTCCGGCACAGGCACTGCCGCGCCCGCTCCCCAGGCAATCCTCAGTCCAACGTCGCTTGCCTTCACCGCACTGACTAACGCGGCGACAGGCAACCAGAACGTCACCCTGTCCAATCCCGGCAACGCAACATTAAACATCTCCTCAGTTGTCATCAGCGGTGTCAACGCCACATCCTTCACCATTGCCTCAAACAACTGCGGCACAGCGCTCGCGGCCGGCGGCAAATGCACCATTGCGATCGGCTTCCCCGCCGCTTCCGCAGGCACTTACAGCGCAACCATCACCGTCACCGATAATGCCGCACCCACAATGCAAACGGTCATTCTATCTGGCACTGTCAACGGCATCGGTCAGGCAACCCTCACGCCGGCCTCCATCGACTTCGGCAACGTAACCCAAGGAACCACCGCAACGTCCCAGACCTTCACCCTGGCCAACGTAGGCACAGCCTCCTATTCCATTACGTCGATTGCTCTGACTGGAGCGAACTCGTCCAGTTTCACAATCGCCGCCAACACTTGCGGCACAGCCGTTGCCCCGGGAAGTACCTGCAGCATCGCGGTCAACTTCGCGCCCTCGGCCACAACACATCAGACCGCTTCTCTAACGGTGATTGATTCCCTTGGCACGCAAACGTCCAGCCTCAGCGGGGTTGGCATTGCACCTCCTCCACCGCCCGACTTCACCCTGACCGCAACACCCGCCGCACAGACCAGCTACCTCGGGCAATCGGTGACCTATCAGCTTGCCGTTGCTCCTCTCGTCGGAACCAACCCATTCAACAGCGTTGTCACCCTCACCGTCTCCGGCCTTCCTGCCGGTGCAACGGCATCCTTCGCCCCGGCTAGCGTCACGCCAGGCGCTGCAACAGCCTCCAGCGTCATGACCGTCACCATCCCCGCTTTGAGCAGCGACAACCGCAACATCCCTGCCAACCGCCATCCCACCGCCCCGCCCATCGCCTTCGCCACGCTGCTTCTCGCGTTTGGGCTCGCAAGAATCAAGCGGGCGCGCAGGCAGCTTTCTTCCGTCCGAATGCTGTTCTTCTTCGTCTTCATCGGCGGGCTGTGCGCAGCCTTCACCGGTTGCTCCGGCACCGGCTTCGCTGTACCGCAGACCACGTCCACTATCACCGTTACCGGCGCCAGCGGCATGCTAACCCACGCCGCCACCGTCACCCTCACCCTGAAGTAAGGAGAATCCACATGACCGCACTGACTCCTCGTCTCTGCTCGTATCGCTTCGGCGCTGGATTGCTCCTGGCTGCAGCAACAATTCCGGCGCTGGTGGCCAACGCCCAGCAATCGCATCCCGTGCAAATTGGAGCTAGTTACACTTACCTGCATACAAATATCCTGCCCGGCTGCAATTGCTTCTCGATGAATGGCGGCGATGCGCAGGCGACCGTCGGACTCAACCGTCAGTTCAAAGCCGTCGCAGAGGCGGGAGCAACGAACCGTGGAGGGATTACGCCGGATGGCTACACGCTCACCCAGGTCAACTATGCTTTTGGCCTGCGCTACTTTCCATTGCCGACCCTGAAGCTTCGGCCCTTTGGTGAAACCCTCTTCGGTGGGGCTCATGCGCTGGGCTCGCTGGCCCCTGGGAACAAGCCATCGGAGGCTCCTCCAACGCCATTGTGCTTCTGGCCGGCGGCGGCGTGGAACTTCGCTTGACACGCGCCCTTGTGTTGCAGCCCGCGCGAATCGACTACGAACTTACCAACTTCCACAACAACCAGCAGAATCGCCAGAACGATGTGCGCCTTTCCGCCGGAGTGCTGCTTCGACTCGGCGGCCGCAGCAAATAGCTCGAACAACTTCTCTCACTCCGAGGTAGACAGTGAAATCCATTTTTCTCGCGCAGCTTCGCGGCTGGCTCTTAGTTATCACCACGCTCTTTGCCCTGCCGCTTGTTGCAAGCACGCAATCCTTGCATGTGGAGAGTCCCGCTCCCATGCGCGCAGGCAACAACCAGGCAGCCGTCGATAGCTTTATTGGATCGCACTACTGGTTCTTCTACGCGGAGCCGGGCAGCTTCCATCTGCGCTTCGGCGGAGGCGACACGCAAGAGGGCTTTACCATCGGGGGTCGCGCTGTTGCCGGGGCAGCCTTTGCCCCAAAGACACCTGGCGCGGTTCTCAAATGGCAAGAATCGGCTTCCGGCACCACCTTCGAAGGCTCAGTCAAGCAGCGAACTCGTGTCATTGTCGAAGTAGACCCGAGCAAGAGTTCCCTGGTTCGCCAGACGACGAATTACGTCCTGACCGCTGGCGGAAATGTGTCTTTTGCTGCCACTGGCGCTGGCTCAGGGCCGGCTCCGATCGTCGGGACCTACGTAGCGAAACTCAACGATTTCGGAGCCGTCAAGTTTCGTCCGGATGGAAGCATCGTTGCCTCCAACGGCGCACATGGCACTTGGACTCTCTTTGATTCAGACAGAGGCATCTATTCGATTGTGCTGGGCGGTTCACGCCTGACCCTCACCCTGGCGCCTGGACGAGGACTCATCGACTCCGGCAATCGTAATCTCTATTTCGAACTGCAGCGATGAAACACGGTTCCCCGAAATCGCGCAGGGCCTGAAATACGATTGCTTGTGTAGCGCGAGTCAGTTCTTCCTGGAGCTTCTCTTTCTTCCGCTCAGAGAGCGCGGGCAATATGTAGTGAGTTCGGTAACTCCGCTCGATCGCCGGGCTTCCGCTCTTGCTGAATTGCAAAGGGATGGTCCCGGACCTCGCTCTGCGCATGTAGCCGGTTTCACTTGGCTTCAGGCCTTTTTCCCGAGCCCAACGCCGGAATATTTCATGGACGAAGAGATTTTGTGGAGATTTCCTTGAATGACTCGCTCCAGGTAACCGACCCGTCCTTTGCGCCCGGAGTCTACGTGCGTGGGCAGCAAGAGTCCCATTCCGCACAACACATCAATGGCGCGCACGTATTGCTGGCGCGACAAAGCGGCTTCCGCAATATGTGCGACCCGCCGTTCCAACGAGACTTTACGACCCGATTGTGACATGGAAATGATGGTCTTCGATGGCGTGGCCAATCCGCAATAGTCAACGACACTGCGCACCTCAAATGACTGATTGCTGCTCCGCGGAATCCGTGCGTCAACGTTTTCACCTGAGAGAATCGGTTCGTCATACCTCCCACAACAGCGGGAATATTCCGTATAGGGGCTAGAACCTAACAACCTCCCCAAAGCTTAGAATCTGGTAGGGAATTGCCATTTTCACTCGATTCAGCGATACTTATGTTGGTTCAAACGGGAAGGAATTCTGCGGCCCAATGTCTTTCCAAGTACCTCATAAGATGTTACTTGTTTCAAGACTTTTGTCGGCATCTCGAGGAGAGGCCGAAGTCGCGCGTTTGGTAGCGGACCGAGCAGAAAGAAGGGGTACTAGCAGGCCTACTAGCAGTATTTCGACCATAGATTTACAGTAAGTTGTTGAAAATAGTGGCGCTATCGTCTAGGGGTTAGGACGTGAGATTCTCAATCTTAAAACACGGGTTCGATTCCCGTTAGCGCTACCAGGACACCTTTCGGAATTCTTCTCCGCACTTCAAATAATTCAGCTGAAATTAAGCTTGAAATTCAGCATGAACTTGCTGGATCCATTCGACTTGCGCGTGGCAAAGGAAGGCGCGCTTGCATCGGCACGGTGGAAGGTGATATCCCAATTGATCATGTTTGGACAGTCTGGTTCTGATGACACTCTGCGACGCCGCACATTCAATCGCCGCCATTTTTTAAAAGCTGCGGGATCGGCCGCGATCCTGCCCGTGGTGCTTCCCGCCTACGCCAAGCAAAGCGCGGGCGCTTCAGCCAATAACCGCATCAACCTGGGCGTGATCGGCATGGGCTGGCAAGGGCCGGGGAATACCAAGTCCTTTTTGGGGCTGGACGATTGCCAGGTTGTGGCGGCATGCGACATCGACGCGAATCATCTGCGAGACGCGGTCAAGATGGTCAACGACACCTACGGGACGTCGGATTGCAAGGGCTATCACGATTATCGTGAGCTGCTTGCGCGGCCGGATATCGATGCGGTGATGATCGCTGTGCCGGATCATTGGCACGAGATTGTGGCGACGGAAGCGGCGCGCCATAAGAAAGACATCTACGCGGAAAAGCCCCTGGCGCACACCATCGCCGAACAGCAATCGATCGTTCGCGCCGTGGAGCAGAACGACATCATCTGGCAGATGGGCTCGTGGCAGCGGTCGGTTCCGACGTTTCATAAAGCCGCTGAGATTGTGCGCAACGGACTCATCGGTACTGTGACCCATGTCGAGGTCGGCCTGCCGGGCGGTAATGCGGATTTTGACGGCGCGCAGAAGGAAGCGCTGGCCAAGCTGGCGGCCCACGGAGTGAATGTCACAAACATGGATCAGGTTCTGCCGGGCTCGAAGGCCTGGGACTTGCTGGCGGTGGATCCTCCGGCGGAGTTGGATTACGAGACGTGGGTGGGACCGTCGAAGATGGAGCCGTACATGCGGGTGCGCTCGCATAAAACCTGGCGGTGGAATTACAACACCGGCGGCGGGCAGCTTCTGGATTGGATTGGGCACCATTGCGACATTGCGCATTGGGGTCTGGGCTTCGATCATGTCGGACCGACCGACGTGGAAGGCGGCGGTGAACTGCCTCCGGCCAACGCGGTTTGGAACACAGCGCCGAAGTACCGGTTCGAATTGAAGTATCCGCAGGGCGTGACAATGACGATTGCCGGTGGCGACCCGGCCATCAAGATGGGCGTTAAGTGGATTGGCACCGAAGGCTGGGTGTGGGTGGACCGTGGCGGATTTGAGACCTCAAATCCAGACTGGAAGCCAGGGAAATACCTCGCCAGGGATCTGCGCAAAGTGAAGCTTTACACCTCTGCCAACCACCAGCAGAATTTTCTGGATTGCATCAGGACACGCGAAGCAACAGTCACGCCGGTTCAAGTTGGACACAACTCGGCGATTCCGGGGCATCTCTGCCTGATTTCGATGAAGACGGGAAGAAAGATCCGCTGGGACGCGCAGGCAGAGAAGATTATTGGCGATGCTGAAGCGAGCAAGCTGATGACGCGCGAATATCGGGCGCCCTATAAAATGAGCTGAGTTCTTCTGTGAGCGCAGCCGGGTTTCGTGGCGCCCACGGTTGCAGCGGATGCGAGATGAAAACCTTTGCATTTGAGCATTCAATTTGTACCAGGGCATCGACCGGGGAGACATGACTGATTCGAGAGAGCGAAAACTGAATTCTGGCCGGAGGGTCAACTGGGACTTTACCTTTGCCTTTTGGGCATTGCGCCTTTGGCTCGGCGTGCGCGCCTTGTTTGTGGGTATCCAGAAGTACGCCGCTTACAAATCCGTGGCGACGCCGCTGATCGATCCTTCGACCGGGCAGCCGGATGCAAGCGGGGTGATGGTCAACGTGAACATCAAGTCGTACGCGCTGGCTAATTATGCGGGGGTTCCTGCCGCGCTGAGAGACAAGTTCGCGCACGAGCCGCTGTTTCCTAAGTTCGCCTTGGTGGCGTTCGACAAGATGCTTGGCCCGGCATTCATTCTGACCGGCATCATGCTGATTATTGGTCTGGGCACGCGCGTTTCGCTGATAGTCCAGGCGCTGATTTATATCGCGCTCACCGTTGGCCTGGTTCTGATTGATCAGAACGACGGTGTGGCTTGGCTGGGCATTCATATCGCTCTTGTGGCAGGGGCTTTTCTGCTGGCGGAACACAACCGATTTGCGGTCTTGAAGAGATGGTAGATCCGGTACTGAGTCGTCGGGAATTTATTGGCGCAACCGCGATTGCGGGCGCCGGGCTTTTATTGAGCGGCTGCAAGTCCGAGTCGGAGCAAGCAGCGGCGCCTGTCCATAAATCATCGCTGAATACAATCAACATTGCGCTCATCGGTTATGGAGAAGAAGGCAAGGTGCTGCTCGAATCCCTGATGAACATTGAGGGCGTGAAGCTGGTGGCGCTGTGCGATATATGGGATTACCACCTGAACGAGGGCGCACGCTATCTGCAGAAAATGGGCAACGAGGTTCGCGCGTACGAGAATTATGAGGATCTGCTGGCGAAGGAAAAGGACCTGCAGGCGGTGGTGATTGCCACGCCGGACTTTTGCCATGCGCCGATGACCAACACCTGCCTGAAGGCGGGGTTGCATGTGTATTGCGAAAAGATGATGAGCAACACGATTGACGGAGCGCGTTCGATGGTGAAGACCATGCGCGAGACCGGAAAGCTGTTGCAGATTGGTCATCAGCGGCGCAGCAATCCGCGCTACCTCTTCACGCTGAATCGGTTGTTGCACGAGGCGCAGTTCTGCGGGCGGTTGACAGCGGCGCAGGCGCAATGGAATCGGGCGGTGAAGGAAGACTTTGGCTGGCCCAAGAAATACGAGATGCCCGCTGGAACACTGGCCAAATACGGCTACAAGGACATGCACCAGTTCCGCAACTGGCGCTGGTACAAGGGACTCGGTGGTGGGCCATTGTCGGATCTGGGCGCGCATCAGATCGACATTTTCAACTGGTGGATGGGGACGACGCCGAAGTCGGTGATTGCCAGCGGCGGACTCGATTACTACAAGAACCATGATTGGTATGACAACGCGTTTGTGATCTACGAGTATCAGATGCCCCAAGGCGTGGCACGGGCTTCCTACCAGGTGCAGACAACCACCAGCGCAGGCGGCGGCTACTTTGAGATGTTCATGGGCGACGATGGAACGATCAAGATGTCAGAAGATCCATCTCTATGCGCCATCTATCGCGAGGCGCGAGCCACTTCCGTTTCATGGGACGACCTGGCACAGAAGGGCTACGTCCGCGAGAAGGCGGCTTTAGGCGACGACGCCGCTAAAGTGGATGTGCGCGAAACAGCGCAACTGGCGGAGTACGAGATTCCCGTGTTCTTCAATAAGCCGCCGCATCAGCCGCACCTGGAGAATTTTTTCAACACGATCCGCGGCACGGCAAAACTGAATTGCCCCGGCGATGAAGCGTTCAGCAGCGAGTATGTGATCCATAAGGCGAACGATGCCGTTGCCGCGCAGACGAGACTTGCCATTACCGCCGAAGAAGTGAGAGCTTGAAACAATGATGAATCCCCGATCAATGAAATCTGCTGTTCTGACTGTACTGCTGGTGGCAACAGCCGCGCTTGCGCAGGACAAAGTTGTATTGAAGACCCAATTGCCGGCACCCCTTTTTGTTGGGACGCCGGCGCCCTTGAATGTTCCGAATCTTGAGCCACCGACTAAAGGCAAGCGCCCCGATTTTTATGTTCCTGCCGGGACGATCAACCTGGCCAAAAACAAGAAGGTCACAGCCAGTGACAACAATCCCGATGTTGGAACGCTGGACATGATTGACGATGGCGACAAGGACGGGAACGAAGGCTCGTGGGTGGAACTGGGGCCGGGCAAACAATGGGTGCAGATTGACCTGGCGAGGGACGCGAATATCTATGCGGCTCTGATCTGGCATTTCCATTCCCAGGCGCGCGTGTATCGCGATGTTGTGGTGCAGGTGTCGGATGATCCCACGTTCAAGTCCGGTGTGACGACGATCTTCAACAGTGACTTCCACAACGACCTCGGCCTTGGCGCGGGTAAGGATTTGAGTTACATCGAAACCTACCAGGGAAAGCTAATTGACGCCAAAGGCGTGAAGGGGCGTTATGTCCGCTTGTATAGCAACGGAAACACGTCCAACAAATTGAACCACTACATCGAGGTCGAAGTGTGGGGCAAACCGGCAGCCTGAAACCGCTGACTGGCCGCGCCGATGTTCGAGAGCGGCAACCGGTGTGGATTCGCTGGACAGTGTTTGTCGTTGTCGCGCTTCTGGGACTGGCGGTTCGCCTGCCGCAACTGGGCGCGCGGCCCATGCACACAGATGAAGCCGTCAATGCATACATCGTGGGCCAATTGCTGGCCGGACAAGCTTTCACTTACGATGCCAAGGACCGCCATGGTCCGGCGCTAGCCGCATTGGCGCTTCCGCTGGCGCGCATGCACGGTGCGAAGACGTTTCCCGAACTGACGGAATCCGAGTTGCGTTTGACCGCGGTGGTGGCGGGAACGTTCATGATTCTGCTTTTTGGCGCGGGTGTGGACATGTTTGGCTTTGCGCCGTGCGTGATTGGCGCGCTGCTGTTTGCTTTTGCTCCGTTGCCTGTTTACTACGATCGCTATTTCATTCATGAGTCGTTGTTTGCAGTCGCCACGTTTGGTTTACTTCTGGCAGGTTGGCGCGCATGTATCAAACGCTCTGCCATGCTGGCTGCTATCGCTGGGGCCTGCGCCGCGTTGATGCTGGCTTGCAAGGAGACGGCTGTTCTCCACTTCTTTGCGCTGGCTGCTGCCGGGCTCGTTTTCTGGCTGTGGAATCGGCGCGGGGAGCGACATGGTGGGGTGTTGCGGCTGGGGATGGTGCTGACGGCGGCTGCGGTTTTCCTGCTAGTGAGCTTGATGCTGTTTACCTGGTTTGGGAGTAACTGGAGTGCGATTGCCGGGTTGATGCACGCGGGACCGAGTATGCTGGCGCGGGCGGGCGGGGAAGGACATGAGAAGCCGTTCTGGTATTTTGGCAAGCTTCTAATCGGTGGATGGTCAGGCGGATTGATCTCCGCGCTGGCCTGCATCGGGTTGTTCCTGACAGTGAGAAAGCGCGACGCGGGCCCGTATGGATTTCTGGGGTGGTACGCGGTGTTTGTTGCCGTGATTTATAGCGTGATTCCGTACAAGACGCCGTGGCTGGCGCTGAATCTCTGGCTGCCCATGGCGTTGTTCGCCGGCATAACAATGACGCGGCTGTGGAATATTCCGGGACGGTATCCCGCGCTTCAAGTACCCATGCGAGCCCTTTGTGTTCTGTTGGGGACAGTGGCCGCGGTATTGATAGCACACGATACGCGGGAGCGCGTCTTTGTGCATCCCGCAGATGAGAACAATCCATACGCGTATGCCCACACGGGGGAGGATTTGCTTGGATTGTCTGGGGAGATTGCAGAGGTTGCGCGGCAGGACGGACTCGCATCGCCGCGCATCGCCGTGATTGCCTCCGATCCATGGCCTTTGCCGTGGTATCTGCGGCACTTTTCCCAGGTTGGATTCTGGCAGCCGGGACAGCAGGTGGGGCCCGCAGATTTTTACATCACATCGACAGAGGCGGCGGACCAATACAGCGATCAATTGAAAGATTTTCAGCCGGAGTTTTTTGGAGTCCGGCCGGGAGTGCTGATTCTTCTGTGGGAGCCCGCACGGAAATGAAATCGAATGGCTGACATTCACCAGTTCAACCATCGCGCCATGGCGACTTACTTCGAGGTGCGCATCGCCGACGAAGAGAGAGACTATGCCGCGCAGGCTGCGCAGGCCGCGCTCGATCTTGTGGATAAG
>Ga0182013_10008659_pt1 | contig 10901 bp, 8 predicted proteins | sample 612S2MmetaG_FD_120487 | JGI IMG/M metagenome (GOLD analysis project Ga0182013, IMG submission 120487) | Permafrost microbial communities from Stordalen Mire, Sweden - 612S2M metaG | ecosystem: Environmental > Terrestrial > Soil > Wetlands > Permafrost | place: Sweden: Stordalen | collected...
GGGGCCGGCGATCGGGTGGAGGCGATCGACCTAGGGTGGACCCGCCGTCGGCATCCCGCCGGAGGCCACCGGGCCGGAGGGCACACGTGGAGCTGGTCATCGTCCGCCACGGGGAGACCGAGTGGACCATCACCGGGCGCTTCACCGGCACCACCGAGGTCCCGCTCACCGCCGACGGGCGACGCCAGGTCGTCTCGCTCCACCAGATCCTGAGCGGGGTGCTGAAGGGGAGGAGTCCGGTGGTCCTCTCGAGCCCGCGGGTGCGGGCCCGGGAGACGGCGGGGCTGGCGCTGCCGGATTCGCACGCCCTCGTCGATCCCCTGCTCGCCGAGTTCGACTACGGGACGTATGAGGGGCTGACCCCGACCGAGGTGGTGGACAGGCGCCCGGGATGGAACATCTGGCGGGACGGCTGCCCGGAAGGCGAGTCGGTCGAGGAGGTCGGGGTCCGGGCCCGACAGTTCCTCGAGTCGACGGTGGCCCACGCCCCGGGGCCGGTCGTGGTGGTGACCCACGGGCACTTCTCCCGGATCCTCGCCGCCACCGCGCTCGGGCTCGCACCGGCCCAGGGACGTCTGTTGGCCAGCGCCACGGCCTCGGTCTCCCTGGTGGAGGACCACCACGGCGAGCGTTGCATCGGGCTCTGGAACGTGTCGGCGGACCTCGGGGACGACCCCGGCGCCCAGGGGGAGCCGACACCGTGAGCCCGGCGTGCAGGGTTAGGAGGCCAGCAGTCCCCGTACGTGACGGGCGATCTCGATGTCCTCGCGGGCCTCGACGACGAGTACCGCGGGGGCGGCGTCGACCGGCGATGCGACACCGTCGCCGTTCTGGGCCACGTCGCCCAGGGCCGAGTTCCTCGGCCCGTCGAGTCGGAGGTCGAGGTAGCCGAGACGGGCACAGGTGTCGGCGCGCAGCCGCGACGACGCTTCGCCGGCCCCACCGGTGAACACCAGGGCGTCGACGCCCTCCATGGCGGCGACCATGGCCGCCACGTGGGTCTGGATCCGGTAGACGTAGACCTCGTAGGCGAGGCGGGCGTCCTGGTCCCCCTGGTCGGCGGCACTGATCACCCGCCGGAGATCCCCCGAGGTGCCCGACAGTCCGAGGAGCCCCGACTCGCTCTCGAGTGTCGTCTCGACCTCGGCCGCCGTCAGTCCGTGGAGTCGTTGCACCCACAGGACGAGTCCCGGATCGACACTTCCCGAGCGGGTCGCCATGACCAGGCCCTCCATCGGGGTGAACCCCATGGTGGTGTCGACCGACCGCCCGAAAGACACCGCCGCCAGTGAGGCGCCTCCGCCGAGGTGGGCCGTGACCAGCCGGAGGTCGTGCCGGGGCCGGCCGAGCAGATCGCTCGCCCGACGGCTCGCCCACTCGTGGCTGAGGCCGTGGAAGCCGAACCGACGGATCCCCCACTCCTCCCGCCAGGTCCGGGGGAGGGCGTAGGTGCCGGCCTTCGCCGGCATGTCGATGTGGAAGCTCGTGTCGAAGCAGGCCACCTGGGGCAGCTCGGGTCGGAGCGTCTGGAGGGTCCGTACCGCCGCCAGACAGGGGGGGTTGTGCAGGGGGGCCAGGTCGACCAGGGCCTGGAGGGTCTCGTCGATGGCCTCGTCCAGCACGATGGGGCGGGTGAACGCCGAACCACCGTGGACGACACGGTGCCCGGCCGCATCGATTGCCGGCCCGTGATCGAGGAAGTCGGCGAGGACCGGGCCGAACCCGTCCGGGTCCACCCGGGGGAGGTCCCTGCCCGCCAGCACCGTCTCGGTCCCGTCGAGCACACGGAGCTTGAGACTGCTCGACCCGGCGTTGACGACGAGGATGTTCACGGGTCCACTGTGCCAGAGCCCTGGTGGCCGGCACGCCCCCGGCGATGCACCGTGCCTGCGACCCACGGTGTCCGCCTTCGGGACCCGGACCGGGAGGGCTAGGATCGGTGGTGAACCGACCTTCGGAAGTGAGGGTCCTGCAGGGTGGCCATGTGCCGCCCTCGGACGTACCTGTGGAGGCCGAGACACCGTGTCGAATTCCCGAGCACCCGACGACGCGCCCGTGAGTTGGCGCCGGCACGGTCCCGGATGATCGGTAGGACCTTTGAGGCGATCGCCCTGCGTTGGGAAGGGGTCACGGCCCCCGATCCCCCGGCGGATGCCTCCGGTCTGCGGGCGCGCCTCGAGGCACTGAGCGCCGCGGGGGTGCACGTGGTGCTGGTGAGTGACGGACGACCCGAGGAGACCGACCGCCGACTCGAGGCCAGTCCGGAGGGCCCGGGCACCCTCCATCTGTGCGCCGCGCGGGGCACGGCCCTGCTGGAGGTGACCAGCCACGGCACCCGGCCCCGGTACGACCCCACGCCGCCCGTCGCCGACGCCAGAGGGGGAACCGGGCCACCGGCCACACCGCGTCCGACCGGGGGGCCACCGGAGGGGACGGCCGGCGCGCTGGAACGTGTCGCCGCGTTCCTCGGCGACCGCGGCATCGCCGGTGAATTGACCTTGATCGTCAACGGCGCCTCCGGATCGGGCGCCTCAACCGACTACCCCGGGGACCCGCCCCTGGTCGACGCCTTCCCCCGGGCCGTGGTCGTCTCGGTGGGTGCCACTCCGGACGTCCTCACCCACGGGGTGGTCCGCCCCGTGGGTGGCTCGGACCAGGTCATCTCCCTCCTCGACGAGCAACTCACCCGGCGCACCGAGCACCGCGTGCCGCAGATCGACGGGGATCCGGCGTGGACCCTCCGGCTCCCCGAGGATCGGGGCCGGGAGCGGGTGACCGAGGCGCTGGCCGCACTGGGCAACGGCAGCGCAGGCACACGGGGCTCATGGGAGGAGGCGGGCGCCGCAGCGACCCCGCTGTTCGTGGTGGACGGGGTCTACACGGCAGACAGTCACCGGCTGCCCGGTCCGGTGTGGACCGGGTTCGACCGCACCGACCCGGCACCGGCCGGCCGGGGGGCACGGCTGCTCGACCTGCGGGGCGGGACGCTGTACCGGTGCGGGGACGGAGACCGGACCCTCCGGTCGCTGCGATTCGTCTCCCTGGCCACCCCGCAGGTCATGGCCCTGCGTGCCGAGGGTCCCGAGACGCTCCTCCATCCGGGTGACCCGTTGCGCCCCCCGTCGGGGGACGCAGGGTTCGAGTCCGGACGGCGGGGTGACCGGTGCGGAGCCACGACCGGAGATGAGGCAGCGGGGATCGCCGTGGCGGCCCGGGACCGGGTCGTCACCTCGGACGGTCGCCGAACCGTCGAACGACTCGCCGCCTGGACGGCCGGTCGATCCTGTCCGGCCGGACTGGGCGACGCCGACCGGCGACTGGCCGAGGCGGAGGCACGGGGCTTCGACACCTCGCTCGCCGACCACCGCCAGGCGTGGGCGGGTCGGTGGGCCGATGCCGAGGTGACCATCGACGGGGACCCCGACGCCGAGCTGGCCGCCCGGTTCGCCGTGTTCCACCTGCTGTCGGCGGCATCGGAGCACGGCGAGGCCGCCGTCGGCGCCCGGGGGCTGACCGGGACGGGCTACGCCGGGCACGTGTTCTGGGATGCGGACGTCTTCGTCCTGCCCGCCCTGGCCGCGCTGTGCCCGCCCGCGGCCCGGGCGATGATCGAGTACCGCCTCCGGCGGCTGCCCGCCGCCCGCGCCGCGGCGCTCGCCCTTGGGCGGGACGGTGCCCGGTTCCCCTGGGAGTCGGCCGGCGACGGCACCGACGTCACCCCGCGCCGGGCCAGAGGTGCCGACGGCTCGTCCGTCGCCATCGAGACGGGTCCGCACGAGGAGCACATCGTGGCCGACGTGGCCTGGGCGGCGTCCCACTACGCCTCCTGGACCGGCGATGCCGCGTTCCTCGTGGGAGCGGGGCGCCCGCTGCTCGTGGACACGGCCCGCTACTGGGCGAGCCGAATCGAGACCGACGACGACGGGAGCGGTCACATCCGCGGCGTCATCGGGCCCGACGAGTACCACGAGGGCGTCGACGACAACGCCTACACCAACATCATGGCCCGATGGAATCTGCGTCGGGGAGCCACCCTCCTGGCTGCTCTCGGCGACTCGGACGGGGCGTCGGTGTGGCGGGACCTGGCGGGCTCACTGGTCGACGGATGGGACCCGCGCGTGCGGCTCTACCAGCAGTTCCACGGCTACTTCGACCTGGAGCCGCTTCTCATGTCCGAGGTCGGTGCTCCACCCATCGCCGTCGACATGCTGCTCGGCGCGGCGCGGGTGTCCAGCTCCCAACTCATCAAGCAGGCGGACGTGCTCATGGCCCACCACCTCGTCCCGGACCAGTTGGAGCCGGGCTCCCTCCGGCCCTGCCTGGACTTCTACGAGCCGCGGACGGCCCACGGCAGCTCGCTCTCCCCGGCCATCTCCGCGTCGCTGCTGGCCCGGGCGGGCGAACCGGAGCGGGCCCTGGCGCTGTTCCGGCTGGCGGCCCGGCTCGACCTCGACGACACGACCGGGACCACCGCCGACGGTCTGCACCTCGCCACGATGGGCGGGGTGTGGCAGGCCCTGGCGTTCGGGTTCCTCGGCCTGGCCGCCCAGGGGGGCACGCTCGCCGTCCGGCCGCACCTCCCCTCCGCCTGGACGTCACTGGCGCTCCGACTGCACTTCGGTGGTCAGCCGATCGGCGTGCGGGCCGGGACCGACCACGTGACCGTCACCTGTGTGGCCCCCCTGCCCGTCGACGTCGACGGGCGGGGCCGCACCTGGTGTGGGCCCGGCACCACCTCGATCGCCCTGACCGGCCCCCGTGGCCCCGGGGAAAGCCGTTGAACCGGGTCCTGGCCGCCCTCGACACGGGGGGCTCCGCCCGGGTGGTCCTCGACACGGCCCGGCGCGTCGGCCGGCTGACCGACACCGGGGTGGTGGCGGTGCACGTCCGGAGGGACCCCGCCGACGCGGTCGACGGCTTCGAGTCGATGGCCGACGGGGCGGGCGTCGCCCTCCGCATCCTCGACGGCGACCCGGGGCCGGCCCTGGTCGACGCACTCCTCGGGCCGGAGGTGATCGCCGCCGTCATCGGGGGGTGCGCCCAGCCGCGGCGTGCCGATCCCGGTGCCTGGCGGGTGGCCCGCTCCATCCTCGAACAGACCGACACGCCGGTCGTCGTGGTGCCGTCCGGCACCGGGCCGGTCGGGGAGATCCACCGGCTCCTCCTGCCGCTCGAAGGCTCCGAGGCGTCGTCACGGTGCGTACTCGAACGGCTGGTCCCCCTGGTCTCCCCCGAGGTCGACCTCGAGGTGCTCCACGTGTTCACCGCCGACACCGTCCCGGCCATGCTGGACCAGCCCACGTACGATCTGGACACCCTCGGACGGGAGTTCCTCGGCCGGCACTTCCCTGGTGCGACCACCATCGAGTTCCGGGGCGGTGGAATCGTCGAGCAGGTCGCGCGGGTCTCCGTCGACCGCCACATCGACCTGATCGTGCTCAGCTGGTCACGGTGCCTCTCCCCCCGGCACGCGCGGGTGATCCGGGGGGTGCTGGAGGGCTCGTCCCTGCCCGTCCTGCTCCTGCCGGTCCTCCCGCCGCTCGGCCCGTCGGCCGACGCGGCAGACGTCCGCGGCACGACCGCTCCGGTGACCGCGTGAGCGGCGGGTCGGGGCTCGGGCTGCCCGACGGCATGACCGCCTGTCTGTTCGACGTCGACGGGGTACTCACCGAGACGGCCACGGTCCATGCCGCGGCGTGGAAGGAGATGTTCGACGCGTTCCTGCGGGCCCGTGCGGACCACGACGGTGCGCCGTTCGTCGCCTTCGACGAGGTCGCCGACTACGACCGATTCGTCGACGGTCTGCCGCGGGCGGACGGGACACGTTCGTTCCTCGGGTCCCGGGGCATCCACCTGCCGGAGGGTGCACCCGGCGACATGGCGGGGATGGCGACCGTCCAGGGACTGGGCCGGGCCAAGAACGACATCGTGCTGCGCCGGATCCGCACCGACGGGGTCACGGCGTATCCCGGGTCGGTCCGCTTCGTGAAGGCGGTCCTCGCCGCCGGCCTGCGCCGGGCCGTGGTGTCGTCGAGTGCGAACTGCGCGGCCGTCCTCGATGCCGCCGGCATCGCCGGGTTGTTCGACGTCCGGGTGGACGGCACGACGGTCGAGCGGGACCACCTGGCGGGAAAGCCGTCCCCGGACACCTTCCTGGCCGCGGCCGACGCCCTCGGGGTGGCCCCCGCCCGGGCCGTGGTCTTCGAGGACGCCCTGTCCGGGGTGGAGGCGGGGAGAGCGGGACGGTTCGGCTACGTGGTCGGCGTCGACCGGGTCGGCCAGGCCGAGGCCCTGCGGGCCCACGGTGCCGATGTCGTCGTGGGCGACCTGGCCGACCTGTTGGAACCGCCGTGACCCGGGATGCGGCCTACCCGGTCGAGCCGTGGTGCCTGCGGGAGACCGGCCTCGACCTCGACGTGCTCGCCCGGAGCGAGTCGCTGTTCGCGCTGGCCAACGGGCACATCGGCTGGCGGGGCAATCTCGACGAGGGCGAGCCGTACGGTCTCCCGGGGACCTACCTGAACGGCGTCTACGAGACCCGGCCGCTCCCCTACGCCGAGGCCGGCTACGGCTTTCCCGTGGCCGGGGAGACGGTGATCAACCTCACCAACGGGAAGCTGATCCGCCTCCTCGTGGACGACGAGGCCCTCGACATCCGCTCCGGTCAGCTGCGGTCCCACGAGCGGCGGCTGGACTTCCGGTCCGGGCTCCTCGAGCGCACCACCGACTGGATCTCCCCGAGCGGTCACGGCGTCGGGGTGCGGTCGACGCGCCTCGTGTCGCTGGTGCAGCGGTCGGTGGCGGCCATCGCCTACGAGGTCACACCGCTCGACGCCCCGGTGCGGGTGGTGATCCAGTCCGAGCTCGTGGCCAATGAGCCGCTCCCCCGGGAGGGTGGCGACCCCCGGGTGGCCGCCGTCCTCGAGGAGCCCCTGCGTCCGGAGTCCCACGCCACCAGTGCGACCGGCGCTTCGCTGGCGCACTCGACCCGGACCAGCGCCCTCCACCTGGCGGCGGCGATGGACCACAGGATCGACGGCCCGGACTCGATGCGGGTGACGACGGAGAGCTTCGACGACATCGGCCGGGTGACCGTCACCGCCACGCTCCAGCCCGGCGAGTGGCTCCGGATCGTGAAGTTCGTCGCCTACGGCTGGTCGGGGGAGCGCTCGGAGTCGGCCGTGCGGGACCAGGCGGCCGCCGCCCTCGCCGCCGCCACCCAGATGGGCTGGGACGGACTGGTGTCCGAGCAGCGTGCCCGCCTCGACGAGTTCTGGGAGCGGTCCGATGTCGAGGTCGACGGTGACCCCGAGATCCAGCAGGCCGTGCGGTTCTCGCTCTTCCACCTCCTCCAGGCCGGGGCGTGCCTCGAGGGGAGCGCCATTGCCGCCAAAGGCCTGACCGGTCCGGGCTACGACGGCCACACCTTCTGGGACACCGAGACCTTCGTCCTGGCCGTCCTGACCTACACCGCCCCCCTGACGGTCGCCCACGCCCTCCGCTGGCGCCACAGCACCCTCCCGATGGCCCGGGCGCGTGCCACCCAGCTGGGGCTGGAGGGTGCCGTGTTCCCCTGGCGGACGATCACCGGAGCGGAGTGCTCGGGCTACTGGCCGGCGGGGACGGCGGCGTTCCACATCGGGGCCGACATCGCCGCCGCCGTGGTGCGCTACGTGGAGGTGACCGGGGACCGGGAGTTCGAGGGGTCCGAGGGCCTCGAGCTGCTGGTGGAGACGGCGCGGATGTGGCGCTCGCTCGGCCACCACGACACCCACGGCTCGTTCCGGATCGACGGGGTCACCGGCCCCGACGAGTACTCGGCGGTGGCCGACAACAACGTCTACACGAACCTGATGGCCCAGCAGAACCTTGTCTGTGCGGCCGACCTCGCCCAGCGGTACCCGGGTGCGGCACAGCGGCTCGGCGTCGACGGCGAGGAGACGGCGGCCTGGCGGGCCGCCGCGGGGGCGATGCTCGTCCCCTTCGACGACTTCCTGGGGATCCATCCCCAGTCGGAGGGCTTCACCAGCCACGACGTCTGGGACTTCGAGGCGACCACCCCCGACCGCTACCCGCTGCTCCTGCACGTCCCCTACTTCGACCTCTACCGCAAACAGGTGGTGAAGCAAGCCGACCTCGTGCTGGCCATGCACCTCCGCGGCGACGCCTTCACGGCGGAGGAGAAAGCCCGGAACTTCGCCTACTACGAGGCACTGACCGTCCGCGACTCCTCACTGTCGGCGGCGACCCAGGCGGTACTTGCCGCCGAGGTCGGCCACCTCGGCCTCGCCCTCGACTATCTGGCCGAAACCGCGCTCATGGACTTGGACGATCTCGAGCACAACACCCGCGACGGCCTGCACCTGGCCGCGCTGGCGGGGACCTGGATCGCGCTGGTCGCCGGGCTGGGTGGGCTGCGTGAGCGGAACGGTACCCTCCGGTTCGCCCCCCGGCTCCCGGAGGGGATCACCCGCCTGGCCGTGTCGCTCTCGGTCCAGCAGCGACGACTCCGCGTCGTGGTGACGCCGGAGCACACCGACTACGAACTCCGGGAGGGCGTTCCGCTGGAGATCGTCCACGACGGCGAGGAGGTCAGACTGTCCACCGCCGGGGTGGTCCGTCGCCCCACCGGGAGGACGGCGCCGTCGGAGGCACCCATCCAACCACACGGTCGGGAGCCGACACGGGCGCGGGGCGGTCGATGACGGGATCGGCGACCTCGGCCGGAGAGCCGACGGTCCCGTAGGTCCACGGCCGGGTCAGCCGCCCGCCGCGGTGCCGGTGTCGGGACGCTCCCCGTTCGCCACCAGGTCGAGGGCGACCTCCCGGAGCTTCACGTTGAGATGCTGGGACGCCCGGACCAGCACGTGGAAGGCCTGCTCGGCGGTGATCCGCTCGCGCTCCATCAGGATGCCCTGGGCCTGGCCGATGAGCTCCCGAGTGACGAGGGCGGCCTGGAGATTCTCCGCACGACGCTCCTCGTGCTCGTGGCCGCGGGCGATGGCCAGGGCGAAGCCCGCCATGGACGCGAGCAGGAGCCCCCGCGCCCGGTCCATGACGCCGAAGGCGTCGGGGAGCCGCGAGTAGAGGTTCAGGACGCCGACCGTGGCGTCGCTGGCCAGAGGGAGGGCGAGGGCGCTCCGGATCCCGAGGGCCGCCGCCGTGGGGCCGAAGAGGGGCCAGCGGAGGTCCTGACCGAGCTCTCCGGAGTAGAAGGGGGCGAGGTGTTCGATGGCATCGAGGCCGGGGCCCTGGTGGCTCGCCAGTTGCCCCGCGTCGGTCCCGGCGGCAGTGGGGTCGGAGCTGGCGCCGGACACGAGGTCCCCGTCGTCGATGAGGATGACACTGGCGGACTCACCGGGCTCCACGGTGGCGATGGCGAGCGCCAGGGCCCGACCGAGGGTGTCGTCGACGCTGCTCGAGCGCAGCAGGTCGTGGGCCACATCGGTGAACTCGACCGTCGTGTCCAGCGTCGCGTGCTCGGCGGCGCTGGCGTCTCGTGCCGTGGCCTCCACAGTGCCTCACTCTGTCGTCCCTCAGGTCATAGTGACACGGATCGAACGGGACGGGCCGATCCACGACAGGAGTGGACGGCTCAGCGACCGGGCCGGCCACGGTCGGACCCGGTCACCGTCCCGCCGTCACCTGGTCGGTACCCGGTAGCTGCGCGAGCAGCGCCCGGGCCGTCGGCGCCGACGATGCCGGATTCTGTCCGGTGATCAGCGTGCCGTCGACCACGACGTAGGGGTCGAAGTCCACCGGCCCCTTCGAGTAGTTGGCCCCGGCGGCCACCAGCAGGTCCTCCAGGAGCTCGGGGACCACATCGGTCAGTCCCACCGCCGCCTCCTCGGTGTCCGAGAAGGCGGTGACGTCCCGCCCGGCGAGGAACGCCGAGCCGTCGGCGTTGGCCACATGGGCGAACGCCACCGGCGCGTGGCAGACCGCGGCGACCGGCTTGCCGGCCGCCACGAACGCCTCGATCAGCCCGATGGAGCTCCTGTTGTCCGGGAGGTCCCACAGGGGACCGTGGCCACCGGGGAAGAACACGGCGTCGAAGTCGCCGGCGGACACCTCGGCAAGCGGGAGGGTGGTGGCCAGCCGGTCCTGGGCGGCGATGTCCTCGTGGAACCGCCGGGTGTCGTCGGTCTGCCCACCGGACTCGTCGCTGACCGGGTCGATCGGCGGCTGCCCACCGAGCGGTGAGCACAACGAGACCCCGACGCCGGCGTCGGTGAGCACGTAGTACGGAGCGGCGAACTCCTCGAGCCACAGTCCGGTAGGGCGGCCGGTGTCCCCCAGGGTGTCGTGGGACGTGAGCACCATCAGGACACGGGGTGGGCGGTCGGCTGCCGTCATCGGGTGGACCCGGACGCCGAGGGCACCGCCGCCGAGGGTGCCGCAGCATGGGCCCCGCGGGCCCACAGGCGACGCCAGCCGGGGAGTGCGACCCGGTCGAGGCCGAACCAGCCGGCGTTCCGCCAGGCCAGTACGAGCAGGACCGAGAGGATGGCGTACATGGGGTTGACGCCGGCCGAGCCGGAGAACATGTAGATGACGTTGAGCGACAGGCCGGCGGCGGCGGCGACCCCGGTGAAGAAGCCGAGCAGGATGGCCACCCCGATCAGGATCTCGGCGACCGAGATGGACTTGGCGATCCACGACGCGTTGGGGATCACGAAGTTGTGGAGGAAGCCGGCCCACCAGCCGTAGCTGGCCCCTCCCTTGCCGGAGGCCGAGCCGGCCACCCCGGCCGTGGCGAATCCCTTCACCCCGGCACCGTTGCCGTACCAGAAGGCGGCGCGCTCGCTGCCCCAGATCTTCTGGTAGCCGGCGTTGATCCACTGGTAGCCGAGCCAGATGCGCACGAGCAGCCACAGGACGCCGGCCGCATGGGAGCGGTA
>Ga0182013_10008661_pt1 | contig 10899 bp, 7 predicted proteins | sample 612S2MmetaG_FD_120487 | JGI IMG/M metagenome (GOLD analysis project Ga0182013, IMG submission 120487) | Permafrost microbial communities from Stordalen Mire, Sweden - 612S2M metaG | ecosystem: Environmental > Terrestrial > Soil > Wetlands > Permafrost | place: Sweden: Stordalen | collected...
CCGTGACCGTAGCTGTCTCGAGCCCAGCCGCCGTGACGGTCACCGCAATTGCGCCGGCCTCGCCTCGCTTGCTCTGGACGATTGCCATACACAAGCCGTTGAACGCGCTCCGCTCCGAGGCCCGGTCCGGCTCGTGGCAACTGGGATCGCCATTGCCCACGCCGATCACCGCGCCTGGCCCGCCGATCGCAAACGTTACCTTGTCGCTCGCCGTCGGCACCGGACGCCCTTGCGCGTCCACAATCGACACGTTGACCACCGCGACGTCCCGACCGTCCGCCGCAATCGTCGGCCTGTCGGCTACCACAACAATCTTTGCCGCCGGCCCTGCCGTCTCGCGCTTCTCGGTCAGCACCACACGCCCGCCTTTGGTCGCCCGCGCCTCCAGCGTTCCCGGCGCGTACTTTACCTTCCACTCCAGGTGGCCGTTCTTCGTCACCGGCTGCGAACCCAGGCTTGTGCCGTTCAAGAACAATTCAACGCTGTCCTGGTTGCAGTAGGCCCAGACTGCGATCTCCTGGCCTTCTTTCCCCTCCCAGTTCCAGTGCGGCAGCAGGTGCAGCACCGGCTCAGATCCCCACCACGTTTTGTAGTAGTACGCCGTATCCTTGGCGAAGCCGCACGTGTCCAGTATCCCGAAGTGCGAGCTGATGCACGGCCATTTATATGGAGTCGTCTCACCGCGATAATCGAAGCCGGTCCAGGCAAACCCGCCGGCCAGCCACTCACGATCCGCATAGAACTTCCACCACTCCTCGGCCGTATTTCCCCAGTTCGGCTTTTCCGTGTCGTAGGCGCTCATGTACCCGCGCTCTTTATCGTCCGCGTAGATGCCGCGCGTGGCCAGCGTGCTCGCCGTCTCCGTGCCGATAATCGGCCGCTGCGGATTGTCCTTGTGAAACGCGTCTATCTTGCCGTCGTTGTAGTTGAAGCCCTGCACGTCCACCACGGTGGAAACGCCGACTCCGCCGTAGCCGTTGTTCATCGCGGTGGTCGACAGCCGTGACGGATCGAGCTTCTGCTGCAGCCACTTCATGGTCCGTACAATCCGCGCGCCGCGCGTGTTGCCCTGCTCAGGCTCCTGGTTGGCAAGGGACCAGATAAAGACGCTGGGATGGTTGCGGTCGCGCTTAATCAGCCGCTCCAACTCGCTCAGGCCTTCCGGGTTCGACGACATCATCCGCGTCTCATCCATCACCAGCATGCCCATCCGGTCGCACGCATCCAGAAACTCCGGCGTCGGAGCATTGTGCGACGTGCGGCACGCGTTCGAGCCCATCCACTTCAGCCGCTCCAGCCGGTAAGCCTGAATGCGATCCGGAATTGCCTCGCCCACGCCCGCGTGATCCTGATGGTTGCAGGTTCCCTTCACCTTCACCGGCTTGCCGTTCAGCAGGAATCCCCGGTCTGCCTCGAATCGCACGGTGCGGATGCCAAAGGTGGTTGTGACCTCATCGCCCATCTTGTCGTCGACTTCCAGTGTGGTCACCGCCCGATATAGATTGGGCGTCTCCAGCGACCAGAGCTGTGGCCGGAAGACGATGGTGTGCATGGAGAAGGTGTGACCATCGCGAGCCGAGATCGAGGAAAAGTCCGAGACCGCGGTGGCCACGCTCTTGCCCGCAGGGTCCAACACGGTCGCATGCATTCGTCCCACCACATCGACCTCGCCGTCGTTGCTCACATCGGACGTGATAAAAATTGTCGCTTCATCGGTACTCTTGATCACTCCGGTTACGCTTCCGAAATCCGGCCGGACGTATGTTCCATAGTGTGCAATATGCACCGGCGCAGTCTTGGTCAGCCAGACGTGGCGATAGATGCCCGCGCCTTCGTAAAACCACCCCTCGTCCAGCGAGGCATCCACGCGCACAACCAGCACATTCCTCCCCGGAGCCTGCGCGCCATCGGTTGCCGGAGTGCGCTCGCCGAAGTTGGCAAAGTCCGTCAGATCGAGATAGAGCGGCGCGTATCCGCTGACGTTCTGCGCCATATAGTGCCCGTTGAAGAACACCGTCGCGTTGCGGAAGATGCCGTCGAACTCCACGCAGATGCGCCGTCCGGCGTCGCTGGCGGGAAGAACGAATTCACGGCGATACCAGCCCACGCTGGTCTCCGGATACTCACGCCCCAGCGGCTTGGCGCCATGCTCAACCAGGATCGGGTCGTTAACGAAGGGCAGATCGATCGCCCAGTCGTGGGGCAGATCGATTTTGCGCCACGCAGAGTCGTCGAAGCGCGGCGCCGCCGGGCCGTCCACATGCCCCGCTTTGGCAAACGTGCCTTCGCGTCGCAGCTTGCCGAATCCGAAGTCCTTGTCTGGATCGTTGGCGTTGCCCAGCGCGAAGCGCCAGCCGAAGTCCAGCATCAGCCGCCCCCGCAAGGTTGTCGGCTGATCAGCGGCAGGCGAAGCTCCCGCCACCTGCGCGAAGGCCGCAGCCGCACCTGACGGCCGTGCCGTCCGCGGCTCAGCCAGTAACTCGCTTCCTGTCATCACGCCAGCCGATGCCGCCAGGCCTGCCTTCACCAAGTCCCGTCGCGTCCACTTTCCCATTTCCGTCCCTCGAATCCCGACATCCACTGTACCGCGTGAGGCGGCCGTTCACACGCCTATTTTCAGCTCCGCGCGGTCCTTCCGTTGGTCGGCACAGAATTTGGCATGCGACCATCGGGAGCACCGGCGCGACGCCCAGTACGCGTCACGAAGATACCGCTGCCCGCGCAGGGTGCCTGCTCGGTAAGGACAGTTTCTAAGCGGGACCTTACGTCCGCGCCCGCTTCTGCGTATCGACGAACCGCCGTACGCGGTCGAGCGACCGCGCCTTGCCAAACACAATCAGCGATTCCAGCAGCGGCGGACTCGCCGTCTTGCCGGTCAGGATCGCCCGCAGCAGCATGAAGTTATCCTTCACCGACCACTCCTTGACGACGCCAAGCTGCTTCAGCGCCGGCTCAAGCGCCTCCGCGGTAAACTCCGTCGCTTCGAGGACCGCAAGCTGCTCGGCCGCGAAGGCCACCGTCTCCTCAAGCGTGTGCTTCTTCGGCACGAAGACTTCGGCCGGGGGCATTACATCGTCCTTGAAGAAAAAGTCGGTCATGTCGCCGAACTGGGCCAGCGTCTCGATACGCGTCTGCACCAGCGGCGCAATCTGCCGCAGCCGATCGTCGGAGAAGACCACTTCACGCAGAGCCTGAAAGAAGCCCTCCGGGGTAAGCGCGCGGAGGTACTCGCCGTTCATCCACTTCAGCTTGGTCAGGTCGAACACCGGGCCGCCCAACGAGATCCGCTGGAAGTCGAACTTCTCCAGCATCTCCGGCAGCGAGAAGATGTCGCCCTCCTTTACGTTGATGCCCTTCGAGACGATCTCCTGCTCGGTCGGCTGCGCCATCCCTCCACCCATCAGCCCGAGGAAATTCAGTACAGCCTGCGGCAGAAATCCGCTCTCGCGGTAATAAATCAGCGACACCGGATTCTTCCGCTTCGAGATCTTGCTCTTGTCCAGATTCCGCAGCAGCGGCATATGCCAGAAGCGCGGCACATCCCAGCCGAAGGCCTTGTACAGCAGCACATGCTTCGGCGTCGACGAGATCCATTCCTCTGCCCGAATTACGTCCGTGATGCGCATCAGATGGTCGTCCACCACGTTCGCCAGGTGGTATGTCGGGAAACCGTCTGACTTCAGCAACACCTGGTCGTCGACGTTGTTATGCGAGAAGGTCACGTTGCCGCGCAGCTCGTCGCGGAAGGTGGTCTCGCCCTCGACGGGAACCTTCAGCCGGATCACCGCCGGCCTGCCTTCCGCCTCGAACGCCGCAATCTGCGCGGCGTTCAGTTCGCGGTGCGCCCCGTTGTACCGCGGCGGAAGCTTGGCGGCGATCTGCGACTTGCGCATCGCCTCCAGCTCCTCGGCCGTCTCGAAGCTGCGGTAGGCGTGTCCCGAATCGAGCAGCTTCTGCACGTGCTCGCGGTAGATCTCCGTGCGCTCCGACTGGCGGTAAGGCCCGTACGGCCCGCCGACGTCGGGCCCCTCGTCCCATGCCAGGCCCAGCCAGCGCAGCGCGTCGAAGATCATCTGCTCGGAAGTAGAAACAAAGCGCGCGCGGTCAGTGTCCTCGATGCGCAGCACAAATTGGCCGCCACGCTGCCGCGCATAGATAAAGTTGAGCAGGCCGATGTAGGCAGTACCGACGTGGGGGTCGCCGGTGGGCGAGGGTGCAATACGAACGCGGATAGGGGAGTCGGAAGCGGTGGGGATCGTCATGATTAGGTCAGCTCTTAATGGTAGCAGGCTAAGCCCGCGTGCTTGGTTCGATCGTGTCGCTGGCACATCGAATAGATGTGAGCGATTTCAAACTGAAGTTGGCGGTGCTCGACCAGTCTCCCGTGGCTGCCGGGAGCACATCGGCCCAGGCGCTGCAGAATTCCATTGAGTTGGCGCGGCTGGTCGATCGGCTGGGCTACACCCGTTTCTGGATGTCCGAGCACCACGCGATGGAGACGCTGGCCTGCACGGCGCCCGAAATCATGCTGGCGCGCATCGGCACGGAGACCCAGCGGATCAGAATCGGCTCCGGCGGCATCATGCTGCCGCACTACTCCGCATTCAAAGTGGCGGAGGTATTTCGTACCCTGCATGCGCTGTATCCCGGTCGCGTTGATCTCGGCATCGGCCGCGCGCCCGGCGGCGGTCCGATTGAGGCGCTCGCTTTGAAGCGTGAGCGCGCAACCAAGATGCCCGACGACTTCGAGGACCAGGCGATCGAGTTGCTGGCCTACCTGGACGGTAAAAGCGGCGAGCACGTGTTTCCCGCGAACCATCCCTTCGCCAGCCTGCGGGTGGCTCCGGAGATGCCCGGCTCGCCGGACGTGTGGATGCTGGGATCGAGCCAGTGGAGTTCGAACGCCGCCGCGGCGTTCGGCCTGCCCTACGCGTTCGCACACTTCTTCTTCGGCATGGGCACGCGCCAGGCGATCGAGGCTTACCAGCGGGGCTTCGTGCCATCGACGCGGCGCGCGGCACCGGAGGCGATGGCCGCTGTAGGAGTGATCTGCGCGGAGACAGAGGATGAGGCGGAGTTTCTCGCCGCCAGCGTCCGCCTGCTGCAACGCAGGATTCGCATGAACGACCGCCGGACGGTTGCCGCGCCCGAAGATGCCATCCGCGAGTTGCAGGCGCTCGGCGGAGCGACACCGGAGGAAGGCGAGTGGCGGAGGTACTTTGTGGGGACACCGGCGAAGGTGAACGAGCAATTGCAGGCGATGGCGGCAGCGCTCAAGATCGACGAACTTGTCGTCAACACAATTACCTGGGACCACGCCGCGCGCCTGCGCAGTTACGAGCTTCTAGCCCGCGAGTGCGGGCTCTCCGCCTAGATTGTGAAGCTTGTGCTCTCCTAACGGCCCATCAGGCAATTAGCTATTTGAGAGTTTGCACGAAGGCCCAGAATTCCTTGTTGTTCTTGAGTTTCAGAATGGAGTCGTCCGTGGCAGGGTCGGGCATTTTCTCGCCAGGAAGCGTGTTGGTTTTGCGAAGGCCTGCTGCAAGTGACCCTTGGCGTCAGCGGCCTTGCCCTCCTCGGCGTCGGCACATGCGAGGTTGTAGTAGTAGAGCGGATAGTCCGGATCAGTCTTGATCGCGTCTTGAAATACTCTGCGTGCGCCATCTACATCCCCTGAGATGCCCAGCGCCATTCCCATATTGTCAGTCGCAACACGCCGCATGGTCCGATCCTTCTGATCATCTGGAACGGATTTCAAGAAATCGGCATAAATGGGAACGGAGGCGCGAAATTGTTGCGTCCTGTAAAGGATTGACGCGTAGAGAAGTTTGTCAGAGCTGAGCGGTGCATAATTGGGATCGTACTTTTGCCTGCTCAGGAATGAAGATGCTGTTTGGAGATTGAGGGACTTGCTGAGGTCCGGAGATACTTCGATAAGCATGCATTGATCTCCCCGGCCATAGAAGCCATAGAGATACTGGCCATTCTTTCCAGTTATCAACATCGTCGCGTAAGATTCGCTGTCCTTTGACTCTGGATTGAGTTTCACGTCCTTGAAGTTCTCCGCCATATTCTTGCGAACCCGCTTCAGCTCGTTTTGCAGGCACGAGGCGGCATTCTGATGCGGCGTTTCCGGCGTGAGAAACAGGAAGACGAGTGCTCCTGTGTTTCCATGGTCATGGACTCGGAGACCAAGCTCTACCCCTCCAGGTTTGGCGGAAGACTGAGTGACGTCGAATCCCTCCAGGTCGACGAGCATCGCCCCTGGATGTGAAGGAAGCGAATGAGGACGGCTTTGTGCGGAAAGTCCCGCACAAAGCGCAAAGATCGCCACAAGAAAATAGGCAGAATGTCGCATCGATGCGATCCATCGTAACCGATAAGTGGTAGTGGGACCTACAGTTCCATCGCGAACTGGTGGATCGCCGCGTAGCTGGGCGATGCGGGCTCGGTTGCCAGCGCCATCACCAGCCGCTCCAGCACCAGAAGCTTATTCGCCGGCGAGCTGCGCAGCTCCAGATCGGCGCGAGCGACCAGCCGCAGCGCGCGTGTCAGCTCCCGCCGCGACTTGTAGCGCCGTGCCTGACGAATTAGGTCCTCGGCGGCGAACGGCGGCATGCGGAAGCCCTGCCACAACACCGCCCAGATCGCCCGCGAGTCGCGCACATTCTTCTCCAGGATGATCAGCATCTGGCGGAAGGTCCGCGCCAGCATATACAGATGCCCGATGGCCGCGTCCTCTCCACCGTCCGACGCGTTCAGCAGCCCATGCAGCAGCAGCAGAGCGCGCGTCCGGTCGCGTTGCGAGATCGCGTCCGTCAGCTCGTACAGTGACCTCTGCTTGGCTGCGAGCACCATCGTCTCCACATCGCCGAGGGTGACGCGGTTGCGGGCTAGAGCTGTCTCCTGGGTATTCTGTGGCGCTTCGGGCCCGCTCAGGATCAGGATGACAGACGAAGTGGCAGGTGCGGAGACATACAGGCAAAGCTTCTCCAACTCGCTCGCGACCATCATCATGTCTGCGCCCAGCGCGTCCACCAGTTCCCTCGCCGCGTCCGCCTCGAACTTCACGCCGCGCGCCTCGGCCGTGGCCATCACCCACTTGATCGCATCGCCTTCATCTACCCGCGCCAGTTCAATGAATCCGCACCAGTCGCCCAGCGTCTCGCGGATGCGGTCGTAGCGCTCCTTATCCTGGTAGTCCATCTTGCGCAGGTCGGTCGGGATGCGTAGGTGGTCGGCGACAAACAGCAGCAAGGCCTGCGGGTTGGGCGAGCGGAAGTATGCATCGATCGCTGCAAACTCCTCCTTCTTCGACCCGCGCCCGTACAGATTCTTCAGCCCGCGCACGAAGATCACCTGGAACGGCGCCATCAGCGATGGCGTCTGCGCGCGATCGAGAATGTCGAAGATGCTGGTCTCCGCGAGATCGAGATCGTGCAGCGAGAAATCCCGCGTCGCCTCGGGTGCAAGCGCAGCCAGCACGCCCTGCCTGCAGCGCTGGTAGAGGAACGCCTCATCCCCCAGCAGCACATATCCCGGCCGAAGCGTTCCTGGCGAAGCAATCTCAGATAGAAAACGGTCCGTCGACGCAAAGCTGCGCAGCGCAGCCTTGGCAGGACTTGCCTGAGCCGGATTCACAATCGGCGGGCTGGAGGGAATTAGGGGCGCACTCATCAGAACGACTCCAGCATATCGCCAACCAGCGTATGCGCGAAATCCCGCGCCAGCCGGTTCACCGCCGCCGGGTCCTCGCGAATGGAACCCGTCAGGTCCTGCGTGGATTGGTACTGCTCCCGGTACGAGAGCGCATCGTTACGATACAGCACCCGCCCGTCGCGTGCCGTCAGCACCACCTTCACCGTAATCGTAAGCAGGTAGCTGGACGTCTCGCCGCTGGTCGAGTCATACGTCAACGGCATCGGAGTCTGCGTCAGAATTGTGCCGCTCAGCGTCGCATCCGCGTCGGCCGACGCGTCGGTCAGCACGCGATACCTGGTGCGCGTATTCAACTCGCGCACCACCGCCTGGGTTAACGCCATCTCGGTGTGATAAGCCTGCGCATGCGTCGCAAAGACGGGCACCGCGATGGTACGCACATTGGCTGGAATATGGGTCGCCGCGCCCACCGTGTGGTATCCGCATCCGGCCATCGGCAGAAGGCACGCCAAGCCAAGACAGCAGAGGCTAAGCATGCGAGGCAAGGTTAGGCGGAGAGCAGCGTTAGGCGGTGGAAGGCGCATGCGTCTGCCTCTATTGTCGCACCCGGCGTAAAAGCTTCGTCAGATCACAGCGAAAATGACCCAGATGTCATCTCCCGCGCCCGACCTTGCATCGAAGGGGTAAAAGCACGCAGAACGAGCGGAATTTACTCCGAGGGAAGAGGCAAAACCATGTATCACCACATCAAGAAACTGATGTACACAGTCAATATAGGCGAGCCGGACGTGAAGTTCGGCAATATGCTGCTGGAGCAATTTGGCGGCGCGAATGGCGAATTGGCGGCCGCAATGCAGTACACCATACAGGGATGGAATTGTATCGACGATCTCGGCCGCCGGGATCTCCTGCTCGATATCGGCACCGAGGAATTGAGCCATCTCGAGGTGGTTGGAGCCCTGATCCGCATGCACCTGAAGCCTCTGAAGACCAATCGCGAGGCCGCGGATGCCGATCCTCTGGTCACCATCGCCGGCGGAGGAGGAGTCGGCCTTTTCAACTCCATGGGGAACCCGTGGACGGCGAACTACCTGCAGATCACTGGCGAGGTGGACGTCGACCTGCGCAGCAATATCGCCGCCGAAGCGCGCGCCAAGATCGTCTACGAGCGCCTGATCGACCATACCGACGATCCCGGCACCATCGACGCACTACAGTTCCTGATGACGCGCGAGATCACCCACATGAAGGCTTTCACGGCGGCACTCGAGAGCCTGGAGAAGAATCCGTTCTCCATCGGGATGCTGCAACCCACGGCCGGCATCGTCGACGAATACTTCAACGCATCCACCGGCGACGGTGACGAGGGCGAGACCGACATGCGCGGACCGTGGACCTCGGCTTACGGGCTGCACCTCGTCGAGCCTAAACGCGACGTGCCCGGCGGCGGGCTTTCCGTGCAGGATATCGACGGCAAAATACCCGGGGAGGAACGTGGCAAGCAGGATGAGGCGCAAAAAGCGGCCACTTCGCCCGCAAACGAGAAATTTGCCACGAAAAACGCAGCAGGATCGAAGTCGTCGAAGTCGGCTACGAGTTCGACTGGGAATGGAAGCAAGAAGCGCGCAAGCTAACCGGTGATTCGCGGGCAGGCAAGCCTTCGGGTTTGCCTGCTTTCTTCTCGCGTTCTGAATCTGTGTGGGAGGTGGTCCCGCGCGTGGGTGTCGCCCCTTCGCAATGCCCAAACCCAGCGCACGGTGCTCTCGTGAGCTAGATGTTGTCGGTCTAATTAGGGATGTGTTGCAGGTGGGTATCTTTGAACTGGGTCGGATATTTCAGCCCATAGCCCAGCATCCGGTCAAACACGATGTGGCTGAACCAGATGATCCCAATCGCCAGCAGAAGCGGCCGATGTGCCCCGCAGCCCACCGCAGCCAGTGCAATTGGCAGCAGCATGAAGTGCCCCAGGTTATACACTGCCGCGCCGATCCGCGGATTCGCCAGATAGCCGAGCATAAAGATATCGGGTGCCAGAAACAGTACCGCCAAGAGCAGCCAACTGAAGTGCATATGCGCATACAGCAGAATGGACGCGACCAGCACCGCGCCCTCTTCGACGTGAAGCAGCAACGCGGGACGAGTCAACATGGAGGTCCATCCTCAATTCCTGGGCTGCCGTTAAGCAGAGAAGGCGACCCGAAGGCCGCCCCGTCTGCTGTTGGGTTGTGAATTTACGCGGGAGACGGCTGCCCTTCGGGGAAGCCCGGTTTGCGGCCCGTCGAACCGGCCTCCGGCTTGACTACCTTCTGTCCGTCGCTTGGACCAGGATCGGCAAACGCCAGCGGCGACTTGAACGGAGGCAGTTCCTTGCCTTCGATGATCAGGTCGATCTCCGCCTTGTCCAGCGTCTCGCGTTCGAGCAGCGCGGTCGCCATGCGATGCATGATATCCGCGTTCTCTTCGAGAATCTGGTAAGCTGATCGGTAACCCTCGTCGACAAAGGCGCGGACAGCAACGTCGATCTGCTTAGCCGTGTCGTCGGAGTAGTCACGGGACTGTGCGATGTCGCGGCCCAGGAACACCTCCTGTTCCTTCTTGCCGTAGGTCAGCGGCCCAAGGTCGCTCATACCGTATTCGCAGACCATCTTGCGGGCAAGCTCGGTTGCGCGGACGATATCGTTGCCCGCTCCCGTCGTCTTGCGGTGCATGAAGATCTCCTCGGCGCAACGTCCGCCCATCAGGATCGCAAGCTGCGTGTCCAGATAGTCCTTGGTCACGGTGTGCTTGTCTTCCTCGGGCAGATGCATAGTGACGCCCAGCGCCATGCCGCGCGGAATAATCGTCACCTTGTGCAGCGGGTCGGAGTGGTTGCGCTTGGCCGCGACCAGCACGTGGCCGGCCTCGTGGTATGCAGTGTCTCGCTTGTCGTCGTCCGACAGCAGCATCGACTTCCGCTCCGCGCCCATCAGTACCTTGTCCTTGGCCACTTCAAAGTCGAACATGTGTACTGATTTCCGGTTGTAACGCGCCGCTGTCAGAGCAGCCTCGTTGACCATGTTCGCCAGGTCTGCGCCAGAGAAACCCGGAGTCCCACGCGCCAGCACGTTCAGATTCACGTCCTCGGCCATGGGAACCTTCTTCGAGTGGACGCGCAACACCTCCTCGCGCCCCCGAATGTCCGGCCGGTCAACGATTACGCGCCGATCGAAACGCCCTGGGCGAAGCAGTGCCGGATCGAGC
>Ga0182013_10008665_pt1 | contig 10894 bp, 8 predicted proteins | sample 612S2MmetaG_FD_120487 | JGI IMG/M metagenome (GOLD analysis project Ga0182013, IMG submission 120487) | Permafrost microbial communities from Stordalen Mire, Sweden - 612S2M metaG | ecosystem: Environmental > Terrestrial > Soil > Wetlands > Permafrost | place: Sweden: Stordalen | collected...
AGCGATCGGCGGTCGGAACGAAAACCGCGAACGCGGTCGCGGCGTCATTGTGGAAGGCGGCGACCTGCTCGTCGATGAAATCGGCGCCGTTGCTCGCGATGCCGGACCAGAGGGTGACGCGGGCGATGGTTTTGCACGCGGCGAGCCCCGTGAATGCAACGAGCGTGAGGATCGCCGTAGCGATCAGTGCTTCAAGAATCGTGAAGCCGCGATCGTCGGCCGGCGCAACTCGTCTAGCTGCCTTCACGCGCGGTTGATCCTGCGGTTGACTCTAAAGTGCAATGGGTCCCGTCGCGCCCGCCGTCGCAGCGGCGGCTGAGCGCAGTGTGCCGGGCGGCGGGGTGCTTGCGGGAACGATGGAGCCCGGCGCGGGTGCTTCCTGCACGAGCGTCGCCGAAATGGTGACCGAGGAGCCGTCAGCGGAGCGCGCCGTGACCGTCCCGACATACGCACCTAGCTGCGAGCGGGTCACGCTCGCGACGATGTGCACGCGCTCGATCGCGCCGCCGATTCCGGCTTCGGCGGCGTCGAACGTCGCCGATTTTCCGTCCAGGGCGGCGAGTTGGGCCGGATCGTACGCCGTGGCCGCGCGTAAATCGGTCAGAACGTTCTGGGCGCACAGGCTCAGCGCCGGGGCTGCCAGGGTCCGCGCCGTGGCGTGCGCGACGGCAGCCACCGCCGCGAGTGCCGCTCCCGCGCACAAAGCGATGAGCGCGACCGCCACGACCGCCTCGATCAAAAGAAACCCGGCCTCGTCCCTGGGGCCGGCCGCGCAACGCCGTTTCACTGACTCGGACAGTGCCCGGGGCGCACTGAAACATGCGACCCTGCCCAAACGCACTCAGGCGGAACGCCACGGCGGCTTGCGGCGCAGCCGCAAACGCGACGGGCTCGGCGAAGCCGAGCCCGCTACGGTCCCGAGGCGAGGCGCTGATCGGCGGCGAGGAAGGTTTCGATCGCCGCGTACACGGCTTGCGGTTCCTCCTCATGCGGCAAGAGGCCCGAAGCGGGGAAGGTCACCAGCGAACCGTGACGGGCGAGTTTCATGAACTCATTCGCGTTCGGCAGTTGATTGATGCTGGGCGCGTGCTCGCCCCAAGCGACGAGCACCGGCGCGGTGATAAACGGAAGGTCCTGAGCCACGTTGACGTTCAAGCCGCCGCCCACGAAGTACGCGGGAACGAAACGCGCGCCGGGCTGATGGGTGATCGCATAGTAGTGATCGACGATCTCGGGCGTGACGCTGCTTTTGTCGTAGTAGGTCTGATTTGTCAGAAACCAGCGCAGCGACGGGCGTGACGCGAGTCCGTTGAACAGCGCTTCGCCGGCGATCGGCGAGCGAATCAGAGCGGTCACGACGATTTGCGCCGCGGAGGGGTCTTTGTCGAGAACGCCGCCCAGGCCGGTCGGGCAGATCGGGACCAGATGCGCGACCCGGTCGGCTGCCCGGGCGGCGGCTCGAATGCAAAACGCGCCGCCCAGCGAGGACCCCACCAGCGTCGTCGGCTCGGCCCCGAATTCGCCGAGCGCGTCGACGATTTGCTCGACGAACAGCTCGGCGGAATAAGCGAGATTCGGCCGTTCCGACAAGCCGCAGCCCAGCAGGTCGAAGGCGACGACCCGATGTGTCTGGGCGAGCAGCGGAAAAAGCTTGCGAAATTCGTACGACGAGGCTCCGGCGTAGATGCCGTGGACGAGCAACACCAGGGGTCCGCTTCCGGCTTCGGTCGCGAAGATATCGTAGCCGCGCCACGTCCAGCGGCGCCCAACGCCGCCGAGGTGATCGGTCGGCAGCGGCCCGTCGCGCAGCCCGCGATTGATCGCAGCTACGGTTCCGGCGACGCCCGCGCCGGCGAGAAAGGGGCGCAGGAGCTTCTTCAAGCGGGTCATCGTGGACTTGGTCCTTCGCGGTCCGCGTCTCAACCTCCCGACGGGCCCCTGCGCCTTTCGGCAGCGCGAATATGCCGGCTGGAGGTGCGCTCGCACGCCGGACGATGACGACCGAAATTCGGCCCGCCGCGGCGCGACCGTGCGGCATTTCGCAACGCCGTTACGTCTGCGCAAACGATTTGCAAAGCGGTATCCAAGATATCCAATTGGATAGCAACGATTGGAATAAATTTAGCGTTGGTGGGGTGATGTACGCTTCATCACGCAGTAGACTGCGGGTACAGCGAAGGCTACGGTGGGATTGCTTGCCTTCTGCGTCTTTCGATACGCGGCAACGATCTCACGTAATGAAACATAATGCCGGGCCTGATCGGCTGCGGCCGAAACTTAGAGCCGGCGCTTGCATCGCGCGCTGGAATCGTACACGTACAACTCGTTATGACTTGGCGCTTGTCGCGTCTGCCACGCCGTCTTGCACGAACGCCGGGAACGTTGAGCCGTCCGGTTTTCCTTCGCTGCACGCGTCGGGTGCGACGTTTGGTGCATGAGCCGAGCTAATTTGGCCGAAGGGAACATTTTGAAGAAACTCTTATCACTCGTTGCGTTTACCTTGACGGCGTTTGCCGGCACGTGCGCCGCGCAAGCGCAAACGTCACCGTCACCGGCGGCTTCACCGGCGCCCGCGCCGTCGCCCTCACCATCCGCGTCGCCTTCACCGGCGCCGCATCTCATCCAGTTCAGCGGTTTTCTGGATGCTGCATACTCGTCACGCGTCGGCAATTCCACCAGCAAGTTCACCGACTCGGAAGCGACGCCGACGGGTCAGTTTGCGGCGTTCGGCGTGCCGTTCCCGTCGCGCGTATTCGACTACTACGATCGGACGCCGGTGCTGCAGAACGCCAACGTCCAGGCCGCGCTCAACGCCGGTAATTTGACAGGGAAGCTCGAGTTGAGCGCGGGCTCCGATGCGAACATCATCCAGTCTTGGCCGGGCGCATTCAACGGCTTCGACGTAACGCAAGCGTACCTCGCCTATCAGTTAGGCAAATTATCTGTCCAGGGCGGAAAATTCGAGACGCTTGCCGGCGCCGAGGTCATCGAAAGCCCGAGCAACCTCAATATTTCGCGCTCGATTCTGTTCGGCTTCGCGGTTCCGTTCACCCATACCGGCGGTCGTCTGACCTATGCCGTTACGCCGCACCTCAATGTCATCGGCGGCGTCAATGCCGGCTGGGACGAAGTTCGGTCGACGAACGGCCGTCTCACCGCAGAGTACGGGCTCGCCTTTAATCCGAGTTCGGCGATTTCGCTGGCGGCGCAAGGCTACACGGGCTTCGAGCAGCTGGCTAACTACACGAACGGCTACAACCCGTATGCGCCGGCCTCGGAACCGGGTGCGATCACGACGGTAAATAGTGCTCCGCTTGTGCTCGGTCCGGGACTGCCGAATCAAGGCCAGCGCTCCTTGATCGACGTCGTCGGCACGGTCCATCCGACGAGCGCGACGACGTTGACCGTCAATTACGACCACGGCATCCAACACGGCGTCCCGGGCCCGACGTTCGTCACCGACCTCGGAACACTCAACGCAAGCTGGAGTGGTCTTGCGGGCTACGCTTCGTACAACCTCAATCCGAAACTCACCGTTTCCGGCCGCTATGAAGGCTTCCAGGATCCGCAGGGCTACCGGACCGGTTTTTCCGGCTTGCTTTGGCACGAAGCCACGGGAACGCTCGCGTACAACCTGACATCCGCGTTGACGCTGCGCGGTGAATATCGCCACGACACGGCAAACAAAAACGTGTTCTTGGGCACCGACGGCTCGAGCGTTACGAACGGAAACAGCACGGTCGAACTCGAGGGCCTCGTCAAGTTCTAGCACTAACGCACGCTGAACGCACATAGAACGCGCGTCCTCACCAAACGGTCTCGGGGTATTTCCCGGGACCGTTTTTTTTGCAGCGCATACGGCGTGCGTCAGCCGGGCTGCCGCGAGCGTCAAAACGGATGCGGCCGCGGCCGTCCGGGCCGGGTTTCAGCGGCCGATCAGCCGTGCGATCAGGCCGGTGTCGAGGTGTGTCCGGACGTGCGCCGACCAGGCCGCCAAACGGGACTCGCGTTCGCGCTGCCACGCCGCTCCCGCCGAGCCCGGTGCGAGCTCGGCGGCACATCGCGCCGCTTCGAGCACGGCGTGCCGAAACGCGTCGTTGCCGAAAAATCCGTGAACGTACGTTCCCACGATCGTGCCGTCGGCGTTCGTCGCGCCGTCATCGCCGAAGGCATGGACGGCCGTCGGCGCGACCTGCGCCCCGCGTTCGGTCACGCCTTGGTGGATCTCGTAGCCGTCGAACTCCAGACCGTGAGCGGGCTGGCCGAAAAGACGGGCCGGCGTGAACCGGGCGCGCACGCGGCGCGTCGTTTTCTCGCGTGCCAAGACCGTGGTGAGCGTCAACAGTCCGAGGGTTGCGCGCTCTCCGCCGCCTTCAACGGCGTACGGGTCGGCGACGCGTTCGCCCAGCATCTGCATCCCGGCGCAAATCCCGACCAGCGGCTTGCGCGCCGCGGCATGCGCGCGGATCGCGGGCGTGAAACCGCCGTCGACGAGCCAATCGTAATCCGCGATCGTCGCTTTTGACCCGGGCAGTACGAGCATGTCTGCGGCGTCGATGTCGCGCGCGTCGTCGACGTACCGCACTTGCACCTCCGGCTCACCTTCCAGCGCGTCGAAATCGGTCGCATTCGCGAGGTGCGGAAACGCGACGACGGCGACCCGTAACCGTCTAGTCGGCGACCGATCGCGATCGAACGGCAGCGCACGGCGGCGGCGCTTGGCGAAGTCGACGCCGTCCTCGTCGTCGAGGTCGAGATCGTGAACGAACGGGATCACGCCCGCGCACGGGATTCCCAGCCGTGCGACGATCTCGTCGATTCCCGGCTGCAGCAGGCCGATGTCGCCGCGGAATTTGTTGACGACGAACGCGCGAATGCGCGCGCGCTCGTGGGGTTCGAGCAGCAGCAACGTTCCGGCGAGCGCCGCAAACATTCCGCCGCGGTCGATGTCGGCCACGAGGATGCAGGCCGCGCCGGCGGCCTGCGCCATGCGCATGTTGACGATGTCGCCGTCACGCAAATTGATTTCGGCCGGCGACCCCGCGCCTTCGAGCACGATGACGTCGGCGTCGCGCGCGAGCCGCTCGTAGGCGGCGACCACGATCGGAAACAGCGCGTTGACGCGCTCGGTATGGTAGCGGCGCGCGTCGGAATCGCCGGCCGGGCGGCCGAGCACGACCACCTGCGAGCGCTGGTCCGTCATCGGTTTGAGCAGCACCGGATTCATGTCGACGCTGGCCGGTGTGCGGGCCGCTTCGGCTTGCAGCGCCTGGGCCCGGCCGATCTCACCGCCGTCGGGCGTCGCCGCCGAATTGAGCGACATGTTCTGGGCCTTGAACGGCCGCACGCGCACTCCCTCGTCGGAGAAAATCCGGCAAAGCGCGGCGGCGATCAGCGATTTTCCGACGTGCGACGCCGTGCCCAGCACCATGAGTCCGCGGGCCCGCGCATTCCTGGAGTTGCCGGTCGCCGTTTCGCCGGGGTCATCGGAGCGCGCGGAGATGTTCATGCAGGCGCCGATTACTGCAAGGTTCCCCAATGCCTTCCGCATAAAGCGGCAGTATCGTTCGTGCGATGGGAACCCGGTGGAATTCCGGGGCGGTCGCGCCACTGTAAGCGGGGAGCCGCTGTCGATCACTGCCGGAACGTAGTGCAAAGCTATGTACGGTGGGAAGCTCGCAGCATTATGGCCGCGATCCGCGAAGTCAGGATATCTCGCTCGAACGCGCCACTTGCCCAACCTCGCGTAAAGGTAGGATCGTGTTTCGGAATTTCGTCCGGCGCTGCGCGGTTACGCTGACGCCGTTCATCGCATGTGCTCCCGCGGCGGCGCTCGCCGACCCGGCCCCGCAGCCAAGTCCGACGCCGCCCGGCGAGATCGGGCGCGTCTTCACCAGCGACCGGCACGAAGAGCCGATCGCGAAAAGCACGCGCGCGACGTACGTCGTGGATCGCGCGCGCATCGAAGCGCGCGGCGAGCGTAGCGTCGCCGATGCGGTCGCCGACGTCCCGGGCGTTGAAATCTACCGCTACGGCGCGTTCGGCGCCCAGTCGAGCGTCTTCATTCGCGGCGCCTCGTCGACGAGCACGCTGGTCTTACTCGACGGCGTTCCGCTGACGCCGGGCTCGAATCAACTGCTCGATCTGAGCTCGTTCTCGACCACCGGCGTGCGCCGGATCGAGATCGTCGAAGGCAGCGGCGCGACGCTCTACGGTTCGAACGCGGTGGGCGGCGTCATCAACATCATCACCGACGTCCCGCGCGGGACGTACCTCGAAGCTGCGGCGGGGACGCTGGGAGACCGCGACCTGCGCGTCGGCGCGGGGAATGGCCGGCTGGGCGTGTCATTCGAGCGCCACATCGCGAACAACGACTACCGTTATCCGGCGTTTGCGGTGCCCGGCGCGACCCCGGTCCCGGCCGGGTCACGCACGAACGCGGACGCCGAACAATCCGCGGTGCGAGTCGCGTACGATGCCGATCTGGGGTCGAATCTCACGGCGCGCCTGCGTCTGGGAGCCGACGAAATGCAGCTGGGCGTCCCGGGTTCGCTGATTTTCGGCGCGGACGATTACTCGCGACAAAACGTCGCGCGCGACGACGTGCATCTCGACATCACCCACAGCGGCGCCGCGAGCGCGACGACGTTGACGCTCTTCGGGCTGCAACAAAAACTCGATTACGTCGATCCGTCATTCGGTACGGAGAACCCCACCAACGACGGACGCGTGCAAATCTCGCTGCGCAACGTCGTGTCCGGCGGTCCATCGACGCTCACGGTGGGCGCCGATTTCGCGCGCGAGTCGGCCGTCCTGGCCAATCTTGCCCAGTACGATCCGGTCACCTTCGACCTAACCGGATATGCGACGACGGGCGCGGCGCAGTCGGAGTCGGCGCTGTACGCGCAAGATCAATACACGCTCGCGGACGGCGTGCAGATCAACGGCGGCATTCGCGGCGAGAACGACGCGCCGTTGGGCGGCGCGCTGACGCCCAGCATCGGCTTCGGCTTTCCGCTGGCGAGCGGAACGCGTTTGGTCGTCAATGCGGGGACGGCATTTCGCGTGCCGACCATCGTCGACCGGTTCTATCCGGGCTACGCCAATCCGAACTTACGTCCCGAGCGCTCCAAAGACGCCGACATGACGCTGCAGAGCAGCACGTTCCTGGGTGGTGCGAGCTTGGGATTCTTCTTGCGTGATTCGACCGACCTCATCCAGCTCGATTCGGCGTTCGTGCCGCAGAACGTCGCGCAGGCATCGGTGCGCGGACTGTTCGGCACGTTGCGGACGCGGCCGTATCACGGCTTCGTCACGACGCTGTCGGTGACCGATACGTTTCGCGCCGAAAACCTTTCGCCGGGTGCCTCCGCGACGCGGCTGTTCTTCGTGCCGGTTTTCGTTTCCAAGCTCGGGCTCGAGCGGGCCTTCGCCAACGGCGGCTACAGCTTGGGCGCGCAGGCGAACGTGTTTGGTCCGCACGCCGAAAGTAACGGGTTCAACCCCGACGGTCAGACGACGGTCGACGTTTTCGTGCGCGGTCGCCTTTCGCGCGACACCGTCTTCTCGGTCCGCGCGGCGAACATCGGCAACGAGCGCTACATGCCGCTGCTGGGCTATCCGGCGCCCGGCCGAACCCTAGAATTCGAGTTGTCGACGCGATGATCGCCTTCGCGGCGCTCGTCGCGGCGGCGGCGGTCGCCGTGCGCGTCGTGTCGCTCGCGCCGGCGCTGACCGAAGATCTCTTCGCGATCGGTGCCGGGACCTCGGTCGTCGGCGTCGACGACTTGTCGAACCGCCCGCGCGCGGCGCGGCGCTTGCCGCGGGTCGGCTCGATGCGGACCATCAACAGCGAAGCGATCGCCGTGCTGAACCCCGACCTCGTCGTCGGGATCGCGTATCAGGCGCCGAGCCTGAGCGACCTTGCGCGCTTGGGCGTGCGCACGCAAACCCTCCCCGTCGATACCCTCGCCGACGATCTCGCCGACATCGCCGCGCTGGGTCGCGCAACCGGTCACGTCCGTGAGGCGGCGCGCCTGCTCGCCACGATTCGCTGCCGGCTTGACGCGGCACGGCGCCTGACGCACAAATTGCACGCGCCGCGCGCGCTGGCGTTCATAGGGGCGGGGATCGCGCCGTTTTATACTGCCGGACGCGGTTCGTACATCGATGACCTCTTCGCCGTCGCAAACGTTCGAAACGTCGCGGGCGATCTGCGGGCGGCGTATCCCGCCCTTTCCGCTGAGACCATTGAGGCCGCGGATCCCGACGTGCTGGTCGTTCCGCGCGGAGCGGTCATCCCGAATGAGCCGCCCTGGTCGCGGCTCCGCGCGGTGCGTAGGCACCGCATCGTCGCGATCGACGAAGACGACTATCTGCGCCCGGGTCCGCGCGTCGCGGACGTCGTCGATGCGCTCGTGCGCGGGATCGCTCCATATCGCGGTCGCGTCGCCGGCCAGCAATAGATATCCCGAGATATCCCGGACGACCGTCCTTGGCGGCGGCAGCGAACGTCGATCGACCGATTGTGATGTTGCACGCTGCCGACGAGTTCGGCTTCGAAGGCGTGACGTTCACGGTCGACGCTACGTTTGCAATTCTAGACATCTGAGCGAATCGAGCGATGTGGCCCGCGCCGCTTCTCGGGTCAAACTTCACGCGATTCTCGCCGCGTTCTTCTGAATCCGTCACGTGCCGGCGCGAGCGCGAATGCGAAGACCGACCCGTCGGCCTCGCGGCGCACCGCGATCGGGATGCCGTAAACGCGGCTCAAGAGGGCTTCGTCCAGAATCCGCACCGGAGCGTCGCAAGCCAGCAGCGTGCGCGTTCCGAGCAACGCGATGCGATCGGCAAACGCCGCCGCCACGTTCAGATCGTGCAGCACGACGACGGCCGATTTCCCGCTCGCGACCAGGCGCCGGACGAGTGCGAGCAGCTCGAACGTGTGGCGGATGTCGAGATGGCTGGTCGGTTCGTCGAGCAGCAGCACGCGCGTATCCTGAGCGACGGCTTGCGCGATCCAGACGCGCTGCCGTTCCCCGCTCGACAACTCCGCGAACCGGCGCTCGCGCAGCGCCCCGATCTCGGTTTCGTCGAGTGCGGCGTCGACCGCGGCACGATCCTGGGGCGTCGACGACCAACGCCACCAGGGACGATACGGCAGGCGGCCTCCGGCGACGACGTCGCTGACGCTCATGCGGTCGGGCAGCGGACCGTCGGCCTCGATGAGGGCAATCAGACGACTGCGTTCGCGCGCGCCGAGCGAATCGATCGCGCGTCCGTCGAGGGTGATGCTGCCGCGATCGACGCGGTGCACCCCGCCGAGGGCTCGCAGCAGCGTCGATTTCCCGATCCCGTTGGGTCCGACGAGTGCCAGCAATTCGCCCGCGCGAATCGTCAGCGAGATGCCGGCCAGGATTCGGCAGCCGCCGTAACCGAGCGCGACGTCGCGAACGTCGATCATCCGGCGCGCCGCCGAAATGCCAGAAACAGAAAGATCGGCACGCCGAACATCGACAGCAGGACGCCCACAGGCAAGTCGAGCGGCGGTGCGATCGAACGCGCCGCCGCATCGGCGAGGACCACGAGCATGGCGCCGATGAGCGCGCTCGTCACAAGCGTGTACCGCGCGTCGTCGCCGACGACCCGGCGCGTGACGTGCGGAACGATCAAGCCGACGAACCCGACGACGCCCGATACGCTTACGGCGGCCGCGGTCAGCAGCGATGCCGACGCGAGAACGCCCCAGCTCGCGCGATCGACGTCGATTCCAAGCGAACGCGCGCGCGTTTCGCCGAAGCGCAAGCCGTTGAGGGCCGGGGCCAAGGCCAGCGCAAGCACCGCCCCGCCCCCCGCATAGAATGCGCCGGTGCGCGCGTCGCTCCAGCCGCGGCCGGCCAAGCTGCCGCCCAGCCAGGCGAGGATGCTCAGCGACGTGCTCGCGCGCGGCGAGAGCAAGATCACCAGGGTGACGATTCCCGCGAAGAGCGCCGAAAGCGAGATGCCCGCGAGGATCAGCCGCTCGTGCGATAGGCCGGCGCCGGTGCGTGCCAGCGCCGCGACGAGGAACGCGGTGGCGAGCGCGGCTCCGAACGCCAGCAGCGGAAGCAGTGACGCCGTGACGCCGGCGGCGATGCCGATCGCGATCGCGCACGCCGCGCCCGCGCTCGCGCCGGTGAGATACGGATCGACGAGCGGATTGCGCAGCATGGTTTGCAGCAGCATGCCCGCCATGCCCAGCGCCGCTCCCACGAGCGCCGCGATCGCGACGCGTGGAATGCGGATATCCCAGAGAATCCTTCCGGCCTGCGTCGAGACATCGGGGTGCACCAATTGCGCGCAGACGATCGAGAAAGCGAACGGCACCGCGCCGACCGACGCGCCGAGCACGATGACGGCGGCGCAGACGGCGGCGGCCGTGCCGACGGCGATCAACGGAGCGCGGTGCCGCCGGAGTTCCACGCCTAATGGTACGCCGGGCGGTGATGGCGACCTCGCCCGCGGAAGGCCGGCCGCCGGGGTTTCCCTAACCCGCGTGCGTGACTACTCTTCGCACCGTCGCGGACGCACCGCAGCGAGCGCTGCTCGTCGCGGTCGACTTGAACGACCGGGACGCTCCGCTGGCGCCCGAGTTCGCCGAGTTCGCCGCGCTCGTGCGGGCCGCCGGTGTCGTCGTCGTGGGCGAGGTCGTCCAAAAGCTGTCGCACGTCGATCCGGCCACGCTCGTCGGCAGCGGCAAGGCACACGAGATCGCCGAGCGTGCCAAAGAGCTCGGGGCCGACGCGGTCTTCGTGTTCAACGAGCTGCGCCCGCGCCAGCGCACGAACCTCGAGAAGATCGTACCGCTGCCGATCGTCGACCGCACCATGCTCATCCTCGACATCTTCGCGCAGCA
>Ga0182013_10008666_pt1 | contig 10893 bp, 8 predicted proteins | sample 612S2MmetaG_FD_120487 | JGI IMG/M metagenome (GOLD analysis project Ga0182013, IMG submission 120487) | Permafrost microbial communities from Stordalen Mire, Sweden - 612S2M metaG | ecosystem: Environmental > Terrestrial > Soil > Wetlands > Permafrost | place: Sweden: Stordalen | collected...
CAGATTGTCCAGCATCTGGCCGCCGGGCATAATCGCGTTCTTGCCGACGCGGTCCTCCGGACCGACGCCGGCGTCGATGAGGATGACACGGTCACCGCGCCGCACGACGTAGCCGCCCAAAGTGATCCGAAGAAAGCCCTCGTCGTCGAGCAACGAGGCATGGCGCGACCAATCGACGGCCGAAGTTTTCTCGTAGGCGGCCGTCGGATCGAGGCGCACCATGCTGTCGACCACCGGCGTGACCGAGATTCTTCCGATGTCAACAGCGGTCACACGCCCACGCTCTCGGCGCGCCCGGCCGCCGCATCTCGCTTGCTCTCGTGGCCGCGCAGCTTCGGCATGATCTCGGTAGCGATGCGGCGAATATTGTTGCGCGTCAACTCATCGCTGAGACCGCCCATGTGGACGTACATCACCAGGTGCTCGTAGCCGAGCATGTCGTGGGCCTCCTCGAGCATGCCGATCACGGTCTCGGGGCTGCCGACGATGGCCGTGTAGTTCGACTTCAGCGTGTTGAAGTCGGTTGCCTTGTCCAAGTCACCGCGCAGGGACAGCACCCGCTCCAGCGTCTGTTCCTCCATGTAGTTCGGCGGGAAGAGGCGGTGCATCGGGTTGGGGAACAAGTTGTTGAAGTACATGTCGGCCTGCGGCCAGAACTCGTCTTCGGCTTGGGCGTCGCTGTCGGCGACGTAGACCGCCGGCGCCCACCCCAACCGGCTGGACGGATCCGGAATCCCGAACTTCGCTGACGCGTCGCGGTACTCCTCAAAGATCTTTGCCACGCTCTTGATAGGAGAGAACACCTGCACATAGGTATAGGCCCGTTCGGCCGCCCATGCCACCGTCTCCCCACTGCCCGTCGAGGGCGCCCAGACCTCCGGGTGCGGGCGCTGGAAGGGCCGCGGCCAGGTGTTCACATATCGGTAGTTGAAGAACTCACCTTCAAAGGAGAACGGCCCGGCCTCCGACCACGCCCGGACGATGAGGTCGTGGGCCTCCCGGAAGCGATCGCGGGATTCGGCCGGGTTGATGCCGAAGCTGTGATACTCCGCCCCGATGCCCCGCACGAACCCGCTGATCATCCGCCCACCGCTGATCACGTCGAGCATCGCCAGCTCCTCGGCGATGCGAAGCGGGTTCTGCCGCAACGGCAGCGCGTTGCCCAGGATCCCGACCTTGGTCGGCATACCCATCGTGCGCTGCACCAGCATCGCCGCGATGATGTTGGGCGAGGGCATCAACCCGTACGACGTCTGATGATGCTCGTTCACGGTTATGCCGTCGAAGCCCAACTCCGCCGCATAAACCAACTGATCGATATAGGTCGAATACAGCTGGTGACCCACAACCGGGTCGTAGTTGCTGTTCGGATAGGTCACCCAGTCCGACTGGTACTTGTCCTTGAAACCCTCTTCCAGGTACGGGTAGGGCATGAAATGGAATGCGTAGAACTTCATGTCAGTTCACCTCGCTACTCAAAAACCGCTTGACCGCGGCAGCGAAGCCAGACGGCACATCACTGAGCGGGTCGTGGCCCGCCTTGGGAAACACCTGCACACGCGCACCAGGGATGGCGTCGGCGACGAGTTGGGCATGGGTGGCCGGAACCACCCGATCGTTCTCCCCCCACACCACCAAGGTCGGGCACGAGATTGTGGCGGCACGAAGGGCCAGCGACAGATCGCACAGGTACGGGTTCCAGCCGTATCTCGCCAACGAGGCCACGTTGCGCCGATCCTCGACCGCTTCCCAATCAGTGGGCGCCGTCGACCGATCGGCGTACACCAGGTCGAGCACGGTGTCGCGGGGGCGGTCAAAGATGTCTGCGCGTGGCTCACCTTTGATGCGGAAGCCGAGGGTGTCGACGACGACAAGTTTCGGCGGCGGCGCCAGCATGGCGAGTTCGATGGCCAGCCACCCCCCGAACGAATGGCCGATCACCGAGGCGCTCAGCAGGCCGGCGTCGGCCAAGGCAACCTTCAAGACCGTCGCCAAGTCCTGCACCCGCCGCGCCTCGCGCGGGACGGCGAAATCACCGAAGCCGGGGAGCGCAAGCAGGTGCACGCGAAACGACGAAGCCAGTTCATCCAGCGCCGGTGTCCAATAAGGGCCCACGAAACTCGGCAGCACCACGACATCCGGCCCATCACCCTCGACACGCACTTCCAGCAGGTCCGCTGCCGCTGTAGTCGTCACGAGGCTCCTTTCGCTGTGTCAACGTTGGTGCTGATATTACAACACTAATGTCGAAACGCAAGATGCGTTTGCGTTGCCTGGGACATCTCCATCCCGTTGCGTCCAGACCGTTTCGTGCGGGCAGCGCGCCAGTGCACAGCGTTCGGGCGGAAGACTATTGGGCAAGCTTCCGTCGTCACCTGCCGCCTCAGCGGCGTCCTTGCATTCGGTGCACACCACCCACAGACGGTTGACGGAACCTGCGCTTACCGGCTTTCACGTGGTTCTCACCTCCTGTCCCCGATCGCAGCCACAACGCTACCGAAAATAGTTGACTCGGTCGGCTGTCTCCGGTTAGTTGTTAGGAAACCAGGCAATGTGGCGGTGGCTAAGCTAGACGGCACACGGCCCCGGACCCGTCGACGAGCGCTGTACCCGACGAAGGAAGGAAGTGCCCGCAATGAGCTTCGAAGGCCACATGACGATCGGTGGCAAGCCAGTCACCGCGGATGATTGGGTCACCGTTCCCAACCCGGCTCACCTGAGTACGGTGGTCGGCCGGTTCCCCGGCGGAACCGGCGCGCACGCAGCTATGGCCGTCGAGGCCGCGTCCGCGGCGTTTCCCGACTGGCGGGCAACGCCGGTGGAGGAGCGAGCGGCGCTGCTCACCAGGGCCGGCGCCGTCCTGGCCGAAGCGCCCAGTGACTGGGTGGCCTTGCTGACGGCCGAAAACGGCAAGCTCTTAAGCGAATCCGCGATCGACTTCGCGGTGGGGGGACACAACGTCTCGACCTACGGGTCGCACCCCGAATGGTTGGCGGGCACCGTCATCGACGATGAACGCGGCCGGCTCGTCGTCCGCAAACAGCCGCTGGGCGTCTGCGTCGGGATCGTGCCCTGGAACTTCCCACTCATCATCGCAAGCCTCAAGATCGGCCCGGCGCTGCTCGCGGGCAACACCTTGATCGTCAAGGTCCCCGAGTTCGGTCCGCTGGCCACCCTGCAGGCCCTCGGTGAGATGGCTTCGCTTCTTCCGCCGGGCGTTTTGAACGTCGTCTCCGGGTCCGGTCCGGAGATCGGCCGCGCTCTTGTCACTCACCCCAAGGTGCGCAAGATCTCGTTCACCGGGAGCACCGAGACCGGCCGGCAGATCATGACCGACGCCGCAGGCCACCTGGCGCGGCTGTCCCTCGAGCTTGGCGGCAATGATGCGGCGATCCTCCTGGACGACGTCGATCTCTCCGAACAGGCGATCGAGCGGCTGGTCACCGGCGCGTTCATGCACACCGGCCAGATCTGCATCGACGTCAAGCGGCTCTATGTGCACGAGAGCCGCTACGACGAGCTGGTCGACAAACTACGCGCCGCCGTCGACCAAATCGTGGTCGGTGACGGCACCCGGCCCGAGGTGACGATGGGTCCGATCAACAACTCGCGCCAATACAACAAGGTCACCAAGCTGCTCGCCGAAACCAAGGCAGGCGCCGACTGCGTGCAGCTGGGCCGCTATGCGGAGGGCACCGATGTGCAGAACGGGTACTTCATGCTGCCGCACTTGGTGCTAAACCCAGCGGAGGACCTGAGTGTGGTTGCGACTGAACAAATGTCGCCTATCCTGCCGATCATGAAGTTCTCCTCCGACGACGAAGCCGTCACGCGGGCCAACGGCACCGAGTTCGGGTTGGGCTCCTCGGTATGGTCCGCAGACGAGGAGCGCGCCTTCGCCCTGGCCGAGCGGCTGGAAGCCGGGATGTCGTTCGTCAACGCGCACAGCATATTCGCGTTGCACCCCGACGCCCCGACCTGTGGCGCCAAGCAGAGCGGTTGCGGCCCCGAGGGGGGCAGGTACGCCATCGACAGCTACACCCAGCTGCAGTCGATCACCAACGCCCACCTCTGACCGGACGCACCCGAAGAAAGGGGGCCACTGTGCCCATCGAGCCGACGATGACTATCGCGGGCAAGCCCGCCACCAGTGATGACTGGATCGAGGTTCGCAACCCTGCGAACCTGGACACGATCGTCGGCCGTTATCCGAACGGATCGGCGGCTCACGCGGCCAGTGCGGTCGAGGCTGCGGTCGAGGCGTTTCCGGCATGGCGGGACACCCCGGCGGCCGAACGCGGCGCGCTGCTCATGCGGGCTGCCGGCGCCGTCAACGAGCGCGGCACCGATCTGACGCCGGTACTGACAGCTGAAAACGGCAAGACGCTGATCGAGTCGTTCATCGACTTCCAAATGGGTGCAATGACACTCGGCTATTACGCGCCCCACGCCGAGTGGCTGGAGGACAAGATACTAGACGACGGGACCCGGCGCCTGCGGGTGCAGAAGCAGCCCATCGGGGTGTGCGCGGCGATCGTCCCGTGGAACTTCCCCGTCGGGTTGGCCTGCGCGAAGATCGGGCCGGCGCTGATGGCCGGCAACACCGTGGTCGTCAAGGTCCCCGAGTTCTCGCCGCTGGCCACCCTCGAGTGCCTCGCGGCGGTAGCCGCGGTGTTCCCTCCCGGTGTCCTGAACATCGTGTCCGGATTGGGTCCCGAGGTAGGCTCGGCCCTTGTCAAGGACCGCCGGGTGCGCAAGGTGGCGTTTGTCGGCAGCACCGAAACCGGCAAGGCGGTGATGGCAGACGCCGCTTCGCATTTGGCCAGTGTCACGCTGGAGCTGGGCGGCAACGACGCCGCAATCATTCTCGACGATGCCGAGCTGGACGAGCAGGCCATCAAGCGGATAGTCAACGGCGCGTTCGCCGATGCCGGTCAAATTTGCTTCGCCATCAAGCGGCTTTACGTCCACGAGTCGCGCTACGACGAGCTGGTCACCAAGCTTCGGTCCGCCATCGCTCAGATCGTCGTGGGGGACGGATCCCGGCCCGAGGTGACGATGGGGCCGTTGAACAACGAGCGCCAGTTCAAGAAGGTCACCCAGTTGCTCGCGGATACCAAGGACGCCGGCCTGGACGTCGTCGAACTCGGTTCCTACGCCGAGGGCACCGACGCCGCCAACGGCTACTTCATGCTGCCCCACCTCGTGCTGAACCCGGCCGATGAAGCAACGGTGGTCGCCTGCGAGCAAATGGGTCCCATTCTGCCGGTGATGAAGTTCGCCGACGTCGAGGAAGCCGTTCGCCGGGCGAACGACAGCCCCTACGGCCTGGCCAGTTCTGTGTGGTCGCGCGACGTGGACAAGGCCTTCGCCATCGGCGCTCGCCTCGAGGCCGGCACCACCTGGGTCAACAGCCACAACCTGGCAAGCAGCGACGTCGACGGGCCCTTCGGTGGATACAAGGAAAGCGGCATCGGTCAGGACTTCGGACGCGAGACGGGCCTGTGGCAATACACGCAGTACAAGACGCTCAGCGACGTCTATCACGGCGCCTGATCCGCTGCACAATGCACCGCGCCGCGACCGTCATGCCTTGCTGATTCCCGAGGCTGCGGGCGATCGTAACGAAGACCCTTACACCAGGGTGCATTAGGGAGTGATGACAAGTGCTATCGAGCGACTGGGACGACGCGTACGACGTGGTCATCGTGGGCACCGGCGCGGCCGGGCTGACCGCGGGCATTGCCGCGGCGCGGCGGGGCCTTAAGGCGCTCGTCATCGAGAAGGCATCCCTGTGGGGCGGTACCTCGGCCCTGTCTCTGGGCGGCGTCTGGGTACCGGCGAACAGGTTGATGCTCGAGGCCGGCTGCCAGGATTCCGCCGAAAACGCGATCCAGTTCCTGCGCAACGTGGTCCCAGCTGACGGTATTGCGACCGCATCGGACCGCCAGGTCGCGTTCGTCGAGAATGCACCTCGCATGGTCGATGAACTGATCGAGGCCGGCATGCAGTGGGACGCCGAAGCCGAGCATCCTGACTACGTTTCGGAAGACCCGAACGCCGCGGTCGGACGGTGTCTGGACGAGCGGGTCTTCAATGGCAAGAAACTCGGTCCGTGGCTCAAGACGTTGCGGCCCAGCGCGTTTCCCTACGCGGTTCAACTTGCGGACCTGCCGTTGATGGGGAAAGGGAACATGCGCAGGTTGGGCTACGTCGTGCTGCGGCACTACGGACGCAAGCTCGTCGGTCAGGCGCCGCTGGGGGCCGGCGGCAGCCTGGTCGCCCAATTGATGACCATCCTGCAGCGGTATCAGGTCCCGGTCTGGCTCGAGACGAGCCTGCAGGAGATCGTCGTCGACGCCGGCAAGGCGGTGGGTGTGGTCGTCAGCTGCAAAGGACGCACCCGCCGGGTGGCGGCACGGGCCGGTGTCATCCTGTGCTCCGGAGGCTTCGCACACAACGCAGACCTGCGCCGTCAGCAGCACCACACCACCGGGGCACTGTCGAGCGCCTCCCCCGACGACACCGGCGACGTCATCAAGATGGCCGAGCGGATCGGCGCCATGACGCAGCTGTCCGACGACGCGTGGTGGGCCACCACGTACGTCATGCCGGACGGGTCCGTCTCGGCCTCCCATTTCGAGCGCTCGGTGCCGTTCGGCCTTTGCGTGGGATCGGACGGCAAGCGCTTCGTCAACGAATCGTGGGATTACTATCATTTCGCGCGCGCCATCGTGCGGCGCGGCGGCGAACCGGTGTGGCTGATCTTCGAGTCCCGGCACCGCAACAAGTATCCGTTTCTGGGCAACCCGCCGCGCATCACGCCCCGCTGGATGGTCAAAAGCGGGTTCCTCAAGACGGCGACGAGCCTTGCGGAGCTGGCCGGCAAATGCGGTATCGACGAAGCCAATCTGCTTGCCACGGTGGAGCGCTTCAACAAGTTCGCCAGAACCGGGATCGACGAGGATTTCCATCGGGGAGAATCGAAATACGACCGGCACTGGGGCGACCCGGCACGGCAACCCAATCCGAATCTCGGCCCGATCGAATGTGCACCGTTTTTCGCGGCCCAGGTCCATGCGGGCGATCTCGGCACCAAGGGCGGCTTCGTGACCGACGCCAACGCCCAGGTGCTCAGCCAGGACGGCAAGCCGATCGAAGGGCTTTACGCCTCCGGCAACGCGACGGCCTCGATCATGGGCAAGTCCTACCCCGGTCCGGGTGTCACGATCGGCCCCGCGATGGCTTTCGCCTATCTCGCCGCCGAGCATGCGGCCGAACGGCGATCACACATGGAAAGAACTAAGCGCCAATCATCTTGAGAGATGACACGCGAGACCTGGCGCGAGGCGGCGCCTTTAGATGACGCGTGACTCGTGGCCGACCCAATAACGCTCGCGCAGCAACCGCTTGTAGAGCTTTCCATTCGGGTCACGGGGTAACTCATCGACGAACTCCACGGTCCGTGGGCACTTGAACGTCGCCAACTGCGAGCGGCAGTAGGCGATCAGGTCCGCTTCCAGGTCGGCACCGCGCACAACGGAATCCGTTGGTTGCACGATCGCCTTGACCGCTTCTCCCATCTCGTCGTCGGGGACACCGATGACCGCGACGTCGGTGACCGCCGGGTGACCGGAGAGTACGTTCTCGGCCTCTTGCGGGTAGATGTTGACGCCGCCGGAGATGATCGTGTGCGCCTGGCGGTCCGTGAGGTAGAGATAGCCGTCCTCGTCCAGGTAGCCCATGTCTGAAAGCGTTCGCCATCCCTCGCTGCTGGTGACCGACGCGGTCTTGTCGGGGTCGTTGTGATACTCGAACCTGCGACCGCCATCGAAGTAAACCACGCCGACCTCGCCGGCGGGCAGCTCGTGGCCGTCCGGGCCGACGATATGGCATTCGTCGATAGGCCGGCCAACCGAGCCCGGATGTGCCAGCCACTCCTGAGCCGAAATGAAGGTGGCGCCCAGATCTTCAGTGCCCGAGTAGTACTCGTCGATGATCGGTCCCCACCAGTCGAGCATCTGCTGCTTCACCGCGACTGGGCACGGCGCCGCCGTGTGCAGCACACGGCGCAGGGTCGACACGTCGTAGCGTTCACGCTCCGCGCGCGCCAGGCGAAGCATCCGGACGAACATCGTCGGCACGAACTGCGCGTCTGTGACTCGGTACCGCTCGATGAGTTCGAGGCACTCGCGGGGATCGAATTTCTCCATCAGCACCACCGTCGCGCCGACCCGATGCCACGACATCGAACCGACCAGCGGGGCGGAGTGATACAGCGGTGCCGGGCACAAGTACACGGCGTCGGCGCCCCTGTTGCCGGCCGTGAGTCCCCGGGCAATCTGGGCCGGAACGGACGCCGGATCACCGAACCGGTTGCCGGGCAGTTGCTTTCGCACACCCTTCGGACGCCCAGTGGTCCCCGACGAGTACAACATCTCTCGCCCCTCGCACTCATCGGCGAGGGCCGCCGAGGGCTGCGCAGCCACGACGTCGCCGTAGCGTTCGAACCCGGCGAGGCCACCGTCTGCCGACACGCACACCGGTATGCCCGATATGTCCAATCCGGCAACGACTTCGGCGAGGGCCTGACTGGTGACCAACGCGGCAGCCCCGCAGTCGTCGAGCACGTATTGGACCTCGTTGGGACGCAGATGACTATTGATGGCCGTGTAGTACAGGCCCGCGCGCTGTGCCGCCCACGCGACCTCGAGGAACTCTGGGCGGTTCTCCATGAGAACGGCGATGTGATCGCCGACATGAAGACCCCGGGAACGCAGGGCTTGCGCGAATCTTCTCGACCGCTCGTCGAGCTGCCCGTAGGTCACCGTGGCGCCGCTGGATCCCATCACGATCGCCGGAACGTCGGGCGCTTGACTGGCGTGCCAACTGGGGGCCATCGGGGCCGGCTGGCCATCATCTTGTTCCCCGAACACGAAAACCATGCTACACACACGGGAGGCGGAGTAATAACCGCTGCACACTTAGCGGTTGACATTCCCACGGGTTCGAACACGCCTGCATTTTTGTCACCTATCGCGTCTCTTCGTCGTTTCGGGAGTCCGTATTCTCTAGACGAGAAGCGCATTTCCGTGATCAAATGACACATACAGTCATGTCGTTTTAGGAGGCTTTTCCATGGTTGAGTTCGATTCGCTCAATTTTCTGTCTGACGAATCGATCGTTGTCGATCCCTACCGGTACTACGCCGACAAGCGGTCGCAGTGCCCGGTCAGCCTCGACCCCGCCCAGAACGTCATGGCGGTCACCGGCTACGACGCGGCCCTGGCCGTGTATCACGACACCGCCGGGTTCTCGGCGTGCAACGCGGTGGTCGGCCCGTTCGCCGGGCTTCCCTTCGAGCCGGCCGGGGATGACATCACCGAGCAGATCTCAGCGCATCGGCACGAATTTCCCTTCAGCGGCTTCCTGGGTACTCTCGACCCACCGAACCACACTCGCGTTCGCGCCTTGCTGAGCAAGCTGATGACGCCCCGGCGGCTCAAGGAGAACGAAGCGGCCATGTGGTTGATCGCCGACCGCCAGCTCGACGTGTTTGCCCAGAACGGCAAGTGCGAATTCTTCACCGAGTACGCCCAGCCGTTTTCCCTGCTGGTGATCGCCGACCTCCTCGGTGTCCCGGCAGAAGACCACGACGCCTTCGTGGCGCAACTGGCGGCGAGCCACAGCGGCATGCAGGAGACCCAGGCGGTACAGCACAATCCTCTGGAGTTTCTCGAGGACCGTTTCACCACCTACATCGAGGATCGCCGGCGTGAGTCCCACGACGACGTGCTGACGTCCCTTGCCCAGGCGAAGTACCCCGACGGGTCGACCCCGGAGGTGATCGACGTCGTTCGGCTCGCGACCTTCCTGTTCGCCGCCGGGCAAGAGACCACCAGCAAGATGCTGACATTCGCGCTGCAAGTGCTCGGCGAGCGCCCCGAACTACAGCAGCTGCTGCGTGACGATCGGAGCCTCATCCCGAACTTCCTCGAGGAGACGCTGCGGATGGAGAGCCCGATCAAGAGCCACTTCCGGCTGGCGAGCAAGAGCACGACGATCGGCGGCGTGCCCACCCAAGCGGGTATCTCGATGATGCTGCTGCCCGGGGCCGCCAATCGCGACCCGGCCCGTTTCGAGGCGCCCGACGAGTTCCGCCACGATCGTCCGAACGTTCGCGAGCATGTCGCGTTCGGTCGGGGTATCCACACCTGCCCGGGCGCACCTTTGGCGCGGGTCGACGGTCGGGTGACACTCGAGCGCGTGTTGTCCCGCATGGGCGACATCAGAATCTCCGAGGCGGTGCACGGACCGGCTGGCGCACGCCGGTATAACTACGACCCCTCGTTCATGATGCGCGGACTCAAAGACCTGCACATCGAGTTCACGCCCATCTCGTGAACATGTGAGCGCACCGATCAGGCGATGGCATCTTCGCGCGGCGTGCCGAACTAGTGTCGTGAGTCGTTAATTCGTTTGCAGTAGTTGGCGACGGATTCAAGGATTTGATCGGCGGTCTTGGTCCAGACGTAGGGACGGGGGTTGTCGTTCCAGGTGTCGATCCAGGCGCGGATGTCGTTGTTGAGTTGGCGTACTGAGGTGTGGGTGCCGCGGCGCAGTTTCTTGGTGGTCAGTTCCGAAATCCAGCGCTCCACGAGGTTGAGCCAGGTGAGCCGGTCGGGGTGAAGTGCAGCACGAAGCGTGGGTGGGCGGTCAGCCAGCGTTTGACCTGCGGGGTCTTGTGAGTCGAGGCGTTGTCGAGCACGACGTGGCAGTCCGGGTCGGCGGGCACGTCGGCGTCGATCTTCTTCAGGAAGGCCAGGAATTCCTGGGCGCGGTGGCGTGAGTGCAGTGAGCCGATGACCTTGCCGGTGGCCAGATCCAGGGCGG
>Ga0182013_10008667_pt1 | contig 10892 bp, 10 predicted proteins | sample 612S2MmetaG_FD_120487 | JGI IMG/M metagenome (GOLD analysis project Ga0182013, IMG submission 120487) | Permafrost microbial communities from Stordalen Mire, Sweden - 612S2M metaG | ecosystem: Environmental > Terrestrial > Soil > Wetlands > Permafrost | place: Sweden: Stordalen | collected...
CCCCGGAACAAGGAGCCTCCCCAGCCGCATGGCCGCGACAGCCACAGCACCGCCCGATCAATCCGCGCAAGCGGCGCAGGGCGTCAATCCGTGGCTCATCGCCGCGGCCGTCATGCTCGCCACCTTCATGGAGGTGCTCGACACCGCCATCGCCTCGGTCGCGCTCCCCTACATCGCCGGATCGCTCTCCGCCTCCACCGACGAGGCCACCTGGGTGCTCACCAGCTACCTGGTCTCGAACGCCATCGTCCTGCCCGCCAGCAACTGGCTCTCGCTCAAGTTCGGGCGCAAGCGTTTTCTCATGACCTGCGTGGCCATCTTCACCGCAGCCAGCTTCGCCTGCGGAGCCGCGCCCACGCTCGCCTTCATCCTCATCGCCCGCGTCATCCAGGGCGCCGGCGGCGGCGCGCTCCAGCCGCTCTCCCAGGCCATCCTGCTGGAGAGCTTTCCACCCGTCAAGCGCGGCGCGGCCATGGCCGTCTTCGCCTTCGGTGTCGTGGTCGCCCCTGTCCTCGGCCCCACCCTCGGCGGCTGGCTCACCGACACTTACTCCTGGCGCTACGCCTTCTACATCAACATCCCCATCGGCATCCTCGCCCTGTTCATGATCAACCGCTACATCAAGGACCCTCCCTACATCAAGAACGCCAAAGTCGCCCCCTTTGACAACCTCGGCTTCGGCGCGCTGGTGGTCTGGACCGGCCTGCTCCAGGTCGTCCTCGACAAGGGCCAGGAAGACGACTGGTTCGGCGCCGCCTGGATCCGTTGGGCCGTCTTCTTCCTGATTACCAGCTTCATCTACTTCTGCTACCACTCCTGGACGAAGAAGAGTCCCTTGGTCGATCTCAAAGTCTTCAAGAACCGCAACTTCCTCATCGGCTGCATCCTGATCTTCCTGTTCGGCATCGGCATCTACTCCACCGTCACCGTGCTCCCGCTCTTCTATCAGGAGTTGCTCGGCTATACAGCCTTCACCGCCGGCCTGGTGGTCGCGCCCCGCGGCATCGGCGCCATCTGTGGCATGCCCATCATCGGCGCGCTCTCCAACAAGGTCGATCCGCGCTACTTGCTCACCTTCGGCTTCCTCACCTTCGGCCTCACCACCCTCTACTTCGGCAACATCACCCTCGATCTCTCCCCCACCACGCTGTTGCTGCCCATCCTCATCACCGGCTTTGGCCTCTCCTTCGTCTTCGTCCCCATCTCCACCGCCGCCTACGGCACGCTGCGCAACGACCAGATCGGCAACGCCTCCGGCATCTTCAACCTGATGCGCAACGTCGGCGGCTCCATCGGCATCTCCATCGCGCAAACCCTGCTCACCCGCCGCACCGACGTCCACCAGAACGAGATCCTCAACTCCGTTCCCGTCACCGGCCAGCAGTTTCAGAACTCGCTGGGCGCAGCTCAACAGGCATTGAGCGGCCACTTTGGCCCCAGCAATGCCCTGCCCGCGGCCCAGGCTACCCTCTACCAGCAGCTCGGCCGCCAGGCTGCCCTTTGGTCGTTTGTCGATGTCTTCCGTTGGCTCTCGCTGCTCTGCTTCATCTGCGTCGCTGTGGTCTGGACCTTCAAGAAGGTCAGCCCCGGCAAGCCCCCCGCCGGCGCGCATTAGCTTGAGGCGATGCCAACCGCAGTTCACGATCTTTTCCGTCGTCGTTCCCGGCCTTATACTAATGAGCGCAGCACAAAGGCCTTCCAATGAGACTTGCCGCGCTACGCCTGCTCCCCATTGCAGCAGCCGTGTCTTTCCTGCTTGGCTGCGCCGCCTCCGACTCCGGCAAAGTCGTCAACTCCACTTCAGACTTCACCGGCAACTGGGGTTTTGGCATCAGCGACCCGGCAGGCCCATTCACAATCTATTCGCTAACCGGCGCACTTTCTGGCAAAGGCGCAAACATCACGGGTACCTTTCGTGCTACAAGCACGGGCTGCGTGTCCCCCACACAGGACATCGCGTTCACCGGCTCACAAACCGCCGACGGAACTCTAACTCTCACCTCCACCAATCTCCCAAATAACGTCGCCACCATCTCCTCCATCGGAAACGGACTCATGCCTCTGACAAACCAGAGTGCGCTGTTTTTCGGCGGCCTGGAAGTCACCGGCTCAGGACCATGCGCCATGGGAGGAATCGTTCTTGAGGGTGAAGAGTTCGCGCCCCTTACCGGAACCTACATTGGCCCAATCACCTCGACATCCGGGACCACTGCGAACTTCACGGCGACCCTCGCCCAGGCCGCCGCCAACTCCGATGGCCAATTTCCGGAGTCGGGCACCATCACCGTAGCCGGCGCCACCTGCGCCAATGTCTTCTCCCTCACAGGACTAGTTGCAGGATCGGCTCTTACGGCGACCCTCACCCCGGTCTCAGGGCCGTCTGCCACTGCAACGCTCACCACCGGCCCTCCGTACGGCGAAACGACGAACTCGCTCTCCTTCAGCATGACCATCACCGGCAGCGGCTGCAACGCAGGCATATATTCCGGAACCCTGACCATGCAATAGAGCGGCATATTAATCTCGATTCAACCGACCCACATCCTCGCCCTTTCGCGTACCATTCCTTCCATCCCCGCGCGGTGCGCGAACTCTCAGCCTCGAAAGGACCACCACCATGTCCAACCCCTTCGTTCACCTCGAACTCTCCACGCCCGATCTCCCCAAAGCCAAGGAGTTCTACTCCAGCCTCTTCGGCTGGGAATTCGCCGATCAGGATATGGGCCCCAGCGGAATCTACAGCACCTTCCACCCCTCGTCCGGCCCTGGCGGCGGCGCATTTTCCATGCCCGGGATGCCAACCTTCTGGCTTCCCTACGTCGGCGTCAAAGACATCAACGAATCCACCGACAAGGCCAAGGCCCTCGGCGCCACGATCCACAAGGGCCCGCTGGAGATTCCCAACATTGGCTGGATGACTATCCTCGCCGACCCCACCGGCGCCACCATCGCGCTCTTCCAGCCCAAACAGCCAATGTAGCCCGTGTAGTTTGCCGTAGGATTGCAGTCCGGATGAACTAGAATTTCGAGCGTATGAACGCTATTTCTCTTTTCCTCGCCGCAGGTCTCCTGTCCACGCCGCAGGCTGGCCCCCGCACCATCGTCCCTGTGTTCGCGGCGATAGACACCGCGCCAACCCTGCCCAGCGCCGACGACGTCATGTCCCAGGCGAAGACCAGGGCAGCCGCGGAGCACAAGAACATACTTCTCGTCTTCAGCGCCTCCTGGTGCGGACCCTGCCGCATGTTCGAAGCCTTTCTCAAGGACCCTGAGACCGGCCCGATCATGGACAAGTACTTTGTCGACGCGCGGCTGGACGTGGGCGAGAAGCCCGATGATACCCGTCACTCCAACAGCCCCGGCGCCGAGGCGCTCCGGGCGTCGCTCAAGGGCGCGGATGCAGGTTATCCGTTCATCCTCTTCCTCGATCCGACCGGGAAGCCCATCGTCAACTCATTCTGCCCCTCCGGCTGCACCCCACCCGGAGAGAACATCGGCTACCCCGCGACCCCGGGTGAGATTGTCTGGTTCATGAAGATGGTCCATCAGGCCGCCCCTGCCATCTCCGCTAAAGAAGCAAAGGTAATCCAAGCGTGGCTCGAAAAGCGAGGACACGCCTGATCGGCCACCGCCGCGCCCCTGCTACTTCTTCTGCGCCGGCACAAACTTCTCCATCACCGCCTTGCGCATCAGGTCGGGCGGCAGCAATCCCTGCGCCAGCAGAAAGTCGTGGAACTTCTTCTGGTCGAACTTCGCCCCCAGCGCAGCCTCCGTGTCCTGACGCAGCTGTAGCAGCTTGATGTAACCGTAGAAGTAGCTATTGGCCTGGCCCGGCGAGCGGTAGGTAAACCGCTCCAGCTCTTCGGTTGCAAACGCATGGCTCAGCACCACGTCATTCTCCAGCACCTTGTCCGCGTCCGCCACCGTAATCTTGCCCGACTGCAGCTCTGGATCCAGAAACGCCCGCGCCGCGCGCAGCAGTCGCAGTTGCAGCGTCGCCAGCCTGCCCTCCGCCGGCTCGTACGGCTCCATCATCCACTCCGAGTAGAGTCCCCAGCCCTCCACGTTGGTTGAGTTGAACGCGTACAGCACCCGCGCCAGGCTCACCCCATGCTCCAGCATTAGGTCGAACTGCAGCTCGTGCCCCGGACGCGCCTCGTGCGCCGTCATCGGCCACGCAACCGCGTCCCAGGTGAAGTCGTCGTACTTGTCCGCTGCCCCACCATTCGCCGAAGGAACATTCAGCGGCAGCACAAACTCGCCCTTCTGCCCGGTGTTGTGCAGAAACGGCGGTGGCACCATGTGCGGTGCGGGCTGCTGCGCCGTCTCCGCCGCGGAAGCCAGCCGTATGATTGCTGGCCGTCCCGGCAAAGTCACCAGATTCTTCGCCACAATGATGTCTTCAATCTCCCTCAGCCGCGCCTGGTAAAACGGCTGAATCGCGTCGCCATCGAGCTGCGTCTTCTTCATCTCGCGGATGACATCGCGATAGTCGCTCAAGCTCCACCCGTGCGCCTTGGCGATCGCCAGCGCCAGCGGCGCCATCTCCGCCTGGCAGTCGGCAAACGCCTTGTGCGCCAGCTCCGCCAGTTGCGCCGGAGGAAGGTCCACGCCATAGCTCTCCAGGCCCAACGCATACTCCGCGGGGGCAAGCCGGAAGTCGGTGCGCGCCTTGGGAATCACCGTCGCCCGCACCCAGGTGTCGTAGTCCGCCAGTTGCTCCCTCAGCTTGGCGAAGGGTTCCTCCCAGCCGGTCAGCTTGTACTTGATAAACAGCTGCTGCAGGCCATCGACGTAGTTCTTGTTCCGTCCCAGCTCGGTCTCCATCTCTCCCAGCGATGGATACTCCACGCCCGGCTTGGCCATCTGCTCCATCATGCGCTGCTTCAGCACATCGGTGAATGGCTTGAATCCCGGCTCCTCGCCCGCATACTTGCGCAGCCGCAGCACCGCCGCCGGCCGCCGCTCCTCCGCCACCTGGTCGTCCAGCAGCGTCCGCAGCCCGCTAAACACCAGCACGCTCGCATCCAGGAACTGCACGTTGTGTTCAAGCTGGTAATCGTCCCGGCGAAACTGCAAGTCGAAGGCCTTCAGCAGAATCTCCAGGTCCTCGTGCACGTCCTGGTCCTTCTCCTTCGCCTCGATCTTCCTCACCTGCGCCAGCACCACCTCCAACTGCTTGCGCTGCGCAATCTCGTCCGCCCGGGTCGCATCCGTGATCAAGGGATCGTACTGCTTCAGCCCCTGCGCCGAGCCGCTCTCCGGCGAGTGCTTCAACTGCACATCCAGCAGCATCTGGGTGGTTTGATTGCTGCGCACCACCCAGGCCGGCACAGCGGCCGATTCAGAAGGCTTCGAGGGTGCAGGAGTTTGCGCCATCACAGTAGGTTTCGCGGCCACCAGGCCACCAGCAAGAATCATCCACGACACAGCACTACGAACCATCGCTCAATCTCCAGAAATATGAGTGCAACCAGCATAACGTCGTCGAAGCCGCGCCGTTTGCGCAAGACGAGCCAGAAGATCTTTCGAGTGCCGGCCCTACGGTTGCGGAGTCGCGCCGGTTGGCCCTGCGCCGCCCGTCCCACCGGACGATCCAAACCCACCCGGCTGCTGCCCGAACCCTCCCGACTGTCCGAACCCTCCGGGCTGTTGCCCGAATCCGCCCGGTTGTTGCCCGAACCCTCCCGGCGTCTGGCCGCCCAGCGAGCCCGCGCCGACGGAGCCCAGGCCTTGGTTCAGCGCCGCAGCTTGCTTCAGCTTTTCCAGCCGCGGATCGTAGAGAAACTCCCAGGTTTGGTAGGTGGTCTGCTCGTTCAGTTCCAGAATCGAGTTGCCCGACGCACTGCTGCCGACGCCCATGATCGGTCCGCTCGAGCCTCCCCCAAACGGGCTCGCCATTCCCGCCGCACTGCCCAACCCCGACGTCTGCCCATTCGTGCCGCTGGTGTCGGTCGACCCCGGTGCTCCGGCCCCCGAAGCGCCGAGCCCACCCGCGCCCACTCCCGAAGTCCCCACCCCACCCACCCCGCCCGCCCCAATCCCACCCGCGCCGCCGAATCCGCTCGATGCGCCAAAGCCTCCCGCCGCTCCTCCAGCCCCAGCCGTACCGTTTGCTCCCAGCGCTCCGCCAATTCCTGACGACTGCATTCCCGCCGCCGATCCCAGCCCGGCGCTTGCGATCCCCGCCAGCGGCTCGCCGAAGAACCCCGTCACGGTGGTCTTGTTCTGTCCCACCGCAATCAGCCGGTAGTCCGCCTGGCCAGTCAGCGGGTCAACATACTCCTTGCGCAGATAGCGGATGTTGTTGGTATTCAGCAGCTGCTGGATCGACCCCGGATATCGCCCGGTCTTGGCATAGAAACGCCGGATCGCCAGCACATACTGGTTGGCCCGGCGCGCCGATTCCACCTCGCGTTCCCGGCGGATGCTGAAGGCGATGTTGGTCGCCGCCATGCCCAGCACCAGCAGGATCACCGCGATCGCCACAATCAGGCCGAGCAGCATGAATCCCTGCTCGCCATCCGGCCGGGCTTCTGGCTGTTCCCTGATCCCTGTTTCCTGTTCCCTGTTCTTCATCAGTTTGTCAGCAGCGGAAGCATCTGCGTGTTGTTGTTCTGCATATCTTGCACCTGAATGGATTTTGCATCGATCGACGTCACCCGGTAACGTCGCAACACAATGTCGCCCGCCGCCGCCACGATCACGTCGTCGTCGTGCAGCAAAAACGCCTGGCGCGTCCCCTTCGCCGAAGTTTCAAAGCCAAAAAACTTCAGCGGGATCGGCGGAGGTGGAGCAGGTCCGGTCGGCTGTACTGGAGCTGGCGGCGCCACCACAACCGGCCCCGGCTTCGGCCTCGCCGCAGCGATCGCCTCGGGCATCGTTCCCACCGGCACCGACGACGCCGAAAATATATTCCGCCCCGTCCCCGAATACTCCACCGACTCGCTCACCAGCATCGCTTCCATATGCAGGGTCGGATCCAGCGCGGCTGAAGTCTTCCCCACTGTCTTCGCGGCGTTTCCCGCAGTCTGTCCAGAAACCTGCGCCGCCACAGTACCCGCCGAGCCGGTAGGCGCGCTCGCCACCACCGGCGCTTGCGACTCCGGAGCCGGGCCGGTTGCAAATAGCTCCTCGTAGATGTAAACGCACGCACCGATGGCGAGCACTCCCACTACACTCAAAATAATCGTCTGCCGCCGGTTTTCGGTCCCGATCTTCATCGTCCGGACCCTCCCGCCAGCGCTGCCTGGGTAGTGGCAGCCGGCCCGCTCGGAGCTTCCGGCCCAGCCACCGGCACATCCTGCGCCGCAGCCTCGCGCAGATACGTCCTCAGGCCCAGCCGCAGGTTGACCGCTCCGCTCTCCTGGCCGGTGAACGTAACGCTGCTAATCACAAAGAAAATCTTGTCGCGTTCCAGCGAATTGATGAACTGCACCAGCGGCCGGTAGTCGCCGCTCAGGCTGGCATCCATGCGCACCTCGGTCAGCTCACCCTTCGATCCCAGCAACATCGGGTTCTGGCTGTAACCCACCCGGGTCAGCCGCACACTGTGCCCCTTGGTCAGCGTGCCTAGTTCGCCCGCAACCTCGGAGTAGGACGCCGGCAGCCGCTTCGCATAGAAACTGTCTGCCTCTTCCGTCGCCCGCGCCAGCTTCGCATCCAGGCCGCGCAGGGGCTGCGCCGCAAGCTCAGCCGTCTTCAGCTCAATCCTCTGCTGCGCCATCGCATCCGCGCTGGTGCCGCTTGCCGCGTGCCACAGCAATCCCATCTGCACCAGCAGATAGACATTCACCAGCAACAGCAGGCCCACACCCGCCCAATGCAGATTCAGCGGAGTCAGCCAGCTTCTCGCCTGCCCCGAACCGCTCCCGTTTCCGCCTTTTGCCGTCAGGAATTTCAGCGCATTCACCGGACACCCCCGTTGGCGCTGGCCTTCTTGGGCCGCGCAGCAGCCGGAGCAGCCCGAACCGCGGGAGCCTTATGCCCACCCTCAGCTTTGTGCACCCCAACCTTCACGTCCGCCTGGGCCGGCCCACCCGCGCTCGCCCCATTCTTCTCGGCCTTCTCAGCATTCTTCTCAGACTGCCCCTTTGCCTGGGCGGGCAATGGATTGTATCCACTCAAAATCTCGAACTCCACCCCTCCGGGAACTCCGGCCTGGGCCGCCGGCACCAGCCTGCCCTGCTCCTGGGTCTGCGCCGTTTCGTTGGCCAGCCGTGGATTCAGAAAGCGCCGGCTCCGCTCCAGATTGCGCACCAGTTCGACCGCGAGGTCCCGCTGCCCGCTCACCCGCAGCCGTATATTGACGTCGCCCTCGGCCGTGAACTGCGGATCGATGCTGGTCACCTGTACCCCGCCCGGAAGCACCGCCTCCAGGTCCATCATCACCGAGGTCCAACTGAAGCTCTTGCTGGCAAACAACCCATTCAGGAACTTCGACCGGTCCAGCACCGCGCGGTTTTGCGGCTCGCGCATGCGCGCCTCGTTGGTCAGCCGCTCGTTCTCGAACGCTGCCGTCTGCGCCTTCAGCGTATCCATCTGGGTCTGCGCCGCGCGTGCGTTCTGATTCATAAAGTGCAGCCCAATCCCCAGCGCCACCGCCACCAACGCCAGCGCGGCCATCGCCAGCCGCAGCCGGGCAAACAGGGGCCGCAGCTCGACGAACGGCCGGGTCGCGAGATTGATCGAAATTCGCATCAGTTGGCCAACGCTCCCCGCACTCCCGCCAGCCAGCCCAGCGGAATCCCCGCCGGCGTGCCCACCGAATCGGCTCCCGCACCCAGCATCTGCCGGTCCACCATCTCCCGCACCGCCAGCGGACCCACGTACGCCTCGTCCAGCAGCACCGTCAACGCATCGGATCCCAGCGTTCCCGCCGCCAGCACCACCGCCGGCGCCATCTGCAGCGTGTCCTCAAAATACGCCGCCGCCACGCTCACCGCCTGCGCCACCTCGTTGGTCGGCTCAGCCTGGTTCTCCTTGGCCGCAGCCTCCGGCGCCGGCAGTCCCGCCGCCAGGTCTGCCTGCAGGTCCGCGCCTAGGTCGACCGTCCGGTGCAGCAGCAGCACGCCGCCCTTTACGATCGCCGTGGTCACTCCCTCCTGCCCCGCATTCACCACCAGCGTCGGGCGATCGCCATCGGCCAGCCCGGCAAGCGCGGCCAGCGTGCTCGGCAGCACCGCGCCCGGCTCGAACCCCGCCTCGCGCACCACGCTCTCACACTCCGCCAGCACCTCGCGCGGCATCGCCACCGCCAGCACCTGCAACGAACCCTTCGACGACGCCATCACCTGATAGCTCACCGCCGCATCATCGGCGTCGAACGGGAGCAGCTTCTTCAACCGGAAGCGCACCACCGGCAACGCCTCCGCCGGCTTGGCCGGAAGCGCATCAAAGTCCAGCAGCAACACCCGCACCGCCGCATCCGGGACCACCAGCGTCACCTCGCGCGAGCGCAGACACACCGCCTCCAGCGCCTTGCGCACCGCCGCCACCAACACCTCGCGCCCCGCCGCGCCAAACCCGTTGGGTGCAGTCGCAATACTCTCAGCCGCGCCGGCGGTATCGCTCACGCGCAGGCGAGGAATCGCGACGCCCTCCGCCAGCGGCGTCCGTGAAACTGCCGAGAGCACCGCCAGCGCGTCCTCAGCCCGCGCCGCCACCACCCCCTCGGCCCGCACCTCGCACGCCAGCCGCGGCCGCGTCCCCATCGATTTCGGCAGAAATTCCATTCCGTCCTAGACTACCTGCTATTTCCTGATTCCAAACCCTTTTCCCATCGAGTCCAGCCTCACGCAGCCACTTCAATCGCCATCACTTGGACGGTGGGCGGAGGAATCGGCAAGCCCTGCTCCTTCATATCTTCAATCCACATCTCAAGTCCGGTGCGCGCATTCTCCTGCGCCTCTTCCAGGCTGCTTCCGCTCACCAGAATCACCGCAAGATCCGGAAAATACCCTCCCCAGGTTCCGTCCTCCGCCTGCTCAAAGATTGCCGTATAGTTCGCCATCACGATAACCCCGCTTGCTTCAGAAGCCTTCTCCAAACCGATCTTGATGTCCGCTCCCAGGCCGTGGGCTGGAACGATTACCGTTCCCTTCTTGCTGGGGTGGCGGAACTTCTGGTGACTCCCCTTCGTGCTCACCCAGTACCAGCCATCAGCCTCAAGCAGCTTGATGATGTCTCTATACTTCATCGCCGCCCGCGCCTTTCAAAGGCTGCCATTCCGTCCTAGACTACCTGTTTCCTTCGCAACTTACGCCAACTTTTTGGTCGCGCAGCAGCCAACAACCAACAACTAACACCCTGCAACTCGCAACTTCTTTTCCTACCGCCCCGCCTCGATAAACGTAACCTTATTAATCTCCTTCAGCGTCGTGACCCCCAACCGCACCCGCTCAATCGCCGAGTCGCGCAGGAAGTTCATGCCCTTGTCTCGCGCCTTCTTGCGGATCTCGCTGCCTGGCCGCTTGGACAGCAGCATCTCGCGAATCTCATCGTCCAGCTCCAGCAGCTCGTGGATCGCCGACCGCCCCCGGAACCCAGTCCCCGCGCACTCCATGCAGCCCGGCCCCTCCTTGAACTTGAACCCGCGCCATTCGTCCGGATTCAGCCCGCTGGCCAGCAGTTCCTCGTCCGAGTAGGTCACATCGCGCACGCAGAACTCGCACACCGTCCGCACCAGCCGCTGTGCCAGAATGCAGTTCAGCGCCGACACAAAGTTGTACGGCTCCACACCCATATTCAGGAAGCGCCCCAGCACGTCGACCACATTGTTCGCATGGACCGTCGTGAACACCAGGTGGCCGGTCAGCGCCGAGTTGATCGCAATCTGCGCCGTCTCCGCATCGCGGATCTCGCCCACCAGGATCTTGTCCGGGTCATGCCGC
>Ga0182013_10008676_pt1 | contig 10882 bp, 7 predicted proteins | sample 612S2MmetaG_FD_120487 | JGI IMG/M metagenome (GOLD analysis project Ga0182013, IMG submission 120487) | Permafrost microbial communities from Stordalen Mire, Sweden - 612S2M metaG | ecosystem: Environmental > Terrestrial > Soil > Wetlands > Permafrost | place: Sweden: Stordalen | collected...
CGAGATTAAAGCCGCCTTGAAACCAGCCCCAGGTGACGTTCTGTGCGTTCAACAGATCGCCGATGTTTTTGCCGGCCATAGACACTTCGACGGTTCCCGTGGAGCATACATCGCCAATGGGATCGGCGTCGCCCACAAGCGTAAAGCCTCCGTTGCCATCGGGTACGGCAGTGCCGGCACTGGTGGTGCAGGAGTTGGTGGCGCTCGGCGTGCACTGACCGGGCTGCACGCCAGTCGTGCCGGGTATCAGATTGAGCGTTGCCGAAAGGCCGTTGGTTTGACCTGAGATCAGGTTGATGGCTCCAGGGGTTGAAGGACCAAACTGCGAGGTGTAGGCGTTGTCATTCATCGAATAAGCCTGCGAGTAGTTCCACAGGGCTGTGACGGTGGTGCCGTCGAAGTAGCCCATGACCTGGCCCTTGGTGAGATCTGCAGGGCTATCGCTGGAGACGGACGCCGGGACCGAGGCCGTCGAACCTGTCGAGCCGGGGAACTGATCCACCGCGCCGTTGTCATAGGCAACCTGTTCCGGCTTGGCGGAGTGATTCTGGTCGGCCGTAGCGGCCTGGTCGTTCCAGAGCAGGAAGGGATTGACTGCGTTGGCGCCGTTAAATGTCGCCCCTGAGCCGGTTGGCGCGTTGGGGTTGGCAGTGAGCAGCGTGGGGCTTGCCAACGGAGCCCAGGTGCTGGGATTCAACGGGGCGACCAGATTGTTGTTGGCCGGGGCTGTTGCGGTCGCGGAGAAGTTGGTCTGGTCGATCTCATTCGCATTGGCCGGGTTAGCCGCGGCGTAGGCGATCTTGGGATAGGTCCCGTAGTAGTGGTCGTAAGAGATGTTTTCGCCAAAGATCACGATGAGATGGGTGATGGGAGTGACGGGCTGTCCAAGCGCTGGTGTGGCTGGGGGAGTAGTCGGGGGTGTCGTGCCGGCAGTATTGTTTGTGCTCGAGCAGCCAGCGATGGCCAGAGCCAAAGCAGCCGCAGCCGCGGAAAAGAGTAACTTGCGAATCATGGCGGACCGTCCTCTGAAGTGATAACGAGTGGTTCTTGCGGTTTGTCCGCAAAGGGGTTGCGGGCAAAGGGGAAACGATTCCCACACTAGCTGTCGATCGTTAACAGAAGGTGACAGCCAGGTTTCGATCCTGCAAAAGGCGAAAATCCTGTCGCCTTAGGGCTGAGGCGTGGCAGGCGGCGCCGCAGGCAGTTTGGTCTGGCTGGAGGAGCTTTGGCCTGCCTGGTCGAGCCTGGTGATGTGGACTGTGGAGTCGTTTTCAGGAATGGTGCCGTCGTTCACCTGGACTTCAAGGGGCTTGCCGAGAATTAACAAGCGCTGGGGAGATTTGCCGCGGGCGGGAACGATTACGCGCTGGGTTACGGAGTTTTCATTGGACCGAACGGTTACCGGGACCTCTACGGAAGCGAAGCCGTTGTTGGCTACGTCGACGGTAACCAGCCAGTTTCCGGCCTGTTCGGCAGTGGGGAAAACGTTGGAGATGGTCAGGTCGGGCAGGCCTTTGTCGGCGTTGACCCAGTCGTTGAAGAACCAGGAAAGGTCGCCACGTGTGCCGGCCTGTTCGAGTAGCTTTTGAAATGTGCCGGGACCGGTATCGTGGCCGTAACCAGGGCTTACGTCGGCCTTGGGATCGTAGGCGCGGAGGGCGGCGGAAAGGGTTGCGTCGCCACAGAGGGCGCGCAGCATCCAAAAGACATACGTGGCCTTGGTGCGGTAGTAGACGGGCGAGATGGCCTCGGCCAGGGGCTGGCCTACGCTTTGGCCGGGGCTATCCGGCTCGGCGAGAGCGAGGGCGGCTCGGGAGGCCTCGAGGGTGCCGAGAGCCTGGTCGCGGCCGCGCTGCTTCTCTATCCAAAGAGTCCCCATGAAGTGAGCGACGCCCTCCGAGAGCCAGGCGCGCGGGGATTCCATCCAGGCGTGGGTGAGGGCGTGTGCGAGGATACCGGTGAGTTGCTCGGGACTGGCGGTACGGACCGCTGCGGCGAGCAAGGAGCCCGTTTCGTAGGGGGCATCCTGGGCGTCGGGCAGGTCTAGCAGCGTGAGCTGGGAGCGGGGACGCTGACCGAGCCAGCCCTGGAGGAACGGAGTTACGGCTGCGGCGGCGTCGGACCAGGCGGGGACTGAGGATTCGTCGTCGGGAAGCACCCAGATCATGGTGTTGGCGGCATTTTTCGGGGTGCGAATAGCTACGAAAAGGCTAGGCGCTTCATAGCCAAGGGTTTCGCCGCCATTGTCCGCAGTTGCTACGCCGGAGACTTCCGCGTCCGGACCGGCGGATTCCGTGACGGCGAGCGGTGCAAGATGGCCGTTGATGAGCGCGACCGAGGGAGCGCGGCCGTGGGGAAACTCGACGGTAAGGCGCAGGCGGAAGTGGGCTCCAGCCATGCGCAGCTTGTGATCGCCGATTTCGTCGAAGAGCCGCGCTCCATCGCCAAGGATAACCGGAACGCTGGAGACGGGATACCAGACTACGTTGCCGAAGCCGCGCAAGCCAGTGAAGTCGACGCCGATGCGGTCCCAATCGGAGTGCAGAGCCACGTCGTCAGGAGTGCCAATAACAAGCAGACGCTGGGCGTTAGGGGCAATCGCGCCGGAGTAGGTCACGTCGAGTTGGAGGGTTGCGCCGACGGCAAGCGGCTTAGCTAGAGGGACGGCGGCTTCGTGAAGCTGGCCGGTGTGATCGGCGTCGCTATTGAGGATCGCGACGGGGAAGGTTACGTCCTTTACCGGAGCACCGGGGGCGAGGATGCGAATGCGCTCCCAGTCGAGCGAGGACGAGATCTGGAGGGGGATGTGGGCGAGTGGCTTGTTGCCGTCATTGCGGACAGTGACCAGCGCCCGGACGGCAATGTGCTGATCTGCGGGACGGAGGTGCACGTCCATGTCGAAGTCCGTAAAGGTGATAGCCTGGCGCTCGGCGTCGACGGCGGTGGGAGCGTCGGCCATTTTTACAGGTGTGGAGGCAGGGCTTGCCTGGCTCGAGACTTGGCCGTTTTCGTCTGTGGACCGGGAGAGGATGACCTTGCCGGCGGGCTTGGCGGGCTCCGGAGTTTGAGAGGCCTGGGCTGTTGGAACGGCTTGTCCGGGAGCTGACGGAGTGGAAGGAGTGGTCTGCGCGGACGCGACCGCTATGCCGGCAGCGGCCAGAAAAATCAAGCCGGCGGGTGAATACTTCATGAACCCAAGCCTTTCTGCTTCTTTGGTTTAGACGGGGAGTGGCGGCTGGGGGAAGCGCCTGCGGCGGCATTGCGGCGCTGACGAAAGGCTTCGTAGAGCACAACCGCTCCCGCTGCTGAGACGTTGAGAGAGCTCACGCCGCCCGCCATGGGAATCCGCAGCAGGTAGTCACAGGTTTTGCGGACCAGGTCGTGGAGGCCTGCGCCTTCCCGGCCGAGGACGAGCACGCAATCGCCGGTCAGGTCGAACTGGTCGTAGTCGCGCTGGCCACGCTCGTCGAGGCCGATGACCCAGATGTTTTGCTCCTTCAGGTCTTCGAGGGCGCGGACGAGATTGACGACGCGGGCGATGCGGAGATGCTCGGATGCGCCTGCGCTCGCCTTGACAGCAACCGGGCTCAAAGGCGCGGAGCGCCGCTCGGTAAGTATGACGCCGTCGACGCCGGCGCCGTCGGCCACGCGGAGAAGAGCGCCAAGGTTTTGCGGATCTTCTACGCCGTCGAGGGCCAGAAGCAGGCGGCGCGCTGTTGGATTGGCCGCGTCTGGGGCGTAAAGGTCCTCAATCGAGAGAGATTCCTGGGCGCGAACCATCGCGACTATGCCTTGATGGGCGGGCGACTTGGCCATCACCGACAACTGGTCGCGAGATTCCTGGCGAACGCGGATGCCTGCCTGGCGAAGAGCCGCGACCAGCTTTTCCAGCCGCAAATCGTCCCGTTCGCGGGCCACCAGCACATGGTCAAAACGACGCTTGCCGGCTTTGAGCGCCTCCTCAACCGAGTGCACTCCGTAAAGAACTTCCATATAGATAGTGTAGTGGATTGGCGCTTGGCGCGGTGGTGCGTGCCTAAGCGCTAAGATGGGCTCGTGCGGTCAAGGATGGAATTGATAATTGCAATTTGCCAAACCTCTCGGTGATTACATGAGGGTCGCCAGCGACCGATCCAAAATTTGGATTGGTCCTCTTTGAACACGGTTGCCTAGTAGCTTGATTTGAGAAAATGAGAAAACCTTACCGAAGGTCAACTTTCCGCTGGCAGGCGGGGTGTCCAATAGAACAGCAGAGCCAGACTTACCAAATAAAAAAGGGATGCTTGCCAAAACGCACCCCCAAGGACCATGCGTATAAGCAGCCCCCAGAGCGCGATATTATCCGCAAATGCCATCCCAATTATTTGCGCGGCCTCCCACTGCTTGAGGGCCCTCGGATCGGAGGTGTCCTTCGCCAGCAAAGTTGTAGCACGGGCGAGCATTCGGGTGCGGAAGTTTGACCCCGTGAAAACAATCGACAGAGCAAAAGCGGCGACAACCCAGTCCCGGAATGTCCAACTGTTGCTGCCGGGATGGTGAGCCATCTCAGCCACCCACCCGAACATCGATACACCGGCGATCATTGCGAATTGAATTAATCGGAGTTTGGTCACACTCTTCTTTAGCTCATTCACGTTCAATGCTCCGAGTGGATTCGCATCCCAGAGTACCACTGGGTGAACGCTTGAGTCGGAGACTCGCGGAGGATTAGCGCGAAAACAGGTCGGGCGCAAAGATTCTCCGGCTATACTTGCTCCTATTCGTGAATCTCAAACAGAAATCCTGAAAAGTCTATGAGCACGTCCGCCGCGAAGACTTTCACCGCAGTGCTGGAGCCTTTGCAGAATGGCCTTGGCTGGGTAGTGGCGCGCATCCCATTTGACGTCGCAAAGGCTTGGCCGGTGCGCAAGGGCGTGCGCGTGCGCGGGGAGATTGCGGGCCTTGCTTTTCGCACCGCGCTGATGGGGGATGCGAGCGGGGGACACTTCCTGCTGGTGAACAAAAAGATGCAGGCGGCGGCCAAGGCGACGGTCGGGTCGAAAGTGAAAATTCGGCTGGAGCCTGACCTGGAGGAACGGCCCGCCGAGATACCTCCGGAACTGGCCAAGGCCTTGAAGGGTGACCGCAGGCTTCGCAAGTGGTTTGATGGGCTGAACTACTACATGCGCAGGGTGATTGGAGCGCTGGTGAGCGAGGCCAAAGCGGGCGAATCGCGCGAGCGGCGTGCGGAGAAGATCGCCGAGTGGCTCCTTCTGGCGATGGAAGCGGAGCTGGACCCGAAGGATCCGCCGCCAATTCTGAAGGCTGCTTTTCAGCGGCAACCATCGGCGCGTGTGGGTTGGGAGGCTATGAGCGTGGTGCGCCGACGCAACCATCTGCTGGGCATCTTCCATTACCAGAGCGCCGAGTCGCGCGAGCGGCGGGCAGCGCAGGCAGTGGAGGATGCGTTGCGAGTGGCCGCAAGATTGAAGAAGGATGCGGAGTGATGGACTTTGCGGCGCAAGCGGAATTCGGGCCCAAGGGCAATTTCCAAATATCCGTTAATTAGCTGGAGACCATGTCCGAGGCGCAAAATCAGGGCATATGCGGTCTTTCCCCTGAATTTGAACGACGCCACCAAGTTCCCTGATGACAAGGCTCATAACTTCGCTCCAATCGCCGGCAGTTTGCTGGCGCAATAGCCGTGCCGTCGGATACCAGGGCGTCGTCTCAATATCCTGCATCCAGCGCCAGTCTCCCAAATGAGGAAGCAGAATCCAGACCGGTTTCCCCATAGCGCCTGCCAGGTGGGCGATGCAGGTGTCAGTCGTGATTACCAGATCGAGCGTAGCGATAAGAGCTGCTGTTTCTGCAAGATCGCGGTCGTCCCTCGAGCTGTCCCAGACAAAGAGATCGCTCGGCAAGTCGGTCAATTGCTCTGCTGCCGAACCTTTTTGCAGCGAGATCCAGTTGACGCCTTGCATGCGCAGCAGCGGAAGCAAGGTTTGGAGGGACATGGATCGTTGCCCATCGGCCTTGTATTTTGGGTTGCCGGCCCACGCAAATCCTACCCGCAAAGGCCGCTCCCCAAGGCGCAAGTTGGGCCGGACATAAGGGGTTTTCATTTGCCTTTCCAGCGCCCTTTCCCGATCGGCGCCCAGATACGCTCCTGTCAAGGGGACCGTGTCGACGGTGGTCCCAAACACGGCCGGCAGGCTCAATAGCGGGCATTCAAGGTCAAAATCAGGCAGTTTTGCGCCCAGCAACGCGGTCTGCGCACAGCCGGCGCGTACAGCGGGCAGCGACCCCACTAAGCGCTCGACCGGCGCCTGTACCTCGAGAAGGACGTATCCGCCACGCGCGGCCACCATGGTCGCGTAGCGGCAGAATTGGATCGTGTCTCCCAGTCCTTGCTCCGCGTGCAGCAGAATACGGCGGCCTTCGAGAGGCTCCCCGTGCCATCGCGGCTGGCTGAAGGTTCGAGGATGGCGGTGCACCTCACGGAAACGCCAGCGGGCCTCGTATCCAGGCCAGCCCCGCTCCCAATCGCCCAATCGAAGCTGCGTGAGGGCCAGATTGTAGCGTGCGCCGGGATGGGCGGGATCACGCGCGACCGCCGTTTCATGGGCCTTCAAAGCCTCGCCCATGCGGCCCATATCCAAGAGCGAGTTGCCGCGATTCGAAGCCGCGGCATTGTGTCCCATTGCTTCAGCTCGATCAAAGGCTTCCGAAGCCTCCGAGAATCGTCCCTCGGTGTGAAGCAGAATTCCCTGCATGTTGAGCCCCTCCGCCTGTTCGGGATCTCGCGACCTAGCCCAGCGCAGCCAGCCCCATGCTCCGGCCAGGTCCTGTTGCGAGGCGCGAAACTGGCACCAGGCAATGTGCGTTTCCACCTGTTCTGTGTTCATGGCAAAGGCTTTGCGCAAATGCAATTCGGCCACGGCCGGACGCTCGCGTTCCCGTTCCAGCATGGCCAGATTGATCCAGCCGGCAACCAGGTCGGGGCGCAGTTCGACGGCCCTGAGCAACGCGGCCTCGGCATAGACTTCACGGCCCTGCTCACGCAATAGGGAGCCCAAGTTCATCCAAGCCGCGGCAAAGTCCGGCCGTTGGACCAGGGCGCGCCGGTAACGGGTCTCGGCTTCCTTTGTCCTTCCCAGGCGAGCAAGAACAAAGCCGGCGGCAAATTCTGCCTCGGGCAGGCGCGGATGAAATTGAAGCGCCTTTTCATAGCGCTCGAAGGCCTCCTGATTGCGGCCCAAAACGGCCAGCGCGTTTCCCAGGCCAAGATGCGCCGCAACCAACGCAGGCTTGCGCCGCAGGGCAAGCTCAAATTCAAAAATGGCTTCTTCGGGGCGCCCAGCGCCGATCTTGAGCTCGCCCAGACCTAGCCGGGCAAGCTCGTTCATTCCGTCCAGGCGGAGAGCCCCTGTGTAAGCGGATTCTGCCTCGTCGATACGATCACTGGCCTTCAATGCCTGCCCCAGAGCAACCCATGCCACCCCCATGCGGGGCGCCACTTCGACGGCAGCCCACGCCATATTCACTGCCGCCTCAAGCTGCCGGCTCGCCAGCGCAACCAGGCTTATTCCAACGAGTGCCTGCGGGTGGCGCGGATCTGCGGCAAGCATCCGCTGGTAACCGAGTGCTATCTCGGTCAACCTGCCGGTGAGGCCCAGTGGTGCTTTTATTGCCGTCGCTTGCGTTGCCATTTTTGTCCTGACTGGACGGTAAGCCGCCCCGGACAAGCACTCAATCGGAAATCGGGCGAGACCCGGAGTTTGACGTTCCACCGTTCCCAGTTTCTGCGCTGGTTTGATTTTGGGAACGCGCGCACAAGCTTCGGATTTAAACTGGCGAGGAATGGGATTGGAGATTTCTATGACTACTGCATCGTCTGTGGAAGCTCGCGTGCCCCTGCTGGAGCGGGAGGAAGTCACCGCTGAGGCGGCCGCACTCTACGACAAGTTGCTAACGGATCGCGGTTGTGTGCCCAACATGTTCAAGGCGCTTGCAAATGTTCCGTCGCTGGCACTGGGCATTGCCGCGTTGCTCAAACCGCTTATGGGCGAAGGCGCGCTGGTGGGCTGGTACAAGGAGCTGATCGCTACGCGCGTCGCTTCGCTGAATGATTGCGAATACTGCATTAGTGCGCATCGCTGTCTTGCCTTGCAACGCGGCGCGACGCCGGAACAGGTGGGAAGCTACGACAGTTTTGAGAGCGGGCCATTTACGGAAAAGGAAAAGGCCGGCTTTCGTTACGCCAGTCTGCTCCATGTTTCCGGCCATGCCATAGACGACGCGGCGTTTGCCGCAGTGAGCGCGCATTTCACTGCAGATGAGTTGATCGAGCTCACAGCGGTTGCCGCGGCCTTCGAGTTCTTTCCGCGATTCAACACCGCGTTGCGCATCCCGGTTACGCCGCTGCCTGTGAATCAGGCTGGCTCGATTTGAAGGCCGAGGCAGGATCATGCATCTTCAGCGCAGCATGAACTTCGCGGTTAGAGTTGCTTGCGATGACTCGCCAACCCACACTGTGTAAGCCCCAGGCTCGACCACCCATTTCTTTTCGGCATTCCAGACGGCAAGCTCGTCTTGCGGCACTTCGAACGCAACCGGCTTCGTCTCGCCGGGTTGCAGGGTTATGCGGGAAAAGCCCTTGAGCGCGCGCTCCGGAGTTTCCACGCTGCTTACGTCTTCGCGAACATAGAGCTGGGCAACCTCATCGCCCGCCACCGTGCCGGTATTAGTCACGTTGACCGTTACGTGGACCGGCCCAGTGCGCAGCGTGGGCGCATCGACATGCAGATCGTCGAAGCGGAACGCCGTATAGCTGAGGCCGAAGCCGAAAGGAAACACTGGCGTGTCGTCGCCATCGACGTAGCGATGAATCTTGGAGATGTCGTAATTGTAGTAGTCCGGCAGCACACCAATGCTGCGCGGAAAGGTGATCGTCAGATGGCCGCCAGGATTGTTCTCGCCAAACAGCGTCATGGCCATTGCCTTACCGCCGAACTCGCCCGGATACCAGGCTTCGAGAATGGCGGGAACATGTTGCGCAGCCCAGGGGATGGTGAGCGGACGGCCGTTCTGGAGCAATAGAACTGTCGGCTTGCCGGTGGCGACGACCGCTTCAAGCAGCGCCTCCTGATTTTCGGGAAGATCGAGCCTGGAGCGATCGGAGCCTTCGCCGGAGATGCCAGCCCGCTCGCCCAGCGCGAGAATCACAACTTCAGAGCCTTGAGCCAGCGCGACTGCCGCAGGAACGTCCTTGCCATCGGCGAAAGTGAATTCGGCATTCGGAACCAGGGCTTGCATCGCCGAAAGCAAATCGTTGTGCGCGGTAGGATCTGGCTCGGGCGCGTAGTCGCCGTACCGCGCAACCTTTGCATTTGGGCCGATGACCGCGACACGTTTCAGGCCTTTCGACAAAGGCAGCAGATGATTGTCGTTCTTCAGCAGCGTCATGGACTGCAAAGCCGATTGGAGCGACAGATCGAGGTGCGCCTGCGCACGATGGACCGTTGCGTTGAGAGCTGGATCGACCAGCGGATGGTCGAAGAGACCCAGGTCGAACTTGACGCGAAGCACATCGGAGACGGCTCGATCGAGTGCGGTCTTCGAGAGCGATCCCTCGCGGATGCCGTCGATAATCGCGTTCTGAAACGTCTTGTGGTCGAAGTCGTAGAACTGCATATCGACGCCGGAATTGATGGCCAGAATGACCGCATCCTTCGGACTGGCCGCCACGCGATGCGCGCCCGATAGCCGCTCGATGGCGCCCAGGTCCGACAGCACGAACCCCTTGAACCCCCACTCGTCGCGGAGAATTGTTTTGAGCAGGTAGGGGTCGGCAGTGACAGGAATGCCGTCGATCTCGTGGTAGGCGGCCATAGTTCCCATCGCATGGCCCTGGCGGAACGCCGGCTCGAACGACTTGAGCATGATGGTGCGGAGTTCGCGTTCTCCGTAATGCGCGGGCGAAGTATTGGTGCCCGACTCGGGGGAGCCGTGCCCGGCAAAATGCTTTGGTTCTGCAATGAGCGTATGGTCGGTGGCCAGCGAGTCACCCTGATAGCCCTGCACATAGGCCAGCCCCATTTGGCCGGTGAGATACGGGTCCTCGCCAAAATCCTCTTCGACTCTTCCCCAACGCGGCTCGCGCGCCAGATCGAGCACGGGGGCAAACAGCATATCCACGCCGGTTGCGCGCGCTTCAGCGGCGATCACTGCTCCCGTCTGCTGCGCGATTTGCCGATTCCACGTAGCCGCCAAATTGATCTGCGCCGGAAAAATCGTGCCGGTAGAAAAGCCGTGCAGCCCTTCCTCGGCAAAGAGCGCGGGAATACCGAGGCGAGTGTGCTTCATCACCCAGGTCTGGATGTCGTTGTTCAGCGAAGGCTGGCCATAGAGGTCGTGAATGCTGCCAACGCCCAGCGTTCCCCAGACCTTCTCGGCCTCTTCAGGATGGAAGCCGTGCGCCTTGATTTCGTCAGCAGCTTTCTGCGCGTCGTCCTGCACCGAAGGCGAGACACCGCGATACATATCGAGCTGTCGAGCCTTCTCTTCGACGGTCATGCGACTCAATAAATCGCGAACACGGTCTTCAACCGGCAGGCGGGATTGCTTGTACGGAGCATTTGCGGGAACAGCCACCGCGGGTTGCTGAGCAAAGCCACGCGAGCCTTGACCTGCAAGAAGCATCGCAACGACGCACAACAGAACTGCGCCAAATTTACGGAAGAATGAACTCAAGAGACTACCCTCACTTGCTCAGTTCCTTCACGAAAAAGTCCGCCATCGTATGGTTCGCCTCCTGTGCCTCAGGCAGCATGGGGTCATACCAGAATGCATGCGGCAGCGCGTCGAAGACCACAAGCCGCGCGTCCACACCCGCATTCAG
>Ga0182013_10008677_pt1 | contig 10881 bp, 12 predicted proteins | sample 612S2MmetaG_FD_120487 | JGI IMG/M metagenome (GOLD analysis project Ga0182013, IMG submission 120487) | Permafrost microbial communities from Stordalen Mire, Sweden - 612S2M metaG | ecosystem: Environmental > Terrestrial > Soil > Wetlands > Permafrost | place: Sweden: Stordalen | collected...
CGGCACGTTTGCGCTGTTCTTCGCACGCTTGGGAGCGACGGTATTCGGCATCGAGGAGAACCGGCACGCCGTTGCCGAGGCCCGGAGCAACGCGACCCTCAACGGAGTGGAACAACGGGCCACTTTCCTGGCCGGGCGCGTCGAGGACGCGCTCGCTTCCGATCAAGCGCGTGCGGCGCTGAGCGCCGCGGCCGTGGCGTTCCTCGATCCGCCCCGCAAGGGGAGCGACGAAGCGACTTTAGGCGCAATCGTCGAGGCCGCCGTTCCGCGCATCTGGTATCTCTCGTGCGACCCGGCGACGTTGGCCCGGGATTTGAAGTGGGTTGCGGCCAAGGGATACCGGCTCGACGAGGTCCAGCCGTTCGACATGTTTCCCCAGACGGGGCACGTGGAGGCGTTGGCGTTGCTCTCGCGAGTCTAAACGAACCGGAGTAGATTCTTGGCATCGGATTCGATCGACGTACGCTACGTCGCAAAGCTGGCCCGCATCGCGCTCACCGACGAAGAGGTGGAGCGCTTCGGCGCGCAGCTCGGCGATTTGCTCGAGCACGTTCGCGCGCTCGAGAAGCTGGACACCGGTTCGGTGGCGGCAACCGCGCAAGTGATCGCGTCGCGCAACGTAGAGCGCGGCGACGACGTGCGCGGATGCCTCGACCGGGAAACGGTTCTGGAGCAGGCTCCGCAGCGCCAAGGCGCGTTCTTCCGCGTGCCGCGGATCATCGCGGCGGAGTAGCGCGGCGATGTCGAAGGAGACGATCGAAAGCAGCGCGGCGGCCATTGCCGGCCGCGTCGGCGCGCGCGAGCTCTCGGCGGCGGAAGTCACCGAAGCGGCGCTCGGGCGCATTGCCGCGAGCGACGACGCCGTCGGCGCCTACCTGACCGTGCTCGGCGACGGCGCGCGCGAGCACGCGCTTCGCGTCGACGCCCGCATCGCGGGGGGAGAGTCGCTGCCACTGGCGGGCGTTCCGCTGGCGGTCAAAGACAACATGTGTCTGACGGGAACGCGCACGACGTGCGGCAGCAAGATTCTCGAGAACTGGATCGCGCCGTACACCGCGACGGCCGTGCAGCGTCTTCTCGACGCCGGCTGCGTGCCGGTCGGCAAGACCAACATGGACGAATTCGCGATGGGGAGCTCCTGCGAGAACTCCGCGCTCGGCGTCACGCGCAATCCGTACGATCTCTCGCGCGTTCCGGGCGGCTCGAGCGGCGGATCGGCCGCAGCCGTGGCCGCGTTCGAGGCAGCGATCGGCACCGGCAGCGACACCGGCGGTTCGATTCGCGAGCCCGGCGCGTTTTGCAACGCAATCGGTTTCAAGCCGACGTACGGAAGAATCTCGCGCTACGGACTGATCGCGTTCGCCTCCAGCCTCGATCAAATCGGTCCGCTCACGCGGACCGTCGAAGACGCCGCGCTCGCCTACGACGCCATGGCCGGATTCGATCCGATGGACGCCACCTCGGTGGACCGGCCGGTCGAGACGGCCGCCACGCATCTGCGCAGGGACCTCAAAGGCGTGCGGATCGGGATCGCGCGCGAATTCGATACGGCCAAGCTCGGCGCGGAGTCGCACGCGTGTTACGCTCGGGCGTACCGCGATCTCGAAGCGCTCGGTGCCGAACTCGTCGAGATCTCGCTGCCGACGGCCGACTACGGCTTGGCGACGTACTACCTCATCGCGCCCGCCGAATGCTCGTCGAACTTGGCGCGCTTCGACGGCGTGCGTTACGGGCTGCGAGTCGAAGGCGACGACGTGCAGGCGATGTACGAGGCGACGCGCGCTGCCGGCTTCGGAGCGGAAGTCAAGCGTCGCATCCTGATCGGCACCTACGCTCTTTCGAGCGGCTACTACGATGCGTATTACGTGCGCGCGCAGAAGGCGCGGACCCTGATCGCCGCCGACTTTGCCAAGGCGTTCGAAACGTGCGATCTGATCGCCTCGCCGGCCGCGAGTTCCCCGGCCTTTGAATTCAACGCCAAGAGCGATCCGTACAGCATGTACCTGATGGACTATTACACGATTCCGTTCTCGCTTGCCGGACTGCCCGCGCTCTCGGTGCCGTGCGGATGGGTGACGCCCGAGGGAGGCTCGTCGCCGATGCCGATGGGTCTGCAGCTGGCCGCACCGCTCTTCGAAGAACGCGCGCTGCTCGGCGCGGCGCACGCGTACGAGGTTGCGACGTCGCACGCGACGCGTCATCGCCCGCGCCTGGCGGAGGTCGCAAAATGACTGCCGCGACCGGCGTTTCAGCCGCCCTGCGATCCAAGTACGAAGCGGTCATCGGCATCGAGTGCCACGTCGAGCTGCGCACGGCGACCAAGATGTTCTGCGGCTGCGTCAACGAGTTCGGCGGGGAGCCGAACACCAAGGTCTGTCCCGTCTGCCTGGCGTTGCCGGGCGCGCTCCCTGTACCCAACCGCGCGGCCATCGAGCACATGATCCGCGCGGGACTCGCGTTCGGCGCGGAGATTCCGGCGTTCTCGAAGTTCGATCGCAAGAATTATTTCTATCCGGATATGCCCAAAGATTATCAGATCTCGCAGTACGACATGCCGCTCACGCAAGGCGGCGCGGTGACGTACTGGCGTGAAGACGGAACGATGGGCCGCTGCGCACTCGAGCGCATCCATCTCGAAGAGGATACCGGCAAGTCCACTCACGCCGGTTCCGGCGACGGACGCATCGCGGGCAGCTCCTATTCGCTGGTGGATTTCAACCGCGCGGGCGTGCCGCTGATGGAGTGCGTCTCCAAGCCCGAGATCCACAGCGCGCAGGACGCCGTCGCGTTCCTCGAAGCCCTCAAGCGCACGCTGCTGCAACTCGGCGTCAGCGACGTCAAGATGGAAGAAGGCTCGCTGCGCTGCGATGCCAACGTATCGATTCGCCTCGCGGGCTCCGCCGAGCTCGGGACCAAGGCCGAAATCAAAAACATGAATTCGTTCCGCTCGGTCGGCCGCGCCATCGAGAGCGAGATCGACCGCCAGATCGACGTCGTCGAGTCGGGCGGCCGCGTCGTGCAAGAGACGCGCGGCTGGGACGAAGCGCGTGGCGTGACGATCTCCATGCGCAGCAAAGAGCAGGCGCACGACTACCGGTATTTTCCCGATCCGGATCTCGTGCCGATGGAAGTGAGCCGCGAGCGGGTCGAAGCCTTACGCGCGACGTTGCCGGAGGCGCCCTGGATCCGCTTCACGCGCTACACGGCCGAAATGGGTTTGAGCCCGACGCAGGCCACGCAGCTGGTCGACAACGTGCCGCTGGCGGATTTCTTCGACCGCTGCGTCACCGCAAGCAAGAACCCGCAACAGGCGACGAATTTCATCCTCGGCGACCTCTCGCGGCTGGCCAACGAGTCCGGAGTCCAGGTCGCCGAATCGAAGGTGCGCGCGGAGGACGTCGCCGAGCTCGTCGCTCTGGTCGAAGGCAAGATCGTCAACTCGAAGATCGCAAAGTCGCTGCTCGAGCGCATGTGGGCTGGCGAGGGTTCTCCCAAGGCCATCGTCGAGCGCGAGGGCCTGGCGCAGACGAGCGATCCCGGCGCGGTCGCGCGCTTCGTCGACGAGGTGTTGGCCGCGAATCCAAACGTCGTCGCCGACTTTCGCGCGGGAAAGACCAACGTCGCGGGCTTCTTGGTCGGCCAGATCATGAAGGCGTCGCGCGGAAAAGCGGACCCCGAGCTCGTCAACCGGATGCTGCGCGAAAAGCTCGCTGCGTCTGACGAGTGACTGGCCGCTAAGGCAATCCCATGATCGGTCCGGGCCAACTCGCCGACGACCGCACGCTCGAGGCCCTCGACTTCGCGGCAATCCGCGATCGGGTCGTCGCCGCGACGCGCACGCAGCGCGGCCGCTCGCGCGCCTCCGCGCTGCTCCCGTCTTCGGATTTTGCCGAAGTGGGGCGCGAGCAAGCCGCGACGCACGCCGTTCGCGAAGCCGTCACGGGTGCCGATTTTTACGTCATGCCGGCGATGGATACTGCGGAACTCACTCAGGCCGCGGCGCTCGGCCGCGTGCTCGGAACGCTGGAGTTGCGGGCCGTCGGAGACGCCGTCGCGTCGGCTGCGTCGGCGCACGCAGCCGCGCGGCTCGCCCAGAGCGACGCGCTCGCGCCGATCCTCGCACCGTACGCCGCGCTCAATTCTCTGCAACGGACCGTCACCGACGCGATCGACGAACGCGGGAACGTCCTCGATCGCGCCTCGCCGGCGTTGGGCCGGATCCGCCGCGGGCTCGCGCAAGCACAGCACGACGCGCGCGATCGCGTGGGGGCCATCGTTCGCTCCGCTAAATATGCCAAGGCCATTCAAGATCCGGTGGTGACGGTTCGCGAAGGCCGTTTCGTCGTTCCGATCAAGGTCGAATTTTCGGGCGAGTTCCCCGGGATCGTTCACGACACCAGTTCGAGCGGCCAGACGTTGTTCGTCGAGCCGCTGGCCGCGCTCGAGACGAACAACCGGCTTCGCACCCTGCGGATCGAAGAGGAGCGCGAGGTCCAACGCGTGCTCGCGGAGTTGTCGCAACTCGTCGGCGAGCACGCCGCCCAGATCGAGGTCAACGTGGACGTGCTCGCGAGCCTCGACCTCCTGTGCGCCAAGTCGCAGGTCGCGCGCGCGATGGACGCCGTCGCTCCCGAGCTGCGCGAGGAGCCCGGCTTGTCGATCGTGGCCGGCCGCCATCCGCTGCTGGCCGATCGCGCCGTTCCGCAGACGATCGAGCTGGACGAATCCGCGCGCCTCATGGTCATCAGCGGGCCGAACATGGGCGGCAAGACGGTCACGCTCAAGACGGCCGGACTCTTCGTTGCAATGGCGTACGCGGGTATGCAAATCCCCGCGGCGATGGGCTCGCGCATCGGACGGTTCGAGCACGTGGTCGCCGACATCGGCGACGAGCAGTCGATCGCGCTCAACGCCTCAACGTTCTCGGCGCATCTCGTGCGTATGGGCGAAATCCTCAGCCTCGCGAGCGATCGTCTCCTCTACCTCGTCGACGAAATCGGCGGGGGAACCGAACCCAATTCCGGTGCGGCTCTGGCGATCGCGGCGCTCGAGCGGCTCATGTCGGCCGGTGCGTTCGGCATCGTGACGACGCACGCGACCGAACTCAAACTTTTCGCGCACGCGGCGGCCGGGGTAAAGAACGCCAGCGTGCGCTTCGATCCGGACACGTTCCGGCCCACGTTTCAGCTCGACGTCGGAACGCCGGGCCAATCGCTGGCGTTTCCGCTGGCCCGCGCGCTCGGCGTCTCGGACGCGATCGTCGAGCGCGCCGAGCGCCTTCTCGATTCGCGCGAGTTGGAGTACGAACGGGCGCTAACCGAGCTCGCGGTACGGGCGTCGGAAATGCAACGCGAGCGCGACGGCCTTGCGGGCGAACGAGCGGGAGCTCAGCGCGATCGGGAGGCGCTCTTGGCGCGCTCGGCCGCGCTCGACGCCGAAAAGCGCGCGTTCGGCGAGCTCGCCGAGGAACGGATGCAAGCGGCTCTTCGCGGATTCGTCGCGGAGCTGGAGCGAAGAGCGGCCGAACGCGAGCGCGCTCGCCCCAAGGTTACGGCGGCGGAAAGCGCATCGCTCTCGCGGGCGGTCGACGCGCTGCGCGACGATCTGGGCATTTCGGCCGCCGCGCCCGCGGCCGAGGATGCCGGCGCCGGCTTCGTGCCCGGCGATCCGGTACGCATAACCTCGCTCGCGCAGAATGGTACGATCGTCGAGGACTACGGCGAGACGGTACTCGTCGCGATCGGGCAGATGAAGACGGTCGTAGATAAGCGCGATCTTCGCAAACGCAAAGGCGAGACGTCCGCGCGCACGCCCGGGCGCGGCGGCGGCAGCGCCAAACTGGAGGCCGCGACGCGGGCGACCGCCGAGCTCGACGTCCGCGGCAAGCGCTACGTCGAGGCCGAGCCGCTGGTGGACGCGTGGATCGACGAAGCGGTCCTCGGGGGAACCGGGACGCTGCGTCTCATCCACGGAAAAGGCACCGGCATGCTCGGACGCGGGCTCCAGGAGTTCTTGCGCGACCACGCGTCGGTCAAGAGCGTGCGGTACGGCAATGAAAACGAAGGAGCGGGCGGGGTGACGATCGTGGAGCTCCACGATTAGCGTCCAGGCCGTGAAACGACCGCGACCCCTTCGACCGTGATCAATCCTCCGGTCATCATCCCGCGGACGCGCGCCACCAGCGGCGCGACGCGCGACTCCTCGTCCACGATCTCGATCGCAATTGGGAGGCCGCCGAGCGCGTCCACGACGCGAGCCGAGTGCAGCGCGCCCTTGCCGGCGAACCCTTCGATCGCTTTGAGAACGGTCGCTCCCGCGATCCCGCCCAACCTTGCTTCGTCAACGATGGCATCGACCAGGGCACGCTTGCCGAACCGGTCGTCTTCGTTGAGGAAGATCCGAAGCAAAACCGTCGAGGTCACGCCTTCTTTTGCGAGAGATGCAGAAAGCGCACCCGCTCGTCCGTGACGAACGCGTCGGGTGCGAGCTCCCGAAGCGCCGGCAGGATCTCGTCAACCTTGGCTTGGCGTTCGACGACCTCGATGAGGATGGGAAGATTTGGCTGCCACGCAAAGGCGTTTGCGGCGTGCACCAGCCCGTGGCTGCCGTAGCCCTCGACCGCGCGAAAGACGATCGCGCCGAGTACGCCGCGGGCGCGCAGAAATTCGACGATCGCGGTGTAGAGCGGCTGAGCCCCGTGCCGGTCGGTCTCGTCGACGAAGATGCGCAAGAGGCGCCCGTCTTCAAAATCGTCCACGAGGCTGACTTGCCCGCCGGGCGCGAGGCTTTCCTGCGAAGCGAGTCGTACCGGCTCCCCAAGCCATGAACACGACCCCGCGCTTTGCCGACGTAGAGTACTTGCTCGACGGATTCGAACACGTCGAGACCGTCCAGAACTTTCGCGACCGTCTCAAACTCGGACGGCCGCTCAACGTCAAACTCGGCATCGATCCGACCAGTCCCGACTTGCACCTCGGATTCATGGTCGTGCTGAGCCGGCTCCAACGCTTCGCCGAGGCCGGTCACGACGTGACGCTCATCATCGGCGACTTCACGGCGCGAATCGGGGACCCGAGCGGCCGAAATACGATGCGTCCCCAGCTTGACGCCGCGGCGATCGAAGCCAACATGAAGACCTACCGGGAGCAGGCCGGCAAGGTACTCGACCTAGAGCGCGTCCGGGTGCGCTACAATTCCGAGTGGCTGGACAAACTCGGGGCCGCCGATCTCGTGCGTCTCCTTTCGAAGACGACTGTCGCGCAGATGCTCGAGCGCAACGACTTTCACGACCGGTATTCCACCGGCACGCCGATCTCGCTCCACGAATTTCTCTATCCCGTAGCGCAAGCGTACGATTCCATCGCCATCGAGGCCGACGTCGAGCTGGGCGGCAGCGACCAACTTTTCAACTTGCTGCTCGGGCGTCACTACCAGCGCGAGAGCGGACAACTGCCGCAGATCTGCGCGACGGTTCCGCTGCTCGTCGGGCTCGACGGCGTCAAGAAGATGAGCAAGTCGCTGGACAACTACGTCGGCATTGCGGAAAACGCGCAGACGCAGTTCGGAAAGCTGATGTCCATGGGCGACGACTCGATGCCCACCTATGCGCGTCTGGCGGCGTTCCGGTCGCAAGAGGACGCCGACGCCCTCCGTGCCGCATTGGCCGCGGGCCGCGCCAATCCGATGGAAGAGAAGAAGCGCCTGGCCCAAGAGATCGTCGCGCTGTACCACGGTGCCGAGGGGGCGAGCGCGGCGCGCGCGTATTTCGAGCGCACCGTTCAGCGCAAGGAGATCCCGACCGAGGCGCTACCGGATCTCGATCTGGGCGATGCCAAGCGCGTGGCCGACGTGCTGCTCAAGGCCGGGTTCGCCAAGAGCCGGCGCGAGGCGGAGCGACTTATCTCGGCGCGCGGCGTCAAACTCGACGGTATCGTCGTGGAGGACCCGCGGGCGGCTTGGCCGCCGGCGCCGGCCGTCGTATTGTCGGTCGGATCGCGAAGATTCGTCCGGGTCCGTTCCGGGAGTAACGCTTGAGTAAACCAGCCGTAACCTACACCGCATCGGCCGGCCCCATCACCGGGCGCAAATTCGTTTGCAAACGATGCGACCGCGTGTATGCCTACCCCAAAGCGGGCGAGCGGCCCATTCGCTGCGAGTGCGGGTGGTGGTACTACAACGACGGCGCCGCGTTACGCGAAGCGTTTTGGCAGCGGATCGCCCCGTACCGCATGCCCCCCGACTTCCCGCACCTGTTCGGCGAAGTCTAACCGCCGCCGGAGAGCCGCGCGATCAACTCGCGCATCTGCGACGCATCGAAGTCGTACGCCGTCTTGCAGAACTCGCAGGTCGCCTCGGTAACCGGGCGCTCGCGAATCAATTCGTCAAGCTCCTCCGCGCCCAATCCCAGGAGCGCGACTTCTACCTTCGCGCGGGTGCACAGGCAGGCGGGCGTCACGTCGATCTCGTGATACGTGCGCAAATCGAAGTCGCCCGCGAGCGCATCGAGCAGATCGCGCGCGGTCGCCCCTTCGGCGACGGCGCGCGTGATCGGGGGCATCTCGAGCGCGCGCTCTTCCAGGATCGCCACGGCCCGTTCGTCGGCGCCGGGCAGAACCTGTGCGAGTATTCCGCCCGACGCTTTGACCCCGCCGCGGTCGGCCAGAACGCCGAGCGCGACGACGCTGGGAATCTGTTCGGAATTGACCAGATACGACGCGAGGTCTTCGGCGATTTCGCCCGAGTGTAACGGAACTACGCCGGCGTAGGGCTGGCCGGATTCGTGCGATTTCGTGACGTGAAGCGTTCCCGCGCCGATCGCGCCGGCCACGTCGAACTTTCCCGCCGGCGTGAGCGGTACGTCGGCATGGGGATTGCGCGCGTAGCCGCGTGCTCCAAGCCGGCCCGGCGCGACCAGCCAGGCTTCGGCCGTGAGACTGCCGATCGGCCCGTCGCCCGTGACGCGCAGCGAGAAGCGCTCGCCCTCTTTCAACCCCGCTCCCAAGAGCACGGCCCCCGTCATAAGGCGGCCGACCGCCGCCGTGACCGAGGGCGAGAAATCGTGGCGGGCGCGCGTTTCCGCGAGCAAGCCGGTCGTAACGGCGGCGACGATCGCGATTCCGGCGTCGGGCGCCGACGCCATGACTAAGAGATCGGACATGGCACGCTCTCGTCCGAGGTTGCAGCCTTTTCCTTCCAGAAGCCTCCCCCGTATGCGCGTGCTGGTGATTCACGGTCCGAACCTCAATCTTTTAGGAGAGCGCGAGCCGGACATTTACGGAACGCAGACTCTAGCAGATGTAGACGACTACCTGGCCGCCGTTGCGCGCGATCTCGGGATCGAGGTCGAGTGCGTTCAGTATAACCTCGAAGGCGAGATCGTGACCGCCATCCAGGGAGCGAGAAGCTCCTGCGACTGCATCGTCGTGAATCCCGGGGCATATTCCCACTATTCGCTCGCGATCGCCGACGCAATCTCGTCGGTGCCGATTCCGGTCATCGAAGTGCACCTTTCCAACATCGCCGCGCGAGAACCGGAGCGCCGCATCAGCGTGACGGCGGCGGCCTGCATCGGCAGCATCTCCGGCTTCGGCGCCCAGTCCTACGCGCTGGCGCTCCACGCAGCGACGAAAATCCTCGGAAAATAAGGGCTTTTCGGCGCTTTTGGGGGAGGAGCGGGTGCGCGTCGTGCGTATATCCACTTTCCAGGCGGCCAGTCCCATCCCCGATTTCTTACCGCGTGCCGCTTGAGGAGATTTTAGGTTTGACGAAAGCCGATTTAGTCGATTCCATAGCCGCCGAAGCCGATCTATCCAAACGTCAGGCGGCCGAGATCGTTGACTTGTTTCTCGATGAGATCAAGACGGCGCTCCAAAAAGGCGACCGCGTCGCGTTAACTCCGTTCGGCAGTTTTGTCGTTCGGCACCGTAAGGCGCGCGAGGGCCGTAACCCCAAGACCGGTGAAAAAATTCGCATCGCCGCGCGCAAAGTGCCGGCGTTCGTTTCGGGCAAGGCCTTGAAGGACGCCGTTGGCGGCGCCCGTCCGGCCGCGAAGAAGAGCGCAGCAAAGAAGAGCGCCGCGAAGAAAGCTCCGGCAAAGAAGAAGGCGCGCCGCTAATACGGCGCGGCCGTAGATCGTTCGGACGCACGCCGACGTACAAGAACCGCGTGCGTCCGAACGAACTGCGCTCCCGGGATCGCTCTCGGGCTGTGGCGCAGCTTGGTTAGCGCGCTTGACTGGGGGTCAAGAGGTCGCAGGTTCGAATCCTGTCAGCCCGACCATAGAATATGCAACCGCCCTTCCTCGATGCGAGGCAGGGCGGTTTTCTTACATCGCGCAGGTTTACTGCGAGCCAATGCGTTGGTTGGCGTTGTTCATGAGATAGATCTTGTCGGCGTGCCGGGTTCCGAGGAACTTCTGGTCGTAGATGATGCCGACGTACTGTCCGGCTTTGATCGCCCCCATCTGATACGTGGTCTTCCCGTCGGCGGAAAAGACTTGGTCGAATTTGGGCACGATTTCAAAACTAAGCGTCTGCTTGTTCGCCGGATCCTCGACCTTGATGTTGCTGGTCGAAACGTGGACGACGATGCCGTAAAACGTCGAAGCGGCGACCGCGGCCTGAGGGATTGCGGCGGCGAGCATGGCGACGGCGAGCGCTAGGCTCGCGAAGATGATCTTGTTCATGTATCCATTCTACCCAAAACCCCCGGGCTAACGTACCGGGCAAACCACGGACTTTCGCGCGCCGCCGACGAACGGGGCGGCCGATGCCGTCCGCTCCGCGGGTTGCCGCGCACCTGATCCTCGGCGCCCGGGAAGAGCCGTTCCTGGGATCGCTGCTCGCGTCTCTCGAGGGCGTTGCGGGTTGCGTCATCGTGAAC
>Ga0182013_10008679_pt1 | contig 10880 bp, 8 predicted proteins | sample 612S2MmetaG_FD_120487 | JGI IMG/M metagenome (GOLD analysis project Ga0182013, IMG submission 120487) | Permafrost microbial communities from Stordalen Mire, Sweden - 612S2M metaG | ecosystem: Environmental > Terrestrial > Soil > Wetlands > Permafrost | place: Sweden: Stordalen | collected...
GGCGGCGATCAATGGAAACTGGGAACTGCCTGTCGGAAAGGGCCACGCCATCCTTACCAATGCGTCTCCGTTCGTGGAGAAGGTCACCGGAGGATGGACCCTCAGCGGAATCGCAACGATACAAAGTGGTTTTCCATTCTCGCCGCAGTTGGGTTACAACCCAACCGGAAATGGAGACTCACGCAATCCTGCTCGGCCAGAGATCAATCCTAATTTCAATGGTTCACTTTACCCCAAAGGCGTAAAGCAGTGGTTCAATCCCGACGCATTCCTTGCGCCATCTCCCGGCACCTTTGGCAACGCAGGTCGCGACTCTTTGAATGGACCGGGGCTGACGGATGTTGACCTTTCTCTCGCGAAGAACCTGCAAATCCGCGAACGCCTTCATGCACAGTTTCGCGTGGAATATTTCAACATCCTCAACCATACGAACCTCACAACACCCAATGCCGTTGTTTTCAGCGCAGGCCCCACCCCAGCCAAGCCATCCACCGTGGCGGCGCTTTCACCAACGGCAGGCGTAGTAACCGCAACCGCAACCACTTCGCGGCAACTCCAGTTTGCCTTGAAGTTTCTCTTTTAGGTGCGCAGATAGATTAGGAGCGCAGATAGAACTAAGGGGAAGCAGCGGACGTGGCCTATGGCGCAGCTTGACTTTCGCGCGGTTTGCCCCCTACTATCCCTTTATGTATGGTCAGTCCTGTTGTCGCAGCTGTATGCCACATCGCGCGGACAGGTGACCTGGGCATAAAGATCAGATCGAAATCCATGGTTTCCTGATGCCCGCGACAGAGCCAAACTGTCGCGGGCTTTCTGTCTTCGCCAAAGAGGAACAAATGACCCAAGCAGTTCAGGAGAAAGAGACGAAGGCCCAAAAGGCAGAGCGTCTGAAGCGCGAAAAGAACCCGTGGGAGGCCTTTGATGAGGTGCGCTCCTTTGCCCGCGAGGGCCGAGCCAGCGTGCTGCCGGAGTGGGCCGGACTCTACTTCAAGTGGTGGGGCATCTATACGCAGGGCGACGGCGTGGGCGCTACCGGCGGCAAAGGTGGCGAGGGGTTGGCGTCAGACTACTTTATGATGCGCATCGGCATTCCCAATGGCATTGTCTCAGCCAGCCAGCTTCGCGTCATCGGCGGGCTAACGCGCAAATACGCACGCAATCTCGCCGACATTACGGTTCGCCAAGCCATTCAACTCCACTGGCTCACCATCGAATCGCTTCCCGAAGTCGTGGATGCCTTGAACGCCATCGGGCTCTCACCCAAGGGGACATGCGGCGATGTGGTGCGCAACGTGACCGGCTGTCCGCTGGCCGGTGTAGCTGCAGATGAATTGATTGACGCATCTCCGCTGGCAGATGAGATTTCGCATCTGCTCAAAGGGAACACAGAGTTTTATAACTTACCGCGTAAATTCAAGATTTGCGTTACTGGCTGCCCGTCCTGGTGCTCGCACCCGGAGATCAACGACGTCGGGCTCACAGCAACCAAACACAACGGCCAGATCGGCTACTCGCTGCGCGTGGGCGGCGGGCTCTCAAAGGAACCGCATCTTGCCCTGCATCTCGATGCCTTTGTTCTGCCCGATCAGGCGGTCCGCGTGGTACGCGCCGTGGCGGAGATCTTCCGCGATCAGCAGAAATTGCGCGAAAACCGCAATGAGGCCCGCCTCAAGTACCTCTTCCTGAAGGAAGGCTGGACTCCGGAAAGTTTCCTAGCCGAGCTTCAGTCGCGGCTCGAATTCAAGCTGCTACCTTGCGTGCCCGAGCAGGTTCCTGACGATATCTTCCGCGACCACGTGGGCATTCACCCGCAGCGCCAGCCGGGTTTGAGCTATGTTGGTGCCTCCGTGCTGCGTGGGCGGCTGAGCGGGGAGCAGTTGGAAGCAGCCGCGGAACTAGCCGAGCGCTTCGGCTCCGGTGCGCTGCGCACCACCGTCTCGCAGAACCTGATCTTCATCGACATACCCAAGCAGAAGACGGGGGAGCTGGCGCTAGAGTTGGGGAAGATCGGCCTTCACGTGGACGGGTCTTCTTTCTGGCGCGGAGCCGTCGCCTGCACAGGCACGGAGTTTTGCAAGCTGGCCATTACGGAAACCAAAGGTTTCACGCGGTGGTTGGTGGATGAGCTTGAGGAGCGGTTGCCGCAGTTCGATCAGCAGCTCAGACTCAACGTAACCGGTTGCCCCAATAGTTGTGGTCAGCACTGGATCGCCGACATCGGCATTGAGGGCAAGAAGATCAAGCACGAAGGCAAGCTTACTGACGCCTATTATTTCTGCCTCGGTGGGGCGGTGGGCCAGAACGCAGCAATCGCACGTCCGGTGGGATTTCGCTGCCCAGCGCCGCTGGTGCCAGAAGCGATCGAGCGGCTGCTTCGCCACTACCTAGCGAGCCGCGAGCCTGAAGAGAATCTGCGCGCATGGTTCCTGCGCCACACCAATGACGAGCTGCGCGCCGATTTGGCGGGCGAGATATTGGCTCCGGTGGAACGCGATCTGCCCGCAGGCCCCGTGCCCCACAGCGTAGCCGACTAAGGAACAAACCATGAGCCTGTTGCCGGTCTTTCTCAAACTCGACGGTCGACGCGGCCTATTGGTTGGCGCAGGAGCTGTTGCATTGGATAAGATCGGCAGCCTGCTCAAGACCGGGTTGCGCCTCCGCGTTGTAGCTCCGGATGCAAAACCTGAAGTGCGGCAACTTGCAATCGAGGGCAAACTCGAATGGATTCAGCGTCCGTTTGAGCTCTCCGACCTTGATGGAAACTTCCTGGTCATCGCCGCAACCAATTCCGCCGAGGTCAACGAAGCCGTCTACCGGGGCGCTATCGAGCGCGGCATCCTGGCTAACAGTGTGGACGACCCTCCGCATTGCGATTTCTATTTCGGTTCAGTCGTAAGCCGCGGTGCGTTGCAGATTGCCATTTCAACGGCTGGGGAGAGCCCTGCCGTTGCTCAACAGCTACGCCGCGAAATCGACGAGCAATTGCCGGAAGACATCGGCCCTTGGTTGCAAAATCTGGGAAGGCTGCGCCGCGAAGTTCTCGCCACGCATCCCCGAGGCGAGGCTCGCAGAACCCTGCTGCATCAGTTGGCTCAGCGCCAAGTTTGTGACGCTGCCTCTTGCCCCTCGCGCCAGTTAGCATTCGCGCCGCTCACGGAGCAGAACGACAAATCAAAGGCTATGGTCTACCTGGTAGGAGCCGGCCCGGGAGATCCTGATCTGCTTACCGTCAAGGCATTGCGCCTGCTTCAATCTGCCGGTGTGATTCTTCACGACGACTTGGTTCCGCAAGCGATTCTACGCCTCGCCCGGCACGACGCCGAGATCGTTAACGTGGGCAAACGCTGCGGCGTAAAGAGCACCACGCAGGAGGAGATCAATGCGCTAATGATTGAGAGCGTTCGCGCGCATCGCGTGGTTGTTCGACTCAAGAGCGGCGATCCGCTTGTCTTCAGCCGTGCCGCCGAGGAGATAGCTGCTCTCGCGGAAGCTGGTGTACCCTTTGAGATTGTCCCCGGTATCACAGCAGCTTTCGCGGCGGCTGCGGCCATCGGCTGCTCACTCACAAGCCGCAACAGCGCATCCAACGTAATTTTCTCCACCGGACATCATGCGCAATCGCACAATCAGACGCCGCAGCTGGAAGGCTCAACCCGCATTGTTTATATGCCCGGCCGTGACCTGGGCTCACTGGCTCAACAATGGCTCGACGAGGGCCTTCCTTCCGACTTCCCTTGCGCCGTTGTATCGCGTGCGGCACAGCCTGATGAGGAGGTCCAATTCACCACGCTCGGCGCCCTCGGTGAAGCTGCATCCGCTCTGGCGCCTAGCATACTGATTGCCGGATGGGCTCTGCGGGAAACCTCCGCGGTATTCCACCGGGCGGAAGAAGCCGAGCCAATCCAAGCCTGAAGATCAAGTTCCCCTTCATTCCCGTAATTGACTTGGAATGAAATATTTACAGAATTCGCCCGGAGCCGTTGGGTTTTTCTTCCTGAACCAAGAAGATGAGATTGTGCCTATTCCCGTACGGCAGAAAGAGCCTGACTAGAATCTGTCCTCTAACAACGCATGCCCTTCCGTGACAGGGTCGCCTCAATCGCGCTACCCTGATGGGGACGCGCCGGGCGCGACCAAGGAGCACTTCGACCATCATGCCTTTTCAAACCACCTCTAAAATCTGGCACAACGGCAACCTCATTCCCTGGGAGCATGCCAATATCCACGTAATGAGCCACGCGATCCACTATGGCTCCAGCGTTTTTGAGGGAATTCGCTGCTACGGGCAGCCCCAAGGCTCAGCCATCTTCCGCCTGCCGGAACACATGCAGCGGCTATTGGACTCAGCCAAGATCTATCGCATGGAGATGCCTTTCGGGATCGAGGAATTGTGCGCCGGGGTGGTAGATCTGATTGAAGCCAATGGTGTTTCGCCGTGTTACATTCGCCCCATTGCACTCCGGGGGTACGGTGAGATCGGCGTTAGCCCCAAGGGGTCGCCTATCGAGATCTACATCGCCAACTTCCCCTGGGGCAAGTACATCGCCGGCCAGGACGGCGCGGATGTGTGCATCTCAAGTTGGAACCGCCTGGCGCCCAACACCATGCCCGCACTGGCCAAGGCAGCAGGCAACTATATGAATTCGCAGCTTATTCACATGGAGGCCGAGGTCAACGGCTACCAGGAAGGCATCGGACTGGACGTAAATGGGCTGGTCAGTGAGGGCTCAGGGGAGAACATCTTCATCGTGCGCAACGGTGTGCTTTATACCCCTCCTCTGGCTAACTCCGCACTCTCTGGCATCACGCGCGACAGCGTGCTCACTATCGCTCGCCACCTGGGCCTGACGGTGACTGAGCAGGCTCTGCCCCGCGAATTGCTCTACATTGCCGACGAGGTCTTCTTCACTGGGACAGCCGCCGAGGTTTCGCCGATCCGCTCCATCGACCGAATTGTCATCGCCGACGGAAAACCCGGAGAAATCACAAAGAAGATCGCTGACGAATTCTTCGGCATCGCCAATGGTCTCAAACCCGACCGCTTCGGCTGGCTCACCCCAGTCAAAGTGAACGCCAGCGAGCCAGTCGGCGCGTAGACGCTTCACCATTGGTAGACCAGAGGGCGGCTTCCACGAAGCCGCCCTTGTTTCTTGGGGCAACCGGCTATCTCCGGCGCCTCGTTCGCCTCGGACGGGTATCATTAGAACAAAGGAACGCATCCCATCGTCAAGGAAGATTGCCGCGTGAAAACCGAGATGAAAGTGTCGCTAGCAGGCTTGGAGCTGGCCAACCCGGTTATCGCAGCCAGCGGCACCTTTGGCTATGGCATCGAGTTTGAAGAGATCGTCTCGCTGGAACGAATCGGCGGATTCGTCACCAAGGGAATCTCGATGGAGCCAATGGCAGGCCACGCCGCACCGCGCATCGTCCAGACCGCGAGCGGAATGCTCAACGCCATCGGATTACAGAATGTGGGCGTGGAAGAATTCCTCCTGCACAAGCTGTCGCCGCTCAGCCGCTATCCCCGCTGCAACGTCATCGTCAACGTATTTGGCTATACGGTGGGTGAGTACATTGGGGTCATCGAACGACTCAACCAAGCCGAAGGCATTGCGGCTTACGAACTGAATGTATCCTGCCCCAACGTCCACGCCGGTGGCATGGCCTTCGGCTCCGACTCAGGATCGCTGGAATATCTGGTTGCACGGGCCAAAAAGGTATCCGCCAGACCGCTGATCGTCAAGCTCTCGCCCAATGTGACATCCATTGCCCACATGGCCAAGATCTCCGCTGATGCCGGAGCCGATGCAGTTAGCCTGACCAACACCTTTCTGGCCATGTCAATCGACGCCGAGACACGCCGGCCACGCCTGACCAACGTTACAGGCGGCCTCTCTGGGCCAGCCATCAAGCCCATCGCCCTGCGTATGGTCTACGAAGCCGCTAAGGCTGTCACGATTCCCATCCTCGGCATGGGTGGCATCACTACGGCTGAGGATGCAGTCGAGTTCCTGCTTGCAGGCGCTACCGCTATCCAAGTGGGCACGGCAAGCTACGCCGACCCTTGCGCAGTCGAGCGGCTGGCCCACGGCCTCGAATCGTGGTGCCATAGTCACGGAGTGGAGAGAGTCACCAGCCTGACTGGCGCACTGGAAGTCCCACGAGGCTGAGCTGAATTGCGCCGGTGAGCCGCGGAGGAGCTCCGCTGTTTCACAGTTTGCGTGTTCCTGTGGGGCGGTGGGTGGATGTCTTTTATTTTTTAATCAGTTAGAGGAGATTCACAGTTTCACCGGTTCTGGGGCTGTGTGTTTAGGTGAAGATTGCTACCGTAAACGATTGATTTTAAGTAGTTTAATTGTAGTGACACAGCTTCACAGGCAAAAACACGAAAAAAACACCTAGTGTGGGGCTAACGGCCTTCAAGATGAGCTGGGAGCGGCATGAACGGACACCCAGTTCGTTTGGACAGGTAGGTCTGATGTTGGACATGGCTTCTCCGGTGAATAGGGATTTATCTTTCCTATCTACCAGTTTGCGCCAAGGGATGGTTATATTCTGCAACGATATGCCGACTAACAATAAACAATGCGATTGGCTGGAGTACTTGACGTGCAAGCTCTCAAAGAGCCCTTCGTCTCCGAAGCAGCAAGGAGAGCACGTTGGACGTTTCGTCAAATCGTCAGATTCTCTCCATGCGCCTCAGACCAAAAGTGTCTCCTCTTGTTACACCGCCCTTGACAGCGCTCTGAGACAGTATCCGCACTACACCGCAGCATTCCGGTGCGCGGTTTTCCATTTTCTAAACAAGAGTAAGCAGCAAGCAGTGCCGAACAATACCAAGGAGGCCGGTTCTGGCACCTCTCCACCGGTCACTGCGGCGGAATAGTCGGCGGTCACATCGGGGGCGAAGCTGACGAATTCTCCATCCAGCAGCGGGTCGCCTGTGTAGTAGTAGGAACTCAGCGTAAACTCGCCTCCGTTCAAGAATCCCGCCGGAGCGTCGGAGTCCCAGGTAAGTTCAAACAAGCCGGCTTCATCAACAGTAAACTGCTCGCTCACCGTGGCTCCCGGTGCAATAGCCGGAAAATCGAAGAGCGACAATGGGAGGCCATGCTCGAAAACGTCTGCGTTCAACGCGTAAGTCACGAGATAATACTCGTCGGAGTTGTTCGTGATCGAGTATCCCCAGCCAACCGATGAGCCGGGATCTCCTGCCACAACGCCATCGGCCGGAATCAAGTCGAAAGTGATGGAAGCCGAGTATGCCGTGGCACATCCCGCAAAAAGCAGCAATACCAGTGCGCTAAATTTGATCTCCGAAATAATTCTCATAATCTGTAGCTTCTTGCCCGTCACTCGACGCCTCCTTGATTGGGAACACCCTTTTTGGGATAGAACACTTGTGCGCTCGAGAACCCCAGTTTTGTGCCGCTTTGTCCCAGTGTGCTGCCCTGCTCCGTGAGCGACAATTTGCCTACTGATGCCGGGATATTCAATACCAGCGTCACAGTAGTGCTTGCTCCGGCGGCCAGATCGCCTACGGTAACTGGTAGTGTCGGCGACGCCAGCGTCGCTGTTCCGCTGCCGCTCAGAGTTCTGAGGAGCAGTTTCGAGATCACCAAGTTACTACTCGATCCCACCCCACTGTTCGTCACTTGAAGATTGACTGAGTATTGATCTTGTTGCGGTGAATACGCCGAAACCAGAGCAGCTGTGATGCGCGGGTTTCCTTCCGCAACTAATAGTTCGGAAGCGGCAGATGAATCCCCAAAGATTACCGTCCAGTGGCAACCCATATACACAGTTGCCGACGCTGCAACGGTTATTGAAAAATCCGAAACCGTCTTCCCGGGCATGATGTCAGCCGTGCCATCGTTGCGCCATTCCACATCCACAAAGGCGCTCTCTTCCGTAGTAACTACTTGTGGAGACCAGCCTGTCGGGGAACCCAACGATCCGGCCGACACCCCGGTGTCAACAGACCATCCCAAGGGGTATACGTTCAGCTCCGATACCCCATGGTAGTAGTCGCTGCCGATCTCTAGGGCGACTATGCGCTGACTACTTCCGTTAACTACGCTGTAGTGGTAGGCCACTTGGCCGCCAGCCAGATTCTGCTGGCTCACGCTTACGGTCACACCGGAAGGCTGTTGAGCCCGAGTTGCATCTCCTGCCAAAAACATCAGAAGGACAACCACTCCGTACAGGAGAATTCGAAATTCAGCAATTCGTTTCATTAAGATTCTCCGCCTATTGATGAACAAAATGTACTGGGTCGGTGACCGGAAGCGGCCTGATCAAATTACACTGAAGAGCTAACGGCAGGAATTGCTGCAACGTTAAACTTGATCGCATATCGATCGCCGCACCTTGTGTATGCGGGCCGCCCGCCGTCGCCGGGCGCTGTGTATCCAGCAACCCGTGGCGCTGGAACTCACCTTGTACAGTGGTCCGCAAATCGTTGCATTCTTCTTCGCGATGGTCACGGAGCAGGTGCCATCGGTCCCAGACCTCGCGCAAGTGTTGCTGGTACGCTGGGGGACGATAGGCGGAAGAAATTGCGATTGTTCCGTTTGCCGCCGCCACTGCCCCTTCCAGGCACGTAAGCGCGTCTTGCATATTCTGCTGCAGGTCGTCCGTGTCCACTGTATCCCCATTCTCAAAGCGCTGCGCGGTGGGATCGGAAATGGGTGTGAGCGGCGGAACGCTGCAGGAACGCAGACCGAATCCCATCACTTCTCCCAGGGTTTGATCACCATAACCGTCCTGCTGGACCGAGAAAACAAAGCGCACATGCTGATTCTTGTACTTATTCAACGATTGTTTCAACGCAACCGACGGCGTCTCGAAATATGTGCCATAATCGTTTCCCGGCATCCCCAAATGGCTCACTAAGTTGACTGTGGCGCTAGGAGTCTCCATCGAAATATCGTACCAATCCCAGATGCCGCCATCCCAGGTCTTAAGCCGATAACTGAAGCTTGCCAAGCCGCCGTCATTCACATCGACATCGATGTATAACAAGCTCTGTCCATTTGGCTCAACCCCAGCCATTGGCGGCCCGTCAAGACCGCCGGTGTAGGGCGTATCCCATCTTCCAATCTCACCATTGACTCCGTTACTGTCCGTTGACGACGTCACATAACCGACTCCATCCGCTGTCACGGCTGTAATCACCGCCGGATTGGCCGGTTGCTGCTGTGCGAATGCCACCTGCCCAAAAAGTGCGACGAGGACGGCCACCAGAATGTAGCGATTCGGCATCGGGTATCTCTTCTTGAGGATGAAAAATCAAGCAAAGCTATACTCCACGTTCGTAAGCTTTGTCAACTAGGCAAGAAGAATTATCTGCACTACTGGACCAAATCAGCAGATACTAACGACTACTGGTTTGCGAGCGGGACCCGCACTAGGACTGCATTGTCTACGCGCACAATCAACCTTGAGAATCTTTCTTTCCCCGCATTTTGCATTGCTACATAGCGCGGGTTGTAAGACTCGACGTTGACGCGCAGTGGAGCCTTGGGGTTGCCGGGCACATCGAAGTCGACCCGGATATCGGGCCTACCGTCGCCGTCCACGTCCACAAGGTCGGATACGTGCTGCGGCAACGCGCTCACCGGAGTCCAATCGAGTTGCACGAATGGCTTTTCACTCTGAAGCATTTGCGGAAGGACAGGCTTGTGAATGGTGATGGAGTAGGACCCGTTCTGCACCGTGCGCAGCTTAGGGCCGCCGGAGTACACCTCATCCACATGCAGGCCGAGAGCAGCAAAGCTTTTCGCGAAAGTCTCCATCAGTAGAAATGGCGTCAGAAACGCCGCCAGCATGGTTAGCGCAGCTGCCGTGTAGCCGAGTTTTGCTCGCGTTGTCATAGGTACCCTTCTAAGTGAGAAAGTGGAGGATGGTGACAAGGCCCTGAGCGATAATGCTGCCGCCGAACATAACAGCCATGGCCCAGGCGCCATAGAGAAACATGAGTCGCGCACGTTCGGGTTTCCAGGCGATCTCAGTTCCCTTGATGTGCCAGACAGCAGCTTGTTGCGGGCACGCGTCGACACACGCGCCGCACTTCATGCACGACAGCAGCGTTTCGCCGCGCGCGATGGACTCTTTTGACAGAGACATGGTGGGGCAAGCTGTCTGACAGACGGTGCAGGACTTGCAGCGCGTCCGGTCGATCTTCACCTCGAAGATGCTGATCTTGTTGAAGATGGATTGGAAGGCGCCAAACGGGCAGAAGAAAGAACATTGCGTTCTCTTCTTTGTCAGCAACGGCAGCAAGATGACCAGCCCCGCGAAGAGCACGATAAAGATGACGTTCTGCAGCACCCCAACCGCATTGCGGGCAGACACGTATTCTGTGACAGCCTTGAAAGGACAGAGCCACATGCAGTAGGCCGGCTCAAAGAGGGCAAACGACAAAAGTACCATGGCCAGCAGCACGGCCCAAGGGCCGTAGCGCCAGCGAGGGTCGATCTTGCGAATCCGGGCGCGCGGAGGTATGGCGGCCATGCCCTCTTCAATTCCGCCGAAGAAACATGCGTAGGCGCACCAGCCTTTGCCGAGCACCAGCGTAAGGGCCAGCCAAAGACCGACCATAATTGCGATGGCGTGGCCGGATGCAGTGATAGATCCGGGGAAGACAATCGTCTTGGTGAGCGCGGCAGGCACGATGAGAAGCGGAATGGCCAGGAAACAGAAGGGAGTCCGGCCGGCAATCATCTCTTCAACGGGAATGCCCATGGTGCCGCGCGCCATGACGAGGTTGTGAATAAAGCCAATGGGAAAGAGGATTCCGAGGCTTACGAAAAAAATGCGGCGCCAGCGATAGGTGCTGCGGGTGCGCATCATCATAAAGAAAAGGGAGGTCATAAAGA
>Ga0182013_10008681_pt1 | contig 10875 bp, 10 predicted proteins | sample 612S2MmetaG_FD_120487 | JGI IMG/M metagenome (GOLD analysis project Ga0182013, IMG submission 120487) | Permafrost microbial communities from Stordalen Mire, Sweden - 612S2M metaG | ecosystem: Environmental > Terrestrial > Soil > Wetlands > Permafrost | place: Sweden: Stordalen | collected...
GCATGGCAACATTTTAAGGGTCCTGGTGCGGGCGCGTCGATAGTCTTTGGCGAAGGAGGTTCTCATGGTTCACCCCGCGCTCGAGCCGTACATTCGCGCCGTGCAGGCGAACCCCGGACCACATCCGAGAACGCTGAGCATGGACGCGCGACGAGCGGAGTACCTTGAACTCGCACAGGCCATACGAGGCACCGACGAGCCTGTGGTGGCGACCAGAAATGGGGCGGCGAAGCTCGAAGATGGGCGAACATTGCCGACCCGTCTCTACCTGCCCGAGAACGACGAGGACAAGGCTCTTGTCCTTTACTTTCATGGTGGGTCCTTCGTATTAGGCGACCTCGATACCCACGATGGTCTTTGTCGACGCCTTAGCGCGGACACGGGCATGCGGTTCTTGGCGGTGGAGTACCGTCTGGCTCCGGAACATACTTTTCCCGCGGCCATCAACGACGCGGTCGACATGTTTCGTCACGTGGTGACCAATTGGAGTGACTACGCGGCACCCGACGCCGAGATGCTCGTGATGGGTGACTCCGCGGGAGCGTCCCTGGTGGCCGTCGCCGCGGCGCTCACGAGGAATGAGAACCTGGGCATCGCGGCCCAAGTCCTCATCTACCCGACGCTCGGACCCGAAATGGTGACCGAGTCGGCCCATAAATACGGAGTTGGTTACATGCTCGACCTCGAGCATCTTCGTGACGATTACTCCCGGTACCTCGGCGACTTCGCCGATCACACCGATCCACGCGTGACACCGCTCATGTTCGAGGACCTCACGGGTGCGCCGCCGGCGATTCTTCTCGTCGCGGAGTGCGATCCTTTGCGCGACGAGGGGCTCGCGTACGCGGGGCTTTTGGAGCATTTTGGCGTTCGCGTCCAGATCCTCGAGGCCAAAGGCATGGTGCACGGATTCTTGCGCATGGGAGGGCTCGTCCCAGAGGCCCTAGAGATCGTCGACGACCTCGCTGAGCACATGCATCATTTCGTCGATCGCGCGTCGACGTGAACGTACTTTTCGTAACCCTTGACCAGTTCAGGGGCGACTCCTATGGCGAGGCGGGTCACCCGCTCGTAAGAACGCCGAATCTGGATCGAGTCGCGCGCGAGGGTGTACGTCTTGAGCGCCACTTCTCCCAAGCGGCGCCCTGTGCGCCCGGACGCGCTGCTCTTTACACGGGTACCTATCAGATGAACAATCGCGTGGTCGCGAACGGTACTCCCCTTCGCGCGGGTTTGGCCAACCTCGCCAGTGTCGCTCGCGAAGCCGGCTATGACCCGACTCTCTTTGGTTACACCGATCAGGGACTGGACCCCAATCAGAGTGCGGGTTTTGACGATCCCCGCCTCGACAACTACGACGGGGTCCTTCCGGGCATGTCGGTGGGCCTCTATTTACCCGAGAGCCAGGCGGGCTGGATTCAGTACCTGCGCGAGAAGGGCTACGAGGTCGAGAGTGGTTGGGCGCCGGCCCTTCGCGGCGAGCCCGAGCGAGCGGTCGAGGACTCCCTTAGCGGTTTTCTCACGACGCGTTACCTCGAATGGCTCCGCGACCAGGAGAGCGGCTGGTTCGCGCACCTCAGTTACCTGCGTCCGCACCCGCCGTACGCCGCGGCGGAGGAGTTCGCCACTATGTACGACCCCGCTGACGTGACCCTACCGATCTCAGCTACCGACGCGCAGTACCGTCACCCCTTGCACGAGGTGGCGTTGACGGTGCCCGCGAGTGCCGCGCCGACCGACGAGGGCGAGATGCGTCGCCTACGTGCCCAGTACTACGGCATGATCAGCGAAGTCGACTTCCAACTCGGGCGGGTCTTTGAGGCGATTGATGCGCGAGGTGAATGGCACGACACTTTGATCGTCATTACCTCGGACCACGGTGAGCAGTTGGGCGACCATGGGCTGATCGAAAAATTGGGCTTCTTCCCTCAGAGCTATCACGTCATCGGTCTTTGGCGCGACCCGCGACGAAAGAGCGGTGTGAGGAATGTCCAGCACTTCACTGAGAACGTGGACCTGTTACCGACGCTGTGTGACGCACTCGGGATTAACTCGCCCGCTCAGTGTGACGGGGTCTCCTTGGCACCGCTCTTCGCCGGTACCGAGGTACCCTGGCGCACGCACGCGCACTACGAGTGGGACTACCGCACCTACTGGATCAACGACAAGACCGCGCGCGACACGGTTGACTGGAACCTATCGCGACAGAACCTCGCGGTTTCGCTCGGCGAGCAGACCGCGTACGTGCAGTTCGGCGACGGCACCTTTCTGTGCTTTGATCTGGCGGCAGACCCCACCTGGCGGACAGAGTGCGAGGACGTGTCGCGCGTGCTCGCCGTAGCTCAGGAGCAGTTGGTGTGGCGCCAAGAGCACCTCGAACGCGCCATGACCGACATGTTGCTGCGCACGAACCGACCCGGTCGGTGGCCGGCGGCCCTAGTCCAATGAAGCGGCGAGGCCTCGTTCGATGCCGCGAAGGAAAGCGAGGAACGTTCGGTCACGTTCCTCAGCGAAATTGATGTTCATCATCTCGAGTGAAACGAACCCGTGACACGCCGACCAGAGCAACTGCGCGGCGTCGGCCGCCTCGAAGGAACCGAAAAGTCCCCTCGACTGGGCTGAGGTCACCAGATCAACGAGCGTCTGGAACGTCTCGAGTGCGATTTGGGCGGCGGGAATCGTGGGTGTGAAACCAACGAAGCGGTGCATGAACATAACCGTGTAGTGCGACGGGTGCGTCAGCGCGAAGCGCCGGTAGGCGAGGCCGGTGTTGACGAGAGGATCTTCGCGGTTGTTGGCGCTCGAGGCGAGTGCCTGACGTAAAAGGGTGAACCCTTCGCTCCAGATGGCGTCCAAGAGACCGTCTTTACCTTCGAAATGGTTGTAGATCGCCATGGGGGCGACGTTGGCCCGCCGTGCAATGGCGCGCACGGTGAATCCCTCGGGTCCCGACTCACTCAGTAACGCCAGGGCGGCGGCCATGAGTTCGGGCTCGATCAAGCGTGAAGGGGTTCGCAGAGTCACTTGCTCTAGTATAGAACAACGTTCTATACTAGTGGAACATTGTTCTACAGGAGATCAGGTGCCTAATGCCGTCGATGAAAAACGCTGGCTAATCCTCGCGGTTCTCTGCGTGTCGGTCCTGCTCGTAGGTGTCGACAACACCATTGTCAACGTGGCGTTGCCAACCCTATCCGAGCAGTTAAAAGCCACCAACACCGACCTGCAATGGATCGTCGACGGTTACTCGCTACCCTTCGCAGGACTCCTTCTCGCCGGGGGAGGGCTGTCGGACCGTTTCGGGCGCAAGCGAATCATGCAGAGCGCACTGCTCATCTTTGGTCTGTTCTCGTACTTCGCCGCGCGCTCGAACACCATTGGCGAATTGCTCACTTCGCGCGCGTTGATGGGTGCCGCGGCGGCGTTCATCTTTCCAGCGACCTTGTCGCTTCTCACCACCACCTTCAAGGACCCGTCGGAACGCGCGAAGGCCTTTGGCGTGTGGGGTGCAACCGCGGGTGTCGCCATAGCGGTAGGCCCGATCGTCGGGGGCGAACTGATTTCTCATTTCTGGTACGGCTCGATCTTCTTGGTGAACATCCCGATCGCGCTCTTCGCCTTTTTCGTTGGCGCTTTGGTCGTTCCAGAGTCGCGCGGTAGGTCGCTGCATGGATTTGACTTGATGGGTCTGGCGCTTGGCACGTCGAGCGTGACGTTGCTGGTCCTCGCCATCATCCAGGGCCCCGAATGGGGCTGGCGCAGTACGTCGACCCTCGGCCTCTTCGTCGCGTCAGGAGCGCTACTCGTTTCGTTCGCACGCTACGAATTACGAAAGTCGGCTCCGCTGCTCGACGTGCGAGTGTTCTCGAACCGGGCTTTCTCTGCGGGCGCCGGATCAATCGCCACGAGTTTCTTCTGTCTTTTCGGTTTCATCTTCCTGGTCACCCAGTACTTCCAACTGATCCACGGGTACTCAGCGCTGTCGGCCGGCGTGCACACGCTGCCCTTCGCCATCGTGACGATGATCATCACGCCCCTCGGTGCGATCGCTGCTCTTCGCCTGGGTACTCGTTACGTGGTGAGCGCGGGACTCGTCATCATGGGCATTGCCCTGTTCTGGATGAACTTCATTGGAGCCAAAGCCGCCTACTTCGGACCCATCATGGCCAGCATGGTCGTGCTGGCCTTCGGATTCTCGCTGATCAATGCGCCGTCGACTGCCGCGATCATGGGTTCACTGCGTCCCGACCAGATCGGAGCGGGCGCGGCGGTCAATGAGACGACTCGAGAGATCGGCGGCACCATGGGAGTCGCCGTGGTGGGTTCGGTTTTCTCATCGCTCTTCGGGCCCCAAGTGCGTCGGGCCTTTGCCCATCTCGGACTTTCACCCGCGCAGTTGAACATCGCTCAGAGTTCGACCCAGGCGGCCAAGGCAGTCGTCGCCCACGTGCCTCAGGGCATTCCACTGCACGCCGCACTCACCTCAAGTGTCGTCTCCTCTTTCATCAATGGATTTCATCGCGGGTGCCTGGTGGCGGCGTTCGCCGCGGTCGTGGTCGGGCTGGTGGTCTATCGATTCCTGCCCAAGAGGGTCGCTCCCAGGGAGCAGCTCGTAGAGGCCTGAAGAGGAATTCACGCCCTCGATACGCCGGGGTGACCGGTGCCCCCCAATTTCTGGTATCAATAGAACCCATACGTCAGACCTGGCGTTGAAATTAAGGGGAGTATTCATGCTTCGAGTTACCCGCTTGCGCCAAGCACTAGTTGTGACCGGCATCACTTCATTGGTCTTCGCGTCGAGCCTGGTTGCGGGCGCTTCGACCACGGCCGGAACCTACAACGCCGCCGACGCCAAATTGGTACCGGCGAGCTTCACCAAGGGCACCATTCAAGTCGCCACCGACGCGACGTACGCCCCTGACGAGTCGATGAGCGGCACCACCATGGTGGGCTTTGACGTCGACCTTATGAATGCCATCGGCAAGACGCTCGGCGTCAAGATCAACGAGAACAACGTGACCTTTGACAGTATTCTCGCCGGTATCGGCGCTGGTCGTTACCAGATCGCCAACTCGTCGTTCACCGACACCAAGGCCCGTGAGAAGCAGGTTTACTTCGTCGACTACTTCCAGGCTGGCGAGGCCGTCTACGCGAAGAAGTCGTCCTCGGTCAAGTTCACGGGACTGCCGAGTCTCTGCGGACTGACCGTTGCAGTCGAAACTGGCACGACCGAGCAGTCCGACGCCGTGAACACCGCCAAGACCTGCGCCACGTCAAAGAAGCTGTCCATACTCGCGTACCCGACTCAGACGAGTGCTGACCTCGCGGTCTCCTCGGGTCGCGCGCAACTCGGTTTCCTCGACAGTCAGGTCGCGGGTTACGTGGTCTCTCAGTCCAAGGGCGCCTTCAAGCTCGTGGGTAACGCGATCGAAGTCGCACCCTACGGCATCGGCACTCCCAAGACGGCGGCCGGCAAGGGTCTCGCGATGGCGATCAAGGCCGCAGTAAAGACCCTCATCGCTAACGGGACCTACGGCGCGATCCTCGCGAAGTGGGGCGTGAGCTCTGGCGCGCTGCCCACGTCCAAGATCGTGCTGGACGGAGCGACCTCCTAAGGCTTCGACGGCTACGAGCTCATGACTGCGAACGGGGACGCCACCGTAAAGGTCGTCCCCGTTCGTCATTATGGTCGGTGGGTCGGCGTCGTGATCGTCGGGATTTTCCTGGCGATGGTGGCGCACACGTTGTTCTTCCAAGTGGCGAGCTCCAACGTGTCCTGTCACCAGTTTGCTGGCGCGAGGGTCTGTCAGCACGTGAAGGTCTGGCGATTTCAGTGGAACATCGTGGGCCAGTATTTCTTCACCTCGGAGATTCTGCACGGTTTGCTGCGCACGATCATCCTTACGGTGGTCGCCATGTTGACCGGCATTGTGCTCGGAATCACGATCGCGGTCATGCGGTTGTCTCCCAATCGAGTGCTCACCTCAGTTGCATGGGTTTACACGTGGTTCTTTCGCGGAACGCCAGTGCTAGTGCAACTCCTCTTTTGGGCCTTTCTCGGCTACTTCTATCCCCACCTGACGTTGGGCGTGCCGTTCACGCACATCACTTTCGTGCACCTCAACGTGAACACCTCGCTCACGCTCATGGAGGCGTGCGCCCTCGGACTTGGACTCAACGAGGGTGCCTATATGTCAGAAATTGCCCGGGCCGGGCTCATCTCGGTCGACGAAGGTCAGATCGAAGCAGCGACTTCGCTCGGGATGACGCGTCGCCAGACGCTGCGCCTTGTGATTATTCCCCAGGCGATGCGCGTCATCATCCCTCCGACGGGCAACGAAGTGATCTCCATGCTCAAGACCACGTCGCTCGTCAGCGTGGTGGGCGTCATCGACCTGCTCGGCGCCGCCACCAATATCTATAGCGCCAATTACGAGATCAAGCCGCTGCTCATTGTGGCGAGCCTTTGGTACCTGTTGGTGACTACGGTGCTCTCGACCGGTCAGTTCTATCTCGAACGGCGCTTTGCGCGTGGGGCATTGCGTACTCCTCCGCCCACGCCGATTCAGCGCTTACGCACTGACCTGGTGGGAGTCGCTTCAAAGTTCCGTACCCGTCGCGGCGTCGAGGTGTCGACGTGAGTGAGCCCATGGTCAAGATCCGCGACGTGCGCAAGTCCTACAACGGGATCGAAGTCCTAAAGGGCGTCGACCTCAGCGTGAACCGCGGCGAAGTGACCTGTCTCATTGGGCCCTCGGGATCGGGCAAGAGCACGCTGCTGCGCTGCATCAACCACCTCGAAAAGCACGACAGCGGCGAACTTCGCGTGGACGACGAACTCGTTGGTTACGAGATGCGAAATGGTCGACTCTACGAACTCACCGACAAGCGCGTCTGTCAGAACCGGTCTCGCATCGGGATGGTCTTTCAGCGATTCAATCTCTTTCAACACTTGACGGTCATGGAGAACGTGACCATTGGCCAGATGAAGGTCCTCGGAACTGGGCGTGAGGACGCGTCGAAGAAGTCGCGTGAACTCCTGGCCCGGGTGGGACTGAAGGAGAAGGAACTGAGTTACCCGAGCCAGTTGTCCGGAGGCCAGCAACAGCGCGTCGCCATCGCGCGAGCGCTCGCGATGGATCCTAAGCTGATGCTCTTTGACGAGCCCACCTCCGCTCTGGACCCCGAACTCGTCGGTGAGGTCCTGGAGGTGATGAATGACCTGGCTCGCAGTGGCATGACGATGATCGTGGTGACCCACGAGATGGGTTTCGCGCGTGAAGTCGCCAACACGGTTTACTTTCTTGACGGTGGGGTCATCGAAGAGTCCGGTGATCCGCGGGTGGTCTTGAACACGCCCTCGTCGGAGCGTTTAAAGAACTTCCTCTCGAAAGTCTTGTAGTGGTCTGGGAGATCGATCCGTCGAACCTGGGTACCGGGCTTCCGCTCGAGGGGGTGCGCGTGCTCGACCTGTCACGGGTGCTGGCTGGACCACTGTGCGCGATGATCGCGGGGGATCTTGGGGCCGACGTCATAAAGGTGGAGAGTCCCGATGGAGATCCGGTTCGCGCGCTCGCTCCGCCGCGCTTCGGCGGCGACGCGACCTACTACTTGGCCGTGAACCGCCACCGCCGCAACGTGGTGGCGGACTTGCGCCGTAAAGAGGACTTCAATCACGTCGCCGCGTTGGTGGACGTCGCTGACGTCGTGGTAGAGAACTACCTCGAGAGTCAGGTTCGCTCGCTGGGTATTGACCAGTTACGCGAGCGCAACCTCGATTGCGTCTGGGTGTCGATCACGCCCGCGACCTCGGGCGGACCCCTCGCCGACCTGCCTTCCTTTGACCTGCTGGCTCAGGCCCGATCTGGTCTGATGGGCGTAACGGGTGAGCCTGATGGCCCCCCGAGCAAGGTGGGTTCTCCGGTCGCTGACGTCGTGACCGGGCTCTACGGCGCGATTGCGATGCTGGCCGGACTCTTCGCTCGATCACTCGAACGACCGGGGCGCCGTTTCGAGGCGCCGTTGCTCGAGTCGACAATGAGTGCGCTGATAAATCAGGCGCAGGGCTACTTGGCGACGGGGGCGAATCCGAAACGCCTCGGCAACGACCATCCAAGTATCGCCCCCTACGGGCCGGTCACCACGAGCGACGGCCTGTTACTTCTCGCCGTGGGCACCGACCAGCAGTTCGTGCGGCTCGTGAAGTTGATTGGCGACGAGCGACTTTCCCGCGGCGAGTGGGCGACCAACGATGAACGCGTCGCCGCTCGTGATGATCTGCGCTCGACCCTCAACGCGATCTTCGTCGAGCGCTCGAGCGAACATTGGCTTGGGGTGTTGAATGGATCAGGTGTACCGCACGCGCCCGTGCTCGACGTCGCGGGGGCCTTCGCTCAAGAACAGATCCGTGACGGCGACTTCGTGGGAGAGATGTCGAGTCCGGGTGGGCCGTTAGCGACGATGCGCACCCCGCTGCTCATTGATGGCGTACGACCCGCGATTCGACGTGGCCCTCGGCGCCAGGGTGAGGACACCGATTCAATCTTTGGCGCCTAGGCGCGAGAACGCTTCGCCGTCGAAGACGTCTCGAAAGGTGAACTCCTCAACCGCGCGGCGCTTCAGCTTGGTGTGACGCTGACGGGGATAGCCGAGCGCTACGAGGGCCGCTACCGCGAAAGTATCGGGAACCTGTAGCACGCGGCGCGCCTGGTCCTCGTGTCGGGTGAGGACCGTGGTCATCACCCCGCCCAGACCGCGCTCGTGAGCGCTCAACAATATGCTCCAGACGAAGGGATAGACCGATGCGCCACCGACGATCGAGTAGCGTTCGAGGTCCCGGTCAGTGGCGGCGAGCGCACCGAGGTCGGCGAGGACGACCAACATCACGGGCACCGTATCTATCGTTTCGGCGAATCCCTCGGGATTGGAAAGCGCGATCGCCTCTTCGCGTTTGGCCGCGGCGCTCGCTCGCTCGGCGTCGCTGGCGAGAGGCGAGAAGGGGACTTGACCAGCTAAGACGTGCGCCACGTAGTCGTGCCACGCGTCGAGGTAGATGTCGTGCAACTCCCGGCGTCGCGCACCGGTGACGGCGATGACACGCCACGCCTGGCGATTGCCGCCCGAGGGCGCAAATCGCGCGTCGTCGAGAACGTCGTAGAGCAATTGGTCGGGGACAGGTTCGGGGCTGAAATCACGGATCGAACCGGTCGTGCGAAGGGCTTCGGTGAGGTCCATGGCGCCACCCTAGAGCGCGTCGCTCAGGCGTCGCGACGAATCATCAACGTGACGCCCACGCCAGAAACGATAATCACGTAGACCAGTAGCACGATCAGCGCGTTCCAGGCCCCCAGGTGATGGGCCGCCGGAAAGGGTGACATCATCGAACGGCCGAGTTCGGACGGAAGGTACTTGGCGTACGAGTTCTGCCAACTCTGTGGCAGGAACGCGAAGATGATCGGCACGATGAGTAGGACCGAGACGAAGATGCTGATGCAGGCGGCGCTTTGACGCACGATGAGTCCGAGCGCAAAGCCCGCAATCGTCAGGAGTGTCAAATACAGCCCGGCCAAGAGCACGGATCGAAGAACGTCAGAGGAGCCGAGTGAAGCCGAAGGTACGACGCCGCTGAAGATCGCCTGGCCGAGCAGAAATGTCGCGAAGCACACAACTTCACTGACCAGGATCAGTGAAACGGCGAGGACGATGGTCTTGGCCGAAATGAGTCGTAGACGATTCGACACCGCGGCCAGCGTTGTGCGTATTGAACTTGACGAGTATTCGCTCGTGATGAAGAGCACGCCGATCACCCCGACGGCGAACTGCGCGAAAAGTATTCCCGCGAGGCTGGTCGACACCGGATCAAACCCCAGACGACTTGGACCGTTGGTCTGATTCCAGTGACTGCGAACGGCCCACGAGATCAAGCCCCCGAGCCCGAGCGTGAGGACGAAAAAGACAATGACGCCCATCACCGATGACCGTACCGTGCGGAATTTGATCCACTCGGACTTCACGACGTCCAGAAGGGTCTGATCGCTACTCACGGGGCATCGCTCCGGGCATCGATGTCCCATATTCTACGGAGTCCGCCGTGAGGTCCATGAAGACTTCTTCGAGCGACGCGCGCTGGGGCGTGAGTTCATGAATCGTGATGCCGGCCTTAAAGGCGGTGTCACCGACCTCTTCGGAAGTGAGCCCAGTGACCGTGAGGCCACTGTCACTCGTGGCTTGGACCAGCGCTTTCTTTGCTTCGAGTGCTCTGGTCAAGCCCGTCAAGTCCGAGGCCCGCACGAGCACGGTACCTTGGGCGGTCGCGGTCAAGTCGTCTACCGAACCCTGGGTGATGAGGGCACCACGGCCAATGACGATGATCTGGTCGGCGGTGAGGGCCATCTCGCTCATCAAGTGCGAACTGACAAAGACTGTTCGCCCCTCTTTGGCCAGGGAACGAAAGAATTCACGAATCCAGCGAATGCCCTCGGGGTCAAGGCCGTTGACGGGCTCGTCAAAGAGGAGCACTGGAGGATCACCCAACAGGGCCGAGGCGATTCCGAGACGCTGGCTCATTCCGAGAGAGAAACCGCCAACCTTCTTATCAGCGACCGAGGAGATGCCTACGAACTCGAGCACTTCCTCCACGCGCGACCTCTTAATCCTGTTGGAAGCGGCGAGGGCTCGAAGATGGTTGCGCGCGGTGCGACCGGGGTGCACCGCCTTCGCGTCGAGCAGCGCACCAACTTCGTGGAGCGGCGATCTCAAGTCCTCGTAATTGTTGCCGTCGATCGTGGCGCGGCCCTTGGTGGGGTGGTCAAGACCGAGAATGATCCGCATGGTGGTGGACTTGCCTGAACCGTTAGGACCGAGGAAACCGGTGAC
>Ga0182013_10008683_pt1 | contig 10874 bp, 8 predicted proteins | sample 612S2MmetaG_FD_120487 | JGI IMG/M metagenome (GOLD analysis project Ga0182013, IMG submission 120487) | Permafrost microbial communities from Stordalen Mire, Sweden - 612S2M metaG | ecosystem: Environmental > Terrestrial > Soil > Wetlands > Permafrost | place: Sweden: Stordalen | collected...
CACGCGCAGTACGATGCGATCGGCGGTGCCCTCGAGTTCGGTCTCCGCCACTGCGACCGTGCCGTCGCTCGGCGCGCCGAGCGGTCCCACCAATCGGCCCAGGCCAAATCCCAGATCTCCCGCGATCACCCCCAGATCGCGCGCTCGGCTCCACCGTCGTTCACGCACGCCCAGCACTTCCTCATGGATACCCCGCCCCAGGATTATCTTGCCGAACGGCAGACGCGCCAGATTGCGCGCGGTCTGGCTGCCCCGCAGCGGTGGGCCCAGCAGCACGATTCGTCCCATGGGGAGGTGCGCCACGGCCTCCTGCTCGAAGAGCTTCAAGATCACCAACCCGCCCAGGCTGTGGCCCACCAGATGCAGGGTGTCGGCTCGCGCCTGCGCCAGGAATGACCCCAGGGCCGATGCATTCGTGGTCACATCGGCGGTGACCGACGGATACGAAAATGCCAGTGCTTCGGCCCCGAGATCCCGGGTCAGGCGCCGGCGCAGCCATACCGATTCGCCGCCGCGCTGCCATAGGCCATGCACGTAGACGATCACCGTGCTCATGGCGCCGCGCTATACGCGCAGGGTTTCGATGACCGCGCGATTGGTGCTGGAAGACGCCGTCGCGACGGCCTCAGGACCCGAAGTCCAGCGATAGCGCGCATGTTCAGAATCGCTCAAGGTCACCGGCACGCGCTGCGCCAGCCTTAAGGAAAAAGCATGTTCGAGATTGCGCGTGACGCCGGGCGCGTACACCTTTCCAAACGCCGGCAGGATCTCGTACACCTGCGTCCACTGCAGGTTGACGAGCACCCCCTGGGTGATGCCGGTTTCCTCCACGACCTCGCGCCGCGCCGCGCTGTCGGCGAACTCGCCCCATTCGAGGCTTCCCGTCACCGACTGCCAGAATCCGGGAGGGCGGCGGCGCTCCAGCAGCAGAAATTCGCCGCCGTCGGTGTAGATCACGATCAACACCGATTCCGGCCGGCGAAATGCAGGAACGTTCACTCGATACCGGTCATTCGATTTTGGGCGGGACGCGCACGCGGATGTGCAGTTCCCGCAGCTGCGCCTCGCTGACCTCGGTCGGCGCATCCATCAACAGGTCCGCCGCGGTCTGGGTTTTCGGGAACGCGATCACGTCGCGGATGCTGTCCGCGCCCGCCATCAACATGGCCAGTCGATCGAGCCCGAAAGCGATGCCGCCGTGCGGTGGGGCGCCGAATTTGAGCGCGTCCAGCAGGAAGCCGAACTTGAGCCGCGCCTCCTCCGGAGAGATGCCCAGCAGATCGAACACCACCGACTGCAGTTCCTGGTTGTGAATACGCACCGAGCCGCCGCCGATTTCAGACCCGTTCAGCACCATGTCGTAGGCCTTGGCCGTGGCCTCGCCCGGACTCGCCGACAACGCCGCGTAGTCCAGGTTCGCCGGGCTGGTGAACGGATGATGCATGGCCTGCCAGCGCCTGGCATCCCCGTCCCATTCGAACATCGGGAAATCCACCACCCACAGCGGACGCCATCCGGGGGCCGCCAGTTTCAAATCCTGGCCGACCTTCAAGCGCAGCGCGCCCAGCGCGTCGCTCACCACTTTGCCGCTGTCCGCGCCGAAGAATATGAGATCGCCGTCCGCGGCGCCGGTGCGCTTAAGGATGCCGCTCACGGCCTCATCGCTCAGGAATTTCAAGATGGGCGACTGCAGGCCGTCGCGGCCCTTGGCGATTTCATTCACCTTGACGTAGGCCAGGCCCCTCGCGCCATAGCGCGCCACGTACGCGGTGTAATCGTCGATTTCCTTGCGGCTGAGCTTGCCGCCTTGGGGCACGCGCAATGCCGTGACGCGTCCGTTCGGGTCCGCCGCGGGGCCGGCGAATACCTTGAAATCGCAGCCCTTCACGAGATCGGCCACATCGACCAGTTCGAGCGGCACGCGAAGGTCGGGCTTGTCCGACCCATACCGCCGCATCGCCTCGGCGTAGCTCATGCGCGGCATGGGATTGGGCAGGTCGACGCCCAGCACCTGCTTGAACAGGTGGCGCACCAACCCTTCCATCAGCTCCTGGATCTGCGGCTGATCGAGGAACGAAGTCTCGATGTCGAGCTGGGTGAATTCCGGCTGCCGGTCCGCGCGCAGATCTTCGTCCCGAAAACAGCGCACGATTTGATAGTAGCGCTCGAAGCCCGCAATCATCAGCAATTGCTTGTAAATCTGCGGCGACTGCGGCAGCGCGAAAAATTTTCCCGCATGGGTGCGGCTGGGCACCAGGTAATCGCGCGCGCCCTCCGGCGTCGCCTTGGAGAGCATCGGCGTCTCGATGTCGATGAAGCCCGCGTCATCGAGATAGTGCCGCATCGCGCGCGTGATCCGATGCCGCAGCAGCAATCGCTCGCGCATTTCTTCGCGCCGCAGATCGATGTAGCGAAAGCGCAGCCGCACCTCTTCGCTGACATGCTCGTCGAGCTGAAAGGGCAAGGGCTCGGAACGGTTCAGAATCTCGAGTTCCTGGCACAGCACCTCGACCTGGCCGGACTTCAGGCTCGCATTCGCGGTGCCGGGCGGCCGCGCCCTGACCACCCCGGTAACCTTCAGCACGAACTCATTGCGCACGCGTTCCGCCATCGCGAACACGGCGGCCTTGTCCGGATCGAATACGATCTGCAGCAGCCCCTCCCGGTCGCGCAAATCGACGAAAATGACGCCGCCATGGTCCCGGCGGCGATGGGCCCAGCCCGCGACGGTGACCGGCTGGCCGGTCAAGGTCTCGTTGACTTGGCCGCAATAATGAGTGCGCATAAGCGTGTGAACTTCGGCTGGAGGAAGCGCGCGATGCTAAGGCTTGGACGCTGCGCGGGCAAGCCCAAAGCGCCGCCGCGGGTGCGATCGACCGCGCGCGCCCTGGCGGCGTCTCACCTGTTGAAGCCGCCCGAGCCGCCGGCCTAGCGCCGCCGCTTAGGCTTGGCCGCAGCTTTCTTTACAGGGCGTTTCGCGGCCCCCTTTGCAGACGCAGACACGCCGCCGCGCTTCGACGGCGCCTTCGCGGCCGGTTTTTTTCCCGAATCGGCGGCAACCGCTTTTTCGGCCGGTTTGTCCGCGCTCTTCTCGGCCGGCTTGGCCGCGTCCTTGGAATCCCCCGCCTTGCCGTCCTTGCCCTTGCCGTCCGCATCCTTGCCGGACTCCTTTCCCGAATCCTTGGCGGCATCCTTGACCGTATCCTTCGGTGCATCCGGCTCCGGCTTGTCGGCGAGATTTTTCTTGTTGTCCCCTTCGCCCTTGAAATCGGTCTCGTACCAGCCGCCGCCCTTGAGCCGAAACACCGGCGCCGACATCAATCGCTGCAGCTGCGACTTGCCGCAATGCGGACACTTCTTCAGCGGCGCGTCGTTGATCTTCTGCATGGCCTCGAGGTCGTGGCCGCAGCTCTTGCACTGGTATTCGTAAAAAGGCATGTATTTCCTATGTCCCCGCTCAATCCAAAGGTCTCGAGTCCCGGCGCCGCACCGACGCGGCGGAGTATAGCGAACGCGGTGCGCCCGGGCGCACCCCGCAGTTCAACCGCCCGCGACCATCAGTGCAGGCGTTCCTTCTCGAACGTCAGCACGTCGCCCTTCAGCTTCGCCACCACCCGATCGCCCGCGATGAAGTCGCCGCGCAGGATCTGCTGCGCCAAGGGGTTCTCGATCTGCGACTGAATGGCGCGCTTCAAGGGCCTCGCCCCATACACCGTGTCGAAGCCCGCCTCGCCGATTTTGTCGCGTGCGGCATCGTCCAAACGCAAGGTGATGTCGCGCTCCGCGAGTCTCTGCCGTAAGCGTCCCAACTGTATATCCACGATGGATCGAATCTGCTCCCGGCCCAAGGAATGAAACACCACGATGTCATCGACTCGATTGATGAATTCCGGCCGGAAATGCTGGCTGACCACCTGCATCACCGCCGCCTTCATCTTGTCGTAGTTCGCCGCGCCCGCCAGCTCCTGGATGACCTGGCTGCCCAAGTTCGACGTCATGATCACCACGCAATTGCGGAAATCCACGGTGCGCCCCTGGCCATCGGTCAATCGCCCATCATCCAGAACCTGCAGCAGCACATTGAACACATCGGGATGCGCCTTCTCGATTTCATCGAGCAGGATCACGCAATACGGGCGGCGGCGCACCGCTTCGGTCAAGTAGCCGCCTTCTTCGTAGCCCACATAGCCCGGAGGCGCCCCGATCAGGCGCGCCACCGAATGCTTCTCCATGAACTCCGACATGTCGATGCGCACCAAGGAGTCCTCGGTGTCGAACATGAACTCGGCCAGCGCTTTGCACAGCTCGGTCTTGCCGACGCCGGTGGGCCCCAGGAACATGAATGAGCCGCTCGGCCGGTTCGGATCGGAAAGTCCCGCGCGCGTGCGGCGAATGGCATCCGCCACCGCCTTGACGGCTTCCTGCTGCCCGACGACGCGCTTGCCCAGCACCTCTTCCATCCGCAGCAGCTTGTCGCGCTCGCCTTCCAGCATGCGCGACACCGGAATGCCGGTCCATTTCGACACGATCTCGGCGATTTCCACCTCGGTCACCGAATTGCGCAGCAGCTGGTTCGGTTTCTGCTCCACTTCGAGCGCCTTCGCCAGGCGCTGCTCGAGCGCCGGGATGCGGCCGTACTGCAGCTCCGACATGCGCGCCAGATCCTGCGCGCGCCGCGCCGTGTCCACGTCCTGGCGTGCCCGCTCCAATTCCTCTTTGATGTGGGCCGCGCCCTGCACGGTCGCCTTCTCCGCCTTCCATACTTCCTCGAGGTCGGAGTATTCCTTCTGCAGGCCGGCAAGTGCCTCTTCCAAGGTGCTCAAGCGCTTGCGCGAAGCCTCGTCGGCTTCCTTCTTCAGCGCCTCGCGCTCGATCTTCAATTGGATGATGCGCCGGTCGAGTTTGTCGAGCGCCTCCGGCTTCGAATCGATCTCCATTCGAATCAGCGAACCCGCCTCGTCGATCAAGTCGATGGCCTTGTCCGGCAGTTGCCGGTCGGCAATGTACCGATGCGAAAGCGTCGCCGCCGCGACGATGGCCGGGTCCGTGATCTCGACGCCATGATGCACTTCGTAGCGCTCTTTCAAGCCCCGCAGGATCGCGATGGTGTCCTCGACCGAAGGCTCATTCACCATGACCTTCTGGAATCGGCGCTCGAGAGCCGCGTCCTTTTCGATGTACTTGCGGTACTCGTCGAGCGTCGTGGCGCCGACGCAGTGCAATTCGCCCCGGGCGAGCGCGGGCTTCAACATGTTCCCCGCATCCATCGACCCCTCGGCCTTGCCGGCGCCCACCATGGTGTGCAATTCATCGATGAACAGGATGACCTGGCCTTCCTGTTTGGCGAGATCGTTCAAGACCGCCTTCAGCCGCTCCTCGAATTCCCCGCGAAATTTCGCGCCCGCGATCAGGGCGCCCAAGTCGAGCGACAGAATGCGCTTGTTGCGAAGCCCTTCCGGCACTTCGCCGTTGACGATGCGCTGCGCCAGTCCCTCGACGATGGCGGTCTTGCCGACGCCCGGCTCGCCGATCAGCACCGGATTGTTCTTGGTGCGCCGCTGCAGTACTTGAATGGTGCGGCGAATCTCATCGTCGCGCCCGATCACCGGATCGAGCTTGCCCGACGTCGCGCGCTCAGTGAGGTCGATGCTGTATTTTTCCAGCGCCTGGCGGTTTTCCTCGGCCCCGGCGTCCTCGACTTTCGCGCCGCCGCGCACTTCGTCGATGGCCTTCTCGATGGCCGCGCGCGAGGCGCCGTTCGCCTTGAGCAAGCGCCCGACCTCGCCCCGATCCTCGCTCGCCGCGAGCACGAACAGTTCGCTCGAAATGAATTGGTCGCCGCGCTGCTGTGCCAGCTTGTCGGTGACATTCAGCAGCTTGTTGAGGTCATTGCCGAGCAACACCTCGCCGGCCGAACCCTCGACCTTCGCCATCCGCTCCAAAGCGCCGGCCAAATCCGAACGCAATTTCGCCACCTGGACGCCCGCCTTCTCCAGCAACGGCCGGGCGGTGCCGCCCTGTTGGTCGAGCAGCGAGGTCAGCAGGTGCACCGGCTCGATGTACTGATTGTCGCGGCCGACCGCCAGCGATTGGGCATCCGCCAATGCCGCTTGAAATTTGGTCGTCAGCTTGTCCATTCGCATAGCAATAGCCTCGAGGTAACGCTCTGAATGGTCCTTAACTGGGGGTGCGCCGGCCTCAATTCAACGGCCTTGCAGCCAAATCAAGGTCGCCTGGCGCCCACTGACCCCGTCGCGCCGATGCGAGAAGTACCGATCGGCGGCGCTGAAAGTGCACTCATGGCCGCCAAAGACCCGAGCCACGCCGAGTGCGGCGAGTCGGCGGCGGGCGAGCAAGCTCAAATCCGCCATGAAGCGACCTCGCGCGTTCGGCGCGAAAGCACCCTCCGCGCCCGGATCCCCCCGCAGAAGTTCATCGCGCACCTCCGCTCCGACCTCGAAATGCTGAAGGCCGATGGCCGGGCCCAGCCACGCCAGGAGCCGTTGCGGCGGAACCTTAAGGGCCCGAACGGCGGCCTCGATCACGCCGGCGGCGAGCCCCCTCCAGCCGGCATGAGCCGCCGCCACCGCATCTCCGGAATCCGCGGCCAGCAGCACCGGCAGGCAATCGGCGGTGAGAACGGCGCAGATGCGTCCCGGCCGGCGAGTGAAAGACGCATCCGCCGTGGGGGGCCCTGCGCCGGATGCGGCGCCGTTCGAGTCCGCCCCGCGCGCTGAATCGGCCGCGTCCAAATCCGCCACGCCCGCCCCATGAATCTGCGCCAGCCAGGCAGGCTCCGCCGGCAGCCCGGCTGCCGCGGCGAGACGCCGACGATTCTCAGCCACCGCGGCCGCCGCATCGCCCACATGGTCGCCCAAATTGAGCCACGCATAGGGACCTAAGCTCGCTCCGCCGCGCCGAAACGTGGAGATTGCCCGGACGTTGGCAGGCGCAGGCCAGTCCGGCTCCAGCCAGTCCGGGCGGCTCGCCTCCGGACTCACCGCGAGCGTTCCGTCTTGCCCGCGGCGTCCCGCGCCGCCTCACGCGCGTCTTCGCGCAGGATGGCGAGCAATTGCGCGAAGTCCGGCGGCACCGCACTGTGCAAGGTCAATGGCTTGCCCGTGCGCGGATGCTCGAACCCCAGAGTAGCCGCATGCAGCGCCTGGCGTTTGAACCCGCGCAATTCCTCGATGAGCCCGGCAGTCGCACCCTTCGGCAGCCCGAAACGGCCGCCGTACACCGGATCGCCGACGATGGGGTACTTGATGTGCGAGAGATGCAGGCGAATCTGATGCGTGCGCCCGGTCTCCAGTTTGACGCTCAAATAGGTGTGCGCCCGAAAGCGCTCCAGCACCCGGTAGTGGGTGATGGCCGGCCGGCCCGACCCACGAATGGCCATACGCAGGCGGTCGCCGCGGTGGCGTCCGATGGGCTCATCGACCGTGCCGCCGCCGGTCATGACGCCGACGCAGACCGCCACGTACTCGCGCGCCATGGTCCGCGCCTCGAGCTGGCGGCTGAGCGAGGTCTGGGCCGCCGGCGTGCGCGCCACCACCAACAGGCCGCTCGTGTCCTTGTCCAGCCGATGGATCAACCCAGCGCGCGGCAGCACCGCGAGCTTGGGGTCCCAACCCAATAAGGCGTTCTGCAAGGTATGGCGGGGGTTCCCCGCCCCCGGATGGACCACCAGTCCGGCGGGTTTGTCGATCACCACGACGTCGCGATCCTCGTGAACGATGCGAAGTTCGATCGCCTCCGGCAATACCTGGGGCTGTGCGACTTCATCGGCCGTCATCTGCACGCGGACGCGCGACCCCGCCTCCACCACGTCCCGCGGTTTGCAGTCGGCGCGGTCCAGCTTCACCGCCCCGGACTCGATCCACCCCTTGATTCGAGTGCGCGAATACTCCGGAATCAGGCGCGCCAACGCGCTATCCAGGCGCAAACCCGCCATTTCCGGCGGAATTTGCAGGTCGATCACTTGGAACTCTGCGGTCATAGGGCACTCGAAGCTAGCGGCGGGGCATCGGGTATACTGCCGCGCTTTCGGGACCCACCCATTGTAAGGAATCGCCTGTGAGACTGCGTGATCTTGTCCATCCGAGCCGCGTGCTGCTCGTCGCCATCGGCTTGGCGGTGCTCGCCACCGGCTGCCGCAGCCACCGCGGCGATGACGCCAAATCGGGCCCCGAAGTCATTTATGCCCGCGCCCAGAAGGCCATGCGAAATTCGAGCTACGGCGAAGCCATCAAGCAGCTCGAAGCGCTGCAATCGCGATTTCCGTTCAGCGAACCCGCGCGCCAGTCCCAGCTGGATTTGATCTACGCCTATTACAAGGCCCGCCAGGTCGACCCGGCCATCGACGCAGCCGACACCTTTATACGCGAGAATCCCACCAATCCCCGGGTCGATTACGCCTACTACATGAAGGGCCTGGTGTATTTCGAGCGCCAATCCAATTGGCTGGAGCGAAAATTCAACGTCGACCTGTCGCAGCGCCCGCCCGTCAATGCGCGCAAGTCCTTCGAAGCCTTCCAGCAGCTGCTGGAGAAGTTTCCCCACAGCGAATACGTCGGCGATGCGCGCCAACGCATGGTCTTCCTGCGCAACCGCCTGGCCGACTTCGAATTGCATGTCGCCCTGTACTACATGCGCCGCGGCGCCTATGTCGGCGCCATCAATCGAGCCAAGTTCTGCGTCGAGAACTACGACGGCGCCCCGGCGGTCAAGGGTTCGATGAAGGTCCTGGTCGACGCCTACCGCGACCTGCACATGATGGACCTGGCCTCCAACGCGGAGCGGGTGTACGCCGATAACTTCCCGGCCAGCTCCAAAGACATCGCGCCGAAAAAGCACTGGTGGCGGTTTTTCTAACGCGATTTATAGCCGCTGGTGATCGGATAGCGCCAATCGCGTCCGAACGCCCGGCCGCTGACGCGCACGCCGGGGGGCGCCTGCCGGCGCTTGTACTCGTTGCGCTTCACCAGATCCAAGATGCGGCCGACAGTGGCCCTGTCGAAGCCGCGAGCGGCGATCTGGTCCACCGACAAGTCCTCCTCGATGAAGGCCTCGAGAATGGGGTCCAGCACCTCGTAGGGAGGCAGACTATCGGTGTCCTTCTGGCCATGCCGCAGTTCGGCCGTCGGCGGCCGCTCAATGACGCGGGCGGGAATGGCCTGCGACTGGGCATTGCGCCAGGCGCAGAGTCGATAAACCAGTAATTTGCTGCAGTCCTTGATGGGGGCGAAGCCGCCCGCCATATCGCCGTACAGCGTGGCGTAGCCCACCGACATTTCGCTTTTATTGCCCGTCGTCAGCAGCATCTTGCCGGTCTTGTTGGAAATACCCATCAACAGCACGCCGCGGCAGCGCGCCTGAATATTCTCTTCGGCGGTATCGGGCGCGCGCCCGGCGAACTCGTCTTTCAGTGCGGCGAGCGTCGCTTCGAACATGCCCTCGATGGATATCTCGCTGTGCTTCACCCTGAGCCATTTCGCCTGCAGCGCCGCGTCGTCCTTGCTCATCTGAGAGGTGAAGCGCGACGGCATGGACACCGAATGCACTCGATCCGCGCCCAGCGCGTCGACCGCGATGCATAACGTCAGCGCCGAATCGACTCCTCCGGACAAACCCAATACCACGCCCGGGAAACGATGCTTGTCCACGTAATCGCGCGTGCCTTGCACCAGCGCGCCGTACACGCTTTCTTCCTGGCCCTGCAGCGGCGCCACGGCGCCGGGCAGCGGCGCTACGGCGCCGGAGCCTTCCGCGGCCAGATCCACGACGTACATGCCCTCGGTGAACGCCGGCGCGCGCATCGTGACCTCGCCCTGCGCGCTCATCACGAACGAGTTGCCGTCGAATACCAATTCATCCTGGCCGCCGATCAAATTGACGAATACCAGGGGTATCCCCGCCTCACCGACGCGCGCACGGCCGATTTCGTGCTCGCGCTGCCACTGCTTGCCCACTTCGTAAGGCGAAGCGTTGATGACCAGGAGCACCTCGGCTCCCGCCTTGCGCGCCTGCCAGGCCGGGGCCGCATCCCAGATGTCTTCGCAGACCAATACGCCGGCTTTGATGCCATTGAGCTCGACGACGGTGGGCTCGGTCCCGGGCGTGAAATAGCGCTTCTCGTCGAACACCCGATAATTCGGCAAGCAGGCTTTACGATGATTCGCGAGCACCGCGCCGTCGCGGATCACGACCGCCGAATTGAAAATTTTCGTCCCGTCGTATTCCGGGTAGCCGGCGATCAAGGTGATGCCGCGCACTTCTTCTTTCAGCCGCTCGAGCGAGCGGCCCACCTGGATACGCATGCCGGAATGGAACAGCAAATCTTCCGGAGGATATCCCGATACCGCCAGTTCGGGCACCATCACCACGTCGGCATGATGTTCATCGCGCGCCGCCGCCGCCGCGGCCACGATGCGCGAGGTATTGCCGTCGACATCGCCGACGACCAGATTCAGCTGCGCCATGACGCAGCGCAGCCGGCGCGTGTCGGCCAATCAGTTCTCCACGCCGGGCGCCGCATCCGCGAGCCTGTCGGCAAGCCGCTTCGCCATGGCCGAGCCCATTTCGGCCGGCGAGCGTACGGTCGTAATCCCCGCCGCCTCCAGGGCCGCGAATTTCGCCGCGGCGGTGCCCTTGCCGCCGGCGACGATGGCACCGGCATGGCCCATGCGCTTGCCCGGCGGCGCCGCCACGCCCGCGATGTAGGCAACCACGGGCTTGCTCACGTTCTCTCGGATATAGGCCGCGGCGGCCTCCTCGTCGCTGCCGCCGATTTCGCCCACCATGACGATGCCCTCGGTCTGCGGATCGGTCTCGAACAGTTCCAGCACGTCGATGAAATTCATGCCGCGCACCGG
>Ga0182013_10008685_pt1 | contig 10873 bp, 1 predicted proteins | sample 612S2MmetaG_FD_120487 | JGI IMG/M metagenome (GOLD analysis project Ga0182013, IMG submission 120487) | Permafrost microbial communities from Stordalen Mire, Sweden - 612S2M metaG | ecosystem: Environmental > Terrestrial > Soil > Wetlands > Permafrost | place: Sweden: Stordalen | collected...
CGTCAGCCGAACCGAACAGGCCGGCGCCACCGAAGGGCAACACCTGGCCGTCCGCTGCGGCCAGCCGGTAGCCCGAGCTGGCGATCACCCTGAAGGCGGCTGCGGTCATGTGACCCGACGTCTAGCCGACCAGGACCAGATCGTGGGTCCCCGCCGCCAGGTCGGCCGGGACGGTGAACGTCAGGTGGACACTGCCATCGGGACCGGCGACAGCCTGGCCGACGTCGATGGAGTTCGAGTGGACCGTGGCGTTCACGGTCTCACCGGGGGTGAACCCGGTGGCGGTCGCCGTGGCCGTGGCGTTCGGCTGCACGGTAGTGGGTGTGACCAGCGACTCCCCGGGTACGACCAGCGAGCAGGAGGGCGTGAACTCCGTGGTGACGTCATTCGCCGGGTTCGCGTTCGTAGGGGTGGTCAGTGTCGCCACCAGCGGGGTTCCCACGGCCAGCAGGGGAACCGTGGTCGTGAGTGTTCCCCCCGTACTGATGGTGTCCGTCTGCAGAAGGGTCCGACCCTCGGGAAGCGTGCCGCAGTCGGTCGCCTGGTAGATCTGCACGATGGTCCCGGGGGATGCCTTCGGGATCGCCACCAGTACGGTGGTCCCGTTCTGCCCCGTCAGGTTCGCGCCCACGATCGCGGGGCCCGCGGACGCCGGCACGGTGGCGATCCCGGCATCATTGTCGTAGACCAGATTGCTGAGGACGGGACCGCCTCCTGTCCCGATGCCCGACCCCTTGTTGTTGGCGACGATGTTGCCGCCGGCCGGGTTGGCCGACCACACGCCGTCCCCGACCGGCGCCCCGGCCGTTGGGCTTCCGCCGATGATCGCACCGGCCTTGCCGGCGAGGTTGAGGATCCCGTAGCCGGCGTTCGGAACGGCCGTCGTCCCGTCCGCCCCCACCCCGATCTTGTTGCCCTGCACGGGGCTGGGCCCGTAGACATCGAGCCCGTCCGCGCCGGGCGAGCCGGAGATGACATTGCCGGATCCCGGGGTCGGGCCCCCGATGACCCCGCCCAGGGCTCCCACCGTCACGAGTGCCACCTGCGAGGGAGGGAGTGCACCGGAGCCGAAGGTGGTGGTGCCGATGGTGAAGGTGGCGGCCGCGGTGATCGCCGCGCTCGGAGTGCCCGCAGCGGGGTTGATGGCGGCATTGCCGAGGGACGTCGTGCCGATGAGGTTGTTCTGCACCGTCGCCGACTGGATGAGGGCCAGGTTCTCCAGATTCCCCGAGATGGTGTTCGCCTTCTGGCCCGGGATGCCGATCCGGGTTCCCGTGCCCTTGAGCACATACACCCCCAGACCGTTGGGCAGGGCGGTCGTTCCGAGTTTGTCGGTGCCGATCTGGTTGCCGATGACCGACTCGTTGACTCCCGAGTTCACCTGGCCACCGATCTGCACGCCGACACCGTTGTCGGAGATCTGGTTGTTCGGCCCGAGCGTGTCGCCGGTCCCGGTGAGCGCCACTCCGTACGCCTGGGTGCTCGTCGGTGTCGTCACCCCGTCGGCAACGGGTCCGATGACGTTCCCCTGGATGATCGAGCTCAGTGGGGTGGTCTGGGTGGTACCCGATCCCGGATAGGCGCCGCTCGGTCCTGTGAACTTGGACGCGACCATGGACGTCAAGACCCCGATGTTCTGAGCGGTGATCACGTTGCGACCGGCTCCGGCGATGCCGACCGTGGTCGTCGTGGCACCGTTGATCGAGACGCCGGTCGGTGATCCACAGACGTCGGGTAGGGCAGTCTGGCCGGTGATGTCGGTTCCGATCAGGTTCCCCTCGACACTGGTGCCCGAGACCCTGGTCCCGTCAACGTCGACCTGGGCGTTGGCCGCACCCGTGATCACGTTGCCGGCGCCGGCCGACGTCCCGCCGATGGTGTTTCCGAGTGCCCGCCCGTCCACCACGACACCGAGAAGGGGCTCCTGCCAGAAGTCGGTGTCGCTGGGCCGGCACTCTGGGAGGGCCGTGCCCCCGTTGACGAGGCCGATGATGTTGCCCTGGACCGAGTTGTTGTTGGCCCCGTTGGTGTAGCCGGCGATGGCCACCCCCGCGGTCCCGTAGGCGGCAGTGGCCGGCACGGTCGAGCCGCTGTCGACCGAGGAGGACGCAGCCTGAGTGAAGAGGGTCTCGCCGTCGATGATGTTCCCGGGTGCCTGCCCGGGACTCGCCGAAGGCCCTCCGATGAAATTGCCCGAGGCGCTGTTGATGAACACCGGCTCGAGGTCAGCATCCCCGCCGACATCATACGAATCGACGCCGATGGAGTCGCCGTAGACCTTGTCGCCCGTCGACGTACCCCCGATGTAGATACCGGTGCCGGTCCTGTCGATGTAGTCCCTGTCGACGGCGGTCAACCCTCCGATCAGATCGTTCGAGGAGTTCGTGACGCTGATGCCGAAGAGGACCGGAGTCGTTGCGGTGTTGCTGTGCAGTCCGACGATGTCCCCGGCGATGGTGTCGTTGCCACCGGCCGCGTCGACCAGGATCCCGGTGCCAACGTTCTCCACGTCCATCCCGCGGATCGTGTCGTTGGCCCCCGAGACGTGCAGACCGATCCCGGTGGCGCGGTCCAGGGCGGTTCCGTCGATCGTCAGGTACCCACCGGTCACGGTGGAGGCATCAATCGACACATTGGCCGGCGTGATAGTCGGGAGCGGTGTGGCCGGGGCCAGCGTCGGCGTCGTCCCGGTCGGCAGGTTGAAGGTGATGGCGCCCCGGCCGGCCGCGTCGACGGCCTGGATCGCAGCACGCAGCGTGCACTCTGGCACGGTGGTCGCATTGATGACCACGGTGGACCCGGTGTCACAGACGGGCTGGGTGGTGTCCTTGGCGGGCCCGTCTCCGACCGAGTTGACCTCATAGGCGGCGACGGTCACCTGCTTGGCGAGCAGCGGGCTGGTCTGGCCGTCGGTGTCGGTCACCGAGAGTGTGGCGGTGTACACGCCTCCGGCCGCGTAGGCATGGGTGTAGGTGGTCGAGTGGGTGCTCACCGGCTGGCTGCCGTCGCCGAAGTTCCAGGTGTAGGTGGCGACCGCGGTCCCTCCCGAGCCGGCGGAGGCCGACGCGTCGAAGTCGAGCGCTTTGGGATTGGACGCGTCGGGGACGTAGGAGAACGCGGGAACGGGGAACTGGAGGGTCTTGGTCAGCGACGCGGACTTGCCCGCACTATCCGTCACGGTCAGTGTGACCTGCTGGCTCCCTGGTGTGGCGTAGACGTGTGTAGTGGTGGGAGTCGTCGTGGTCACGGGGGCCGTGCCGTCCCCGAAGTTCCAGGTGTAGTTCTGGAGGGCCGCCCCGGGCGATGGCGCCGATGCCGACGCATCGAAGTCCACGGCCCCGGGAACGGTCGTGTCGGCGGTATCGGTGAACGAGGCCGTCGGCGCTGTTCCGCCCGTACCCGCACTGAAAAGCGGGGTTTGGGAATCCCCCGATGGATTACCACCCATCCCGTAGTTCCATAAGGTCCCGATGCTGAGGCACGAGGTGCAGATCACGCCGAGCGAGGTCACCGTGCTGTTCAGGGTGAACACCTGGCCGGCGGAGAACGCCGTGAACCCATTGGTGACGGGCTGCGACCAGGTGACCGAGAAGCCGGTGACCGATACGGTGATCCCGCCGCTGGCCTGAGGCGAGTAGGAGGTGATCGCCCCAGGGAAGGATGTCTCCATCGTCACGTCGAACACGCCCGGATCGGTCATCACGGTGGCGGTCTGCACGAGCGAGGTGCCCACCTCGACGTCGGAGGGCGATTCGGTGCTCTCCCCGGCCAGCACCGAGGCCCCGTCCTGGGTTATGTAGTAGCCACAGCCCTCTGTGGCCGTCTCCAGGGTGGTGGTACAGTTCGGGAGCGAGTCGGCGCCCGCTCGTGCCGCGCCGAAGCCGATCGATGCCAGTGAGGCCGTCACCAGAACGGCCACCGCCAGCAGGGCCATCGGGACCACGCGGGCTCGCGGTCGGTCGGGACGACACAGTGAATGCACGAAGCGACCCCCGCCAGACCGTCTCATCGTCTACCTCCGCTCGTTCGAGCCAGATGTGGAACGCAACGTATCGCAGGCAATGAGTGGCTGCCCGGCGTTGGCCGCCGCGTGAGGCGTCGCGGGTTGGACGACTGAGGCGGTGATCTTGAGGGGAAGAGGAAGTATCGGAGTGGCCGCCTCGGAGGGTTGCGCCAACTCGCAGGTCGACGTGGTGTGTTCGGCTGGTCGCCTCGAGGGAGCCCGCTCCGACCTACCCGCTGCCATTACCGCCGTGACGGCGATGCCGGGAGGTTCCCCTGTAGCCATGGACGAGACCAGCGCGACCTCGGACTCTGTCTTGACCAAGGGTCGACAGCTGCACCGGTTCGAACCGAAACATCTGCGCACCCGCATATCCGCCTTCTTCCGCTCGACTGCCAACAGCTGGCCAATCCTGCTCGCCTGTCCACCCGGATTGCAATACGCCGATCAGCGTATATTCGTGTCTCGCACTGCCACCTTCTCGGGCGTAGATGAAGGTCGGATTGCTATGGCGAGCAACCCTGTCGTCCTCGCCTGACTGGCCGGTGCCTGCTTCAGCGAATCGGAGCAGCATCCGTCTATTGGCTCTCTGACCTGGGGGTTCAAGGCCCCAAGCCAAGTCTCGGGCGCCCCGCAGAAACCCTGATTCTACCGAATGCTGAGAAACCGCCGGGCCGAGGGGATGGCGATGGAGGATGGCCCACGCCTCAGTGGCGGCTCGAATCAATGTTTCATCCCACTCAGCACCGGCGCCCGCGAAAGTGCGGCCGCTACGAACAAGAGGCGTTGATGTCCCTCCAGGTCAAGTGGTCTAGTTCCCGGGGGCCACCATCGTGTGATCGGGCCCCTGAACTGATCCAGGTCAAGGCACAATGCGAGTCCGAGTCCCCAGAATGAGGCAGCAGAACCCTTCGGCAGATGGACTTCCTTCCAGCAGCGCCTCTCGACACCGCAAATCAGATGCCACCGGATCGTGCAGCAGACCCCAGGTGGAGTCGTGGGACCCTGATCGCTCAAGTTGCGATCCGTGATTGCCGAGTCAACTCTCCATGACTTGGCATCAGATGACATCACAGGACCAGACACGCAGGTCAGGTGGTCGAGGCACCGCCGAACGCACCGGGCGACCCACGGGTCGCCTCCGGCGGGCGATCACGGTGTCCGCCGTCACCGTCATTGCCCTCGCCACCAGCGTCGCCGCGCCACTCGTCACCGGGACGGGAGCACCGAGCGCCGGGGCCTCCACGCCGCTGACGGTGACCCAGACCTTCGGGTTCGACAACGACACCCTGCAGACATTCACGGTGCCGGCCAACGTGACCTCCCTGACCGTCACGCTCGCCGGTGGCCAGGGCGGATGGGGTGGCGCCGACTCGTCGGGCTCACCGCCGGCCGGTGGCTACCAGGGCCAGGTGACCGGCACCATCGACGTGACACCTGGTGAGATCCTGACCATTGGGGACGGATCCGGCGCGGACGAACCGTTCTACACGGCGTGCACCGGGGGCCTGGACTCCGCGTCACCCGCCGACCAGTACGACGCCGTGGCGGGCGTCAACCCCCTCATGCAGTACAACGGTGGCCAGGGCGGCGCCCCCGGCCCCAACGGGTGCTCCGGCTACGGCGGGGCCGGTGGTGCGGCCACGGTGGTCGAGCTCGGCAGCTCGTCCAGCTCGACCAACGACCTCGGCACCGTGGTGGCCGGTGGCGGCGGGGGCGATGGCGGCTCCGGCCAGTACTCACTGGTCAAGGGGCAGATCGGCCTGGCCAGTTATGTCGCCCAGGGCACGCCCACCACTATCACCTACGGAACCCCGGCCGGGTGCACGACCAGCTGCACCTCGACGTCCACGATCCAGAGTCCGAGCCCACTGTCGTCGCCCACCACCCAGGGTCAGCAGGGCACGGCCGTGTTCACCATGTGCGGCGGCACCACCAACAAGAACAACTCCAACCAGTACTTCAACGCCAATGCCCCGTCCGGTGAGGCCGGGTGCGACGGCGGCGGCGGCGCGGGCGGCGGCGGCGGCGCCGCCGGCGGATCGGCCGGCAGCGTCCAGTTCGGCTCCGGCTCGTCCGACGAGTGGTACGGCCAGGGCGGTAGCCCGGGGCAGAGCTCCACCGGCGGCCTCGCCGGGCTGTCCGCCCAGTACGTGTACTACTCGGACACCAACACGGGCCGGCCCACCGGCTCGAACACCTTCCAGGATCCCGGCGCCGCCTACGACGGCTCCGTGTCGGTGACCTACTCGACGGGCGTCCCCGGGGCGCCGACCGCGGTGTCCGGCACGGCCGGCAACGGGAGCGCCAACGTGACGTGGACGGCCCCCAGCGCCGGCGCTGATCCGATCTCCGACTACATCGTCCAGTACTCGAGCAACGGCGGGACCACGTGGACGACGGTCGACACCGGGTCGACGTCCACGTCGACCACCGTCACCGGGCTCTCCAACGGCACCGGGTACCTCTTCCAGGTCCAGGCGGTCAACGCCATAGGTAGCGGGCCGTTCTCGGCGTCGTCACCGACCATCACCCCGTCAGGTCCCCCCGGTGCGCCCACCGTCACGTCGATCACCCCGGCCGATGGCGGCCTGGGGGTGGGGTTCACCACGCCGACGAGCTCGGCACCCATCACCGGGTACCTCTACCAGCTCGACGGAACTGGGCCGTGGCTCACGGCGACGGGGACGACGAGCCCGCTGGCCATCGGCGGCCTGACCGACGGGACGACCTACTCGGTGGCCATCGAGGCGGTGAGCACCATCGGCACGGGGTCGCCCTCCAACTCCATGTCGGGCACCCCCGAAGCCGTGCCCGGTGCGCCGACCATCACCGCCATCCAGACCGGAGCGGGCTCTGCCCGGGTGGCCTTCACGCCGGGCGGGAGCGGTGGCGGGTCCATCGCTGGCTACCGGTACAGCACGGACGGTGGATCGAGCTGGACCTCGGTCGGCACCACGAGTCCCCTGTCCATCACCGGGCTCGCAAACGGCACCACCTACAGCTTCGAGCTCGAGGCGGTGAACGGCAGCGGCGACGGTGCGGCTGCCACCGCGTCATTCAGCACCCCGTCGGCCCCCGGTGCGCCCAGCATCACCGGCATGACGCCCGGTGACGGGTCCCTCCAGGTCACCGCCACCGTCCCGAGCAGCGGCGGCTCACCGGTCACCGACGTCCTGTGGTCGACCGACAGGGGGGCCACGTGGGCCTCCGAGGACGCGGCGGGCACCCCTTGTGTGACCACCGGTGCCACGATGGCGTGCTCCATCACGGCGCTGTCGACCGACGCCGTGACGGGCCTGGACGACGGCACCGGCTATCCGATCGAGCTCCGCGGCGTCAACGCCGTGGGCGCGGGCGCGGCATCGCCCAGCGTGACGGGGACGCCCTCCACGGTGCCCGGGGCACCGACACTCACCACCGGCGCGGACGGGATGGTCGCCGCCGACCAGTCGCTGACCGTGTCGTTCACGCCGCCGGCATCCGACGGTGGTTCGCCGGTGACCGGCTACCAGTACTCGACCGATGCCGGGGCTACCTGGCACGACCGCACCGACGACGCCACGGCCACGACGATGACCATCTCGGCCCAGTCCTCCGACGGGACCACCCCGCTGGCCAACGGCACCACCTACGACGTGGAAGTCCGCGCGCTCAATGCTGACGGGAGCGGCCCCGGCTCGGCCGTGGCCGTGGGCATCCCGGTGACCGCGCCGTCCGCGCCGACCCTGGACGGCCTGACCCCGGGGAACGGGTCGCTGGCGGTGACCGTCACCTCCGGCGCCAACGGCGGTTCGCCCGTCACCGCCTACCAGTGGTCCCTCGACGGCGGCCAGTCGTGGACCTCGACAGGCTCGGCTGCCACCTCGTTCACCATCGGCGGGCTTGTCAACGGCGCCGCGGACACGGTCATCGTCCGGGCCGTCAACGCCGTGGGCCCGTCCGACGCCTCCAACTCCCTCACGGCAACCCCGGCGACGGTGCCGGGCCAGCCCGCCATCACCACCACCTCCCGGGGGAACGGCACCATCAGCATCACCTGGGCGCAGGCCTCCGACGGTGGATCGGCGGTGACCGGGTACCAGTACTCGACCGACGGGGGCACCACCTGGTCCACGACCGTGGCGGCCAACGAGCCGCTGGGTATCACCACCCTGTCCACCGACGGCGTGACGCCGGTGGCCAACGGGACCCAGTACCCCGTGGAGATCCGTGCGGTCAACGGCATGGGCGTCTCGCCCGCCTCGACGCCGGTCTCGGTATCGCCCGCTGCGGCCCCGGCGGCACCGACGCTGGCGCTCACCTCGGGGAACGGCGCCCTGACGGTGCAGCTCACCCTCACCGACAACGGCGGGTCCCCGATCACCGGGTACGACTACTCACTCGACGGCGGTCCCTTCGTGTCCACCGGCACCTCGGGCACCAGCTTCACCGTCACCGGCCTCACCAACGGGACCTCCTACACGGTGTCGGTGCGGGCGGACAACGCTATCGGCGACGGCTCCCCGTCGGCGCCGGCCAGCGGGACCCCGGCCACGGTGCCCGATGCCCCGACTACGGTGCTGGCCGCCAGCGACTCGGCCTCCGCGGACGTGTCGTGGACGGCACCGGTCTGGAACGGTGGGAGTCAGGTGACGGGCTACAAGGCCACCGCCTACACGTCGACTGCCGGCACGACCACCGCCGGTACCGCGTGCACGACCGCCTCACCCACCACGGCCTGCACCATCACGGGACTGACCAACGGAACCACGTACTACGTCGGGGTGACGGCCACCAACGCCCAGGGAACCGGGGTGTCCTCCAGCCCCCTGGTCGCGGTGACGCCGATCGCCCGACCCTCGGCCCCCACCATCTCCTCCGTCAGCTCGGGCGACACGTATCTGTCGGTCGCCTTCACCGCCGGTGCCGCCGGCGGCGATCCGATCACCGCCTACCAGTACTCGCTGGACGGCGGGACCACGTGGACGACGGCCACCGCCACCACGTCGCCCATCATCATCTCCGGGCTTACCGACGGGACGACCTACCCCGTCGTCATCCGGGCCGTCAGCGCCGCCGGCTCCGGAGCCACCTCCAACAGCAGGTCGGGCACGCCGGCGGCCTACCCGTCGTCGGTCAACTCCACGACCGTCGTGGCCAACGGTGAGAACGGCCAGATCGCCGTGAGCTGGACGGTGCCGGCCAACGGCGGCGCCCCAATCACCCAGGCCCAGGCGACGGCGTTCAACCTGTCCAGCGGCGGGACCCAGGTCGCCACCTGCACCACGACCACAAACCTGACGTCGGGGGCCAGCGCCAGCTGCACCATCACGGGGCTGAGCAACGGGACGACGTACTACATCTCCATCCAGTCGGACAACGCCACGGGGTGGAGCGCCCGCTCGGCTCCCCGGATGCCGGCGACCCCGTCGGTCGACCCGGGGCCCGTCTCGAACGTGGTCGCCACCGGGGGCGACGCCCAGGCCACGGTCGCCTGGACCCCGGGGAGCACGGGACAGAGTCCCGTCACCGGGTACACCATCCTGTGTTCGACAGGTGGCGCCTACACGTCCTGTGGCTCGGCGGGAGCATCGGCCACCTCGGCCACGGTGACCGGCCTGACCAACGGGATGACCTACACCTTCGAGGTGGAGGCCACCAACACCCAGGGGACCGGCCCGGCCAGCGCCCCCTCGAACGCGGTGACCACGGCCGCGCCCACCATCACGTCGGGCGCCCTTCCCGACGGCGAGGTCGGCGTGGCCTACGACGTGACACCGACGTCCACGGGCGGCTCGGGCGCCCTGACCTGGTCCATTACGGACGGCTCGCTGCCCGACGGTCTGACCCTCGATCCGTCGACCGGCGACATCACGGGCACTCCGACCTCCGGTGGCACCGCCACCTTCGCCCTAGTGGCCACGGACGGGGTCGGCGGCACCGGGACCCACGACGAGGCGATCGTCGTGATCGACAGTCCGACCATCACCTCCGACCCCCTGCCCGGGGGCGAGGTCGGCGTGGCCTACGACCAGACCCCGTCGGCTGACGGTGGCTCGGGCGCCCTGACCTGGTCGGTGGCGGACGGCACACTGCCCGACGGCCTGACCCTGGATCCGTCGACCGGCGAGATCACGGGCACCCCGACCACCGCGGGGACGTCCACCTTCACCCTGGTGGCGACGGACGGCGCCGGCGGTGCGGCCACCCAGGGCGAGTCGGTCACGGTGGCGGCGTCGCCGTCGATCGGCGGCCCCCTGCTGCCCGGCTCCGCCGTCGGAGACCCCTTCTCGGCCGGGATGTCGGCGTCGGGAGGGACGGGGACGCTCACCTGGTCGTTGGCCGAGGGGGCACTGCCGCCCGGCCTCTCCCTGGACCCGACAACGGGTGTGATCTCGGGGACGCCCGGCGAGGTGGGATCCTGGTCCTTCACCCTGGAGGTCACCGATGGGGCCGGCGGCAGCGCCACCAAGGACGCGCACATCGAGACCGTGCCGACCCTGACCATCTCCTCCGACCCGGCCCCGGGCGGCGAGGTCGACGCGGCCTACGACGTCGTCCCCCAGGCCGACCACATCACCGGGACGGCGACCTGGTCGGTGGCGGACGGCACGCTGCCCGACGGTCTGACCCTCGATCCGTCGACCGGCGAGATCACGGGCACCCCGACCACCCCCGGGACGTCCACGTTCACCCTGCAGGTCTCGGACCAGTCGGGGTGGACGGCCACCCAGGACGAGTCGGTCACGGTCATCGACAGTCCGTCCATCGCCTCCGACCCCCTGCCGGGGGGCGAGGTGGGTGTGGTCTACGACCAGACCCCGTCGGCTGACGGTGGCTCGGGCGCCCTGACCTGGTCGGTGGCGGACGGCACACTGCCCGACGGCC
>Ga0182013_10008686_pt1 | contig 10872 bp, 7 predicted proteins | sample 612S2MmetaG_FD_120487 | JGI IMG/M metagenome (GOLD analysis project Ga0182013, IMG submission 120487) | Permafrost microbial communities from Stordalen Mire, Sweden - 612S2M metaG | ecosystem: Environmental > Terrestrial > Soil > Wetlands > Permafrost | place: Sweden: Stordalen | collected...
CAGCCGGCTCACCCAGTGGCGGCATCGGCCAATCCGGCCAGTCCGGCCAATCCGGCCGGAACGGCCAAAACGGCCAACCCGAGTGAAACCGGCGCCGTGCCCGAAATATGGTGGGTCTGTCCAGCTCACGCTCGGTGCCGTCACCACAGTGGGGCCTCCACGCGATGTCACTTTCGTCGACTATTCTTGAAGAAACTCGCCAGAAGGAGGTGTTGTCCAGGTGACCGAGTTGCAGAAGGCCAAGCGCCGGGTCAAGACAATCCGGGCGATCCGCCGCAGCACCGAGCTAGAGGGCATGAGCAGCACCGCCGCCACGCGTGCGGATCAGCTCGCCTATGCCCGCGGGACCATAACTGCCGCTGAGCTGGGAGATCGCGTCCGCCGCCGGTACAACGTCCAGTAGCCGGGAGCCGGCCTCGCACCCCTGGGACACCGGCGATCTCGAACGGAACTGGCAGGGCTATTTCATCCCTGGCACGCCCGTCTTGAGGAACCGGGTCGGTGCCCAGACAGTCGGCACATTGCGGGACGCGGAGAACGATCTCGTCGAGGCACGTGTTATCGAACTTCGCGAGGCCCCCGACCTTCTCGGTGATCGCTCATACGATCTTGCGTACCTGCGAGCGATCCACCGCCAGCTCTTCCAGGACGTGTACGTCTGGGCGGGAGACCTGCGGACCGTTGGCATCGAGAAGGGCAACGAATCCTTCTGCCCGCCGGGCAGTATCAGCCAGCCGATGGACCATGTCGCTGCAGAGGTCTATCGGCTCCAGCAGCTCAAGGCTGTTCCCGAGGAAGATCTCGCACATACCGTCGCGTACCTGTATGACTATGCCAACTTCGCGCACCCCTTCCGTGAGGGCAATGGCCGGTCCACCCGCGAGTTCTTCGACCTCCTCCTCTCGGAACGCGGCGCCGGACTCGACTGGGAGAAGACCGACCTGACCGAGTTGCATAGCGCATGCCACGCTGCGCGAGCCAACTCCGACCTCGGAGGGTTGATCGGGATGTTCACGAAAATCCTCGACGCCGAGCCCGCATACCACTTCTGATCACGCTCACGTCGAGACAGCGGCGAAGCCTGCTCAGGGGAGACCGCCAGTTCAACCAGGAATCATGGACCAATCCGTACGCCGCCAGAGTGACTGCGAAATTCGCCAACTTGGCTGAGGCTGGACAGTGAAATATGCTGGTGCACAAGGCAATGCCAAACGCCGAGTAGTTGTTCATGGATAACGACGGTTATCCATGAACCGCGTGTCCTCAACGCCCACGTGTCCTCAACGCCCACGTGGCCTCTTGCGGCCTCCGTGGCGCGACTGCTTCGCTGCTGCTTTTCGCGTGGCGCGGAGCAGGCTCGCGCCGTACACTCGGGGAGTGATTCAAAATGAATCGAGGTGTGGGAATTATGTCGGCTGATGCTAGCAACGCGACCACCGCCCGGGAGCGGCTTGCGGTGAAAGCTGCGCGCCAACGCGTCGATGAACGTGACCTCGACCGCGCGATTTACCACGCCGCCACCCACGACGGGTTGTCGCAGCGACAAATCAGTGACGTCGTCGGCGGCCGCTCGCAGGCCACCGTCCAACGCATCCTCCGCCGGCTGACCGAGGATCCGTCGCTGCTCGACGAGACACCGGCAGAGATCATTGACCGTCGCACCGCTGGAATGATCGACGACCACGACATGATGGAAAGACTTTTGAACTGGAAGTACTCCTTCGGCGGTGTGGTACGCATCGCCGGCGTCGCGACCGACGCCTACACAACCGGTGACTGGGACGATATTGAGATGGCGTTCTATCGAGGACTGCTCAGCGATGACGAGTTCCAAGCCCTGGCGGAACGCCAGCTCAAGAGCATTTAGGCAGTGGCACGAGAGGATAGCCTGCGCTCCAAGGTCGCTGAACAGCTAAGCACGCGATCGGCGGCAGGCGGGCCGCTGCACCGGGATGCCGTGGAATGCACTGACCGGCGCTATGCCAACGATGTCAGCCGGGCAGTACTGCACAAAACCGTCATCGACAACTACCTCGCCCGCGCGACCCCGCGCCGCGATGGCCGCTCGGCAATCATCACGGCGGGCGCCCCAGGATCCGGAAAGAGCTTGATGTTGCGCGCCCAGGTCGCCGATCTTGCCGACTACCGCATCGTCGATGCCGACAGCATCAAGGATGACCTCATTGAGCAGGCGCTTGCCGACGGCATTTACGACGATCTGCTGGCCGAGATTCTTGCCGACGGATACGCTTTGGCGCCCCGCGAACTCGCTGGGCTCGTTCATCAGGAATCGGTGAAGCTGGCCGACCAGATCCGACGAATGTGCATCAGCCGCAAGGAAAATGTCGCCATCGAAGGCACGCTCACCTGGGATGGCCAGGGGCCGAGAATCTTTCGCGAGCTCGCCGACGCCGAGTACACCGACATCGAGGTGTATGGAGTCGATGTCGACGCAGCAGACGCCCGCAAGCAAGCCCTGGACCGCTGGTGGCAGGGACGGCTTGCCTGGATAAACGGTACTGATAAGCTCGGGGGCCGATTCACCCCCGCTGACGCCATCGACATTTGCTACCTGACGACCGGGCAATCGATATGCACTACCCACGCATTGCAATTCATCGACACGGCACAGTCCGGCGAAATCCCCTACGTGCATGTCACCATCCTGCGCAAGCAGACCATCGGCGCGCTTGAAGTGGCCGATGAACGATTCTACCGCCAGTAACAACGGCCCCGCTCCTAAATCAAACGCTGACAACCGAAGTCACCGCTGTTGCCCGGCTATTGGCTGACGCTGTCACTGCCGCCGCGATCGACACCGCTGAGGAAGGACTCCGCGGACGAAGCGGCGCGGACGGCCGGGGAGGCTGTTTTCAGGGATCGGTCTGCCAGGGCTCGATTGGATTGACGGCATTCGCCGATGAGTTTTTGGCGCGGCCCGGCCACCAACAGATGAGATTGAGCCATCATTACCGAGTGGATGGCGAGTCTGAGCGGGGATTGTTCGTCGGCGTTGGCGTTGATCGCTACAGCAGTCCCGACTTGCCAGACCTGTCTGGCTCGACCAATGAGGTACAGGCGATCGGCGAGCTGGTGGGGGACCACTTCAGCACCTGCGTGCTCTGCGATCCAGACGAGGCAACCGTGCTGAAGGAGCTGCGCGATCGGGCGGGCTACTTCTCAGGTGACGCGGGCGCCGCAGTATTGATGTGGTCAGGGCACGGCATACCCGGCGCCGGCCCGAATACATTGCGGCTGCTCGCCCGGGATAGCCGCAAGGATCCAAGCGAAGGGTTCGATCCTGGCGATGTCGCCACGCGGGTCGCGGCGACCGGCGCTAACCAAATCCTCGTCATTATCGACACCTGCTATGCCGGAAACGCAATCGATGCGGTCGCGCTGATCTACAACTATTTCCGCCTCAATCCGCCAGCGGGAGAGTGGTGCTGGTTCGGGTTGCTCGCAGCGTGTGGCAACGAGAAAATACGTCAACACCAGCTTGGACCCGAGCTAGAGCGCTTGCTGAGAGATGGTCCACACGGAGATAGCCCACACGCGGATGACATTCGACGCCGCTGGTCCATACATCACCGGTTCATTCGGGGCGACGATCTCTGTGACGCGTTGATCAAACAGCGGGACCCCGCCGCGGCTACCGAGGCCAAGTTCACATCCACCGGTGACCCGCGTCCGTTCATCCGCAACCCCCTCTGGTCGGTGGTGGCGGGTCCGCTCTCGCTCGCTGAGGTACTCACTGGGGTGCCGATGGTATTGGCGTTCTTCGGCCGACAGGCCGAGATCGCAACAGTGGCTCGTTGGCTGGCCGAACGGCACCTGGGCGTGTACGTCGTTACGGGTGCCGCAGGCAGCGGTAAGTCAGCGTTACTCCACCATGCGCTGTCCCGCAACACCGAGTACGACGCGGCAGCCACAGACGCAACAGCCCCCGTGATCATCGACGTCGGCGGCCTAAGCACGGAGGTGATCGCAGCGACGGTTGACAGCATCCTGGTCGCGCGTGGGCTTTTGGAACCAGCGACAGCACCTCGCAATGCGTTCGAACTATGCGGTGGGCTCCAACGCCGACGAGACAGAGGTGCTCTGGTGCCGGCGATTGCGCTCGACGCACTGACTGAAGCCGCCGAGCCGACCCGCGTCATTGAATCGTTGGTGACGCCGCTAAGCACGGTTGCCACGGTCATCGTGGCGACGCGGTCGACAAGAATCAGAGTGCCTCGGCAGCGTCGCGCCTCCCAATCCCCTCAGTTGGCAGCAGCGGGCGAAACCGTGGACCTCCTGCCCATCGCTGCCGTACTGGCGGCCGCCGACCGCATCCTCGATCTCGACAGCCCGCCGCAGCAGATGTCGGGGTGGAGTGCGATCGAAGAGATGCTCGAAGATCCCTCGAATGCCGCGCCCGGCCATGATCCTGCCGGCGCGATCACCGCACTGCGGCAAGTGGCAGGTGACGAGAGCTCCCCACCATTTGTGCTGGCCAAGCTCCTTGTCGAGAACATGCGTGGATCCGCGGCGGTCCCAGAGCCGAGGCGTGGCGCCGTCGATGGTCCGCTGAGCGTCGGGCTCGATCAGGTCGTTACCCGCGCCTATGAGGGTGCCACGCTGCAGGCCGCGGTAGCGCTTCTCAATGTGTTGCCCTATGGCCTAGGAGCCGGCCTCCCGGAGCGGGAGTGGTTGGTGATCGCCAACGCAACCCGCCCACCCGACTCGCCGCCACTAGGCCGCGATGATGTGGCCGTCGTGCTTCCTCCGGTGAGCGCCTACATCGTGGAGGATTCCGAATCCGAGGAGGCGGTGTATCGCTTTGCGCACACGTTGATCGCGCAGCACTTCGCCGCAAACGCGCGGAACCCCGTCGGAGACGAGAACACCTTGGTCCTTCAGGTCGCTTCTGCTTTGGTCGCAGCCCTTGAGCCCGTTGACTCTTCGACGACCTCGCCGGGCAGCCCGCATCTAGAACGCTACCTCTGGAGATACGTGGCCCGCGCCGGCGAGCGCGGACTGGACCTGCTGCGCGGAAACGATTTACTGTCCAAAGATTTGGCTGCAGCAGCACTGGCCGTCTCCATCGACGCCGTCGGCCGCGGCGATATCCGTGCCGCGCTCTCCCTCGCCGAAGAGGCCACGTCTCTTGCCGACAATCTTGCGGGGCTGGATCGCGACCGGCAATCGGCTCCCGCACTGGCCCACCTCGCGACCATGTACCAATCCACCGGTCAGATCACCAAAGCAGTTCAGACCGGTCGCCGCGCCGTCGAAGCCTACAACCAGCTCGTAACTCAGCAACCTGAAGTCGTCATCGATCTCGCCGCTGTGGCACTCAATTTGGCAAACATGCTGATGGAAGCCCAAGATACGACAGCTTCCGGAGTGGCCACACAAGCCGTAGAGCTAGAGCAACGCTTCCTGCAGCTCGGAGGCGACAACCATTACCGCCTGGGTATCGCTCGCAACACCCTGGCTCTGGCGCTAAGCCTGGAGGGCCGCATCGACGAGGCTGTGCATGCCAGTCGGGATGCCGTCGACACCCTCGAGGCGGCCGTCAATGAGACAGGGAGCGAACGCGATCGGGCCGCCTTAGCCCAAGCGCTGCAAAATCTCGGCAGCCATCTCGCCCAGCAGGGCGAACTCGACGATGCGGTGTCAGTGACAGAACGGGCCCGCGCCATCATGGACAGCCTTGTGGCCAGCGATGACACGTGGCGCTCGGCTCTGCTCGAAACCCTCAGCGATCTCGGCGCGCGATACCTCCAGGTCGGAGAAGCCGAACGCGGACTCACGACCACGGCCGAAGCAGTGAGAGGCTACCGATCGATGTCGTCGCTGACCCCGGCTGAGGCAGTGAATTACGCTGGGGCGCTGACGAATTACGCGAACATCTTAATAGCGTTGGATCGAGGCGAAGCGGCGATGGATCCCGCGCGGGCCGCGGTCGAGATGATGCGCGAAGCCGCTGATCAGGAAGAGGCTAAGCGGACCGCCCTTGCGATGATCCTAGATAATTACGCGAATGCGCTAACGCTTACCGGCCGCCACAACGAAGCGCTAGAGGCCAGCGAACAAGCGCTGGCGTATTATCGCGCTGCACGAGACAACAACCCCAGTCTCGACAACGACATGGCCCGGGTCTTGTCGAACTACTGCCAACGTCTAGCCGTCACCGGCCGGTTCACCGAAGCCGCCGCCGCCGGCGCTGACGCCATCACCTTGTTTGAGCAACTGTCAACGCACGACCCTCGTAATGAGGTGTACGCGGCCACCACCCTCGCTCACGTCGCGTCGTACACCGTCGCCGCCGGAAACACTGATGCGGGTCTGCTTTTGGCGGCTCGGGCTGTCCTCCAGGGCGAGCAGCTCCTGGTAAAGGGCGTGATGTCTCATGAAGAGCTCGCGAAGAACTACATCGAGGCCACCAAAACGACCGAGCGCCACCCCTCGGTTGCGGTGCGATACGCACAGCGCGCGGTGCAGCTCCTGCAGGAAGCCGGTCTGTCCGGCACGCCGGAGTACGCCACCGCGCTGCGAAACCTAGCCGCCCTGCACGGCAAGGCTGGGCAGATCGGACTCGGCCTGGCCACTATCGACGACGCGATTGAGGTTTGGACTCAGCTGCTAGCCTTGGACAGCTCACACCGCCACGGCCTGGCCTCAGCCATGGGTATTCGCGCGCGTCTGCAGCTCGAGGGCCGCAATCCTGGTGATGCTCGCGACACCGCCATCGCCGCGATCGCACACTATCGACTGCTCCCTGAGCTGAGTATTAACGACATCGAAACCTGCGGGGGCACGTTCGCTACCTTTGCGATCGCACTCGGCCAGCTCGGCGACAACGAGGACCGCCTCGACGAACTACTCGCTCAATGCCTAGAAAATCGCGCCGGACCGATACGAGCACTACTTCTCTATACCTTCGTCAACGGCCTTCCCCTTGAATATCCACGGTCGCCGTCATGGCTTCACACGGCCATCAAGGAGCTTGGCGACGCGAATCCGATGTTGCTCCTCCAAATCCGACGGCTCACTCGCAAAATCCGCGACGCCAGCCGAGTCCGGTTTGACCAGCAGTGGCAGCAATCCACCGGTACAGAAGTGCCCGCATGGGCAACCATCGATCAACAGAAAATCGATTGGACGATGCGCTGGATTTCCGCCTCGGACTACACCGCCTCCCAGGCCTTCCTTGAACAGAACAGCCATCTGCTCGGAGACGACTACGACAGCGCCATCGCTGAAGTCTTCCTAGTCCTCGATGCACCACGGGCGGCGGGGCTGAACGACATCCGCGCCCGCCTCCGCTTCGCCCCATCCAGCGATCCCCAAATCCCAGATCCGCGCCTCGCCGTCCAGGCGATTCAACCCGGCGCCAACGACACCGCCCCAACGAATATCTACGACCTCGCAGAACAATTCCTGGAAGCCAACCTCAACCAGCGCGCCTCCCTCCTCGAAGAGCATGGCGAGGAACTACGCGGCGACACCGTCGGGCGACACCTCCGGGCCCGTCACGACAACCCACGTGCAACCGCAGCAGTCGGTCTGATCGAACTCAGCCGCATACAGTTGCACACCGACGTCGCCACGGCAGCGGCCGACGCCGATCAGGCCGATGCGGTGCTTGCACGCCTTGCCGAGCAGCACGACGTAAGGGTACTTAGGCAAGCCGCTGCTGTTCTGACCGACAACGCCATTGCAACCACCGAACCCGATGTCTCCGTGGCAGTCTCGTTCTATTTGGGTGTGGCTTTGCTGAACACTGAGCACTCAGCGCAGGGGCGGGAACTCATCGCGGATGCTGCCGAAGCTGCACCTACGCGGGCTCCACAATGGCTACGCCTTTGTGAACGCCTGTCGGCATCGAAACCAGAATTCGCAGAAGCCGAAAGCATTCTTAGCGAAGAAGCGGCAGGTGAAGGTGGCTAGCAACGACCTGATCGTGATCATCCCCGGCATCACCGGAAGCGCCCTGACGCTTAACGGCGAGGAGATGTGGTCATCGAACCCAACATCGATACTTGGGGCGCTAGTGACGCTCGGCAAGAGACTCCGAAAGCTGCAGCTCCCTAAAGACATTGGCGATCAGACACCCGACGACGGCGTTGAAGCAGCAGCGCTGATATCCCATCTGCACTTCATTCCTGGCTTGTGGACACCGATCCACGGTTACGACAAGCTTATCGAACGACTACGAGCCACACTTGTGCGCACACGAAGCGGCCGTCGTGAATGCAAAGATCTGAACCCTGTTCTCTTCCCTTATGATTGGCGGCTCTCTAACCGCTACACCGCGCGCCGACTCAAGGTGTACGCCGAAACGGCGCTGAGTCGCTGGCGTGACTGCGCGCCTGAGAACCGTGACGCCAAGATCATCTTCGTGTGCCATTCGATGGGCGGCCTGGTCGCCCGCTGGTACATCAGCAAGGAAGGGGGAGCGCCGCTCACCCGCAAGATGATCACCCTGGGCACGCCATACCGCGGGGCGATCAAGGCTCTATCTGTCCTGGCAGACGGGCCCATGCCCAAGCTCGGTCGATTCGGCGAGCATCTCCACCCCGTCGTCCTTTCGTTCCCTTCCGTATATCAGCTTTTACCAAGCTACGCATGCATCAATCGCGGCGGTGAGGACCTTGAGTACTTGATAGATCAGACGGTGTCCGTACTTCCCGGGCCGCTCCTTCGCGATGCGGCACTCTTCTACCAGGAGCTTGAAGAAGCAGAATCTACAGACAATGGAACCACGTCGCGACGGCACGCCATCGTCGGCACGAGGCAGCCAACCAACGCATCCGCCTCTTTGAGCGATGGTCGCTACGTGCTATCAGACCGTCTTGGGCGTCGCGACCTTGCCGGCGACGGTACCGTTTCTGCGGCTTCAGGCCCCAAAAACGTTCCGCTCGATGATAACTCGATCAGACGCGTTGCGGACAAACATGGGCATTTGCAATGCAACAACGCCGCTCTCGACGAAGTCGAATCCGTGGTGATATCTGATCCGATAGTCGTCAAAGCCGTTCCTACCGAGGACCTTTCGGTGGCAGCGCCAGAGGTGCTCTCGGCCGGAGAGTCTCTCGCAGCGACGATAGCGTCACACACAGGACGCCGAAGTGTCACGATCACTGTGCGTGACGAGCACGGACGAGTTGTTACAGAGGTCGAGAAGGCGATGCGGACTAGCACAATCGAGTATCGGACTGAGCCCCTCGACCCCGGCGGCTATAGCCTGGAGGTGCGAGACCTCGCAGATATAGCGTCCACTAGCGGCGTGAACTCCACATTTCTGGTTTGGCCCGAGTGAGTTCGCCTTCGTGGTTTGAGATCGTACGACCTGGGTTCGGGCCGCGCCATGGCCGGGCCGCTGACCGCACGGACAAGCGGTGTCGTCTTGCTGCGGAGTTTGCGGGTAGACGATGACTGCATATGGGGACAGATGAAATCGCTTGAATGGTGGTACGACGTAGATCCTGGCTTTCTCGCGCATACTGCACTTCTCCAAGACTCCTTCACTACTCGCGTCGCCGGGCGAGATGCGCTTGTCTATCCACCCGGTGTGCCGGCAGGCGCAATCAGCTGGGCCAACGCTCCGCTAGGACCGCCGCAAATTGCCGGTTATACGGCTTCTAGCCCGCCGGGTGAGCAGTGGGGATGGTTAGATTCGTTTACTGCCGACAATGAGGAAATTGTGGCTGTCAAGCGGCTGGTACTGACGTCGCAGTTCGATCCAGATGTTGAGGATGCCCAGGTAGTCGCCGAGCAGGTGGTCGAAGCTACAGCTAGTTGGTGGGCGGCGGTCAGCGCCTGGGTCGAGTTGATCACCGGTCAGCACCTCACGCACGTGGGCCACTACAAGCCGCAAGTCCTCGGTAACGTGACGCCGATATGGCTCATCGGCGAGGATGGTTTCAGCTCCACATCTATGAAGATTAGAACAACTAGCCGAATCGAACTCAGTCCATTGAATCTTGTAGACAGCAGTATTTTTCGGAATGTGTTATTCCTCGCCGAACCCGGCCCTCCGCTCGCGTGGACCCTACTGCGTGACGCGCGTTCACTGAAAAATGTTGGTCAGCACCGCCGTGCCGTCATCGATGCGGCGACGGCAGCCGACCTCGGTGTCACCCAGCTGCTTGACGAGCAACTGCAGATCCACAATCCGACTGAGCGTGCGGCGATCCTGCAGAAGAATCCAATGCTCGGACAAAAGGTGAAGCAGTTATCGAAGCTTGGTGTGCCACTACCACAATCGTTCAATGACAAGCTGGTGTGCAAGCGGAACGTCGCGGTCCATGAGGGCGCAATCATCACAAACCAACAGTGCAGCGACGCAATTGGTGAAGCGGTATCCGTGGTGGAGAAGGCGTTCCCGCTTCCGAAGCTACCGACTACGGCTCAATCTCTGAAACGGTTATGGTGACGCGACTTTGGCCGTAGGCCAGAATGCCGGGGTACATTTGCTTTGATACATACCGGTAACTCGCCGTATTCGAATTGGCTGTATTCGTTCCGGTGCGTGACTTCAGTCAACGGCGACAAATCGCGAATCGGGCACGAACCCCTCCAGCACCGTCGTCGGACGGACTTATCGGAGCGTCATGGTAACCACTGAGTGTGGTCACCTGACCTGGCCCCACTTTGGCCGTTGTTCTTCACGAATTCTGGCCCCTCCGGGGTGGTGATCACTCCCGGCCGGGTGGGTGCGGTGTGTCGTCACGAATATTGGCCCCACCCTCGTTCAGATCGTCCCTGTCGCCCGTCGTCCCTGTCGGTCGTCGTCAGGGAGGTCAGTCAGGATGCGGTCACGCGTGGAACTGTTCGAGAAGATCAGGAGAGACCGGCGGCTCGATGAACTGTCGATCCGCG
>Ga0182013_10008689_pt1 | contig 10870 bp, 8 predicted proteins | sample 612S2MmetaG_FD_120487 | JGI IMG/M metagenome (GOLD analysis project Ga0182013, IMG submission 120487) | Permafrost microbial communities from Stordalen Mire, Sweden - 612S2M metaG | ecosystem: Environmental > Terrestrial > Soil > Wetlands > Permafrost | place: Sweden: Stordalen | collected...
CCAGGGTGGCGGGACAGTGACGGACCACGGCTTCGCTCGCGGCCGGCTCGGCGCGCTGTCCTGGCTGAGCACGATCCGCGCGCGCCTGTATTTGGCTTTTGGTCTTGCCGCCGGCATGACGGTGGTCGGTTCTTTGTTTGCGCTGTTTGCATCTGCGAATATCAGCGGGACTTTGCGCGAAATCGTTTCCCGCAGCATGCCGGCGACTGTCGAGTCCTTCCGGCTATCGGAGGAGACGGGCCGGCTTATCGGCTCCGCGCCGCGTTTGATTGCGGTCGAGAGCGAAAATCACAGAGCAGAGGTCGCCGCTGAAATCGGCGCGCAATCGCGCAATCTTGAGGCCAGGATCGAGCGGCTGCGGACGCTCGACGCCAGTGAAAGCACTGAAATCGCGGTCGCGCGGTCGGCGATGGAGGGGCGCCTTGGGGCGCTCAACGAAGCTGTCGCCGATCGTATTCGAATTTCCGATCAACGCCGCGCGCTCGCGCTTGCCATCCGCACGGCTCATGAAAATCTGCTCGAGGCTATCACGCCTGCCATCGACGATGCCAATTTCGATCTCATGACCAAAAGCCAGGCGGCGGAGACGAGGAGCGATCTCAATCAGTCGATCGATGCGCTACGCCGTCTCCTCGAAGTGCAGGCGGACGCCAATCTTCTCGCCGGGCTGCTGATCGAATCGTCGATGGTGACCGATATTGCCAGCTTGCCGCCGATGCGCGATCTCATCGCGGCTGCGGAGCGCAATATCGACATCAATCTGAAGGCGCTTCCCGCATCCGATCAACGCGCCAAAATTGGCGGCCTGTACGGCAAGCTTGCGGCGCTTGGCGGCGACTTCGGCATCATCACGCAGCGGACCAATGAGCTCAAGCGCGAGCACGAGGCCCAGGAGGTCTATGCGGCGGCGCTCGCGGAAGCGACCAAGCTCAGAAATGCGGTTGAAGCCTTGATCCAGCGTCAAGGCACGATCGCGCAGACGCTCTCGACGCGGGCCATTGCGCAGATCACGCTCGGGCGCGTCCTTCTCATCGTGCTGAGCATTGCGGCGCTGGCGGCTGCCGGTTTGATTGCGTGGCTCTATGTCGGGCGCAGCATCATCGGCCGATTGACGTTGCTAAGCGACGCCATGCACCGGATCGCACAAGGCGAAGTAAACGTGCCGGTTGCCGTAGGCGGCCACGACGAGATCGCCGGCATGGCTCAGGCGCTGTTGGTGTTTCGACAGGCCATCGAGGACCTCACCGCCGCGCGCCAGACCGAGGCCGATCGGGCGCGGCAATCGGAGTTGCGCCGCAAGCTGATCGAATCTGCCACGCAAAATTTTGAACATGCGGTGAACGATATCGTTCAGGCGCTCGATGGCGCCTCCAAGACGATGGATCGTTGCGCCCAGATCATGGCGGTGGCCGCCAAGCAGAATCAGACGCAGGCCGCCGCTACCGCATCGGCGTCCGAGGAAGCGACGACGAACGTCAGCAACGTCGCCATGGCCGCCGACGAAATCGCTCAATCGGTGGAACAGATTTCCAATCAGGCGCGCTCCTCGGCTGACATCGCGCGCCAAGCCAGCGATGAAGCCAAGGCGATTATCGATACGGTCGAGCGGTTGGCGGCGACCGTCGGTCAGATCAATAACGTCAGTAATCTCATTCGCGATGTAGCTTCGCAGACCAATTTGCTGGCGCTCAACGCGACGATCGAGGCGGCGCGGGCCGGCACGGCGGGCCGCGGCTTCGCCGTCGTCGCCCAAGAGGTCAAGAGCCTCGCGGCGCAAACCGAGAAGGCGACGGGCGACATCACTCAGCAAATCTCCTCGATCGAGGCGACCACCTCGAACATGGTTGCGGCGATGAAGGCGGTTGCGGGGACGATCGGGCAGCTCGACGAGAACGCCAACGATATTTCGATCGCGGTGCAGCAGCAGGACGCCGTCAGCAAGGAGATCGCGCGCAGCGCCAACGCCGCGGCGGACCGCACACGCGAGGTCTCCGCGAGCGTGGTGCAAGTCTCCGACGCTGCGGCCAAGACCGGGCAGGTTGCGGACGCCGTCCTCAACGCCGGCAGCGAGCTTGCGGCGAAGTCCGGGAAGCTGCGGGCGGAAGTCGAGCGCTTTCTGGGCCAGGTTCGGGTCGCATAGCCGCGATCACAGTTTCTGGGAAAGACCCATATAGAAACCACGGCGCGCGCCGAATTGCGGCGCGAATACGCCGATGCCGCTGCCGTCGCGAAGCTCGTAGATCTGATCGAACAGATTGACGACGTCGAACCGGACGGTAAGAGGCTTGTAGTCCGACGACCATTGGACGTCGTGGGCTATGCCGGTATTCACCACGGCATAGGGCGTGGTGTGCAGGGAATTGGGCACGAAACCATCGGATAAATCGCCGGCGCGCAGGCCGCTCCCGTAGATCAAGTCCGCGGTTAAGGTCGTATCGAAGACGCGATAGGAAACGCCGGCCGAACCGGTCATGCGCTGCATGTCGTCGGTGTAGTGATAGTTATTGAGGAGATAGGCATAGGTCGCGGCGTCGAACAGATACTGGTTCGACTCGACGTCGATGGCCCTGGTGATGTTGTAGGAAAAATTCGCGTAGGCGTTGAAGTTGCCGTTATTGTATTTGAGCTTGAATTCGCCGCCTTCGCTGTAGCCTCGGGCATAATTGAACTGAGTCAGGACCACGGCCTGGCCGAACTGGCCGTCGTCGATCATGTCGCGGGCCATCTTGTAATAGGCGTCGAGCCCCATGGTGAGGCCCGGCAGCACGGATTGATCGACGCCGGCGTCGAAATAATGCGAGCGCTCGGGCTTCACCGGATCGGCCACGGGAATGTCCGGCTGATTGGTGGTGTTAGCGACCAGCGCGAGGTTGGATTGGGTCGCCTGGGCCTGATAAGGCGGCGTGAAATAGCGCGCGTAGCCGGCGTGAATGCTGGTGCCGGCGAACGGCTTGTAGACGACAGCAAAACGCGGACTGAGCTGATTGGCGTCGACGAATTGATACAATTGATCGAACCGCAGGCCGGTGTTCACCGTCAGCTGATTGTTTATTTTCCATTCGTCCTGAACGTAAGTGCCGATGTTCCAGCCGAGCAGCGAGGTCTGATCGGTCACGGCGAACGGCGGTCCAGTGACCGCGCCGATGTCGCCAGGCATGACAGTCGAAACATTGGTGACGTTGGTTTGCTCGCCGGTTACCGCCAAGCCCGACCGTATCGTGTGCTGATCGTTGTAGATGTAAGACATGTCATACTGCGTGCCGGTGAGCGTGCTCTGCCGGATCACATCAGACGCCACGTCGTTGAACACCATGTCGCCGAATATGTCGGGAACGAAGTGAACCTCGGCATAACGCGAAAATACCGCCAGTTGCGCGTCGCCGTCGGTGCCGTGCTTCTGCAGCGCCGCCATGGTGACGGCGTAAGTATCATATTCGTTCTCGTTGAGCGTCGTGGAATCGTAAGTTGTCACGGGCATCACGAACGGAAAATCGCCGATCGGGGTTTGGCCGGGATTATTAGGTATTTGGAATTTGCTGTAGGACGCGGCCGAAATCACGCTGAATCGGGTTGACTCGTCGAGCAGCGTCGACGCATAGCCGAAGAACTTGCCCTGGTCGGTCTGATCGTGAACGGCGTTGATGCCGGCCGTCGGATTCTCAATTCCAAGATCGTTCCAGTTGCCGCGCGCGCTGACAAAATATTCGCTGTTGCCGACGCTGCCGCCGTAATCGAAGCTCGGCGTGAACGTCTGCCGGCTGCCGCCATAGACGCTGACCTCGCCGCCAGGCGTAGCGAAGCTGCGGCTGGTGATGTCGAGGACGCCTGCCGTGCGCAAGCCATATTCGGCCGGCAGCGCGCCGGTAAGGAGCGACATGCTGCCGATGAAATTGGTGTCGAGAAACGGTCCGAGGCCGGAAACGCCCTCGGGGAGAACGACGCCATTAATCCTGATTTGCACATTGGCGTATTCGTTGCGGACATGGAAACTTGGATTGGAAACGGCCGAATCGTAGGACACGCCCGGCATCTGCAGGATGACTTTGTCGATCGGCGTGTTGTCGCCTTGCGGTAATTTCTCAATCGCGTCGCGACCGATGGTGTAAGTCGAAGCGCCGATTTTCGGCAACAGATTGTCGCGGGCCTGATCGAGCCCGGTCATCGTGGCGTCCAGGGCCGCTTGCGCAGCCGTCGTGTTGTTTGCGTTGGATGGGTTGGCCGCCGCTTGCGGTGTGCGCCGTTGCGTCGTCGCTTTGGGCTTGTGTTTCGGCGCGGTGACGACGATTTCCGGCACTTTTGCAGCAGTGCTTGGCTCGCTCTCTTGCGAAGCCGCTTGCCGCACGACGCCCATGCCGATTGCAAAGGCGAAAAGCGCGGTTTCGCGACACAAAAAACGACGGCGCAGTTTCGGCTGTTTAAGCGACGGATACACAGTTTAGAACCATAATAAACTATTGATATTTCAATATTTTCGTAACACTAGAAGTATTGGCACTCAATACTGAAATGTATTTCAAAAGAAGATAGTAATTATAATGATTCAAAACTGGGTCTCGAGCCAATTACATCGATTCTAAACGGGAGTTTCGACGGCAAAATTCTTCTTATTCGTCAGCGTCACACCCGTCGGTAACTGGCATAGAGCGGCTCCCACATCTTGGCGTGCACGGCTGTGGCGAGCGCCTCGTCCGATATGGGATCGGCAACGCCGTCGGCTTGCGCTCGCCGGCCGACGGCAAGCGCCACGTGGAATGAGAGTTTGCGAATCTCGACAAGGGGAGCGAGCAGATTGGCCTCGGGGTCGCGTTTGGCGGGCGATAGTTCGGCGAGAGCGCGTGCGGCCGCGAGGAACATGCCATCGGAAATGCGGCGGGCTTTGACCGCAATCGCGGCAAGACCGATGCCCGGATAGACATAAGCATTGTTGGTTTGATCGACGCGGAAATCCCTGCCGTTGCGCTTTATCGGCGGAAACGGACTGCCGGTGCCGATGACGGCGCGGCCGTCCGTCCATGCATCGATCTCCGCCGGCGTCGCTTCGGCGCGCTCGGTGGGATTCGAAAGCGGAAAAATCACCGGCCGGCGCACGTGGCTTGCCATGGCGCGCACCACGGCTTCCGAAAACGCGTGCATTTGCCCGGAGGTGCCGACGAGCACCGTCGGCTTTGCGTTGGCGACGACATCGGCAAGGCCGATCCGGTCGGGCGCCTGGAGTGTCCAGTCGGCAATGCGATCGCGCCGTTGCACGAATGGCGTTTGGAACGATTGCAGTCCGGTCATGCCCTCGACCAGCAAGCCCTGGCGATCGACCAGATAGAAACGGCTGCGCGCCTCGGCCTCGGTCAAGCCGGCATCGACCATGGCGCGAAGGACCAGGCTGCAAATGCCGGTGCCGGCCGAACCGGCGCCGAGGACGGCGACGCGCTGCTCGCGCAACGGCACGCCCGTCACATTGATTGCGCTCAGGAGAGTGCCGACCGCGATGGCGGCGGTGCCCTGAATGTCGTCATTGAAGGTGCATAACTGATCGCGGTAGCGCGCCAACAGCCGGTTGGCGTTGCCGATGGCGAAATCCTCCCAGTGCAAGAGCACGTGCGGCCACCGCTCGCGCACGGCGGCGACGAAGGTTTCGACGATATCGTCGTATTCGCCGCCGCGCACGCGTTCATGCTGCCAACCGATATAGAGCGGATCGGCCAGGCGCTCCTTGTTGTCGGTGCCGACGTCGAGAATGATCGGCAGCGTCGTCGACGGATGCAGTCCGGCGCAGGCGGTGTAGAGCGAGAGCTTGCCGATCGGGATGCCCATGCCGCCCGCGCCCTGATCGCCGAGGCCGAGGATGCGCTCGCCGTCGCTGACGACGATCGCCTCGACGCCGTCGTAGCGCGGATGACTGAGGATGCGGCGGATGGCGTGCTTGTGCGGCAGGCTCAAGAACAGTCCGCGCGGCTTGCGAAACAGCTGGCTGAACAGCTGGCAGCCGAGGCCAACCGTCGGCGTATAGACGACCGGCATCATTTCTTCGATGTTGCGGGTGAGCAGCGCGTAGAACAAGGTCTCGTTGGTATCCTGCAGACCGCGCAGGAACGTATATTTCTGCAGATCGCTGCCGAGCCCGCGAAAGGCGTCGAGCCGGCGGCTGACCTGATCGTCGAGCTCGGCGACGCGGGGCGGCAACAGCCCATGCAGATCGAACGTATCGCGTTCGGTCTCGGTGAACGCCGTGCCCTTGTTGAGCAGCGGATCGTTGAGCAGTTCGTAGCCGCTCAGTGCGGTCTCGACGATTTTCGGGGGTGCTTTGTCCATCGGGCGCGGGACTCTAACCGAACGGTGCGGTATTGGCGAACCATTCGGTTCTACCGCGTCGTGTCGGCAGCGTCACCGCCCGGTAATGTTCAGCTTGATCTTTTGGCCATGGCCAAATGGCCGGCCGTTTCCCGGCTGAAATGCGGCAGGTCGAGGATCTCATCGGCCGACGCAACGCCATCGACGATCGTTGGACCGTCGACGTTGCCATCATGCGCATTGCAGTTGCTGCCCTGAAAGGGCTTTAGCCCTCGACTTCGGTCTCCGGCCGATCGTCGCCCCGCGCCGTCTCTTCGTGCCACTTGCCGTCTTTATCTTCCCACGAGATCGCCTGGGTGTCGCCCGGCACATGCTGCTCCTTCGCCACGCGTTGCGCCGCGGCGCGGGCCTTGTCGTGGGTCGGAAAGGCCTCGGAGAACACGCCGTCGACCTGGTAAGCCCAGCCGCCGTCGTGTTCGACAATATGATAGGTGATCTTGGTCATGGGCCAGCCTCGTGCAGCTGAATAATCATATCTGCCCCGAAAAGTTCCGGCTAGGGCGTCGGCGCGGCGACTTTTTCGCGGGTCCGGCGCGATTCATAGGCCTTCAAATGCGCGTAAGCGATACGAAGCAGCGGGGTGTCGTCAGCTTTGCGGTTGTCGCGTTGTAGCAAATCGCCGACGATGTGGTCGGCCTCGATCGGCGCCCCGCGCTCGATATCGCGCAGCATCGATGCCGCGAAAGTCGAGCCTGGCGTCGTCAACATGGTGCGGCTGCGCAGCATGGTCGGGTCGCGCGGCGCAAAGCCGCACGCTGCGGCGATCGCCGCGCATTCGTCGAGGAGCGCAACCGCGAGATCTCCGGCGTTCGCCGCAACGATATCGCCGACGGGAGCTCGCATCAGGCACGTGATGCCGGCCATGGTGGTGATCAGCACCCATTTTTCCCACATTTCCTGCAGAATCGTTTCGCTGAGGCGCGAGTCGAAGCGGGCGTCCGACAGCGTTGCAGCGATTGCCGTGGCGCGCGCGGAAACGGAGCCGTCAGGTTCGCCGAATGACAGGCCGTGCGTGTCATTGAGATGCAGGATGCGGCCCTCGGCATCCAGCGTGGTCGAGATCACGCACTGGCCGCCAAGCACCACGGCGGCGCCGAAACGCGCCGCGAGGAAGTCCATATGCGCCATGCCGTTGAGAAGCGGCAGGATCGCGGTATTTGGTCCCACGGCCGGCGCAAAGGAGTCGACGGCGGATGCAAGATCATAGGCCTTGCAGCTGAGCAGGATCAGATCGAAAGGATCGCGCAGCGTCTCGGCCAGCACGGTCGGCGGCGCCGGCAAGCTCACATCGCCCAAGGCGCTGCGGATAACGAGCCCGGATTTCGCCAGTTGCGCTGAGCGCCGCGCTCGTACCAGGAAAGTGACGTCGCGACCGGCGGCGAGGAGCCTGCCGCCGAAATAGCCGCCGATCGCGCCGGCGCCAACCACCAGAATGCGCATGATCGCCTCCTTTTTCGCGACTTGTGATTACCGGTTCGGCGCGCCGGCGGGACGGCGCGGCACCAAGAGATTGCCGGTAAAAATCTGCACCGGTTCGTCGTTCTGATTGAATGTCGTCGTCCGCACTTTGATCAAGCCGCGGTCGGGCCGGGTCTTCGATGGCCGCACTTCGAGCACCTCGCTCTTGGCGTAGAGTTCGTCGCCGGGCCGGACCGGACGCGGCCAGCTCATCGCGTCAAACCCGACGCCGAGAATGCCGCCCGCCGGACTGAACTCGCCATCGACCAAAAGCCGCATGGTCACCGCCGCGGTGTGCCAGCCGCTCGCCGCCAATCCGCGAAAAGGAGATTCACGCGCGGCCTGTTCGTCGAGATGATAGGGCTGCGGATCGAATTGCCTGGCGAAGGCAAAAATCTGATCCTTATCGACGCGAATGCGGCCGGTATTGAATATCTGGCCTACCGCAAAGTCCTCCAAATATTGTTCCGTCATTGCTAGGCGCTCCGAATGCCGCGGCTAGGCCGCCCGGGCCGGCTTATTAAACCATACACCGGCCGCGACCGCCGCGGCATTAATCAGCCCGAAAGTCGCAAGCGCAACGGCGAGCGCGATAAAAACATCGGTGAGATCGCCGCGAATGCGCAAGGCGAGAAAGCCTCCGCCGGCGGCGATCACGAGCCGCGCCATATTGGCGACGAAAGGCCACAGCAAACGGCTGGCGCCCTGCGAGGCGAAATAGAGCGCCATGCCGAGACCAAATAAGCCATAGACCGGGCCGACCGCATGCAGATAGCGCGAGCCGGCGTCGATCATCGCCGGGTCGGTGCCGAACAGCGACAGCCAGGCGCGCGGCGCCGCCGCGGCGCACAGCCCGATCAATTCGCACAGCGCGGTGGCGATCGCGGAGCCGACCCAGGCCACCCGCAAGGCGCGGTCGGGGCGGCCGGCGCCGATATTGGTCCCCACCATAGCGACCAGCGGGCCGCCCAAGCCGAACACGAGCGGAATGAGCAGATATTCGAGACGCGAACCGGTGCCGTAACCGGCGATGGCCGCGGGACCGAAGGCACCGACGAGGCCGGTGACAATGGCGATCGTCAGATTGGTCTGCACCGTGATCAGAGCCGCGACCGCGCCGACGCGAAGAATGTCGGCGAATAGCGCCCAACGTAGTCGGATGCCACGAAGGCTAAGGCGAACGACGCTTTTACCGGAGCGCAGATAGGCCGCCAGCACGGCGCTGCCTGCTGCGTAATACAAGAGCACCGCGACGGCGCCGCCGGCGACGCCGAGCTTCGGAAACGGTCCCAAGCCGAAGATCAGGCAGGGCGACAGCGGAATCAGCACGACAACCCCGCTGCAGGTGACGAGCGCTGGAAACGTCATATTGCCGGTGCCGCGGATTACGTTGGCAAGCGAATTGAACAGCCAAACCAGGATCGCGCCGGCAAAGACAACACGGGAATAGATTATCGCCGCGTCAAGCGAGGCGCCGCTGCCGCCCATCGACGCGTAGAGCCATGGTCCACCGGCGAGCAGCGCGATCATGAATGTCAGGCCGAAGGCGAGCGCGATGACGAGCGCATGGAGCGCCAGCGCATTGGCGTCGGAGCGGCGTCCGGCGCCCAAGGCGCGCGCGATGGCCGACGACATGCCGCCGCCCATGGCGCCGGCCGACATCATCTGCATCAGCATCAGCGGTGGAAACACCAAAGCCACGCCGGCCAGCGGATCGGTGCCGAGCTTGCCGACGAAATAGGTCTCCACCAATCCGACCGAAGCCTGCGCGAACATGACGAGCGTATTCGGCGCGGCAAGCCGAAGCAGCGTGCTGACGATCGGTCCTTCGATCAGCGCACGGGTGCGCGGATCGTAGCGGATCGGGTCGGGTGGGCTTGCGGCGATTGCTGTCGGACGCGGTTCGGACGGGACAATGCTCTGCGCGGACATTCGATTGCTCCCGTAGGCTTGCCGACTGCAATGCATCCCATTGCACGCGCCAGCATATAGGCGTATATACGCTTATATCAAGCGGCAAAAAGACTGCGAGGATTCCGATGCTCTCCGTCTCGACCAATCCCGCGGCATGCAATTGCCTGGCGCTGCGCCAGGCGGCGCGCCATGTCACGCAATTCTACGATCGATATCTGGCGTCGAGCGGCCTGCGCGCGACGCAGTATTCGATCCTTGCAAGACTGCAACGCAAAGGGCCGATGACGATTAACGCGCTCGCCGCCGAGCTGGTCATGGATCGCACCACGCTCGGGCGCAACATATTGCCGCTGCAGCGCGACGGTCTCATCGCCGTCGGCCCGGGACCATCCGACCGTCGCAGCAAGGAGTTGCGCTTGACGAGTTCCGGCGACGCGCGCTTTCGCGGCGCGCTGAAATGCTGGAGCGAAGCTCAGGCGCGATTCGAAACCGCGTTCGGCGCCAAACGCGCGAAGGAGCTGCGCGCGTTGTTGCAGGAGGCTGCGACCAACGAACGAATTGCCGCTGCCGGGGGATTTGAGTAGCCCGGCCACATACGCAAAAGCGGAGTTCCTTCTGGGAAATTCTTTGGCTATCATGCGCCGCCGCGACCGTCGTGGAGCGAGACAATGAATCGGCTTTTGGCAAATCTGCTTTTGGGACTCGGCGGCTTTCTTGCTTTCGTCTGCATCGCATCGCCGGTCGTAGCAGGCGACAATGGGCCGGCCGAAGTCCCTTGTTACTGGTGCGTTCGCGACGCCATCTATGCGGATGTCGACCTGATCGACCATCTGGAAGCTAACCCGGACATCGACGAAGGCATCAAGGGCCCGCAGATCATTGCGGCGCGCGCCGACATCCATCGCCTGCGCGCCTTGCTCGGGCCGCCCGTGCAAACGGGTTTGGCGCCGTGCTGCTACAGCCGCAAGCGGCTCTACGTCCGATGAATGATTAGCCGGCCGAAGGCGCGCCGAACAGTCGCGGCAGAAGGCGGTGCCGCGTCCGCAGCGACCACTGGCCGAGCCGATCCATATAAAGATAGACGACCGGCGTGGTGTAAAGCGTCAGCAGCTGGCTGATGAACAGCCCGCCCATGATCGAAATTCCCAGCGGG